>Ga0184639_10001335_pt1 | contig 10590 bp, 10 predicted proteins | sample PLM31_170_b2_FD_133155 | JGI IMG/M metagenome (GOLD analysis project Ga0184639, IMG submission 133155) | Groundwater sediment microbial communities from an aquifer in East River, Colorado, USA - PLM3-1_170_b2 | ecosystem: Environmental > Terrestrial > Soil > Riparian zone | place: USA: East... | reverse complement strand
CTTTTCGAAGACCCCCTCTCCTTTGTCCTCTCCCCCGACGGGGGAGAGGGAAGGGTGAGGGGGGATTGCTCAAGCGATTTGTTTCAGCTGCCCAAGATAGCGGACGTGCGCCGCAGCAGCGCGGAGCCCATTTCCCTCTCGTAATAGTCCGTCACCGACCAGGGAACCGTGCGGCTGACCCAATCGAGCGGACCGAAGAGCGCGCCGAGCTCGGCTTCTACTGAAGGGAAAAGCTCTTCATCGCAAGCGAGCAAGCCGACAAAGAGCTTGACCGGCTCGGGCTCCCTCGGCGTACCCATAGCTCGCGACTACGGGGCGGGGACTGAAAGTTGCTCGCCTTTTATTGCAAGGAGAAAATCGTAGATTCGATCCGCCAGCTCTTCCTTGGTCATGAGGGGAAGCCGGTGCGCGTTGCCCTTCCGATCCAAAATGGTGGCCGCGTTGGTCTCCGCTTCGAAGCCGCTGCCTTCTTGAGTGACGTCGTTGGCCACGATCAGGTCCAGGTTCTTGTCGCGGAGCTTTTTCTTGGCGTTGGCAACGAGATCCTCCGTTTCCGCCGCAAAGCCGACGAGGATCTTCCCGTTTTTCCTCGCGCCGAGCTCTTTCAGGATATCAGGATTGGGCTTCAGGTTGAGCTGAATCGCCCGGTCTCCCTTTTTGAGCTTCTGAGGAACAAATCGCTCGGGACTATAGTCCGCCACCGCCGCCGCCATGACCACGGCCGTGGCCCCGGGAAATTCTTCGAGCACCGCCTGGCGCATTTCAGCGGCTGTCTTGACCCGCACCACGCGGGCGCCGGAAGGAGGAGGCAGAAAAGTCGGGCCGCTGATCAACGTCACCGCCGCGCCCCTCCTCACGCCCGCGCGGGCGAGCGCGTAGCCCATTTTTCCCGAAGACCGGCTGGTGAGATGCCGGACCGGATCGATCGGTTCCTGATTCGGGCCGGCGGTAATCAACAGCCGCTCACCCGCCAGGTCCTTTTTTTTTAACAGCCTGCGGATCTCCTCGACGATCTCCTCCGGCTCGGGTAAACGCCCCTTCCCCTCGTAGCCGCATGCGAGATAGCCCTCTGCCGGCTCCATGAAGTGATAACCCAGCCGTCTGAGCTTGCGGATGTTTTCCTGCAGTATCGGGTTCTCAAACATGTGGACGTTCATGGAGGGCGCGATCAGCACTGGGGCCTGGGTCGCCATCACCGCCGTCGTGAGCAAATCGTCGGCGATCCCGGCGGCGATCTTGCCAATGATGTTGGCCGTGGCCGGGGCGATCACAAGGGCCTGCGCCTGATCCGCCAGATTGATATGGCCGATTTCAGATTCCTGGGTTAAGCTGAAAATCTCCGTGGCTACCGGGCGGCCCGAGAGCGTCTGGAAAGTCAAAGGGGTGACAAATTCCATGGCCTCGCGGCTCATAATGACCTGGACGGAGAAGCCGTCCCGGACCAGCAGGCGGACCACATCCACCGCCTTATAGCAGGCGATCCCGCCGCAAACGCCCAGAACCACCGTCTGTGGTTTCCCCTCCGCCATGAGTTGAAAATAGCCGATTATCCGAGGGTTTGCAAACTTTTTTAACGACGTTTAACAAGCGAAAAAAAACCAAGAAAGAACTTGACCCGAAGGGTAACTTGGTGTAAACATGTGCCAATTGTCGAAAACGGGAGGGTAGAAGATGGTGACTTATCGTCGATCGGCGAGTTTGTGGGCAACCTTAGTAGTATTGCTTGCGGCCGTGGTCATCCTAAGCCAAGGCTCTGCCGCCTATGCCTTGGATGAAGACGAAGCTACGGGGGCGGTCAGCGAAATGGCTGAACAGGACCCCTGGGAACCGTTCAACGACAAGATGTTCTGGTTCAACCGCAATGTGTTCGACCGATTCCTCTTGAAGCCGGTCGCCACAGGCTGGGACTTTATCCTGCCGGATATGGTCCAGAGGAGCGTTAAGAATGCTCTCGATAACCTGAACGTGGTCAAGCGCCTGGTGAACAGCCTCTTGCAGGCCAAATGGGGAGGAGTCGGCCGAGAAGTAGCTCGCTTCAGCATCAATAGCACGATCGGCGTGGCAGGACTGTTTGATGTCGCCAAAGACGGATTTGGAATCCGGCAGAGCGACGAGGACACGGGCCAGACCTTTGGAGTTTGGGGAGTTGGGCCTGGTCCCTATCTGGTCCTGCCGTTTTTACCGGTGATGACGGTGCGCGATGGGGTTGGGCTTGTGGCAGACGCGGCCATGAATCCGATGGGCTACTTCATCCCGCTCTGGGCGAGCGCGGCCGTCTATACCACTTACGCCGTCAACGAGCGGTCGCTCAATCTCGACAAGTTCGAGCGCGTTGAGGAGTCGGTGGTCGACCTCTACAGCGCTGTGAGGAACGGCTATCTGCAAAGACGCGCAGCCGCCATCAGGGAGTGATCGGATTGATGGGTGATGGCGAGGAAGAGCCAGTTTCTCACCGGAAGGAGGATCGACCCCAATCCGATTGCATCCAAGACCTCGATCGCGGAGCTGGTTGACAACAGCTTTGTCTCCTATAATGCCGGCCGGCTCCGCGAGGCCTGCCAGTTACTGACAGACAAGATCCTTCAGGATAACGTTACGGTCGGGCTCAGCCTGAGCGGGGCCTTGACCCCTGCGGGGCTGGGAATCTCGGCCCTCATCCCGCTCATCGAAAACGGCTTCGTCGACTGGATCGTCAGCACGGGCGCCAATCTTTACCACGACACCCACTTCGCCATGGGCCTCGCCATGCATCGCGGCACCCCGGACGCCGACGACGTCATCCTGAGGGAAGAGGGCATCGTCAGGATCTATGACATCTTTTTTGACTACGACATCTTGATTTCCACGGATGACTTCTTCCGCGAGCTCCTCAAGGCCGATGAGTTCCAGAGGGAAATGAGCACCTCGGAGCTTCACTTCCTGGTGGGGAAGTACCTCGCCGAGCGGGAGAAGCTGTTGGGAACGGAAAAGAAATCTCTTCTGGCGACCGCCTACCGACATGGCGTGCCGATCTACACCTCATCGCCGGGCGACAGCTCGATAGGGATGAACGTAGCGGCCTTGGCCCTGAAAGGAAACCGGCTCAAGTTTGATGTCTCCTTGGACGTCAATGAGTCGGCTGCGATCGTCCTGGAGGCCAAGCGCAGCGGCGGGAAAAGCGCGGCCATCATCCTGGGCGGCGGCTCGCCGAAGAATTTCCTCTTGCAGACCGAGCCCCACATCCAGGAAGTCCTCAGCCTCAACGAGAAGGGGCACGACTATTTTATCCAGATCACGGACGCCCGCGTGGACACCGGAGGGCTCTCGGGCGCGACTCCAGGGGAAGCGGTCAGTTGGGGAAAGATCGATCCGCAGCAGCTCCCCGACTCGGTGGTCTGCTATGTGGACTCCACCATCGCCCTTCCCATCCTCACCGCCTATGCCCTGGCAAAGCACCCCCCCAGAAAGCCCAAGCGCCTCTTTGAGCGCCGGGCCGAGCTGCTCAAAAACATCGAAAAAGAGTTCAAGGAAAAATTCGGCAAGATCAAGCTGCGCTAGGCAAAAAACTCTGATCCGGAGGCTTGCGCTCTGCAAAAAAGAAAAGCCCTGTCGAGCCAAATCCTTGCATTGGAAATTGGCCCGACAGGGTTAATCTGCGCTTGAGCGGCGTGAAGTGGCGAATCAGTCTAGGCGAATGTCCCCTCGAGTATCTGCACTCCGTTGACAAAGACGGTAGCCACATCGCCGGCCAGGACATCGGGCAGTCCCCCAACAATACCGTTAACCACGCAACTGCCCTTTTTGTTTACAACCGCACCCTTCTTGAGTCGAACGTCCACCTTGTACTCCGCTTCGGTTTCCAGTACGCCATCCTCGAACTCTTGCTCAATCTCGGTAAGGACCAGCGTGCAGTCGGCATATTGAGTAAGCAGGCCGAATACCAGGCGGCTCAGGATCAGATGGACGACAGCACTCTGGGCGGTGGTTGCGTCAATAATTCCTAGAGTATTCGGAATCGGAAGTTCGACCTTCCCCGTGAATGTCTTATCCTTGACCACGCCTGCCTGCGTCTTGAGGATGAACTTTGAGTCCCCCTCGGCCTCCGGCTCAGGACAAAGGGCGCAAGGCTCAAGCTCCGTCTCGAACTTTGTGACCACCGTGCTGCTACTACTTTTCGCGTAGATCGCCCCGGAAAGAACAAAAAGTGACAACGCGACCCAAACCGCCCCTAGCATGATCGCCTTTCGCTGCATAGAAATTTCCTCCTTCTTTTAGTTTTTTGCGTAGGCTTGTCGCCGGGTCAAGAAGCAATTTGGATGCCAGCCGAGATGCCGGGAGCGGTCGAAAAATGGGCTGCCACTGTGTCCATCTAATTGTCCTTGGATTCTCAATGAAATCTATTGCCTTTTCCGGACTATATTTTGTCACCAGCCCGAGCCTGAAGCCGACATTTTATGGCTCAAAAACGCTTCCCGGCTATCAAAAATGACGTTTTGCGGCATCCTGCAGAAAAACTTCCGGCCCGCAGCCAGCCTGGGCTTGACATAACAGTTTGTCATTGAATATTCTCCGGCCCAAACTCCTATGACCTTGACGCCGCGCCAGGCTCAACCCGACAGACGAAAAGTGAAACCATGAGCGACACTCTCGATTATCTGAAGATGTTCGCGCGCTTCCCCTTTTCGCTGCGACGATTTTTGCGGCAGCATCCGTTGACGCCGGAAGAGGCGAGACGGATTGCCAAAGAGCGGATGGCGCGGCGAGAGGAAAGCTTTTTGCGTATTGCCAAACGCTGCGTCTACGGCTACCCGAGCAGTCCGTATCTCGCGCTGCTTAGACGCGCGGGCTGCGAGTTTGGCGACCTACAGGCATCAGTGAAAAAAGGGGGCGTAGACGGCGCCCTGCACGAGTTGCGCCGGTCAGGCGTTTATGTCAGCTACGAAGAATTCAAGGGACGCAAGCCTATTGTGCGCGATGGCTGGGTTCTTCCTGTCAAAGCGCGCGATTTTGATAATCCCTTCGTCGGACCCGATTTAATTATGCAGACAGGCGGCTCGACCGGCCTGGGAACGCATATCGCGCATAACTTGGACCACGTCACCGCGGCGATTCATCATCAATTCTTGATGCTGGACGCCTACAAGATGATGGGCGCGCCCGCCGCGGTCTGGAGCCCGATTCTGCCCGGCACCGGTTTGAATTTTATCATTCGGCGGGTCCACCAACGAGAACCGACCTTGCGCTGGTTTTCTCCTGTCGGGTGGTGCGATGCGAAAAACTGGCTCAAGTACGATATTGCCCTTCTGTACATGCTCTTGTTGCTGCGCGTGTATAATGCCGGGGTGCCGATGCCGCAGATCGTTCGACATGACCAGGCATTGGCGGTGGCGCGCTGGATGCGCGAAACCTTCAAGCAGCACGGGCGCTGCATGCTCTACACAAGCGTCAGCCAGGCCGTGCGCGTCTGTATCGCCGCCGAACAGGCCGGCTTAGATCTGACAGGTTGCGTGGTGCGCCTAAGCGGCGAGCCGGCCACCCCCGCCAAGGTCCGCACTATCCAGCGCGCAGGCATGCAGTCGATTCCGCACTATGGGTCGGTGGAAACGGGTTCTATAGCGATCGGTTGTCCGAGCGGCGCCGACCCAGATGACTCACATTTGTTGTCCGATGCCTTCGCGCTGATTACGCATCCCTTTGCCGTCCAAGGCACCGACGTTACAGTTCCCTCGTTCAATCTCACCACCCTGCTCGATCAATCACCCAAAGTGATGCTCAACTATCAGACCGACGACTATGGCATCGTCGAAGAGCGCGCTTGCGGTTGCGAGCTGGAAGCGCTTGGCTATACGACCCACCTACGCGAGATTCGTAGCTACAGCAAATTGGTCGGCGAGGGTGTGCCTTTGATTGGGAATGAGATGCTGCGCATTCTTGAAGAGGTTCTGCCCGCGCGCTTTGGCGGCACGCCGCTCGATTACCAGTGGATGGAAGCCGAGGACGAACGTGGCTTCACGCGACTCTACTTGACCATCAGCCCGCGCGTCGAGATCGCCGACGAACAACAGGTGATTGAGGTCGTCTATAACGCGATGCGCGCCTCTTCGTCCATGGCGGATGCAGCGCGCACGGTTTGGCAACGGTCACAAACGATTCAAATCAGACGCGCAGAACCCGTTGCGACCGTGCGGGGTAAATTGCTTCCCCTACACCTCCAACGATAACAATGAATTCCTATCGTTTTTATGGCTCCGGGAGCCTCTTTTTGTCCGCGTCCATCGCGACGAGCTTCTGGTCAAATTGTTCGAGACGCTTATCGGCGCTCTGAAAGCTCGACTGGGCATGGCCCAGATGCTTCCCCAGGAGATCAAATTCATCCTTAAACTTGGAAAAATCCCCCCGCAGCCGGCTGAGGTCTTGGAGGATTTCCTTGGCGCTCTCCTCGATCCGCATCCCCCTCAAACCCATGATGATGACCTGGAGATATGCATAGAAGCTATTCGGCGAGACCGGGATGACTCTCTTGCCGAGCGCGTACTGGCCGAGGCCCTTCTCGCTCCCGGCGGAGTCATCCTTGATAATGGTCTCGTAATAGACGTTCTCCGCCGGGATATACATCAGGGCGAAGTCGTACGTTCCCTCATCCGGGAGGATATACTTGCCGGCAATGGCGTCGACGTGTTTTCTCACGTCGGCCACAAATTGCCTTCTCGCTTTGGCCTTTTCATCGTCCGTCGCTCCCTCCAACATCCGCTTGAAGTTCTCCAGCGGAAACTTGGAATCGACAGGGACCAGGGAGCCCCCCAGCTTTATGACCGCGTCCACCTTCTCGCCGCTCCGGAAGGCGTGCTGAGTGGCGAAATGATCGGGCGGGAGGATCTGGCTCAAAAGGTCGCCGAGGAAAAACTCTCCCAGACCGCCTCTCAGCTTGGGGGCGCGCAGGATCTCCTGCAGCGAGGCGATATCCTTGCCCACCTCGTAGATCTTCCGGTTCGCCTCTTCCAGACCGCCCAGACTCTTCTGCACATTCCCTACCACGCGCGCCGCGTTGTCGAGCCTCTCGCCCAGGGTGTGCTGCGTTTTTTGCAGGATCTCCGAATTTTCCTTCAACCTCTCGTTAACGTTATTCAGGATCTGTCCTAATTGCTGCTGGATCAAGAGCAGGGACTGGTCTTCTTTTTTCTCTGAGAGGAGGATCTGAAAGCGGTGCAAGAGAAACCAGCCGAGAGCGACGAGACCGACAAAAAGGAGAAAGATCAGAAGGATGGGGTTCAGCGATTCCACAAGGAGGCCGTTAATCGAAAGTCGTCATGCGTGATGGCCCGTCGAAGGTCACCTTCGCCTGATTAAGAACCTCACGCCCTACCAGCCGTTCGCGTTCTGCAACCGGCTCGACAATGGCAATGTAGACGCTCCCGTTGATCTCCACTTTTGCTCCGTAGAATGTTACTCGACGCCTCACGCCGCTGAAAGGATGGGAAATACCCGAGTAGTAAGGAAAGAGGAAAAGGTCGAGGTCCTGGCAATCGCCTACCGGTAGGCAGGTCACGTCAGCCCCAGTGTCTGGGATGGCATCGGCCACTGTTTTGCTCTTGGTCTTTGGGAAGTTGTGCAGCACTGCCGTAATGCGCGGAATAGGTGTTGGAGAATAGGAATCGTCGTAAGGAAACGAGACCCGTCGCTGCCGAATCATGATCTTGTCCTCTTCACCCACTTTATTAGTGTAGGCGTACCCGTCTTCGGCTAGCGCTTGCTCCATAATGGACAATGGATCATCACCGACTCCCACGACTCGCCCCTTATGCACAGCGACCCATTTGCCCGCATACTTCGCAAGCAACTCATCCCTTATCGCCCAGTAGTCCTGGCGGTCCTGCTCAAAACCCTGTTCAACGGCGTGTTTTGGATGACTATTCATGAAGTTTAGAATACAACAGATGCGGAAGATAGTAAAAGGAGAAAGTCAGGCGACTTCAGCCTCTACGAATCCTCCGCTCACGCCCTTGGTGAGTCACCCTCGCCCTCAAAATCTTCGGCGGCCGCCCTCAATAATAATTAATAATGAACTTTCAGGGGCGCCCCTAGGTCCTGATAGAAAAGAGAGGGCTCCGCTCCATGATTCAGGCCATCGGCTCCTGCTGCGTCACGCAGTGAATGGCGCCGAGCCCGATAACGACGGAGGCGCAGGGGATGCCCAAGACCGTTCGATCTGGAAAAAGCTCTCCGAGAATGCCCAGGGCCAAAGAGTCGTTGGGATGATTGTAGGTCGGGACGAGGACCAGTCCGTTGGCGATATAAAAATTGGCGTAGCTGGCCGGCAGTCTCGCGCCCTCGTAGAAAACCTTACCCGGCATCGGGAGGGAGAAAACGTCCAACTTCCTGCCGTCCTGGTCTCTCGCCCCCTGGAGGCGCTCGTAGTTTTCCCGCAACGGAACGTAGTTTTCATCTCTGACATCGTCCTCGACCGCGCAAACCACGGTTGTCGGATCGACAAACCGGGCGATGTCGTCAACGTGGCCGTCCGTGTCATCGCCTACAATCCCGCGGCCGAGCCAGATGAAGTGATCGACTCCTAAAGAATCGCCGAGAACGCCCTCGATCGCGCTTCGGCCCAAGCGTGGGTTGCGGTTCGGGTTGAGAAGGCACTGCTCTGTAGTGAGGCAAGCGCCGCGGCCATTGACATCGATCGAGCCCCCTTCGAGAATGATCGGATGCTCGAAAACGGGCACGCCGAGAAGCCGCGCCATGGTTTTGGCCACACCGTCGTCTTTTCTATGGGATTCGTACTTCCCGCCCCAGCCATCGAAGATCCAATCGTTGAAGGCGAGACGCGCCTCACCCTCTCCTTTGGTAACAAAGGTCGGACCGTAGTCTCTGACCCAGACGTCCACTGTAGGAATCCGGTGAAACGAGACCTGCTCCATTACGGCACCGACGCTTTTGAGCCGCTTCTCGGCCTCGGCTTGAGCCGGTTCATCATTGACCAACAAACAGACCCTTTCCCGGGGCGAGATCGCATTCACCATTTGGGCCCATACGTCCTTTACGATTTCCAACTGGTCGGGCCAGGTCTCACGGTTATGCGGCCAGGCGAGCCAGGTGGCCCGATGGGGCTCCCACTCCGCCGGCATGCGATAGCCTAGTTGGCGCGGAGAGATCTTCTTTTCAAAAACGTCACCCATATTAAAATTCTCTAGCGCCGGCAGCCTGGGGGTGTCTCGAAGGCTTCGTCGTGAGCTCAGCCGAACGGGCCGATGCGTGGGACGAGGAGAATCAAGCGTACCCCAGAGACACTCTTATCACCCAGTTGAGCGTAAGGCAGATGTATCGCATCGGGCCGGAGAGAGACTCCCAGGCCGGATGATGGTGGTTCGACCCTTCGATAAAACTCAGGGCCCTGAGCCCGTCGAAGGGCGGGCTCACCACCCTGAGGGAATTCGAAGGGCTGATAGGCCTTTTTCAACGCTTTGCGAAGTGAGGACACCTCGGCGGATGCTATCGGGAGCCTTCATCCAGAAAGCGCGTGGTCAGCCCTCCGTAGGCGTCGATGCGCCGGTCCCTGAGAAACGGCCAGTTGCGACGCGTCTCATCGATCTTCCGAAGATCGCAGCGCGCGATCAGGAGAGCTTCTCGATCCCCCCCGGCGCGCGTCACGATCTCCCCGAAGGGGTCGGCGACAAACGAACTGCCCCAAAACTTGAGCTCTCCCTCGCGCCCCACGCGATTGACCACAGCCACATAAACGCCGTTGGCCACCGCATGGCCGCGCTGGATCAATTCCCAGGCGCTTTTCTGAGCCTTGGCGATGCTGCCCGGCTCGCTTTTAAGCCAGCCGATCGCCGTAGGATAAAATAGGATCTCAGCTCCGGCCAGCGCGACAAGGCGAGCGGCCTCGGGGAACCACTGGTCCCAGCAGACAAGCACCCCGATCTTGGCGTAGCGGGTTTGAAAGCAGGGAAATCCCAGGTCGCCCGGAGTGAAATAGAACTTTTCATAGTAGCAAGGGTCGTCCGGAATGTGCATCTTGCGGTACTTGCCCAAAATCGCCCCATCCGCGTCAATGACCACCGCGGTGTTGTGGTAGATTCCGGCGGAGCGCTTTTCAAAGATTGAAGAGACAATGACGACCCTGTTGGTTCGCGCCGCCTGGCCCAGGGCATCGGTGGTCGCACCCGGGATGGTCTCAGCGAGATTGAACTTTTGCGCGTCTTCAACCTGGGGAAAGTAGCGCGAGCGAAACAGCTCCTGAAGGCAGACGATCTCCGCCCCTTTCTTTGCCGCCGCCCTGATCCGCGCCACGGCCCGCGCGAGATTTGACCCGGGATCCTCTGCGGCGCTCATCTGGATGAGAGCGATGGTTACGCCCTGCCCCACTCTCTTGCGCGCCACCTCGGGACCCTTTTCTTCCTTTCGCTAGATCATAAAGCCACGCCCTATTTAAGATGCTGAGCGAAGAAAGACTTGAACTTCTCCCAGGCATCCTTGGCGGAATCCGCGTGGTAGCTCTGCCGCTCGTTGCAGAAGAAGCCGTGCCCCGCCTCCGGATAGACCTTGTGCGTGGAGTTTTTCTTCGCGTCCGTGAGCGCCTTGACGATCTTATCCACATGGTCCTGG
>Ga0184639_10001334_pt1 | contig 10591 bp, 7 predicted proteins | sample PLM31_170_b2_FD_133155 | JGI IMG/M metagenome (GOLD analysis project Ga0184639, IMG submission 133155) | Groundwater sediment microbial communities from an aquifer in East River, Colorado, USA - PLM3-1_170_b2 | ecosystem: Environmental > Terrestrial > Soil > Riparian zone | place: USA: East... | reverse complement strand
CACGTACTTCCTCGATACGGTTGGGATCTATGGGCCGTACGCGGCGCACCAGCCCATCGAATCAGACGGGCCGTACAAGGGCCAGACCCTGGCCGACGTGGCCGCCAAGGATTGGGCCACCCTCGCCGAGGTCGCCGAGAAACCTATCGGCGTCGGGCCGTACGTGATCACCGAGTGGGTCAAGGGCCAGACCATGACCTTCGTGGCGAACCCCCACTACGTGCTGGGCGTGCCCAAGACCCCGAATCTCGTGATCCAGTTCATCCAGGACACGAACCAGGCCCTCGCGCAGCTGCTCACGGGTGACGTGGACGCGATCTTCGGCGAGAGCACGCCCGGCTTCGAGCAGCCGCTGAAGGATGCCGAGGTCGAGGGCACGGTCAAGGTCCACATCGTGGCGAGCGCCACCTGGGAGCACATTGACATGGCCCTGTTCACGAAGTAGCTCCGGCTGCTTCGCGCGCAGTGTGTGTGAGTCAGTGTGTAGCACGCCCTATGAACCTTAATGTTCACTTGTGAGTAATCACACGGCAGGCGATGATTAAGGGCGACAGCCCCGGCATCGCCTGCCCGAGGGCGTGCGATTAAGAACGGAATCACAGGCGTAGCGCAGGGCTTCTGCGCTACGCCTGTTGCTAAAAAGAAGTCCGTAGGTCACGCTTTGAGCGTGACGGCGGTGGCTCGGCAATCCTTCGCCATCGGCTAAAAGCCGACGGCTACGGCGACCAAGCCCGCGAAGCGGGCTTCCTGCCAGCCTAGCCGTCCGATTTGATCGGATGGCGTCAAAAAGGAGTGGGCATATGTCAACCTATCTGATCCGGCGCGTCATCCAGATGATCGTGGTCTTATTCTTTTCGTCTATGGCGAGCTATGCCCTACTCAATCTCGCGCCGGGCGGGCCGCTCACCGGCCTGCGCCAGCAGACCGACCCCCGCAAGCGGATCACCGCCGAAGACGTCGCCCGCATCCGCGCGTACTTCGAGCTGGACCTGTACCTGCCCTTCCGCTACAGCCGCTGGCTGATCGGCCAGCCCACCGGCCCGCTCACGATTGGGGGCCAACAATACTTCAGCAGCCTGATCGTCGGCTGCCGCCAGCCCATTGAGAAAACCTTCGAACTCCCCAACGGCAAATTCGAAACCCGCACCACCGGCTGCCAGCAGTACGTGACGTTGAAGAGCCTCATCGGGCGGCGCTCCAGCCGCGGCATCCTCCTCGGCGACTTCGGCAATTCGTGGGGCATCCTGCGTGACCGGCCCGTCTCCACGGTGCTCCTGTCGCGCCTGCCGAGCACGCTCAAACTCATGGTCACCTCCAGCCTGCTGGCCCTCCTCATCGGCATCCCCATCGGCATCTATTCGGCCGTCCGCCAATACTCGGCCTTTGACTATACCTTCACGACCGCGGCCTTCGTCGGCTCGTCCATGCCCACCTTTTTCTTCGGGATCATCATGATCCTGATCTTCGCGGTGGGCTTTAAGGGCCTGGGGTGGTTCTACCTGCCCCCCGGCAATGCGATGAGCGTCCGCGATTACGCCATTCCGGGGTTGGGCACGGTCCAGGCGAAATCGGTGCTCGATCAGTTCCTCCACTGGATCATGCCGGCGGCGGTGCTGACCATGTTCGGCGTGGCGAGCTGGAGCCGGTTCATCCGCTCCAGCATGCTGGAGGTGATGCGGCAGGATTACGTGCGCACGGCGCGGGCCAAGGGCCTGCTGGAGCGCGTCGTCATCCTGCGGCACGCGCTGCGCAACGCGCTGATCCCCTTCGTCACCATCGTCGTCTTCGAGCTGCCGGGCATCTTTGGCGGCGCGATCATCACCGAGACGATTTTCAACTGGCCAGGCATGGGCCGGTTGTACTTTGACGCGCTCGGGCGGAACGACTATCCGGTGGCGATGGCCTTTTTGATCATCGTCGCGGTCCTCACCGTCATCGCCACCCTGCTGCGCGACATTCTCTACACGGTTGCGGACCCCCGCATCCGCTTGAGCTAAGTCGGGTCCAGACCGGACAGGTTTCCACCCCTCTCCGCTTCGCTTCGGGGGCGCTTCGCGAAACCTGTCAAGTCTCGGGAGAGATGCCATGACCGCCACTGCCAACACCAAAGTCGTCGAAATCCTCGGCGCGGAGCCGATGCCGGAAGAGCAATCCCAGCTGCAGATCGTCACCCGCCGCTTTATGCGCCACAGGCTGGCCGTGTTCTCGCTGGCCATGATCGTTGGCATCTTCCTGGTGGCGATCTTCGTCAAGCAGCTCACTCCCATTCTGCCGAGTGACATTGAGGTCAATAATCCTTACGCCGCCCCGTTCTCGGTGAGCGCGGCCACCGGGTTGAAGCACTGGCTGGGCACGGACCAGCTGGGCCGGGATTACTGGACGCGCATCCTGTATGCCGCGCGCGTTTCGCTGACCGTAGCCGTGACCTGCACGCTGGCCAGCTCCATCATCGGCATCATCGTCGGCGCGGTGGCCGGCTATTACGGCGGCGCGATAGACGCCCTGCTGAGCCGGTTCCTGGAATTCCTGTTGACCATTCCGCAACTGCCTCTGCTGCTCATCCTCTCCGCTATCCTGCTGCAAAGTCCGGACATCCTGCCCATCCCGCGGGTGGTGATCAAGGTCATGGGCAGCATCATGCTCATCCCGGATAGCCAGGCTTTCCAGGCCGTGGTCATCATCAGCGTGCTGGTCGCCTTTGGCTGGCTGACCGTGGCCCAGCTCATGCGCGGCATGGTGCTCTCGCTGCGCGAGCAGCAGTTCGTGGAGGCCTCGCGTGCCATGGGCGCGAACGACGCCTACATCATCTTCCGGCACATGGTCCCCAACTCGATGGCGCCCATCATCGTGTCGGCCAGCCTCGCGCTCGGCGGCTTCATCATCCTGGAGGCCGCGTTGAGCTTCCTGGGCTTTGGGATTCAAGACCCCACGCCCACGTGGGGGAATATGCTCGCGGCAACGCAGAGCTACATGTTCGAGCACCCGTGGCTGCCGCTCATCCCGGGCACCCCGATCTTCATCTGCTCGCTGGCCTTCAACTTCGTCGGCGACGGCTTGCGCGACGCGCTCGACCCGCGCTTGAAGCTGTAGCCTCACCCCCCGTTCCCCCCTCTCCTGACCGCAAAGGGCGCGGTCAGGAGAGGGGGGAACATAGGATTTTTTTGACACGCACAGTATAATAGCCGCCTCCGCCGGAGAATCCCGGCGCGCGGACGAAACTTAAGACTTTGAGATAGTGCTCTGGAATTTGGCGTCAACGAATGGGGCAACGGATCAACGGATTCCCCCTTCGCGGCGGGCGGTATCCGTTGACGCGAAGCGGTTGAGCATCCGTTGACACCCGATCAAACTTGAGGCACACATGGCGGAAGACAGAGCGAAGTCCAACGGCACGGAAAACCTCCTGGAAGTCAAAAATCTCAAAACCTATTTCTACACCGAAGACGGCGTGGTCAAAGCCGTGGACGGCGTGGACTTCGCGGTGAAGCGCGGCGAGGTGCTGGGCCTGGTGGGCGAATCGGGCTGCGGCAAGAGCGTCACCTCGCTGTCCATCATGCGCCTGATCGGCATCCCGGGCAAAATCCTCGAGGGCGAAATCCAATTCGACGGGCAGAACCTGCTCGACCTGCCCGAGTCGGAAATGGTGCATATGCGCGGCAACCGCATCTCGATGATCTTCCAGCAGCCCCAGTCCAGCCTCAACCCGGTGTTCCGCGTGGGCGACCAGATCGCCGAGGTGCTGGACATCCACCGCTCGATGGGCAAGGAAGCGGGCTGGCAGCGCGCGGTGGAGCTGCTCAAGATGGTCGGCATCGCGGATGCCGAGCGCCGCGCCCACGCCTTCCCCCACGAGCTCTCCGGCGGCATGGCCCAGCGCGTGATGATCGCCATGGCCCTCGCCTGCGTCCCCGAGCTCCTCATCGCCGACGAGCCGACCACCGCCCTCGACGTCACCATTCAAGCGCAAATCCTCGACCTGCTGCGCGACCTGCGCTCCAAGATGCAGGCCGCCATCGTCCTCATCACCCACGACCTCGGGGTGGTCGCCGAAATGGCCGAGCGCGTGGCGGTGATGTACGCCGGGCAGATCGTCGAGCAGACCGACGTGAAGACACTGTTCGCGGAGCCGAAGCACCCGTACACGCAGGGCCTCATCGGCTCCATTCCGGTGCTGGGGGTCATCAAAGACGAGCTCGATACCATCCCCGGCTCGGTCCCCAATTTGATCAACCTGCCCCCCGGCTGCCGGTTCGCCCCGCGCTGCAAGGCCCGCATCCAATACAACCTCGCCATCTGCACCGAGAAAAATGCGGAACTGCTGCCGGTGACCCCCGACCACACAGTGCGCTGCTGGCTGTATCACAGCGCCGAAGGCCACGCCGCGCCGCTGGCGGGGAAATAAAAATATCATCCCCTTCCCCGGCCCTCCCCCATCGTCAGGCGATGGGGAAAGGCGGGTGGGGTAGAGGAGAACTTGATGGCCACAACGTCGCAGCTGGATTGGAAGGTCGAACAGGGCAACGGCCAGAAACGCGACCTGGTCGAGGTCAAGAACCTCGTCAAATATTTCCCGGTGCGCGGCGGGCTGCTCCAGCGCGTCGTCGCGTGGGTGCAGGCCGTGGACGACGTCTCTTTCTCGATCAAAGAGGGCGAGACGCTCGGGCTGGTGGGCGAATCCGGCTGCGGCAAGACGACCGTGGGCCGCACCCTCCTCCGGCTGGTCCCGGCCACCGGCGGTTCGGTGATCTACGACGGCCAGGACGTGCTCAAGGCCAATGGCCGCGAGCTTAAGGCCCTGCGCCGCAACATGCAGATCATCTTCCAGGACCCGTTCTCCTCGCTCGACCCGCGCATGCCCGTCGGCGAAAGCATCGCCGAGGGCCTGCTGGTGCACGGGATGGGCAGCCGCCGCGAGCGCTTTGAAATCGTCATCCAGACCCTGCGCAAAGTCGGCCTCGAGGACTATCACGCTCGCCGTTACCCGCACGAATTCTCCGGCGGCCAGCGCCAGCGCATCGGCATCGCGCGCGCCCTCGCCCTGCGCCCCAAGTTCATCATCTGCGACGAGCCGGTGTCCGCGCTCGACGTGTCCATCCAGGCGCAGGTGCTCAACATCCTGCGCGAGCTGCAGGGCGAGTTCGGCCTGACCTACCTGTTCATCGCGCACAACCTGAGCGTGGTCGAGCACATCTCCGACCGCGTGGCCGTGATGTACCTCGGCAAGATAGTGGAGCTGACCGACCGCGACGAGCTTTATCGCAACCCGCTGCACCCGTACACCCAGGCGCTCATGTCGGCCATCCCCATCCCTGACCCGACGCTCAAGCGCGAGCGCATCGTCCTCAAAGGCGACGTGCCCAGCCCGCTGCGCCCGCCGAGCGGCTGCCGCTTCCACCCGCGCTGTCCGGTGGCCCTCGAGCACTGCTCGAAAGAAGAGCCGCAGTTCAAAGAAGTCAGCCCCGGCCACTGGGTGGCCTGCTGGCGCGTGGAGTAGGGCGCGCTTTGTCCGACCCGACAGACCCGCGAGGTTTCCAAAATCTCGCGGGTCTTGATAGACGCCTGCCGCCGCCCTCCGCGGCATTTTTCTATCCCGGAGTGATTCATGTTCCCCACTCCAAACTCTAACTCAAACTTCCTCCGTCGCCTCTTCCTCCTCGACGGCAAGCTGCATCCCCTCTGGCGCGTGGTGCTCTACCTCGTTCTCCTGTTTTCCGGCTCCTTCGCGTTGCAGGTCGGCCTGGGCCTCGTCTATGTCCTCTTCCGCATCTTCCTCGGCGGCGATCCGCAGGCCGTGGCCCAAGAGCTGGCCGCCGGGAATATCTCCTGGCTGCTGTTGTTTGTCATCACGCTTGCCGGGCTCCTGTGGGCGCTGGCGCAGACGTGGGCCTTCCGCCGCTGGCTGGACAAAGCCCCCATGCGCGACCTCGGCTTTGCGCGCGGCGCGTTTTGGAAAGAAGTGATCGCCGGCCTCGGGCTGGGGCTGGCCTCGATGGTGGTGATCCTCGTCGTCCATCTGGCATTGGGCTGGGCGCAGCTCACGCTCATCGCAACCGGAGTCGCCGCCCTCGGTGCGCTAATGACCACCGCGCTCGTCCTCGTCCCGGCGGCTGCCACCGAGGAAATCATCTTTCGCGGCTATCTCCTCCAAACGCTGGAGGGCTGGCGCGGCAGGGGGTTGGGCGTGATCGCCTCCTCGATCTTGTTCGGGCTGGCGCACGCCCTCAACCCCAACGTCGCCGCCTTGTCGCTGGCGAACATCGCGCTCGCCGGGATCGTCTTCTGCCTCGCCTACCAGCTCACGCGTCGCCTGTGGCTGGTCATCGCCTACCACTTCATGTGGAACTATGCTCAGGGACCGCTCTTCGGCTTTCCGGTCAGCGGGCAGGGATTTGAAGCCCTGACGAAAGCGACCGTCACCGGCCCGGCGCTGTGGACGGGCGGCGCGTTCGGGCCGGAAGGTGGACTCCTGGTGACATTGTTGTTAATCGTGACCGGGCTGGGGCTGTGGCAGGTGATGGCAAATGAAAAGTAATCACTCATCAGTCAACACATCCGCTTCGTCCGTTTCATCCGTTGACCCACTTGTGATAAAATCGCAGACATGGCCGTCAAACGCATCTTGCTCGTAGACGATCACCGCGAAATCACCCGCATGCTGCGCACCGCGCTGGAGACGCTCGGGCGCGGCTACACCATCGTGGACGTGCCCTCCGGCGAGGAAGCCGTGCTCGAAATCGGGCGCGGCGGTATTGACCTGCTCATCGCCGACGTGCGCCTGCCCGGCATCAGCGGGCTGGATGTGGCCAAACGTCTGCGCAGAGCCAACCCCAAAGCGCCGATCGTCATCATCACCGGCCAGCCGAGCATTCCGGAAGAGGTCGAGGCCCAGCGGCTCGGCGCGGCGGGCTATTTCGCCAAGCCCCTGCGGTTGGACGAGTTCATGACGGCGGTGTTGAACGCCCTCGGCGAGAAGCCGCCGGAGCGGCCCGTGGAACAGGCCCCGTCCCAGCCGCGGGACGCGCCGAGCATCTCCGCGCGCCTGTCCACCCTGCGCCGTGACCTCGGGGCCAACGCCGTTTTTCTCGTGGATCAGGAGGGCAAAGTAGTGGTGCGCGCCGGGGACGTGGTGCGGCTGGACATGGACGCCGTGATCCCGCCCCTGATGACGGTCTTTAGCGCGTCCATGAAAGTCTGCAAACTGCTCGGCGGGTTCATTCCCGCCAATGTCCAGTTCTTCGACGGCGACGACTTCGACATCTACTCGGCCAACGTGGGCCAGTATTTCACTATCGTCATCATCTTCGACGGCGACCGGGGCGCGGGCCAGATGGGGCCGGTGATGCGCTACGGGCGGCAGTGCGCGGACGACCTGCTGAACTCGCTGGTGATGATGGGCATGGGCGGCGAGAGCGAACCCGAATTCATGTTGGCGGCCCCCGCCGCCGCGCCGGCTGCGCCCGCCGCGCGCCCGGCCGCCCCGCTCAAAACCGCACCCGCTGCCGTCTCCGCTCCCAAAGCCGCCGCCCCCGCGCCGGCCCCGGTCATGGCTCCCCCGCCTCCCGTCCAGGAAGTGGCCGGCCCGCCGCTCACCGAAGAAGAGCTCAAAGCGCTGGACGAGGCCGCCAGGAAGGTCTCCAGTGGCGCGGCGGCCTCCTTCTGGGATACGGTCTTGACGGAGTCCGAGGCCACGGACGTGCGCCCGGACGCGCTCTCGTTTGAGCAGGCCGAAAAGCTCGGCCTCGTGCCGAAGAAATAGGAACAACAGGAATTTTGCGAAGCACCCCTGAAGCGAAGCGGAAGGGGCAGGGAACAGAAGGAATTCTGAGTTCCTTCCATTCCCCATGTCCCCTCAGTTCCTTCCTTAATCCCAGCTTTTCCCCTGTGTTATAATCTGCGCCACTCTTTGGGGCGTGGTGCAATTGGCAGCACACCGGACTTTGGATCCGTGAATCTTGGTTCGAGTCCAGGCGCCCCAGCCTGCGTTCCGCGCCGCTGCGTCTCCCTCGCGGCGGCGCGGCTTGTTCCGATGAGTGCCTCGAAAGACGAGCCGCCTCTTGATCTGAACTTGGCCGGAGCCGCGCTTCGCCACGCTCGTTTCTCCCTCTGCCTCTTCCCCACCCGGCTTCACCGCGCCCCCCGAAGGACAGGTTGCCAACCTGCCCGGCCTGCGGGATGCGCTCCTAGAAAACCTGTGATGGAGTGACTGATGAATCTGGCTGTTGTGATCCTCGCGGCGGGGCAGGGCACCCGCATGAAATCGTCGCGGCCCAAAGTCCTGCACCGCCTCGGCGGGCAGCCGCTGGTGGAATACGCGCTAGCCGCCGCCCAATCGCTCACCGACCAACGGCCTGTGCTGGTGATCGGCCACGGCGCGGACGCCGTCCGCGCGGCGCTCGGCGAGCGCGTCACATACGTGACGCAGGCTGAGCAGCTCGGCACCGGGCACGCCGTTCAGCAGGCTGCGCCTCTCCTCAAAGGGCGCTCCGACTACGTGGTGGTGACCTATAGCGACATGCCGCTGATTCGCGTCGAATCCTTGCACGCCCTCGCAGAGACGCAGGCCCGCAACCCCGGCCCCCTCACGATGCTGACGGTTATCTCGGAGGGCCTGCGCGATTTCGGGCGCGTGGTGCGCAGCCCCGATGGCCCGGTGCATGCCATCGTCGAAGAAACGCAGGCGACCCCGGAACAGAAGCGCATCGCCGAACTCAACGCCGGGGCGTACTGCTTCAAAGCCGACTGGCTGTGGGACGCGCTCCCCCGCCTCCCGCTCTCCCCGAAAGGCGAATACTATCTCACCGACCTCGTGCATCTCGCGGTCGCGGACGGCGGGCGTGTGGAGGCGGTGACCATCGCGGACGAGACCGAAGTCATCGGCATCAACACCCGCGCCCAGCTCGCCGAGGCTGAAGCCGCGCTCCGCCAGCGCGTGAACGAGCGCTGGATGGCCGAAGGCGTCACACTCATTGACCCGGCGACAACTTACATTGAGCCTTCTGCACAGTTGGGCCGTGACACCGTCGTGATGCCCAACACTCACATTCAGGGCCGCAGCCTGATCGGCGAGGACTGCGTGATCGGCCCGAACACCATCCTCCGCGACACGACGATCGGGGACCGCTGCCAGGTGGAATGCTCGGTGCTCGAGGGCGCGTTCCTCGCCGACGAGGTGACGATGGGGCCGTTCGCGCGCCTGCGCCCCGGCGCGCGCCTGGAGCGCGGCGTGCGCATGGGCAACTTCGGCGAGGTCAAGAACAGCACCTTGGGGCCGGGGACGCACATGGGCCACTTCAGTTACGTCGGCGACGCGACGATTGGGGAGCACGTGAACATCGGCGCGGGAACCATCACCTGCAACTACGACGGCGTGAAGAAGAGCCGCACCGTCATCGAAGACCATGCCTTCATCGGCAGCGACACCATGCTCGTCGCCCCGGTGACGGTGGGCGCGCACGCGCGCACGGGCGCGGGCGCGGTCGTCACCAAAGACGTTCCGCCGGACTCGCTGGCCGTGGGCATGCCCGCGAGAGTCATTAGAAGGATGAAGGCAGAAGGATGAAGGATGCATTTCATCCTTCATCCTTCTGCCTGTGCCTATGCCTGACTTTCCTTCTGGTCTGATTGCGCTGGCGCTCCTGCTGCTGCTCAATAGCCTCCTGGCCGCCTCGCGCTCGGCGCTCGTGAACGCGTCCAAACCGCGCCTGCGGCAGATGCGCGAGGCGCGCGTGAGCGGCGCCGACCTCGCCGCGCGCGTCGCCGAAGACGCCACGCCCCTGATCGCCACCGTGCGGCTGGCGCAGACGTTCTGCCGCTTTTTCATGGCGGCGCTCGCAGCGCTGTTGTTTGCGCCCGGCCTGGCCGACGTGTTCCGCCAGTGGCCCGGCCTGATCCCGCAGGCCGATGCCGCCGCACTCTTTGTGGTCTTGCTGGCAACGGCGCTGCTCGTGGTCGGCGTGGGCGAGATCCTGCCCGAGGCCGCCGTCCTGCGCGCGCCCGAGCAGGCGGCGCTGGCCTTTGCGCCTTTTGTGGCCCTGCTGGAGTGGCTGCTGAATCCGGTGGTGCGGATCATGCTCTGGGCCGCGGGCCGTGTCACCGCGCCGCTGGCCGGGCAGCGCGTCCCGTTCGTCACCGAAGAAGAGATCAAAACGCTCGTGGATGCGGGCGAGGAAGGCGGCGCGATTGAAGAAGATGAAAAGGAGATGATCTATTCCATCTTCGACATCGGCGATACGCTCGCCCGCGAGATCATGATCCCGCGCATGGACGTGCTCGCGCTCGACGTAGAGACCCCGCTCCCGGCGGCGGTGGACACCGTCATCTCCCTCGGGCACAGCCGCATCCCGGTCTATCAAGGCAACATTGACAACGTCGTGGGCCTGCTGTACGCCAAGGATTTGCTGCGCGTGTGGAAGGAGGGCGGGCAGACCTCGCTGCGCGGCCTCCTGCGCCCGGCCTGCTTCGTCCCCGAAACCAAGAAGGTGGACGACCTGCTCGCGGAGCTTCAGCAGAAGCGCATCCACATGGCGGTGGTGGTGGACGAATACGGGGGCGTGGCGGGCCTGGTGACGCTCGAAGACATCGTGGAAGAAAT
>Ga0184639_10001333_pt1 | contig 10599 bp, 8 predicted proteins | sample PLM31_170_b2_FD_133155 | JGI IMG/M metagenome (GOLD analysis project Ga0184639, IMG submission 133155) | Groundwater sediment microbial communities from an aquifer in East River, Colorado, USA - PLM3-1_170_b2 | ecosystem: Environmental > Terrestrial > Soil > Riparian zone | place: USA: East... | reverse complement strand
TCGCAGCAGAATCCAAACCTCATTCCGCCTGCGGACCCCCTCGAAGCCGAGCGGATCCAGGTGCACCACGGGGACAACATCCGGCCTGCGCCGGTGAAGGCTCCGCTGGAGGCCGCTATGACCAGCATCGTGCTCATCAAAGTCGGTGATGACATCAGCACCGACCACATCATGCCGGCCGGCGCCGAGATCGTCGCGTTCCGATCCAACATTCCGAAGCTCGCCGAGTTTGTCTTCCACCGGCTGGACCCAGGGTTCAGCCAGCGGGCCAAAGAGCACGGCGGCGGGTTCATCGTCGGTGGGGAGAACTACGGCCAGGGTTCATCGCGCGAGCATGCTGCGCTGGCACCAATGTACCTGGGCGTGAAGGGCGTGATCGCCAAGACCTTTGCCCGCATCCATCACGCCAACCTCATCAACTGGGGGCTCGTCCCCATGACGTTTGCGGACCCGTCGGACTATGGGCACGTAGAACAGAACGACGAACTGGAAATCAGGGACATCCGGACAATCCTTGCGCGTGGAGATCACACGTTTACGGTTCGAAACAATACGAGAAGCAGAAACATCCAGGTCAACGTTGACCTGACTCCGCGCGAGCGAGGATACCTCCTGGCCGGCGGAAGGTTGGCGTACGTCGGGCAACACCCCCTTGACCTGAGCCCGCGACACCCGGCGCGCTAGCAGGTTGCCCGCTGCAATTGTCAAATCCCCTATCCCATTCGACTCGCCTGCCTGCCGGCAGGCTCGCTCATGGTCTGCGACCACCTGCGAGTCGAATGTTCTGAGCGAGCGAAGCGAGTCGAAGGACATTTCTCTGCTGCGTTACTATTGCGTTACCTTCTTAGCCTTAGTCTGAACAGTAATTCAAGGGGGTGGAGCATGAAGCGAGCAGTGCTGTTCGGCATCATCGCAGTGCTGATCGTGACCTCAGTCACGTTTGCCGGAGCGGCACCGAGGCGGGGAGGTACCCTCCGTGTCGGTCTGAACGCCGACCCGCCCAATATGGACCCGCATCAGTCCACGGCCGCCGTCGACCGCCAGGTCTTTCAGAACCTGTTCGATAAACTCGTCGACCTGAACCAGGATTTAGAGATCGTTCCGATGCTCGCAACTTCGTGGACGATCTCCGATGGCGGCCGCACGTACACCTTTAGGCTGCGCCCAAACGTTGTCTTCCACGATGGCACCGCATTCAACGCCGAGGCGGTGAAGTACAACTTCGAGCGCATGCTGGACCGTTCGTTCGGTTCGAACCGGTTTGGTGAAGTGAACCTCGTGACCGGCGTTACCGTCGTAGACGATCTTACGGTGCGCATCGCTCTGGAAAAGGCGTACAGCCCATTCCTTGCCGTCCTCAGCGATCGAGCGGGAATGATGGTGTCTCCGACCGCGGCTCGGCGGTTGGGCAGAGATTTCGCGAGGGAGCCTGTGGGAGCCGGTCCCTACAAGTTTGTGGAGAAGCGGCCCCAGGAGCGCATCGTGCTCGAGCGGTTCGACCGGCATTGGGATCGCACCGCGGGCAACGTGGAACGGATCATCTACCGCCCATTTACGGACGAAAACGCTCGCCTGGCAAACCTGAGGGCGGATGAGCTGGATATTATCGATCAATTACCCGCAAGAGACGTGCCCGCTGTCCGCACCGATGCGAAGACTCGACTGCTCGAGCGCAGCGGCCTTGGATGGCAGGGGATGTGGATCAATGTTACAGCGGCACCGTTGAACAACAAGGCGCTCCGCCAGGCGCTGAACGCGGCAATCGACCGACGCACAATTGCGCGTGTCGTGTTCGGCGAAACTGTGACCCCGGGCAACGGTCCATTCCCGCCAGGAATGTTCACACACAACATCCCGGCGAATTCCCGGCTCCCTGAGCGTAACCTCGACCTCGCTCGCCAGAAGCTCCGCGAGGGCGGGCAACCAAACGGCTTCGCCTTAACCTTGAAGGTCACGCCGGGCCGCGAGCCGCAGCAGGTGGCCCAGGTCATTCAGTCCATGGTCACCGAAGTTGGGATCAGGGTGAACATCGAGATCGTGGAGTTTGGCACGCTCCTCGCCCAGCATGACGCCGGACGGTTCGAAGCATCGTTGTTAGGTTGGAGTGGCCGGCCCGACCCGGACGCCAATATCTATGGCTTCTTCGTCACAGGAGGTGCGCTCAACAACAGCAAGTACTCCAATTCGCGCGTTGATACTCTTCTCGACGCGGCGCGAATTCTCACCACGGCCGAGCAGCGTCGCCGAGCCTACACAGAGATCATGACAATCTTGAATGACGATCTCCCCTACCTCTTCCTTTATTGGCCAAAAGAGTATAAAACGCTTGGCCCTAAGCTGCAGGGGTTCGTCCATGTCCCGGATGGCATGATGCGGCTCCGCCATGTCTGGCTGAACCCGTAGGATTCTGCGGGAGGGGCGGAACATGCCCCTCCCGTTTACTCTCTCGTGAGCCGGTTTCTCGCCCGCCGTCTGTTGCTGACCCTTCCAGTCTTGTTCTTTGTGAGTCTTATCGTCTTTTCACTCATCAGCCTGATCCCCGGTGATCCAGCACGCGTCTTTCTCGGCGAGGAAGTCACCACCGAGGCCCTCGAGGTTCTCCGCAAGCAGTTAGGACTGGATCGGCCAGTGCATATCCGCTACTTGTACTGGCTCGGACGGGTGGTCAGGGGAGATCTCGGCAAGTCCGTGCGCGACGGGCGTCCCGTACTGGACACACTGCTGCAGAAGTTGCCCACGACGATGGAGCTGGCCGTTACGTCGTTGATTGTCGCGTGGGCCATTGCCATTCCGGGGGGCTTGCTGGCAGCGTGGAAACGGCGGTCGGCCTGGGATTACGCGGCCACGACCGTGTCCCTCGCCGGCATCTCTATCCCAAACTTCTGGCTGGGAATTATGCTCATCTATCTTCTTGCCGTCAACCAGCGTCTGCTTCCCCCGTCCGGCTATGTCGAGCCGTGGGTCGATCTCGGCCGGAACTTACGCCTGATGGTGATGCCATCGATCGTTCTGGGCTCGGCGCTGGCCGCGCTCGTCATGCGCCTGCTGCGCAGCAGCCTCATCGAGGTGCTCGGAACCGATTACGTACGCACCGCCCATGCCAAAGGGCTCAATGATCGCGTCGTCGTTGTGAAGCACGCCATGAAGAACGCGATGATTCCCGTCGTCACGATCATGGGACTGCAACTTAGTGGCTTGCTGGGCGGCGCGGTCATTACCGAAACCATCTTTGCGATACCTGGGTTTGGCCGGCTTGCGGTCGATTCGATTCTCACCCGCGACTATCCAATGGTCCAAGGCGTTGTGCTGTTCGCGGCGCTGGCCGTGGTCCTCACGAACCTGTTCGTCGACATGGTCTATGCGTTTCTCGACCCCAGGATCCGGCTCGAGGAGCGGCCCGCATGAGGCGCCCTGCAGATGCCGTCCTGACGGGTGGCCTACCGGCAGAGCACGCGCCCGCTCCCCGCTACGGCCTTGCCTATCTGGGGCGCCGTTACGCGAGGAACCGCCTCGCGCTGGTCGGTCTGTGGGTCGTCCTCCTAATCATCGGCACCGCGATCTTCGCGCCCTGGGTCGCACCGCACAGCCCTATCAAAACGAATTTTGAGAATCTCTTAAAGCCGCCCACTTCAGGACATATCCTGGGGACCGACGATTTGGGGCGGGATATTGCAAGTCGCGTGATCTATGGGACGCGGACCTCGCTGCTGGCCGGACTCATCTCGGTAGGCATCGCTGTGGCCATCGGCCTGCCGCTCGGGCTGCTGTCTGGGTTCTATCGTGGACGCCTTGACGATGTGCTCATGCGTCTTACCGACGCCATGCTGTCGTTTCCATTTCTCGTCCTGGCGCTGGCACTGGCCGCCGTGCTGGGTGCCGGGCTGGACCGCGCGATGATCGCTATCGGGATCGTCTTCACTCCCGGATTCATCCGGCTCAGTCGGGCGCAAGTCCTGAGCGAGCGCGAGCAGAATTACGTCGAGGCCGCGCGGGCATCCGGCGCGGGAGACGGACGCATCATCTGGAGGCACATCCTACCCAACATCGTGTCCCCTGTATTGGTCCAGGCCTCGCTCAGCACCGCCGCGGCTATCACGGCGGAGGCTGCCCTCTCGTTCCTCGGACTGGGGACGCAACCGCCGACACCATCCTGGGGCTCAATGCTTAACATCGCGCAGGCCTACCTCAGTACCGCGCCATGGATGGCGTGGTGGCCTGGTATCGCGATCTTCATTACCGTCCTCTCGATCAACCTGACGGGTGATGGGTTGCGGGAAGCCCTCGACCCAAGACTTCGCAGTGTATAACGCGCCGCGCCCACTGCGGCGAGGATATCCCCCCACCGAACAGAAATTCCCCTCTATCCAGATATCTCAGATTTCAAAGGGAGTGAGACTATGCGTTTTCTGGCAGCCTGCGTCGTCGCAGCGATGGCACTCGCGCTGTGGACACCCGCGGCGACCTCGGCGCCTGCGGTGCGGCTCTCGATCGTCACCGGTGGTACTGGGGGTGTGTACTTCCCGCTGGGCGGCGGGCTGGCACAACTGATTTCTCGCCACATTCCAGGGGTTCAGGCGACCGCTGAGGTCACACCCGCTTCTGTTGACAACATGCGGCTCATCGGTGCCAAGCGGGCTGATGTGGCGTTTACGCTCGCCGATACCGCGTTCGATGCCTTCAAGGGGCTGGAGGCGTTCAGGGGCAACCCCATCCCGATCATGACCCTCACACCCCTGTACAACAACTTCAATCACCTCGTCACCATCGACGGCAGCGGGGTCGCAGCGATCGCCGATGTCAGGGGGAAGCGTGTGTCGGTAGGATCACCCGGGAGTGGCACTGAGGTGACCGCCCTACGTCTCCTCGAAGCGGCTGGCATTGATCCGGAGCGAGATATCAGGAAGGAACGACTGGGCGTGGCAGAGTCCGCCGATGCGCTACGCGACCGCAAGATCGACGCGTTCTTCTGGAGCGGTGGCCTACCGACCAGTGGTGTGCTTGACCTAGCCAGCAGCCCGGGCATTCGCATGCGCCTGGTCCCGCTCGATACGATCCTTCCCGCGCTGCAGCGGAAATACGGCACCCTGTACTTCCGCTCCGTCATCCTGAAAGAGATCTATCCAGGTACAACGGCGAATGTGCCGACTGTTGGCACGACCAATCTGCTGGTCGTGCACCGTGACTTCAGCGCAGATCTCGCCTATCAGATTACCAAGCTGATCTACGAGCGACGCGCTGAGCTCGCACAGGTGCACAAAGAGGCAGCTAACATCACGGTGACCGGCGTTGCGGGTCGATCCCCTTTGCCCTTTCATCCCGGCGCGATCCGCTACTTCAGAGAACGGGGAGTTGAGGGATTCTAGCACGATGCGCACGCTCATCTGGGTCGTCCTTGGGATTGCCGCGCTGAGCGTCGCAGCAGTTTCTCGTTACGAACTGGTCGTCTCCCAGGAAGACGGGCAGGTGCTGTGGCGCCTGCCCGTCCACTCCGGGACTAAAGTGACCCTCTTGTATACGAACTCCATCTACAATGCAAAGACCGAGGAACGGTTTACGGTCATCCCCCGACGATTTGCCCTGGAATCGGTCGCAAGCCAGAGCGAAGCCGTCCTTGCCTACAATGGCCTCGCCGGCCCCTATAAGAAGGAAGGCGCCCTCGTGGTCGCGGACATCAAGCGGGTCATCCCCGAGCTGGTGCTGCGGATCGGTCAGACCGGCCGGCAGCAGCTGGCCGTCGGGACGACGACACTCCCCCTGCACACCGCCGGAATAGGCGCGCAGGTGCGCGTGGAGATTCGAGGCTGGCGTCTCCTTCGATAGAACTTACCAAATCTCAAGAAGAAGTCGAAGAACTCGTCGAAGAGTTTGAGGGCAAGACCCGGCATATGCCCGGGATTGCCGGATGGATCATCACGGCGTTGCTGGTCGTGATGTCCGTCTATCACCTCTGGCAGACAACCGGCACCATTCCGCAACAGATTCACCGCACGATCCATCTGCTCTTTGTGCTGGTCCTGACGTTCGTGTTGTATCCCGGCTGGAGAGGGGCGCGTGAGCGGATTCATCCGTTAGACATCCTGCTTTCGCTGGCAGCGGTCGTCTCGCTCGGGTACATCCTCGTCGACTTCGAGCAGTTCATCTACCGCGCGGTGATCCCGAACCGTCTGGACATTATCTTCGGCGTCGCCACGATCTTGCTGATCCTTGAAGGGACTCGGCGCGCCGTCGGCAAGCCGCTGCTGATTATCGTCGCCGCTTTCATCGTGTACGCGTTCGCGGGTCCGTATCTTCCAGCTCCATGGACGCACCGCGGCTACGATCTCGCCCGTCTTGTTGGCCAGCTCTATATGACTCTCGAGGGAATTTTCGGGGTGCCGATCGGCGTCTCGTCGACGTTCATCATTCTGTTTACGATTTACGGATCGTTTCTCGAACAGTCTGGGGCGGGAAAGTTCTTCGTCGATCTTGCACTGGCGATCACCCGCAGGCGGCGGACCGGCGCGGGACAGGCGGTGACTGTCGCCTCCTTTCTGCTTGGGGGCCCATCGGGCAGTGGCGTGGCGACGACCGTCACGGTGGGAGCGATCGCCTATCCGCTTCTGAAGCGAGCGGGCTATACGAGGGAGGCCGCAGGGGGCCTGCTCTCGGCGGGCGGCATCGGCGCGGTCATTTCGCCTCCGATCCTGGGTGCCGCGGCGTTTCTCATCGCGGAGATTCTCAAGATTTCTTACCTCAAAGTCCTCATCATGGCGATCATCCCCACGGCGCTGTATTACTTGGCCATCTTTCTCATGATCGAGCTTGATGCCAAACGGTTTGGGTTGAAGCAAGTCGAGATCAAAGCCGAACGTGCATTGACGCTGGCGGCGCGCTACTGGTACCTGCTGAGTTCTCTCGTCGTCATCCCCGCGTTCATGGTGTACGGCTTCACGGCGATCAAGGCGGTGTTCTGGGCGACGGTCGTGGCCTGGCTGGCCAGCTATCTCAGACGGGAAACGGCGCTCACACCACCGCGGTTGATCGCCGCGCTGGCCAACGGCTCGCGTCAGGTGTTGAACATCGCCGTCACAACCGCTTCGGCCGGGATCATCGTCGGGGTCGTCAACCTCACGGGACTAGGCCTGAAGCTTTCCGACATTATCATCAGCCTGGCCGGCAACAACCTGATCCTCACACTGATCTTTGCCAGCCTCGCGCTCTGGGTACTCGGCCTGGCGCTCCCCATTACCGCAACGTACATTATCGCGGCAGTTATCGTGGCGCCGGCGCTCACTAAGCTCGGCGTGTCGGAGCTGGCAGCGCACATGTTCATTTTTTACTACGCGGTGCTGTCCGAAGTTTCGCCGCCGGTTGGCCTTTCGCCGATGGCCGCCGCGGCGCTGACGGGCGGGAATCCCTTCAAGACGATGCTGCAGGCGTGGAAGTACACGCTGCCGGCGTTTGTGGTGCCGTTCATGTTTACGGTCCATCCGGCGGGCATGGGCCTACTGCTGCAGGCGCCGGCTGCAGACGTCATCAAGGTGGTCATCACAGCAACATTGGGGCTGGCTGCCATGGCCTGCGGAATCAGTGCGTGGCTCTTGCGCCGCACCACGCTGCTCGAGCGGGGCGCGTTGATCCTCGCCGGCGTTCTGTTGATCTATCCGGCCACGTCGCTTGATCTGCTCGCGGTCGGAATCCTCGGGGCGGTGGTCGCGGCCCAGCTGCTGCTCAAACCCGCGACCCAAATTCCCTAACGACGTGACCAGTGATCGGTGATCAGTGACCACAACTGGGACCTCTGATCACTGATCACAGGTCACTGATCACTTCAGTCTTCCCCCTCTGGCCTGTCTAACCTATTCTTAGAGATGGACCCATGGCAGAGACTCAGCCGGAACCCAAGAAGAGCGACCCCGGCGAGAGCGCTGGGCAGCCAGAAGGTATGCTGGATGCCTCCGCGGTCATTCAATGGTGCGTAAGCGTTCTGGCGGCGACCGCGTGGCAATCCATGGGACTCATCCCTCATCCTGACACCAAGCAGATCCAGCGGAATCTCAACGATGCCCGTCTCGCCATCGACTCTACCGCGGCGCTGGTCGAGGTCGTGAAATCTCATCTTCCGGACAAACAGCGCCGTGAAGTCGAGGCGCTCCTCACCGATCTTCGTGTCAATTTCGTCGAGCAGCAATCCAAGCCATGAGCGCGAATCGACTCTCGCTCGAATCAAGCGCCTACCTGAGGGGCGCGGAGCACCAACCCGTGGACTGGTATCCATGGGGTGCGGAGGCGTTCGAGCGCGCAACGCGTGAGGACAAACCGATCCTGCTGGATATTGGAGCGGTCTGGTGCCACTGGTGCCATGTCATCGATCAGGAGAGCTACGACGATCCTGAGGTGGCGAAGATCATCAACGAGCATTTTGTCGCGGTCAAGGTGGATCGCGACGCGCGCCCAGACGTTGACGCGCGGTACCAGCAAGCCGTGAGCGCCATCACCGGACAGGGGGGTTGGCCGCTCACGGCTTTCCTCACGCCGGATGGCAGGGTCTTCTACGGCGGCACATACTTTCCACCGCAGGACGCCTTCGGGCGCCCCAGCTTCAAGCGCGTCCTCCTGAGCGCCGCCGCGTACTATCGCGACAACAAAGATGAAGCCGCCAAGGTCGCGCACGAGCTCCACCAGCAGCTCGCGGCGGTCAGTCTCTCAACGACGGCACCAACAAGCCGCGTCGACCCGTCGCTGCTGAACCTCGGTACGGAGAGTCTCCGCCGCATGTATGATGCCGCCAACGGCGGGTTTGGGACTGCACCGAAGTTCCCGCATCCGTCGGCGCTCGAGTTCCTGCTGCGGCGGTACAGCCGGACGCGCGATGAAACGTTATTGGAGATCGTGGCGCGAACGCTTGAAAAGATGGGGCGCGGTGGGGTTCACGATCACGTCGGCGGAGGGTTCCACCGCTACTCGACTGATGCCCGCTGGATCGTCCCGCATTTCGAGAAGATGCTCTATGATAACGCGCCGCTGCTTTCAAACTACGTGCACGCATACCAGGCGACCGGGAACCCGAATCTGAGAGCGATTACTGCGGACACAGCAGAGTTCATGGCCGGCGTGCTCTACGATCACGCGCGCGGCGGATTCTACGGAAGCCAGGACGCAGACGTAGGACTAGGCGATGATGGATCGTACTTTACCTGGTCGATTGAAGAAGCCAGAACAGCACTCTCTCCGGACGAGTTCGGGGTGCTGGCTGAGCACTTTCACCTTCAAGGTCACGGGGAGATGCACACCGACCCTGGGCGGCATGTGCTGTTCGTCGACAAAGATCCCGACGTGATCGCCGCCGTCACCGGCCGGCCCGTGGCCGATGTCCTGCAGCTGATCGAGAGCGGCAAGCGAAAATTGGCCGCGGTGCGGGCACAGCGGCAGGCGCCATACATCGATCGCGCGATTTACGTGAACTGGAATGGAATGGCCATCTCGGCCTTTCTGGAGGCGTTCAAAGCGCTCGGCGAGGATCGGTACCGTGATCTCGCGCTCCGCGCCCTTGATCGCATCCTCGAGGAAGGGTACGACCTGGATCGCGGTTGCGTTCACGTGCTTGGCTCCTCCGAGCCGAGGCTGCTTGACGATCAGGTGCAGATGTCGCAGGCCCTGCTCGATGCGTCCGAAGTCACCGGGCGGTCTCGTTATCTGCTAACCGCGCGGGAGATCATGGGTCTGGTCATCCGTGACTACTGGGACGAAGCGGGTGGGTTCACTGACGTGCCTCGAACTGCGACCGGGCCGGCATTACTCACCGCACACGTTCCCGTCCAGGACGCGCCGACCCCGGCGCCCAATGCGGTGGCAGCGCTGGTACTGTTGCGCCTCTCACGCATGTTCAACGCGCGCGAATACCGCCAGCTCGCGGAACGCACCGTGAACAACCATGCGCCCGCGCTGGCTCCTCAAGGGCTCTTCGCTTCGACACTGTTGACCGCGGTTGACGATCTATTGCACGAACCCGCCCACGTTACCGTGGTTGGGGCGCCGGCTGATCCCAGAACCCTGGCGCTGCATCGAATTGCATTGGCGACGTACCGGCCTGACAAGATTGTCTCCATCGTTCCGAGTGGAACTGACGGCGAACCCATTCCGGATGCAGTACGCTCCATGGTGGCTTCGGGAGATGAACCAAAAGCCTACGTGTGCGCGGGCACGGCATGTGCTCTTCCCACGAACGATCCAACGCGGCTCGCCGAGACGATTCAGACGTTTGGACTCTATGCTCGCTGATGTCCTACGTCGACCTGAAGCACCTCCTCGCAGACTTGTCGCTTAACGCGATCCGGGAACCGCACAATGCTGACTGGGCCGCGGTCTCGGCTGCGTACGCGGCACTGGCGGAAGCGAGCGGGCCCGATGTGTCCTGGAACTCTGTCCGCCAGGAGGCAGTGAAGCTCGCAGAGCCCTTCGCGTGGCGCCCTGATGAGGATGCCCTCGACTTCCTTATCAAGGCCGGCTTGCTCGCCAAACGTGGAGAGCGGATCTCGGCCGCGGCTGATTTCCCGCGCCATCTCGCGTATTTCCGGCGCCAGACGCAACGGCTGCTGGAGGTGCTGAGAGAGCTCGGAG
>Ga0184639_10001332_pt1 | contig 10605 bp, 9 predicted proteins | sample PLM31_170_b2_FD_133155 | JGI IMG/M metagenome (GOLD analysis project Ga0184639, IMG submission 133155) | Groundwater sediment microbial communities from an aquifer in East River, Colorado, USA - PLM3-1_170_b2 | ecosystem: Environmental > Terrestrial > Soil > Riparian zone | place: USA: East... | reverse complement strand
GTTTGAGACCCAGATCCACGGGAAGCGGTTTGAGATGTACAACGACACCGTGCTGGGGTTCAACAAGTCGGGCAAGGAGGTGGCGCGGATCCAGGTGGAGGAGCCGATCTACATCCGGCCGGCGGAGCGGGTGAACTGGCTGTAAGTCCACGCCGGTTCCAGACCGAGGGAGAGCGCGCCACCCGGGGCGCCCTCCCAACAACAGTGGGGCAGGGGGGTCGATGAGGCCGCCCTGCCTTTTCTGTCCGTGCTCCTTTCTTTCCACGGCAAACGGTGATCTGGCAGACGCGAGAGAATGTTCTTCGTATTTATAGTCCGTAGACCGTCAGCACGTCAGGATCTGTTCTCCGGGCAGGTTTGATAAGGACGATGAGTGTTATGGAATGTCCACGTTGCATGAGTATAATGGTGATGGAAGTATTTGAAGACTTGGGAGACGATACTGGCTCTTTGTGCTTTAAAGGATGGCGTTGCATTATTTGTGGAGAAATTCTGGACCCCGTAATCGTGAAAAATAGAGAAACTCGCCCTTCACCTCATTTGGGACGTGCGCGACAGAAGGTTCCCATGCAGCTAGGCTGAGCGTTTCGTCCAGTCTGACCCTCCGGCCGGTTGTCTTACAGTACACACCTTACTATAATGTGGTCTTGAAAAAGAGGGAGGTCTGTTTCGGTGAGTGACAGGCCAAACATAGCGCTCGTCAACATGCCCTTCGGCTATTCCAAGTATCCGTCGATCCAACTGGGGACTCTCTCGGCGCTTCTCAAGTCTCAGGGTCTCGGGGTCAACAGTCATTACCTGAACCTCTTGTTTGCCCACAGAATCGGGGTTCCGCTGTACGAACTTCTTTGTGAAAAACGCGCCCTGTTTGGCGAATGGCTCTTTTCCTATCTCCTCTTTAGAGACAACCCGAAACATTCGGATTATCCTCGAATATTTAAGCCTGTGTTCGAGAACGTCTGCCGGGAGAGCGGGCATCCGATCTCCTATTTTGACGAGATGGCCACCAGGACTGTCCCCCAGTTTCTGACCTGGGCCATGACGGCGATTGACTGGAACCAGTATACAATCGTCGGCTTTACCTCTACGTTTGACCAAAATGTGGCCAGTTTGTCGCTGGCCAAACTGATCAAGGATCTCTATCCCCACGTGAAAATCGTGTTCGGCGGAGCGAACTACGATGGGGAAATGGGCCTTGAACATATCAGAGCATTCCCCTGGATAGACTATGTGGTGGTCGGAGAAGGCGAAGATGTCCTTCCGCCACTGGTGAAGCGGATTCTGGAACGAAAAGAGGATCGTGTCCCGCCGGGAGTGGCATATCGGCAAGATGGGAACGTGCGCTTTGAACCCAATCTGAAGCTGTTTTCTGATTTTCAGCGCACCGGTCCTCCTGATTATGACGACTACTTCCAGCAATTACGCGAGCTGGATGCAGATGCTTCGGGGGGATTGGATCGGATTCTTCTGTACGAGGGCTCCCGCGGGTGTTGGTGGGGTGAAAAACACCATTGCACCTTTTGCGGGTTGAATGCGCAGGCCATGGAATTTCGGGCCAAATCTGTCGAGCAAGTGTCTCGCGAAATGGATTACCTTTCCAGTCGCTACGACGCCATTAGGTTTCGGTTGGTCGACAATATCATTGACATGAAATATGTGGAAAATCTGTTTGGGAAGTTCGCGGCTGACCGATTGGACCTGGACGTGTTCATTGAAACCAAAAGTAATCTCAGCAAACGCCAGATTCAGACGCTTGCGCAGGGCGGCGTGAAGTGCATGCAACCGGGAATTGAAAGTTTGAGCGTGGCTCAACTGCAGGAAATGGATAAAGGGGTGACCCCGCTTCAGAATCTTCAGTGCCTGAAATGGAGCCTGTATTACCATATCGATATCTCCTGGAACATTCTCCTTGGGTTTCCTAAAGAGATCGATGAGGATTACCGAAAGCAGATTGCCCTGATTCCCTCGATTGTCCATCTGCAGCCGCCGGAGTCCGTGGGGAAATTCTGGCTCGAGCGGTTTAGTCCCTACTTCAAATGGCCTGAAAAGTACGGCCTCCGGATCACAGGCCCCGGCCTCGCCTATGAATATGTCTATGATCCCAGGGTGGTGGATCTGAAGAAGGTCGCCTATGATTTTGAATACGAGATCGCATCACGTGTCGATCCGGCTTTATATGAAGAACTGGTCCAGCTTGTTCACGCGTGGCAGCAGAGGCATGCCTCGTCCGACAAACCTTTTTTGTATTACTCCAAGTCCATGAGTTATGTGACGATTTACGATGGTCGTGCCAAAGGGGCGCCGACGCGGCAGCGGTATGACTGGCCGGAGGCATTTATCATTGAATATTGCAATGAAGCGCCGAAGTCGTTGGAGCAAATCCGGGAGAGTTTGAAGGACGAGGGGCATTCGACTCCTTCGGATCCGGATCCGCTCAGGCAAGTCCTTGCCGGGCTTGTGGAGAAGAGGATTCTTTACGAGGAAAAGGGCAAATATTTTACGTTGGCTCTCCCGATGAATCCCTACCTGTAGTCACTACTCCGGCGTGCTGGTTGATCACGCGCTGTCATTGAAACTGCCAATCGGTCCTGCTCTAGGTGCGCTTCACGACAGAGAGGTTTTCCCATTGGAGTCCGGTATTGTGGTAAGGCCGGAGGCATAGGCCAATGTGACCTCGGCGATTTTATAGTCATATTGCGACTCGGCCAGCCGAGTCTGAGCCCCGAAGAGTGCCACTTCCGACTGGTGACCTCCACGATAGTGACCCGCGAGGGACCGGGAAAGTTACATCTGGGGCCAGGCGTCTGACTGTGGCTGTGATTAAGGCCCGCTATGAGTGCGCTATCGCATGATCACCTTGCCGGTCTTGCTCCAATACCAGAAGATCGAGAAATTCGGGTAGATCGAATCCAAGGCATTCTGACCTGCCACGGTAAACAGAACGCCCGCAGCACCCACGAAATTTGATTCGCCAAACCGCCATTGGATGGCCGGCTCAACCCCAATGATAGTGAAACCGCTCCGTTGCCCTCTATTGGTCGCGTGCCCATCGGCGCGCCATGTGGTCCCATGCAGCCCCACGAGTTCGATGTTATAACCAATCCCCCGTTTGTCGTCCAGAATGTGTTCGAAGATCAGACGGGTATTAATGACATCCGGCGTATAGGTCGTCACGCCCTCCGAACTTCCGGGGAACGCATAGGTATAGAACGCGCCGGCGCTAATCCGAATTGGCTTGATGTTCTTCCGATACATCACGCCCTCGGTGAGGCCCAACGCGCCAAACTGGGTAGCCGGGAAGCGGCCCAGCGGCGCAAACCCGCCCGGAGGCTTTTCGGTCGCGGTGAACCAGACGCCGGTCGGCAGCACGAACTGGGTGAAGACGGTGATGGAGGGACGCCAACTGTCCGGGTCCTGCACGATCGGGCGGTATTTGATCACGAGGGAGGTATCGCCAAGCCCGGTGTTCGTGGTCACGGGCCCTCCTTTGCCTTTATTGAAGCTTGCCGAGTCCCTGACCCAAAACGTGGCGACGGAGGTGGCGACCCCAAGCTCGATATAGTCCGTGAGCCCATAGGTGGCGTTGAGAAACGGATGCTGGACTGAATACAGATGGACAGGCCCGTCTTTCCGCTCGGTTGCCAGCGTGAGACGGTTGCGGTAACTCTTTTCACCGATTTGAGAAAAAATAAATGGTCGGATACTCAATTGCCCCTTAGGTTGAATATCCACGGCCTGGATAAGAAGTGGTCCATGTGAAAATGGGTTCCAGCTGCGCCGGTATTTTTTGATTTCCTCCTCCGTAGGCGCCCAGTCAAATGCGACAGCTGCCACGGCCAAGATGAGCTGAGCAAGGTGTAACAGTACGAAAGGGCAGATGCTCGTTCCAACAAAGACACGCCACGACATTGAATCCTCCTCGCTCTCACTATGTGGAAAATACTTTTCTGTTAAGCGTTGGTTTATTGCGGTGAGCGACTGGTTCGAGCGAAGCGTCTCGTCAAGAACAACTGGACCGGAGTTTTTAGGATAAGGAGAAACACTTGTGTCATTGCTGCATAGCCGAGAACGCCCAGTAGAGCATGCTGACTCCGGCAACAAAGGAGGTCTTGCCGCCCCTTTCATGGTGTAATGAATACTTGACATTTTATACAGTATTCTGATATCCGTGTCAACCATATGGGAGAGAAGAATAGGGCAGAGCCGACTACCAACTTTGTCAATCGCCTCCGAAGCCTGCGGACTGCTAAAGGGCTCTCGCAGATTGCACTGGCGAGCCTGGCCGGGGTTACGCGTCAAACGGTCTATGCGATTGAAGCCAACCAGTATCTACCGACCACGGCTGTGGCGCTTCGCCTCGCGGGCGCGCTGGATTGCCGCGTCGAGGACCTGTTCAGCCTCGTGTCCGGCGGTAAGGTGATCGAAGGGGAGTTGATCGGTTCGGCCCCCTCAGGCCCATCTGATTCGAAGCGCGTACGCGTGAAGGTTGCCTGCGTTGGTGAGCGGATGGTGGTCCGGCCAGTGGCGACACTGGGCGAGGTGCTCAATTACACCGTGCCGGCTGATGGATTCATCATCGGGCCTGCTGCCTCAACGCAACGCACCTCGCAGGCGGGTGGACGTGTGCGCGTCCAGTTGCTCAGAGATCGCCGGACGGTTGAAGGAGAAATCGCTGTGGCGGGATGCGACCCGGCTATTTTCCTGGCAGGGGAGCATCTCCGCCGCCGGCAGGATACGACCTCGGTGGTGGGATGGACAATGGGGAGTGCTGCGGCGATTAAGGCCTTGAAACGCCGCGAGGTCCATGTCGCAGGTCTCCATGTGGTGGATGCGCAATCAGGCGAATGCAACCTGCCTTACCTCCGACGGCATCTCAAGGGGCACGATGTGACAGTGGTGACTTTTGCCTCCTGGGAACAGGGGATGATAGTCCGGAGAGGCAACCCGAAAGGCATTCACGTTGTCGCGGATCTCGCCGGCGAGGATGTGGCCGTCATCAATCGCGAGGAAGGATCGGGAGCACGGCTGCTGCTGGACCAGAGACTGGCGGCTTCCGGCATCAAGCCAGCCCAAATCAAAGGCTACCAACGGATCGCTGCATCCCACCTGGAAGTGGCTCGTCTCATTGCCGAGAGCCAGGCTGACGCCGGGTTGGGCATCCGGTCAGCCGCTAATCTGCTGGGGCTCGACTTCATCCCACTTCAGCGGGAGCGTTACGATTTGGTTATCCCAACACCGTATCTCACCGCCCATCCGGGGCTATCCATCCTGCTGGACACAATCGTGAGTTACCCGTTTCGAACCGAGATTGAGGCGTTGGGCGGGTACGACACGCGGGAGACCGGAAAGATACAGGATCTGTAAGAGTGCCCTGTGCCTCATAAGCGTGAGAAGGCGGCTCGCTAGGATCGTGCGGCCTTTTATACCAACTCCGTTGGGAACCGTAGCCGACTTGTACTTATGAGATCCATTTCTAACGCCTTACTGGTGCTTTGGTAGCAGTCTCAGTCAGGAGGAAGGCACAACACCATGAGGGTCCTAGTCTACCTGACGCTAGTCGTGGCAGTTGTCGGGCTGCTCACTCTTCATCCGTCTAAGGCACTCTGCGAGGACCTCACTATCGCAGCCGCTTCCGACCTAAACTTCGCCTTTAAAGAATTGGTGAGTGACTTCGAGAAAAGGACCGGCACTCACGTCAAACTCTCGTTGGGTTCATCTGGCAATCTCTTCTCGCAGATTCAGAACGGCGCGCCGTTCGATCTGTATCTCTCGGCCGACATTCGGTTTCCCCAAAGACTTGCTAAGACCGGCCATGCGGTGGCCGGCTCACTCTACCAGTACGCGGTGGGGCGCATCGTGGTCTGGGTCCCGAGACGTTCACTTTTGCCGGTAGAAAAACTTGGAATGGAGGTCCTGCTGGACCCTTCCATCCGAAAGATCGCCATTGCGAACCCCAAGCACGCGCCCTACGGGCGAGCAGCGGTTGCGGCCATGCAGCATGCGAAGATCTATGACCGCGTGAAGGATAAACTGGTTCTGGGTGAAAATATCTCTCAAGCCGCACAGTTCGTAGAGTCCGGCGCGGCCGACATCGGAATCATCGCACTGTCGTTGGCGATCGCGACTACCATGAAAGAGGCCGGACGGTATTGGGAGGTGCCGCTTAACGCGTATCCCTCTCTGGAACAGGGCGCGATTCTTCTGAAAAGCGGCAAGAACCCGGAGGGCGCCAGGGCGTTTCTGGTTTTTCTTCAGGGGACGGAGGGACAGACAATCATGCACAAGTACGGATTCATCCTGCCAGCAGACACGCGGCGTCCATAGTTCGAGCAAAGAGATATCGATCGGCCATGAACTGGACCGCAATCGAGATCACAATAAAGTTGGCAACGATGACGGCCCTTGCGTTGGTCGTGATCGGTCTGCCTGTCGCGTACTGGCTGACGTTTTCTCAATGGCGCTGGAAGTTCATTGTCGAGTCGGTGGTGGCGCTTCCGCTCGTTCTGCCTCCGACGGTGCTGGGTTTTTATATTCTGGTCGCGATCGGTCCGCGCAGCCCAGTCGGTCGATTCTACAGCGACGTGGTCGGGCATCCGCTCCCCTTTACCTTTGAAGGGCTTCTGTTTGCATCAATCCTTTACAGCCTTCCATTCGCAGTCCAGCCATTTGCAACAGCCTTTGAGCAGATAGATCGCCGCCTCATTGAAGCCTCCTGGACCCTTGGCGTCTCTCGTCTAAACACTTTCTTCAAGCTTATCATCCCGCTTTCAACCGCGGGAATGGTAACCGGCTTTGTGCTCAGTTTTGCCCATACCTTGGGGGAATTCGGCGTGGTGCTGATGGTTGGCGGCAATATTGAGGGGGAGACGCGAACGGTATCAATTGACATTTACGACGAGGTCCAGGCGCTTAACTATGTCGGGGCTGCCAAGACGGCGTTGTTTCTGCTGGCGATTTCGTACACGGTCTTGCTGGTCGTCTACGCGATGAACCGAAAGGTGTGGGCCCTATGGCCTCAGAAATGACCGTTGACATTGCGAAGTCCTTTCCGGGCCGGCTCGCGGTTGATGTTCAGTTCGAGCTGCCGCTGGAGCCGCCAAGCGTGTTGATTCTCTTTGGACCATCCGGAGCTGGAAAAACGACGGTGTTGCGATGCCTGGCGGGGCTGGAATGGCCGGAGCGCGGATTCATCCGAGTTGAACAGGATATTTGGCTGGATACGGTATCGGGCACTCGACTCCCCCCGCAAAAACGACAGATCGGCTGCATGTTCCAGGAGTATGCTCTGTTTCCGACCCATTCGGTTGAGGGAAATATTGCGTTTGGGCTAGGCTCGCTGTCATCTCACGAGCGAAAGCAGCGTGTCGAGGAGGTCATCAGCCTTCTGCAACTGAAGGGAATGGAGGATCTGAGGCCAGGTCAGCTTTCGGGTGGGCAGCAGCAACGGGTGGCGCTAGCCAGAGCCATTGCGCGCCGTCCGCGTCTCCTGATCTTAGATGAACCGCTCTCGGCGCTTGATCAGCCGACTCGACTCAGGTTGCGGGGTGAATTGCGCAACCTGCTGCGGCAGCTCAACGTCCCCTCCATCGTGGTGACCCATGATTGGGAAGAGGCGCTCGCACTGGGCGACCGGATGGCAGTAATGGAGGCGGGGTGTGTGCTTCAAATGGGGGCGCCGCAACAGGTGTTCAGCCATCCACAAAATGCAGAGGTGGCAAAGATCGTTGGTGTCGAGACAGTGATACCGGGACGGATCGTTGCGTTTTCCAACGGGCTCGTCACCGTCGATGTTGCCGGCAACAGACTGCTGGCGTTAGGCGAAGGCGAGTTGGGACCAGAGGTGTTCGTCTGCATTCGGGCCGAAGATGTGATTCTCGAAACAGTCGGAACCGCCGCGACCAGCGCCAGGAACCGACTTGTCGGCACGGTGCATGGGGTGAGTTCAATGGGAGCACTCGTTCGAGTGCGGATCGACTGTGGGTTTTCGCTCTCCGCCATTGTGACCCGTTCGGCCATGGAAGATTTACACGTGGTCGCAGGAAAGCAGGTTGTGGCCGCGGTGAAAGCCGGTGCGGTTCATCTGGTGCCTCGACAGGAAGGCCCTGGGGCCGTCACCGCATAATCACCTTGCCGGTCTTACTCCAGTACCAAAACAGCGAGAAATTCTGGTAAATCGACTCGCTGGCGTTCTGTCCCGCGACGGTGAAGAGGACACCGGCTGCACCTAACAGACTGGACCGGGGATGAAAGAAAAGACTTTCAAGCAGCGAGTAATTTGGTGGCCGTGGAGGGTATCGAACACCCACCCCGCCACTAATATGTTATATGAATATTCTCACCCTTCGTAAGACATAGACGCACTCGGCATCTCCGCCGTCCTTCGGCAAACCAGAGTCACACAGTTGTCGTGTGTAGGTAATCCCTCTCCCAGGTCAGAGCCTTAACCCATCTTTGGAATGGGTGGGACATACCTTGGTGTTATTGCTCAATCCTTGCCAAGTCCATTAGATTCAGCCCAGGAAGATGCGCCACCCAGGGGAACCGCGTATGCGCATCCAGGTTGGTAAGATCGGAAAGATATGGAGTCAGCTGGAGAGCCGGCCCTGCCCGTTCTGCGGATGGTTACGGTACTATGTGATTATCCGGTCTGAGGCGAGCATGCACAACACTGGGCTTGTGGCTCGGTGTAGTAAGTGCGGAAAACTGAGGGGTGCCGTGAAGGAGACCACATCCATTCTGCCCCGGCCGGCAAGGCCTCTCTAGCAGCTCCAAGATCTGTGTCCAACACAAACTGTTCACGTTGCTGTTCTGTGTCCTCCGCCTAATCACTTCGCGCTTGCCAGCACTGGTGTTCCCCCCATTGCGTTCGCGTCCAGCCGTCTGTACTCCTTAGAGGTTAGAATAGCGCCGCAAGGTGAGGTCAGGTTCCCTCTCTTGTGAGGAGTCCGGGGGTGCTCGGATTGAGTCTCAACCACTCCCGCTCAGCACCTCACGAACCTTGCGGATGAGGGTGTCTGAACTAAAGGGCTTCTTGAGAAAGGGAGTCCCTGGAGTGATGTCTCCAAGAGACCGGATTTCTTCGTCGGTATGTCCTGAGATGAAGAGTACCCGAATGTGCGGCCGCAAGACCATCACCCGGCGCGCAAGTTCAAGTCCATGCATCGCAGGCTTCTCCAATTTACTTTTCGCAAAGTGTAGCGTTGTAGGCAAAAATATATCAGCGAGAAGGAGGTGGATCGGGCCAACATGGTGCTTACATTTCTGTAAAGCCTCATCACCGTTACATGCCTGCAGCACCGTAAAGCCGTGCTCTTGCAGCTCCCTAACAAGAAGAGATAAAAGGGACTGCTCGTCATCGACAATTAGCAGTGTCTGCGATTGAGAGGACATGTCAGATGATCCTGTTTTAGTACAAGATGTGTGCGCGCATAGATCAGGATGCTTGGAGCAAGACTATCACGTTTTGTTCTTCTTGGTAAAATATTTGGACATCATAGTTGGCGTACTGTCTCCACACGCCTCGTTATTCGTGAACGAAAATGGTTTTCGTGTGATAGTCGATGCGGAAACTAACGTGGCAGTGAAAATAGCGACCGAGCTTGGACAGTTCCAACCGTAGGAACTGCCCACACACTCCACCCACACTCTATGCGTAGGACATGCGCCATGGGCTCGGACCTACAGGGGACGAGACCCGAGCCAGATTGTCCTAGGGACAGTCACTCCTTACAATTACGCGTGGGCGTATGGGAAGATCGGAAACGGGTATGTTGGGCTGAGACAGAGCTGGAGGCATCAGCGTTCTGTGCAATAGAGTTCCAGTTGGTCATTTGGGGCCGAATTGTGTTCTACTACCATGGTCAACCGCTCTGACAGTTCGGATGTTCCGTCCATGGCTGGAAGTGTTGAAAGTTGCTCTTTCGTTGTATTGAGAACCACTGTGTCGTTAGTAACCTCGAAAGCGCTCCAGGGCAATCTGACCAATTTGTAGGTGGTTGGGATTGCCACTTCGGCGTATGTGATTTCCCGCGTCCGCGCATCAATGATTAATCTGCAGACGGTCCCCAACTCTTTCCCTCTGGCATCTATCACAGGCCACCATTCATCATTCATGAGCTGCCTCCGTGCGTGCAAGCTACGCAGCGTGTACCAGCGTATTCATAAGACAATCATCCAGATTGTTTCATAACGTAGCTTGCACCAAATCGTAATACTTCTAAGGCACACCTTCCTCTCCACAAGTCGTATTTCCCCTGGCAACGAGAAGCGGGCATGCTCTCTATTGGGCATACGCGGGTGCCGCGGTTCGGTCCGGAAGCTGTTCTCCCGTGGCAAGACGGTGAGGAGAAACGGGCAGACACATTTGCGCTGCTTCAGCAGTCCGGGTGGCTGCCTTTATAGGCCGTAGAGCGGTGGAGTTGAGCCCACAATGGGCGCAAGATCTGGTCGCGAGTTCCAGAAAACACAATGCGAGCCAGTGTGCCTAACTGGACTCCAAAACCGCGGCTTTCTTCCGAACGTCCTGGGCTTTCTCCACTTGGCCCAGATTTTCATAGAGCGATGCCATGTTTTGATAAAGCTGGGAGACCACTTGCGCAAGCTGTT
>Ga0184639_10001330_pt1 | contig 10611 bp, 11 predicted proteins | sample PLM31_170_b2_FD_133155 | JGI IMG/M metagenome (GOLD analysis project Ga0184639, IMG submission 133155) | Groundwater sediment microbial communities from an aquifer in East River, Colorado, USA - PLM3-1_170_b2 | ecosystem: Environmental > Terrestrial > Soil > Riparian zone | place: USA: East... | reverse complement strand
TCCGTAGCCCGCCTCATGGTCGTGGCGGGGCTGGCCATCCAGATCTTGGGCCTGGGCAAGTTCATCCTCTTCGATATTGGTCTGTCGGAGTTTCTAGACGCGCTGCAGGATGGTGTGGGGGAGGTCATCGCCATCACCGTGGTGCTGGTAGGTTCCCTCGCGCTGCTGTACCCGGTAATCAGAGGGAACCGCTGGGCCACTCTGCTGACGATCCCGCTGCAGGCGCTACTCACTTTCACCGCCCTGCCGTTCTTCCTGGATGAATTCGGGAAGCCAGCCGTAGGGGGCTTCAGCATCTGGATCATCACGGTGACGCTGGTCCTGGGCGGGCTCACTGCTATCGGCTTCGGGATTGTCGCCGCGCTCGAGGCGTTCGGCCGGATCAGGCCGGCCGGCTTTCGGGCCGGGGGCGGCGGTCTCAGCCGGCAGGGCGCCATTCTGGGCGCGCTCGCCTGCGGATGGGCGGGCATGATGGTTCTGGGCTATGCCGTCTCCAGGAATCCTGGAGGGACGGCATTGGCCGCGGCGCCGGAGGAAGTGGGCTACCTGACTGCGGAAAATACTTCTTTCCCTACCGGCACGCTGGAAGTCCAGGCAGGCAAATCCACGGCCATCTTCATTACCAACAAGGACGACGTCGGCCACAGCTTCGACATTGACGCCCTTGACGTCCATGTTGACCTGCCGGCTGGCGCGACCGCCGTGGCCCTCGTGAAGCCAGAAACCGCCGGTGCGCTCGAGTTCTACTGCTCAGTGCCGGGCCACAAGGACGCGGGGATGGTAGGCACGCTCAACGCCAGGTAGAGGCAGCCCTGGTTGAGGAGGTACGCGAAAACTGAAGATGAGAACCGAGTTCTCATCTTCAGTTTTCGGGAAGAAACCTGCGCACCATCGTTCTCGGCAGCGATGGTTTTGGCGCAGCCGCTGGCGATGAAGTAAACTTGCGCCTGTACTCGCGTTTGGAGGGAGAATGGATCTTTACCGCTGGATAGTCTTCCTGCACGTGCTCGGCTCTTTCGGGTTCATGCTGGCGCACGGGGCGTCGGCCAGCGCGGCCTTTCGGCTGCGGAGGGAGCGAGACCTGGAGCGCATCCGCGCCCTGCTGGATCTCTCGGCCAGTTCGGGGATCGTGCTCTATGTTTCGCTCCTGGTGCTGCTCGGAGCGGGCATTGCGGCCGGCTTCATGGGCCGATACTGGGGCCGGGGATGGATTTGGGCCTCGCTGGCCGTGCTGATTGCGCTCATGCTCGCCATGTGGGTGTCTGGATCGAGCTACTACCACCGGGTGCGCAAAGCCGTTGGGTTGGAGTATATGGAAGGGTCGAAACCCCACCCGCCGGTTGACCCTGCCAGCGCGGAGGAGATTGACGCGCTCCTTGCCTCCTCTCCGGCACTGTTTCTGGCTCTGATCGGCGGAGGCGGCCTAGTTGTTCTTGTATGGCTGATGATGTTTAAGCCATTCTAACAGGATCGCAGACGGCGGCTGCTGGCGGTCTCACCTCTGTCGGAGGGAGGATGGCCGATGTATCGCTGGATAGTGTTTCTACATGTGTTTTCCGCCTTCGTTTACATTTTGGCACACGGCGTCCAGGCCGCCGTGATGCTGAAGTTGCGCAGTGAGGCGGATCCTGAACGGAGCCTTATGCTCTTCAACGCCCTGGATGGTACACGCCTACAAAGGTACACGCTGGCTCTGGTAGTGGTAACCGGACTGATCGCCGGCTTCATGGGCAGATACTGGGGGCGGGGATGGATGTGGACCGCCTTGGTACTCCTCGTCGTAATTGCGGTTGTGATGAGGCGCTACGGATCAGGCTATTATGATCTGGTCGAGGGCGCCGCGAACCGTGCGATCGCCGAACAGAAGAGTCAGGCATCCCTCGAAGCATTTGCCGTCGCGCGGGCGGCCTGGCGCCCGGTCGGGGTGACGGAGATCGGAATCGGTGGACTCGCCGCAATGATCTGGTTGATGATGTTCAAACCATTCTAGGGGGCCGCTCAAACTAATCCCAATCCGGAGGAAGGCTTTACAATGCGCAAAATTCTGAAATGGATCGGAATCGTGCTCGGCGGGATCGTGGGGCTGATCGTGCTGGCGCTCGTCGCCCTGCTGATCTACGCTCAGGTCACCTTCAAGCGGACCTATGCGGATCGCCCCCTGTACCCAATCACCGCCGACACCAGCCCGGAGGGCGTCGCCCGCGGCGAGTACTTGGTGAGAACCGTGACAGGCTGTGGCGGATGCCACGCTCCCGGCGGTGAAGGCGTGGAGCCTGAGGATCGGAACAATGGTCCCCTCATCGGGCAATCCGAAAACATCAACTTCGGCCCCATCCGGGGCGTGTTCGCCACGCCGAACCTCACGCCCGACGCCGAGACCGGGCTGGGGAACTGGACGGATTCCGAAATCGCGCGGGCCATCCGCGAGGGGCTGGACAAGGACGGGGTGGAACTGGTCGTCATGCCCTCATCCGTCTTCCATGTGCTGAGCGAATCCGATGTGGCCGCCATCGTCGGCTATCTACGCAGCCTGGAGCCGGTGAATAATGAAATCCCGCCCTTGGAACTCAATGCGTTCGGCAAGGCGGCGGTTGCGCTGCAACTGTTTGGTCCACGCGAACTGGGAGACCCCGTCACGACTCGCCAGGAGGCGCCCCCGGCAGGCACCGCCGATCACGGCGGATACCTCGTCTCTCTCGCGGGCTGCCGATTCTGTCACGGCGAGAACCTCGCCGGTGGTCCGGTTCCCTTCGCGGAAGAGGGTACTCCCCCTGCGGCCAATCTGACTCCGGCGGGAGAGCTGGCCGGTTGGTCGGAGGCCGACTTTATTGAGACCATGCGAACCGGCGTCACACCCAGTGGCCACACCCTCAACGATGCCATGCCCTGGAAGCAATACGCTGAGATGACCGACCGCGACTTGAGCGCGATCTTCAAGTATCTGCAGACCCTGCCGAGAGCGGAGTCTGAGTAATAGAGGCACACCGCCAACGTGCGCAAAAAGCCGAAAACAGAGGACGAAAACGCAGTTTTCATCCTCTGTTTTCGGGGATATTCTAGTCCATCATGAACCCCCACCGCGAATCAAACATCCGCATGCGCGGCCGCTGGCTGACCATCGCGCGCGTGACGTGGGTCACTCTGGTGGTGGTGACGGTAACGCTCTTCGCGGCTGGCCTGGTGGCTGGATTGGGCCAGCTACGGGCCATGTGCACGGGTGACATATGCCGCCATCCCTTGCAACTCTCTCCTGAGCAGGCGGAGCTGAACCAGCAGCTCGGCCTTTCCCCCGACTTTTATGCCTGGTACACCACCATTATTTGGGCTGCCTTCGGATGCGTTTTCTTTTCCGTCGGCGTGCTTATCTTCTGGCGCAGGCCGAACGACCCGATGGCGCTGTTCGTCTCGCTCTTGCTGCTGATGTTCGGTGCGAGCATAATCCCCGTCATTCCGGCTATACAAGTCATCCAGCCACAATTGAGATGGGCGCAGGATTTTTTTCTCCTGATATCATCTGGATCCCTCCCGGTGTTTCTGATTCTCTTCCCCGATGGGCGGTTTGTTCCCTCTTGGACGCGCTGGCTGGTCATTGCGTGGTTGGCATGGGAATAGTGAGTTTCGGAGTGAGACTCACACTGCAGCCACCCTCCGGCGCTGGTATCTATGCCGGCCCACCCCCCGCGCCACTACAGGTCGCACTAGTAGTAGGCGCAGGCGCCCAGGTCTATCGCTACCGGCGCATCTCGACTCCCCTCCAGCGGCAGCAAACCAAGTGGGTGGTGCTCGGCTTCGCTGGGCTCATAGTGTCTACGATCGTCCTATCCCTGGCGCACCCTGTTGGCATTGCGCTCACCCGCTCCGGTCTCACGAATCTGGTTTATGAAAAGTATGTCTTAACGTTTCTTGGACTGTTGCCGATACTCTTTATTCCTGGAACCATGGCCATCTCAATCCTGCGCTACCGGCTGTGGGATGTGGACATCATCATCCGCCGCACGCTGGTTTACGGCGCGGTCACCGCCACGCTGGCCGCTCTCTATTTCGGAAGCGTCATCAGCCTGCAGGCGGCTTTCCGGCGGCTGACCGGGCAGGGGGACCAACTGGCGATCGTGGCTTCCACGCTGGGGATTGCGGCTCTCTTCACGCCGGTGCGCCGCCGCATCCAGAACGGCATTGACCGCCGCTTCTACCGCAGCAAGTACGATGCAGCGAAAATCCTGGCTGCCTTCAGTGCGACGGTCCGGGACGAGGTGGACCTGGACCGGCTGGCGGACAAGCTGCTGGCGGCGGTGCAGGAGACGATGCAGCCGGAGCACGTGTCGCTGTGGCTGCAGCCGTCAGTCATTCGTCGTCAGTCGTCAGCCCGGCGACGGATGACCGAAGACCAGAAAGGCGGTGTCCAGGAGGTGGGAGTGTGAACACGGCACTGCGTGCGCTGTGGCTCCTCCTGGCGGCGCTGGGCCTGGGCCTGTTCCTGGCCTTGACCCCCGCTTACCTGGAGGCACACCGCTCGGCATTCACAGGCAGCGAGTTAAGGCTCACTGAGTCGTATCTGCTCCGGCCCGCAGAAATGCAGGCCCTGCAGGAATTCGGGCTGTCCCCCGGCTTCTACGCCGGCTACCTGTACACCTTCGAACTTGTCCACCGCGTGCTGTGGTGCGCCTCTGCCGCCCTGATCTTCTGGCGCAAGTTCGGCGATCGGATAGGCCGTCTGATCTCCTTCGTGCTCCTGACCTGGGGCTTGTTCTTCACTGCGTTGCCTTCTATCAACCTGGCCGCGACCTACATCGCGACTCGTCTGCTGATTGCCCTCCCGGTGGCCGTGAGCCCTGCGCTCCTGGTGTTCTTCCTTTACCTCTTTCCGGATGGCCGGTTCGTGCCGCGCTGGACGCGTTGGCCGGCCGCACTCAGCGGCGCCCTGCTCTCGGCGCTGTTAGCCTTTGCAATGACGGTCCCCTCCGTGCCGGTCGGAATCCTCGAGCTACTTCTGGCGGTCTTAGTGGGCAGCAGCGCCATTGCCCTGCTGGCCCAGATCTACCGCTATCGCCACGTCTCGACCCCCGTGGAGCGCCAGCAGACGCGGTGGGTGCTGTTCGGCTTTCTGGCCTCCGCCGTTAGCAACCTGCTCGTGCTGCTGCCCCTTGCCTTCTACCCCTCAGTGCGTCAGCCCGGTCTTCCTCGAGTCTTGTTCCAGATGGCCACTTTGGCAGTGGTAGTCTTCGGTTTTGGCGCCATCCCAGTGACCATCAGCTTCGCCATCCTGCGGTACCGGCTGTGGGACATTGACGTTCTCATCCGCCGCACGCTGGTTTACGGCGCGGTCACTGCCACGCTAGCCGTTCTCTATTTCGCAAGCGTCATCAGCTTGCAGGCGGCCTTCCGCCGGCTGACCGGGCAGGGGGATCAACTGGCGATTGTGGCTTCTACCCTGGGGATTGCGGCTCTCTTCACGCCGGTTCGCCATCGCATCCAGACCGGCATTGACCGCCGCTTCTATCGCAGCAAGTACGACGCAGCGAAAATCCTGGCTGCCTTCAGCGCGACGGTCCGAGACGAGGTGGACCTGGATAGGTTGAGCGAGCGCCTGCTGGCGGCGGTGCAAGCGACGATGCAGCCGGCGCATGTGAGCCTGTGGCTGAAGACTTCCAACGCAAAGACGCCAGGGCGCAAAGGCGCAGAGTAGACACATGAACCTTGCGGCTTTGCTTCTTTGCGACTTTGCGTTAAAGGATCCCCTGGACCACTCCTGCGGCGGTCAGCGGTCGGCGGTCGCGCCTCCGCCAGGGAGCACACCATGACCGCTCGGCGAACACTCGACACCCGCCTGCGTGAGCCATGGCTGACCATCGCGCGCGTGACGTGGATCAGCCTGGTGGTGCTGACGGTAGTGCTCTTCGCGGTAGGCCTGGTGGTTGGATTGGGCCAGCTGCGCACCGTCTGCACGCATGGCGCATGCCATTCCGAGCAGCTCGGTCCGGCAGGGGCAGAACTTCAGCAGCAACTCGGCCTTTCGCTCGATTTCTATGCCTGGTGGACCACCATCGTTTTCGCTGTCTTTGGATCGGTCTTCACTGCCGTCGGCGCGCTGATCTTCTGGCGCCGCTCGGACGACTGGATGGCGCTCTTCGTTTCGCTCTTCCTGGTGATGCTCGGCGCTGGCGCTCTCCCTGTCATCCCATCTGTAGGGACGATCCACCCGGGAAGTCTGACTTTTCTGCTCGGTGTCGGGACCTTCCCGGTCCTGCTGTTTCTATTCCCCGACGGGCATTTCGTGCCTCGTTGGATGCGCTGGCCGATTGCGCTGTGGCTTGCAATCGTCGTAGTGCGCCTTGTAGTGATACCTGTCCCCCCCGCTCGTATTCTGAGTGCTCCACCTGATGCGATCTATCTGTCTATTGGCGTGGCAGGTGTAGGCGCACAGGTCTACCGCTACCAGCGGGTATCCACCCCGTTGCAACGGCAACAGACCAAGTGGGTGGTGCTAGGCTTCAGCGGACTGTTCGTGAATTTGCTCGTCATAATCCTGGCCTTACGACTATTCCCTGCACTCACCGGCCCTGGCCTGCCGAGCCTGGTCTTTAGAAAGTATGCCTTCCCATTTGTGGGGCTCTTCCCAGCCCTCATCATACCAGTGACCATTGCCATCTCGATACTGCGCTACCGGCTATGGGATGTGGACCTGATCATCCGCCGCACGCTGGTTTACGGCGCGGTCACCGCCACGCTGGCCGTTCTCTATTTCGCAAGCGTCATCAGCTTGCAGGCGGCGTTCCGCCAGCTGACCGGGCAGGGGGATCAACTGGCGATTGTGGCTTCCACGCTGGGGATTGCAGCTCTCTTCACGCCGGTTCGCCGCCGCATCCAGACCGGCATTGACCGCCGCTTCTATCGCCGCAAGTACGACGCAGCGAAAATCCTGGCTGCCTTCAGCGCGACGGTCCGCGACGAGGTGGACCTGGACCGGCTGGCGGGCAAGCTGCTGTCAGCGGTGCAGGAGACGATGCAGCCGGCGCATGTGAGCCTGTGGCTAAGGCAAACCAACGCAAGGCCGCAAAGGCGCGAAGGCACAAAAGAAAAATGAAATTGCGCCCTTGCGTCTTCGCGCCTTTGCGTTAGAGATGTGGAGCTCCTATGAAGGTCGCCGTCTTCAACACCCGCTCTTTCGACCGCACTTTCCTCGAAGCCGCCAACGCGGCTCACAAGCACGAGCTGGTTTTCTTCGAGACCGACCTGAACCTGAAAACGGCCGGGCTGGCAGCAGGATTCCCAGGCGTGTCCCTGAAGACCCCCTCTCTTCTAGACGAACTCGCCCTGGAGTCGCTGGCCCGGGGCGGCACCCGTTGGATAGCCCTGCGCTCGGCCGGGTTTGACAATGTGGATATCGCCGCGGCCCATAAGCTGGGCCAGACCGTGGCCCGGGTCCCGGCCTACTCCCCATATGCGATCGCAGAGCATGCCGTTGGCCTCATACTCAGCTTGAATCGAAAGCTCCATCGCGCCTATGCCCGCGTCCGGGAAGGCAATCTGTCGCTGGAGGGGCTGGTCGGCTTTGACTTGCACGGGCGCACGGCCGGGATCGTCGGGACCGGCCAGATCGGCAGGATCGTGGCCCGCATCCTGAACGGTTTCGGCTGCCGGCTGTTGGCTTATGACCCCATCCAGGATGCAGAGTGTATGGCGCTCGGGGTCAGGTACATTGGCCTGCCCGAACTTTATGCCGATTCCGACATCATTACCCTGCACTGCCCTCTCACCGTCGAAACCTTTCACATGATTGATGCCGGCGCCTTGCGCCAGATGAAGCACGGCGTCATGCTGGTCAACACCAGTCGCGGCGGCTTGATTGACACCAAAGCGGTCATCCAGGCGTTGAAGTCGGGCCAGATGGGCTATCTGGGTCTGGACGTTTACGAGCGAGAAGCCAGCCTCTTTCAGAAGGACCTATCGAGCATGGTGATCCAGGATGATGTCTTCCAGCGCCTGCTCACCTTCCCCAACGTACTCATAACCGGCCACCAGGCGTGGCTGACGGAGGACGCGCTGCGAAATATTGCCGAGACGACTATGGCGAATCTGAGCGATCTGGAGGCCGGGCGGCCTTGTCCAAATGAAGTGAGCGCTCACCAGGCCAGCTTTGCGCGAGAATGGAGCGAAGAAGAAATCGAGTTGACCGCTCTGGCGGAGCAGTTGCAGAAGTGGGTGCCGGATTAAGGAGACTATCATGAACGACTTTGACCGATTTCAACGGTTGGCTGGCTGGACAGCAATACTGTCCACGCCTCTGGCTTTCGGCAGTGGGGCGCTCTCTGTGGCGTCTGTGAACGGCAACACTCAGGCCTTTTTCGACGGTTCCCTGATCTCGACCGGCCTCCGCGGGGCGAACCTGTTTCGGTGGGCCATGCTGCTGGATGTTTTCGGCTATTATCTGTTGCTGGCGCCACTCGCCTTGTTTCTCTGGAACTGGCTGAGGGCCAAGGGCTCCAGCTTCGTCATGCTCTACACTATCTGCGGCCTGGCATACATTCTCATCGGCGCCATGGGCGCGGTTATCCTGGCGGCGGTCGAGCCAGCGCTGATCCGAGAATACACTCAGGCCTCGGGGCCGCGGCGCGAGATATTGCAGGTGGTCTTCAACAGCTTCTACACTGCGGTTGACGCGGGCCTCTGGAACACCCTGGAGGCGCTCCTGGCCGGAATCTGGTTGCTGGGGATCGGCCCCGTAGTGCGTCGCGAGCGGCCGGCGCTCGGTGTTGTCACAGTTGTGCTGGGCCTCTTCTGGCTGCTCGACGCCACCGGCCGGATCGTAAATGTCGAGGCTATTTACACAGTTGGAGCGGGTGGTCTCTTGGTGCTTGCACCCCTATGGGCGCTGTGGTTTGGAATTGACCTGCTGCGACGGCCGGGGGTAATGCCTGGAAAGTAAGGCATGAAACACTCTCCTGAACCGGATGCTCAGCCTCCGACGCCCGCCTCTTTTGACTCGTCACCTGTCACCCGTCAGAGCGGCCGATGGCTGCTTTTCCTGCGAGTCACCTGGTTAGCCCTGGTCGCCGTTACTCTGAGCCTGTTCGCAGCCGGGATTCCAGATTCGTTTCGCCAACTGCAAATGGCCTGTGCTGCTCCATCCGAGTGCACTTCCTTTCAACTCTTCTCAGATGACGCCCGCGCCCTCCAGGACCTCGGGCTTTCGATCCGCTTTTATGCGGCGTACGCTACCGCGCTGACACTATTCACCCTCTTGACTTTCAATCTTACTGCGGCAGTTCTCCTCTTGCGTAAGTCCAGAACCTGGATGGCCGTTTATTACTCCTTCCTTCTTGTGGCAGTGGGACCGGCCTTCTTTACGAATGTCACCGGCCCGCTGGTGCGAGCGCAACCGGCATGGCGTTTGCCGGTTGGCGTTCTGGAAGCACTCGGGTTGTGGCTGTCGTTTGTCGCATTTTTCATCTTTCCTGATGGACGGTTTGTTCCCCGCTGGACGCGCCCTCTGGCCGTAGTCATCGCAACATACGCCCTGTTGCGGTCCTTCCCCGCTGCTCTGCCAGCAACCTGGGTTCCCGCCAGCTCGGTCGGGCGGCTTCTCCTCCTTATCCTTTTGGGCTTATTCGCCGGTGGATTGACGGCACAGGTCTACCGCTATCGTCGCGTCTCAAAGCCGGTTCAGCGTCAGCAGACCAAATGGGTAGTATTCGGCACGACGGCTTATGCGCTGGATGAAATCATATATCTTGGGTTGCCACTCATCTTTGTTTGGGTTCGCCAGCCCGGCATGCCACACATGCTCTATTCTCTCGTGGGCGGGACTCTCAACTTATCGTTCCTCGTCTTGCTTCTGCTGACTCTCGGCGTCTCGATCCTGCGCTACCGCCTGTGGGACATTGACATTATCATCCGCCGCACCCTGATCTACGCTGTGCTGACGGCGGCACTTGCGGTGATCTACTTTGGGAGTGTCGTGCTGCTGCAAGAACTCTTCCGCGCCCTCACGGGGCAAGAGCAGAATCAAATCGTGACCGTCATCTCTACGCTGGCAATCGCGGCAGTATTTTCGCCCATGCGTCGCCGGGTTCAGGGCGGATTGGACCGGCGCTTCTACCGGCGCAAATACGATGCGGCCAGAATCCTGACCGCATTCAGCGCGACAGCCCGCGACGAAGTGGACTTGAACAAGTTGAGCGAGCGCCTGGTCGCTGCGGTGGAGGAGACGATGCAGCCGGCACATGTGTCGCTCTGGCTTCGGGAGGCAGGCAGAATGCACGCGGGAAGGGAGCAACAGTCATGACCGCTCGCTCCCTCTCCCGGCTGGCCTGGTCTGTATGGGCGCTCCCTTTGGCATTCTGGGGGCTCGGACTGGTATTCACGATCCTGAACTGGTCCACCCCTACGGCGAGGGCCGCAGAGCCATTGGGCTTCCAGGCTCTTTTCATTCTGCTCTTCGTGGCCTTCTCAACAGTTGGCGCGCTGATCTCCTCCCGGCACCCGAGGAACCCCATCGGCTGGATCTTCTATGCCTTAGGTCTCAATAATCACGACATCGTGCGCCATGGAGTGCTCACGACATCGTGCACCTTCTAATGGTCAATTGTAATCACGACATCGTGCGCGTCTTGT
>Ga0184639_10001329_pt1 | contig 10611 bp, 16 predicted proteins | sample PLM31_170_b2_FD_133155 | JGI IMG/M metagenome (GOLD analysis project Ga0184639, IMG submission 133155) | Groundwater sediment microbial communities from an aquifer in East River, Colorado, USA - PLM3-1_170_b2 | ecosystem: Environmental > Terrestrial > Soil > Riparian zone | place: USA: East... | reverse complement strand
TGCCCTCGTGGGCCTCCCTGCCCGACCACCATGAATCGCCATGCCCGGATCCCGCAGCAGCGCCTTCGCTGCCTGCAGACGGCGGCGCGTCAGGAATCGCTTCAGGGAGAGACCGGTGACCCGCTTGAAGATCCGGCAGAGGTGCGAGCGGCTCACCCCCGACGCCTGGGCGACCTCGGAGAAGCGGGTCCCGTCCTGGTAGCATCGCTCGATGAATTCAACGACCCACCGGACGATCTCGAGATGCTGAACAGGAACTTCGTACCGCACCGGGGGCGCCGCCACACCCGGTCCCGCCTCCGTCCAAGGTGGGATGGGCCGGTCGAGGGAGTCCGCAATCCACCGCAACAGGGGTTTGAGCATGAGGCCTCCCATCCCGGTGGCTGCCCGCAGGACCTGGGCCTGTCGGTGAACAGCCAGGGCCACGGCCTCGCTCACCGCCGTCCCGGGATCCACCACCAGAATGGATGGACAGGCTGGCCTGTCTCGGCCCTCGCTCTCAGGCTCGGGGTGCATGTGCCATCTCCCCTGGGCTGGTGAGTCCCTGCCCGAGCAAGACCACCCGGAGGGCCCCTGCGGACAACGGGTCAATCCACCGCACGCCGTACATGGCCGGTTCGTTCCCAAATCCGGAGGCCCGGGATCCCCAGACCACTTCGGCCAGCAGGCGGAGACCGGGCGTTCCCACGGGCAGGGAGATGAACCCCCGCGTCCCAGGGGGCAGGTCCCATCGGACGCGCACCTTCCCCCCTCCACAACCGATGTTGAGCAGAACGCCCGGCACGGCGGCAAACACACCCCCCTTGGAGGCTGGGAGAATTTCCACACGGACCGGGATGACCCCGGGGATCCGAGAAAACTCCCTGGGTGGGCCGTCGCTTCTCTGGATCGTTTCCTTCCGGACGGGTGATTTGAGCATTGCGCTTCCCCCTCATCTCGCGACCTGTGGAGGGGAAGAAGCAACGCCGATGCCATCCAGGGCTCCGGCTCGACGGCCCCCCGAAATCCCTGCATCTTGGGCGGCTTATGGGTGGAGAGGCGTTTTCTCGATGCTGAGATGAGGGGCGGCAGGGTCCAGAGAGAGATACGGGGAGGTATCTTCGCGGATACGACAGGCAGGTGACTTGATCCGGTGGCCGTCCGGCGTCGCAGGGGAAGATCCGCCCGAGGTCCAAGTCCCCACGGGATCGGATCAATCGGGCGGATCTGGCACGGGGATCAGGACCTAGGATCCCGATCCCCGCGTGCCAGCCATCATTCGGTCACCCCATCCATTGCCAGCCGAACACGCAGCGCGAACCCTGGCTAACTACTGCGTTTCGCAAGTACAGTCACACCTAGCTTCATCCCTCTCCCTGGATGGGAGAGGGCTGGGGTGAGGGTGCAATGACGATGCCGCGCCGAGGGTCCCCCTCACCCTACCCTCTCCCACACAGGGGAGAGGGGATGGAGGAATTTGCGTCGGCAAAATACGCCGCCATAATTGCGGCTAGAAGCACTAAGGACGTCTGTAGCCGTTGGTCTTATCCCCCCAGCGCGGCCAGCCCCTTCTGGAGATTCGAGACCGTCAGGACCAACAACGCCGGCCCCGGGGCTGTGCCCATGGCCGCGTAGGCGCACTTGATGTTCACCTTGGCCCGGGCTAGCTTCTGCACAGCCTCGGCCAGGGTCCCAGGCCGGTTTTCCAGGGAAATGGTAATGGCATCCTCGCGCCCGCTGCGAATCTTGGCGGCCTTCAGCGCTGCCTCTGCCCTGGCGACGTCAGAAACCAGCAGGCGAATCCTTCCCCGCCCGGCGGTCTCTGCGCCACATACCCCCTCGATGTTCACGCCGGCTTTGCCGAGCACTCCTGCGACATTTGCCAGAACTCCGGGCTTGCTCTGCAGATTCAGGACAAGCTGCGTGACTTTCGGCATTGGCGTACCCTCCTCTCTTGTGAGTGTCCCTGTGGTCTCCCCAGCCTCTGGGGAAATCACCGCTCTCCGTGTTCAGCCCCGTCACCCTCGGGGGCCGAGGTCCCCACACGCCCGACAGCCTCATCGTCGGGGCCCGCGATCCAAAGACCGGTACTGAATACCCTCCGCGATGTGTTCGGGCTGGATGGCCTCGATCCCCTCGAGATCGGCGATCGTCCGGGCAACCTTCAAGATGCGGTCATACGCCCGCGCCGAGAGGCCCAGGCGCTCCATGGCCGTATCCAGCAGGGTGCGTGCCTCCCCGTCCACCTGACAGTGCTTGCGGATCTGGCGGGGGCTCATGTGGGCGTTGCAGTAGATCTTGCTGCGGCGGAAGCGGTCCTGCTGGATCTGGCGGGCGTGGCGCACCCGCTCGCGGACGACGGCCGATGCCTCGCCGGATGGGTCGCCGCTCAGCTCCCGTTGCCTCAGGGGCGGGACGTCGATGTGGATGTCGATCCGGTCCAGCAGGGGGCCGGAGATGCGGGCGAGGTAGCGCTGGATCTGGAGCGGTGTGCAGGAGCATTCCTTGGTGGGATCCGTGGCGTACCCGCATGGGCACGGGTTCATGGCCGCGGCGAGCATGAAGCGGGCCGGATAGGTTAGCGAGGACAGGGCCCGGGCAATGGTGACCTGGCCGTCCTCCAGGGGCTGTCGCAGAACCTCCAGGACGTGCCGCTTGAACTCGGGCAGCTCGTCCAGGAACAGGACCCCGTGATGCGCTAGACTTACCTCCCCCGGCCGGGGGATGTTCCCCCCGCCAATGAGGCCGGCGTCGGAGATCGTATGGTGTGGCGATCGGAAGGGTCGGGTCGCCAGGAGCGCCATCCGGGGCGGGAGCAGTCCGCAGATCGAATGCACCTTCGTGGTGGAGATGGCCTCCTCGATGGACAGGTTTGGCAGGATCGTCGGCAAGCGCCGGGCCAGCATGGTCTTCCCCGAGCCCGGCGGCCCGATGAGCAGGATGTTGTGCCCGCCGGAGGCTGCCACCTCCAGGGCGCGCTTGGCATGCTCCTGCCCCTTGACGTCCGAGAAATCTACAGGGTACTCCGCCGACTGGGCAAAGGTGGCCTCCAGGTCGATCCGGGCTGGCGAAAGCGATTGCTCCCCGTTCAGGATGGCCACCGTCTGTAGGAGGCTCTCCACCCCGTACACGGCCAGGCCGTCCACGACGGCGGCCTCGGGCGCGTTCTCCGCCGGGATGATCAGTCCCTCCAGCTTCGCCTCCCTGGCGGCCACCGCCATGGACAGGGCACCCCGGATCGGCCGCACGCCCCCGTCCAGGGAGAGTTCCCCCAGGATGACCAATCGCCCAAGGTGATTGGGATGGACCATCTCCTGGGCCGCCAAGATACCGACCGCCGTCGGCAGATCAAAGCCGGCGCCCTCCTTCTTGATGTCGGCGGGGGCCAGGTTGACGGTGATGCGTTTGGCGGGAAACTCGAATCCGGAGTTCTTGATGGCGGCCTTGACCCGGTCGCGGCTTTCCTTCACCGCCACGTCCGGGAGGCCCACGGTGTTGAAGGTGGGCAGCCCCAGGGCGATATCCACCTCCACATCCACGATATAGGCGTCCACGCCGAGGACTGCGCTGCTGAGGACCTTGGCGAGCATGGACCGCCTCCGACCGGGGGGGAGGGGACTCGGATGAGAGTGGCGCCTCTGTTAGCACACGCCCGCCGGAGGCGTCAATCGAAAAGCTTTCGGTTGTGGGGTGATTTTCAGGGTCGTGGAGAGCTGGGGATTGCGGTAACGTGCGGTGCGGATTGCACCCGGATTTTCACCGCGGGGGAACACAAAAAGTGGATCATCGGTATCCGGCCTGCGTGCCAACCCCCTGAAAAATCACAGCATTACTGTGCCCGGGAGCGGTCAGATCTCCCACGAGAGGAGCAGGCTGTCCCCACGGCTGTGCAGCAGGAGTTGATCCAGGGACTGGCGGCCCTGGTTGAGGGCGCCGGCCAGGTACTGGGCAAGGCAGGAGGCGGCTTGCCGCGGTATGAGACGGCGAACAGCCCACGTCCTGGGGCTTGGAGAACCGGAGCGGCCTGCTGACACCGCTTGCACTGTTCCTCCTTCCGCTCGAAGAATCCCACCAAGCTCCCCCCGCTTCGCCGCCCCGCGAATCCGCAACCCAATCCGCCATACCAGCCTTATCAGCGGCCACCAGATGAACTGGGAGCATGCCGGTCGGGAAAGATGACACGCCTGAGCACCCCGGCGAGCACCAGCCATACCGGGAAGATCGCCATGGAGCCGAGCGCGCTCACCACCGGCCACCACGGACGATCTACGGTCCCGACCATTTGAAAGTACGTGCGGACCGACCACCCGACACACAGAAGCAGACCCACGACAATGGAAGAGCCGTTGAACAAGCGCACACCACGGACAGTCGTGGACGGCGTGAAGTGAAAGAAAGCCCACAGGCTGAATGTCAGGAGCAGCACCAAGACAACCAAGGAAATAATCATGCCCTGCGAAGACCCTACTTGAGGTATCCGTAGTCATTCCTACGAATGTTCGGACATGACCTTCCAAAGGTCAGTCCTTGATCACACGACCCCCGAGGAGATTATTCACCCGGGTAACTACCCACCACATCGGCCGTAATATGGCGAGGACATACCAATACTTGCGCCAAAAATACGACCGCCTGAGTCGTCGTTCCCAGATTTCCGCAGCCTCCTCCCTTCCCCGGCATTCCGGGGCCTGCGTCGTGTGGATATGATGGCCGATCTCGTGGTAGAGGGTTTCAGCGAATTGCATCTCCCGCAGCATCGGAATCCGTAGAACAACTGGATGCATCCTCTTGAGGATGTTGTCAACAAAGAGTTCGATGCACGCGGGTTGACCCTTCCAGGCGTGATGGTACAGGCCGCGACAGGCCGCGATTCGAACTTTGTGGTCGCGGGCCCACGTCTTCTGTCGCCGTCTGGAGTGCCCCAGGCCGTCCGCATTCGTGAGGATGATAGCCTCGAGCCCCGCAAGATACCTTTCCGGTATACCTGCAACGAGGCGGGCCACCGTTTCCGCAGCGTTCAGCGGCGGGACCCAGCCTCGGTAGGTCTCAAGAATTTTCGCTGAAGCCTTCACAATTCGTTCCTGGACCTCCCGGGACCGGTGTCGTATGGGATAGTTGGACCGGCTAATGGAAAAGAAAACCGGGGCTAGCGAATGCCCCTGGATAGTGCACGTGGATAGGAGATGCGCCCGACGGCTGCAGTGTCCATCGGAAGGGGGTGATGGTGGGCGAGCGTCCCCACAGAAAACCAAAGAAAATCGCAACGCTCGTTTGGACCCTAACGAACGCCTATAGGCCTGTCAACGGGGACGCCCCCACCAACCTTTCACCCCCATCCCCGCCTTCCCCCATCCAGGGGGAAGGAAGTCGATCCTGAATTATCCCTTCCCCACACCCAGAGGGTACCCGGAGCGAAGGCAAGCTCTCCTCCCCCTAGAGGGGGGAGGACGAAGGTGGGGGTGGCATCCGCGGACTTCTCACCCCCATCCCTCCCTTCCCCCATCCAGGGGGAAGGGGTGAATCTGGCTTCGCCTCATGGCGAGGGCTTTCGACCATTCCGGAAGTGGGCATGAAGATGACGGAAGGGCATCAGGGATTGGAGAACCATCTGCGGAATCTGCGCCCCTCGATTGCACTCGGGGCCGCTCGGCTGAGCTCGCCGCAAGCCCTGAACCTGTCGAAGGGTAATCTGCGGATGAGAAGAGGTCCGTGGGTTTGTGTTGCTTTCCAGGGAGGAGCAGGTATTGTGGGATTCCAAGTCGTCGCAGGCATTGGAGGTGCCCCATGAGCCGATTCGTGGCGGTCGTGGTCGAGGCGGTAGTCCCGGGGTTCCTGACGGCTGCGCTTGGCATCGCCCAACGACTGGGGTGGCTCAGCCTGCTCCCTGGCAATCCAGTCATCGAGAGAGAATATGGCCTGTACGGACTGGTCCTCGGCGTGGCAGGCGCAATCGTCACCAGCGGGAGCTGCCTGAAGCAGGGACGCGAGTACGGATTCATCGCGTTTCTCTCCACGGTGGTCGCTGGGTTGGCCCTGGCCAGCCCGTTCATCGCCTGGCGCTATGGGATGCAGTTCGGGCTTCCCCCCATGCAATTCGCATTGCTGGGAACGTTTGCCTATCTCGGGCTTTACGTCGTTCTTGGCGTCCTGATCGGTGGCTGCTGGAGTCTTGTGGTGGGAATGTTTCGGGGAAAGGAAACTTTTCCTCTGTAGAGAAGGAATGCCGTAGGGAGGCCCCTTGTGGCCCTCCGGGTTCGGAGGGCGGGTACCCGCGCGAAGCGTGGGTGCAGCCCCCTCCCTACAGGCTTGGCGCACCAATTCGCCTGAGGCGGATGCCGTTGGTGCCGGCGGCGAGGAATTCTCGCTTACAACGGGCGAGCGAGAGCGAAGAAGGTCACAATGCGGTCGGTCGTCTCGCGCAGTCGGATGGAGAGGGTCCGGCAGAAGGCCCAGAGGATCTTTGCCGCGATGACCGAATCGCCGTGCAGAAGGGCCAGGAAGGCGTGTTTCTCCAGGAAAAACACCCGGCACTCCTGGTGGGCGATGGCGGTGGCGGATCGGGGGACTCGTCAAAGAGGGCCATCTCGCCAAAGCAACTCCCCTGCTCCATGAAGGCCATGGCCTCTTCCTTGGCCCCGGGCACCACCTTGCCGATGCGGACCGAGCCGTCCACGACGATGTACAGCGCTTCTCCGGGATCTCCCTCCTTGAACAACGCCGCGTCCTTGGGATAGGAGACCAGGCGCCCGAGGGCGGTGATCCGGTCCAGCTCGCCCGGGGTCAGCTCTCGGAAGAAGGGCACGCCTCCCAGGATCTCCCGCAGGGTCACCGGCCCTCGGTCGGTACTCATCACCAGACCTCCACTCCCTCCGCCGGGAAGGCATCCTTCACCCAGTCAATGCGTGGGGGGCCTCTATCCTCACGGAACGTCACGGCCAGGACGTCAAACCGGCTGGGGGCATCCGGCGTTCGCTGTTCCGCCAGGTACCACTGGGCTGCCCGGACAATCTGTCGCTGCTTCCGGCGATGGACCGCGAGGTGCGGCGGACCGAAGGCGTCGGAGGTGCGGGTCTTCACCTCGATGAAGACCAGAACGCCCCTCTCCCGTCCAATCAGATCAACCTCGCCTGCCGCGCAGGTGAAGTTCTCGACCAGGATCCGGATCCCGCGGCGCCTGAGGTACTCCCGGGCCGCCGCCTCGCCCTGACGCCCCAGCGCTTGACGGTGACCCCTCACCATAACCGTGGCTGCGACACCGCCTCTCCAGCATACTCCCGTACACCGGCGAAGCTCCGCCGATGTACCGGGGAAGGCCCGTGGCGGGCGATGGCGGCGCGGTGAGCGGCTGTTCCGTATCCCTTGTGCTGGGCGAACCCATAGACAGGGAACCGGACCCCCCAGTCTTCCATGATGCGGTCCCGGGTGACCTTTGCCAGGATGGATGCGGCCGAGATGACCGGCACGCGCCGGTCTCCCTGGACCACTGCACGGGCTGGCATCGGCAGATGGGGGGTGGTGGCGCCGTCTATCAGCACCAACCGGGGCGGCGGCGAGAGCTTCCCCACCGCCTCGGTCATGGCGAGAAGGGTGGCCCGCAGGATGTCCGTGGCATCAATGTCCGCCGCCTCGACGGCCGCCACGGCCCAGGCAATGGCAACGGCCTGGATCGCTTCTGCCAGGCTCGACCGGGCCGAAGCGGTCAACAGTTTGCTGTCTGCCAGACCTGGCAGAACTCCTCCAGGCGGAAGGATCACCGCCGCCGCAACGACCGGGCCAGCCAGGCTCCCGCGGCCCGCCTCATCCACGCCGGCAATCTGGGATAGGGAAAGAACCGAGCGTATCCCGCTCCGCATCGAGCGGGCCTGCTGTCGCCGGAGTCCGCCTGGTGTGCGCGACCTGCCCATGGCCCTCTGCCTGCGGGCGGCAACCTACTGGATGCGGCGCTCCTTGATCCGGGCCGCCTTGCCCTTCAGCTTCCGAAGGTAGTAGAGCTTCGCGCGTCGCACGTATCCCTGCCGCAAGACCTCGATCCGGTCAATGCTTGGCGAGTGCGCCGGAAATGTCCGCTCGACCCCCACGCCGTACGTGACCTTGCGGACCGTGAAGGTGGCGCTGAGCCCGGTGCCCCGGCGCCGAATGCAGATCCCTTCGAAGGCCTGTAACCGCTCCTTGTCGCCTTCGACCACCTTCACCTGCACCTTGACGGTGTCCCCAGGCTTGAACGGCGGCAGGTCCTTCCGCAGATGCGGTTCCTCGACTGCCTGAATGATGGACATCGCTCGCCCCCTCGTCCGCCCTCGGGGGCGGACCAACTGATAATTTCACACCGACAATGAAAAACCGACACCTCCAATCCGTTTTCGGTTTTCAGTTGTCGGTTGTCGGTTTGACATTTTGCATTGAGGAGGCGTCCTCCTCAAGGATCTCCGCCAACAGTTCCCGGTCGAGGTCGGAAAAGTTCGCCTGCGCCAACAGGTCCGGCCGCCGCTCGCGCGTGCGCCGGATCGCCTGCTTGCGTCGCCAGCGGGCAATGGCCTGGTGGTCCCCCGACAGCAACACGGACGGAACCGCCATCCCGCGGTACACCGGTGGCCGCGTGTACTGCGGCTGCTCCAAGAGCCCACTGGAGAATGAATCCGTTTGCGCCGAGGTGGCGTCCCCCAGGACCCCCGGAATCAGTCGGACCACCGCATCCAGGACCACCAGCGCCGGCAGCTCACCCCCCGTCAGCACGTAGTCGCCGATGGACAGTTCCAGGGCCTGGAGCCCTTGAGGGATCCGGTCGTCGAATCCCTCGTACCGCCCGCAGAGCAGGATCAGATGTGACGCGTGGGCCAACTCCTCGGCGATCCCTTGCGTGAAGGACATCCCCTGGGGCGAGAGGACGATGACCCTGGTCTCCGTCCCCTGGCGCAGGGCATCCACGGCCTCGAAGGCCGGCTCGGGCTTCAACACCATGCCCGCCCCGCCGCCGTAGGGCTCGTCATCCACCACGTGATGTCGATCGTGCGTCCAGGAGCGGAGGTCGTGGACTCGAATCTCCACGAAGCCCCTGTCCTGGGCACGGCGCAGAATGCTTTCCTGCAGGGGCCCCTGGAAGATTCCGGGAAACAGCGTCAAGATATCAAACCGCTTCTTCAGCGCCTTCCTCGCCTCCCTATGTCGGGGTCATCAGGTCCACCCAAGGCTCAAGATCGATCCGCCCGGCCGCCAAGTCAATCCGGCGAATGTGGGCCCGCGTGGCGGGCAGCATCCACTCTTCGGCTGGCCCCTGGACAACGTACACGTCATGGGCCGGGGTTTCCAGGATCTCACGCACGCATCCGAGGTGCCGGTCTCCCTCCCACACCTGGAGTCCCAGAATGTCGGAATGGTAAAAAGTGCCTTCCGGCAGCGCCGGGGCCTCGGCACGCGGGATGGCCACCTCGTAGCCCACCAAGCCCGCAGCGGATTCGGGGGTATCCACGCCTCCCAGCTTGAGCACCACAGCGCGGCCGCGCCCCCAATCCTGTTCCAACCTGAACGGGTGCCAGGGACCCGCGGGCGGGCCAAGCCAGCACTGGCCGAGCGTCCGGAACGGCTCCCACGACTCGGCAACCAAGGCCACCTTGACCTCGCCCCTGAGCCCATGCGCCTTCACGACGCGGCCCAGGATCATGTAGCCTGGTTGGGCCATGCGTCCTATGCGATCAGGCGGAGGATGCCGTCACCTGCGGCTTGGCACGAAGTTCCGCAAACCGTCGCATGACGCCGATCTTGCTCAACAACTGCCGGACCGTATCGGTCGGTTGGGCACCCTTCTGCAGCCAGCGCAGGGCCCGCTCCCCGTCGATGGCGATCCCGACGGGGTGCTTCAGCGGGTCGTAGGTGCCCAGGTTTTCGAGGAATCGTCCATCCCGTGCCATGCGCGAATCGGCCACCACCACCCGGTAGTGGGGCGTCTGCTTGGTGCCCATGCGCCGCAACCTGATCTTGACTGCCATGGAACCTCCTGGGGGATCGTCCCGCATCCCGTCCCTGGGCGGAATGCGATCGGGGTTAGTGAAGGGAAAACGGCAGGTTCCGGGGCAGGCGCCCGCCTTTGCCCGCCTGCATGAGCTGCCGCATCATCTTCTGCATGTCCGCAAATTGCTTCAGCAGCCGGTTGACATCCGCGACGCTGGTGCCGGACCCGGCGGCAATCCGCTTGCGCCGGCTACCATTGAGGGTCTCGGGTCGCTGCCTCTCGCCGGGAGTCATGGAGTCAATGATGGCCTCGACCCGCTTCAGCTCCTTCTCCTGGGCGGTGGCATCGGGCATTCCCTTGACGCGCGAGAGCCCGGGAATCATCCCGACCAGTTGATCCAGCGAGCCCATCCCGCGAACCTGCCGGAGCTGATCCCGGAAGTCCTCCAGGGTGAAGCTCTGTGCCTTGAGCTTCTTCTGGAGGGTTTCCGCCTGCTTGGCGTCGAAGACTTTCTCGGCGCGCTCCACCAGGCCCAGGACATCGCCCATCCCCAGGATGCGGGAAGCCATCCGATCCGGGTGGAACACCTCCAGAGCATCCGGCTTTTCGCCGACGCCGATGAACTTGATCGGCGTCCCGGTGACGGAGCGGACGGACAGGGCTGCGCCCCCGCGCGTATCCCCGTC
>Ga0184639_10001328_pt1 | contig 10613 bp, 8 predicted proteins | sample PLM31_170_b2_FD_133155 | JGI IMG/M metagenome (GOLD analysis project Ga0184639, IMG submission 133155) | Groundwater sediment microbial communities from an aquifer in East River, Colorado, USA - PLM3-1_170_b2 | ecosystem: Environmental > Terrestrial > Soil > Riparian zone | place: USA: East... | reverse complement strand
TAGGTCGTGAGCTTGCCGCCGTAGATCGAGAGGACCGGCGCCTGGCCGCCGGCATCGGTCACGACGAGGTGGTAGTCGCGCGTCACCTGCGAGGCCGCCGCGGTGCCGTCGTCGTAGAGCGGCCGCACCCCGCTGTAGGACCACACGACGTCCGCGGGCGCGATCGGCCGCGCGAGATAGCGGTTCGCGGCCCGGCAGAGGTACTCGACCTCGTCCGCCGGAGCGCGCGGCGGCGCGTCGGGGTTGTAGTGCGGCACGTCGGTCGTGCCGACGAGCGTGAAGGCGCCCTCGAACGGGATCAGGAACACGACGCGGCCGTCGTCGTTCTGGAGGATGAAGGCGTGCTCGCCTTCATAGCGCCGCGGGACCACGATGTGGCTGCCGCCGACGAGCCGCATCCGGCCGCGGGGAGGCTCGTGCAGCACCCCCTCGAGCACCCACTGCACCCACGGCCCGGCGGCGTTCACCACGGCGCGCGCCGTGACGGTCCGCTCGGCGCCGCGCTCCACATCCTTTAGAGTGAGTACCCACTCTTCTCCAGCCCGGCGCCCGGCCGTAAGCTCGGTCCGAGTCAGCACGGCAGTGCCGAGGTCCGCGGCGGCGCGGGCATTGAGCACGACGAGCCGCGCGTCGTCGACGCGGGCGTCCGCGTAGACGTAGCCCCGCCGGTAATTCGAGCCGAGGCCGGCGCCGAGCCCGCTCGCGCCGAGCCGGATCGCGCGCGACCTCGGCAGCGTCATGCGACCGCCGAGCCGGTCGTACAGGAACAGGCCCACGCGGATCATCCAGGCCGGGCGGAGGCCCGCGGTGTGCGGCATGACGAACTGGATCGGCCACACGAGATGCGGCGCGATCCGCAGCAGGATCTCGCGCTCGGCGAGCGACTCGGCGACCAGGCGGAACTCGTACTGCTCGAGGTAGCGCAGGCCGCCGTGGATCAGCTTGCTGCTCCACGCGGAGGTCGCCGCCGCGAGATCGCCCTTCTCGCAGAGGAGGACCCGCAAGCCCCGGCCAGCGGCGTCGCGCGCGATGCCGGCGCCGTTGATCCCGCCGCCGACGATGACGAGATCGTAGCGCTCGGCCGCGGGCGTCATGCGAGCGCGGCGCGCGTCCGCTCGAGCAGCGCGTCGACGAACGCGGCGTCGTGGTAGACGCCGAAGCCGAAGCGCAAGTGGGTGCCGCGGCGATCGATGATGATCGCGCGGGCGGCGAGCCGGCGCTCGATCTCTTCCGCGTCCTCGAGGTCGAAGGTAAGAAAGTTCCCCCGCGGCGTGCCTTTTGGCGGCGTGAGCGATTCGAGCGGCAGGCGAGCGAGCTGCGCGTGGGCGAGTCCGGCGAGAAACCGCCGCTGCAGCGCCGCGACGTGCGCGTGGATCTCGCGCGGACCGACCCCGAGCTCGCGCAGCCACCGCATCACGGCGTTGAAGCGATAGAGGCCCGACGCGTCGAACGTCGACCCCCAGAACCGCATCGCGCCGTCGCCGTAGCCTACGCGGTCGTCCTGCGCACCCGCCAAGCCGCCGAAGTCGGCGAACCAGCCGGTGTAGACAGGCCGCAGCCCGGAGCCGACGGGCGTGGACATGAAGCACGCGCCCTCGCCGGCCTGCGCGTACTTGTAGCCGCCCGCCATGTAGAAGATCTGCCGGCCGAGGCGGGCAAGCTCGACGGGCAGCGCCAGGAACGCGTGATACCCGTCGATCGCGACGATCGCGTCCGGCGACGCGCGCGAGAGCAGCGCCTCGAGCCCTTCGACCACGAACCCCGAATCGAAGAACACGTGGGAGAGGAACACCATGTCGAAGCGATTGGTCAGCGCATGCTGGAACCGCTCGCCGAAGGTCGCGTAGGGCTCGACGGGAATGCGCGTGACGGCGAGCCGGCCGGTCTCCTCGAGCCGCCGCGTCTGGCGGCTGAAGCTGTGGAACTCGTTCGCGGTCGTCAGGACCCGCGGCGGGCGCGACCAGTCCAGGCAGGAGTAGAGCCGGACGACGAACTCGTGCGTGTTCGGCGCGAACGCGACGAGCCTCGGGTCGGGGAGGTCGAGGTGCCGCGCCACGTGGCCCTGCGCCTCGGGCACGACCTCGCCGAACACCTTCTCCTGCCACTTGCGGTTGGTCAGCCGCGCCGAATCCTCCCAGTACGCGAGGTGCGCGGCGCGCGTCACGTCGGGCCACGGGTGGTGGCTGTGCGCCGTCACGTGGAGCGCGTCTCCGATCGACTCGAAGAAGGTCCGGTAGTGGGCCGCGAGCATTCAAGCCACCCCGCCCTCGCTACGCGGGGGCACCCCTCCTCGGGGAGGAGGGGACTCGCCCCAGCGGAAGCCGAGCGCCCGCTCGAGCTCCGCCGGGAGCCGCGGCAGCAGCGAGCGCGGGATGAGATATGTCGAAAGGTTGAAGAAGTCGAGGAACACCCGGTGGGCTTCGATCGTGCGCCGCAGGTAGTCCTGCCCGCTGGAGCCGCCGGTACCGATCTTGGCGCCGATCATGCGGTGGACCATCAGCGCGTGCCGGTAGCGCCACAGCGCGAGGCCTTCGTCGATGTCCACCAGCGCGGTCAGCAGCCGGAACGGGCTCTGCAGGATCGGCTCGTCGCGATAGAGCATGATCATCAGCCCGGCGAGGAACGCGGGATACGCGAGCCGCCGCTCGCCCGCGGCCTGGAGCCGCTCGTGCTTCTCCGGGTCGAATACCGAGTCGAACGTGGCGCGGGTGCGGTCGAGCTCCTCGAGCTGCGCGCGCCGCGCGGCCTCGGGGAGCTGTGCCCGCCGCGCGATGGTTTCCCGATCCTCGTCGAGCATGCGCGTGACGTTCGCCCGGTACTCGCGCCAGAAGTCGAAGTCGCGGAACTGGACGAACGGCATGCGCGCGAGCCAGGCCTCGATCACGTCGAAGAGGCTCGCCTCGCGTTCCGCCGCGCCGACCGCGCGACGGTCCGCAGCGTCGAGCGAGGCCTCGTAGTCGGCCTCGTTGTACCGCAGCCGCTGCGTGCGCCTCAAGCCGAGCAGGTTCTCGATCTGCCGGAACTGCGCGCTCTGAAAGCCCGAGGAGGGCGTAAGCAGGCTCCGGAAGTCGAGGAAGTCGAGCGGGGTCATCGTCTCCAGGACGTCGATCTGATCGACGAGCACGTCCTGGATCTTGATCACCCGCTCGAGGTAGTGGAGCGCGCGGCCGAGGTCGCGCTCGTTCACGAACTCCGCGCCCATGATGCGCCGGGCGGCGTCGAGCTCGTGGAGGAGCTCCTTGAACCAGAGCTCGTAAGTCTGGTGCGTGACGATGAACAGCAGCTCGTCGTGCGCGGGCTTACCGGCCTTCGCGCTCTCGAGCTCCTGGCACGCGAGCAGCGCTTTGAGCTTGAGGTACTTGCTGTAGGTGAGGGCGCTCATGCGCGGCTGGCCAACGCCGCGCGGATTATAGGCGCGACGGCAGGGATTTCTCCCCTCCTCAGATGAGGAGGGGTGGCCGAGCGCCCGCGAACGCGGGGGCGAGGACGGGGTGGTGCCTTCGCCGCGGCTAGCGGCGGCGCTTCTTCGCGGCTGGCCGTTTCGGCGCCGCCGCTCCGATCTCGACGATGCACTCGATCTCGACCGGGATGCCCATCGGGAGCGAGCCCATGCCGACCGCCGAGCGGGCGTGCTTGCCCTTGTCGCCGAGCACCTCGACGAAGAGATCCGAGCACCCGTTGATCACCTTGGGGTGGTCCTGGAACTCGGGCACCGCGTTGACCATCCCGAGGACCTTCACCACGCGCTTGACGCGGTCGAGGCTGCCCAGCTCGGATCTCATCACCGCGAGCAGGTCCATGCCGACCGTGCGCGCGTGCTGGTAGGCCTGCTCGACCGTGTACTCGCGGCCGACCTTGCCGCTCGGGCGCACGCCGCTCGCGTCGGCGCGCGGGCCCTTGCCGGCGAGAAACAGCAGGTTGCCCGTCCGCACGGCGTTGACGTAGTTGGCGACCGGGGCGGAGACCTTGCCGAGGTCGATTCCGAGCTCTTTCAGGCGTTTCTCTGCGCTCATGGGTTGGGGATCACTCGTCGGGATTCGTTCGGGTTGTTCGGCTCGCGCGCGAAGGCGGGACGCTCACACCGCGCCGGCCGACGCCGCGCGGATTATAGGCGTCCACTCCGTCTCGCCGGAGTAGCTTCACGCTCACCTCCCGGAGCGCCGGTCGTTCGCTAATGTAATTCCATGATTGGATGAGGTTTACAGCCGCCGGACGATTCTGCTAAATTCCCCCTGGACAGCGGTTTTTCCGGACCTCCAGCCCCCTCGCCGAGAAGGTCCGAACCGGTATGCGGCTCTCCCTGCGATTCATCGTTCCCCTGGGCCTCGCGCTCGCCGCCATCGCCTACGCGGTGGTGCCGCTGGTCGACCGCCTGACGCTGCAGTGGTTCGTGCGCGACCTCGAAATCCGCGCGGCCTCGATCGCCAACACGGCGCAGGAGCCGCTGGCGGCGCTGGTGCGCGAGCCGGGCGCGCGGCAGAAAGTGATGCGCTACTTCGAGCGCATCGTGCAGGACGAGCGGATCTTCGCGCTCGGCTTCTGCGACCGCGCCGGCAAGCTCGCCTTCGCGACCTACGCCTTCCCGGACGTCGTGCGCTGCGCCCCGGCGAACCAGCCGGTCGAGCGCAACCGCGTGGTGAATCTCGCCCACGGCCCGCTTCACGTCTCGATCAACCCGATCGCGGCCGAGGCCGAGGCGCTCGGGACACTCGTGATCGTGCACGACATGAGCTTCGTGCAGCGGCGCAGCGAGGACACCAAGAAGTACGTCTTCTACCTCTTCGCGGCGATCGCCGCGGTGGTGGCGCTGATCACGGTCGTGATCGCCGAGATCAGCTGGCGCGGCTGGGTGGCAGGGTTGAAGCGGATCATCTCGGGCGAGGCGATCCTGGGCACCCGGGAGGGCCTCAGGGTGACGGCGCCGGAGCTGCGGCCGATCGCCCGCGACCTCCAGGCGCTGGTGCGCGACCTCGAGGCCGAGCGCCACGCGCGCGACGAGAGCCAGATGACCTGGGGCCCGGACACCCTGCGGCGCATCCTGCGCGAGGATCTGAAGGGCGACGAGGTGCTGATCGCCTCCAACCGCGAGCCGTACATCCACGTGCGGCGCAAGGACAACGTGATCGAGATCCAGCGCCCGGCGAGCGGCCTGGTCACCGCGCTCGAGCCCGTGATGCGCGCCTGCTCGGGGACCTGGATCGCGCACGGCGGCGGCTCGGCCGACCGCGACACCGTCGACCGGCAGGACCACGTCATGGTGCCGCCCGAGAAGCCCTCGTACCGGATCCGGCGCGTGTGGCTGTCGCAGGAGGAGGAGCGGGGCTACTACTATGGTTTCGCCAACGAGGGGCTGTGGCCGCTGTGCCACATCGCCCATACGCGCCCGGTGTTCCGCGCCGAGGACTGGGCCCACTACCAGGTGGTCAACCGGCGCTTCGCCGACGCGGTGGTCGACGAGGCGCGCACCGAGGACCCGATCGTGCTGGTGCAGGACTACCACTTCGCGCTGCTGCCGCGCATGGTCCAGGCGCGCCTGCCGCGCGCCACGATCATCGCGTTCTGGCACATTCCCTGGCCCAACCCCGAGGCGTTTGGCATCCTGCCCTGGCGCGAGGAGGTGCTCGACGGCCTGCTCGGCTCCTCGATCCTCGGCTTCCACACCCAGTTCCACTGCAACAACTTCTTTGACACCGTGGACCGCTTCCTCGAGGCGCGCGTGGACCGCGAGACGTTCACGATCTCCTATGGCGGCGATCCGACCGAGGTGCGCCGCTACCCGATCTCGATCGAGTGGCCGCCCGCGGCGCTCGCCGCGCAGCCGCCCGTCGAGCAGTGCCGTCAGCAAGTGCGCGAACGGCTCGGCCTCGCGCCCGAAGTGCGCCTCGGGGTTGGCGTGGACCGTCTCGACTACACCAAGGGGATCCTCGAGCGCTTCCTGGCGATCGAGCGGCTGCTCGAGCTCGAGCCGGGGTGGGTCGGCCGCTTCGCCTTCGTGCAGGCGGCGGCACCGTCGCGCGCCTCGATCGACGAGTACCAGAATCTCGAGGTCAGGGTGCGCGCGCTGGCGGAGCGCATCAACGCGCGCTTCGGCCGGCCGGGCTACGTGCCGATCGCGCTCTATATCGAGCACCACGATGCGGGGCAGGTCTACAAGCTGTATCGCGCCGCGGACTTCTGCTACGTCTCGAGCCTGCACGATGGCATGAACCTGGTGGCGAAGGAATTCGTCGCCGCGCGCGACGACGAGCAGGGCGTGCTGGTCCTGTCGCAGTTTACCGGCGCGGCGCGCGAGCTGGCCGAGGCGCTGATCGTCAACCCCTACGACATCGAGCAGAGCGCGGCCGCGATGCACCTCGCGCTCACCATGCCGCCCGGGGAGCAGCGCGCCCGCATGCGCAGCATGCGAACGCTGGTCCAGGATTTCAACGTCTACCGCTGGGCGGGACGGATGCTGCTCGACGCCGCGCGCATGCGCCACCGCCGGCGCGTCATGGCGCGCGCGCGCGCCGCGCGGCGCGAGGCCGGGACGGGTTAGGCCGATGCACACGGGCGCAACACCCGAAGCCGCCGGGCCGGCCGCCGCCGGGCAGCTGCCGCAGCTGGCCGCCGACTGGGCGTTCTTCCTCGACATCGACGGCACGCTCGTCGAGCACGCCGAGCGGCCCGACGCGGTGCGGCCTGGCGAGGCAGTGTTTCGCCTGCTCGAGGCGCTGCATCGGGCGGCGGCCGGGGCGCTCGCGCTGATCAGCGGCCGCTCGGTCAGCGACATCGACGCGCTGTTCGCGCCGTTGCGGTTCCCCGCCGCCGGGCAGCACGGCGCGGAGCGGCGCGACGCCGCGGGCACGGTCCACGGCCATCCGTTGCCCGCCGCCGCCCTGCGCCGCGCGGCGGCGCGCCTCGGCGAGTTCGCAGCGCGCCACGAAGGCCTGCTGCTCGAGGACAAGGGTCATAATCTGGCGCTGCACTTTCGCCTCGCGCCGCAGCACGCGCGCGCCGCGCAGACCGTCCTGCGCGAGGCGGCGGCGCAGCTGGGCGCCGGCTTCGAGGTGCTGGAGGGCAAGATGGTCGTCGAGCTGAAGCCCTCCGGCCGCGACAAGGGGAGCGCGATCGAGGAGTTCATGCGCGAGCCGCCGTTCGCCGGGCGCACGCCGGTGTTCATCGGCGACGATCTCACCGACGAGTACGGCTTCGGCGTGGTCAACCGCCTCGGCGGCCACTCGGTGAAGGTCGGCGCCGGCGAGTCGGCAGCGCGGGGGCACATCGCCGACGCCGCGGCGGTGCGCGCCTGGCTCGGCGAGTGGCTGGCGCGCTTTGGCGCCGCACGCCTCCCTTGAGCCAGTCGCTCGACCTCGCGCTGATCGGCAACGGCAACGTCGCCGCCCTGGTGGACGCGCGCGCCGAGATCGTCTGGGCGTGCCTGCCGCGCCTGGACGGCGACCCCGCCGCCTGCTCGCTGCTGCGCGAGCGCGGCGGCGAGCGGGACTTCGGCTTCTTCGCGGTCGAGCTGACCGATTTCTCGCACAGCGAGCAGGCGTACCTGCCGAACACCGCCATCCTGGCGACGCGCCTCTACGACCGGCGCGGCGGCGCCGTCGAGGTCATCGACTTCGCGCCGCGCTTCCGACACCACGGCCGGCTGTTCCACCCGATGACGCTGGTGCGCGAGCTGCGACCGCTTGCGGGCAGCCCGCGCGTGCGCGTGCTGCTGCGGCCGGCCACCGAATACGGCGCGCGCCGGCCGACGCTCACCTACGGCAGCAACCACGTGCGCTACGTCGCCGAGAACTACGTGCTCCGCGTCACGACCGATGGCTCGATCGCCGCGCTGGTGGACGAGGTGCCGTTCGTGCTGCAGCGCCCGGTGGCGTTCGTGCTCGGGCCCGACGAGACGCTGCAAAGCTCGGTCCCGGAGGTGGCGCGCCGCTTCCTCGAGGAGACCGCCGACTACTGGCGCGACTGGGTGCGCGACCTGCAGATTCCCTTCGAGTGGCAGGAAGAAGTGATCCGCGCCGCGCTGACGCTCAAGCTCTCAGCCGTGGACGACACCGGCGCGGTGGTCGCGGCGGTAACCACCTCGATCCCCGAGGCGCCGGGCAGCGGGCGCAACTGGGACTACCGCTTCTGCTGGCTGCGCGACGCTTACTTCACGGTCAATGCGCTCAACCGCCTCAACGCCACGGCGACCATGGAGCGGTACCTCGGCTACATCATCAATCTCGCCGCGGGCCACGACGGCGCGCGGCTGCAGCCGGCGTACCGCATCAACGGCACCGCGCAGCTCGAGGAGCGGGAGATCGCGTCGCTGCCCGGCTACCGCGGCATGGGGCCGGTGCGCATCGGCAACCAGGCCTACCGCCAGGTGCAGAACGACGTCTACGGCTCCGCGGTGCTCGCCGCGACCCACGTGTTCTACGACCGCCGGCTGATGCGCCAGGGCAACGAGGCGCTGTTCGCGCAGCTCGAGGTGCTCGGCGCGCGCGCTGCCGAGGCATGGTCGCAGCCCGATGCCGGCATGTGGGAGCTGCGCGGGGCGGCGCGCGTGCACACGTTCTCGAGCGTGATGTGCTGGGCGGCGTGCGACCGGCTCGCGAAGATCGCCGCGCGGCTCGGACTTGAGGCGCGCGCGCGGCACTGGCGCGGGCAGGCGGACGCGATCCACCGCGCCATCTGCGAGCGCGCCTGGAGCGCGAAGCGCGGCAGCTTCGTCGTCTCGTTCGGCGGCGAGGGGCTCGACGCCAGCCTGCTGCTGCTCGCCGAGCTCGGCTTCCTGCGCCCCGACGATCCGCGCTTCGCCGGCACCGTGAAGGCGGTCGGCGACGAGCTGCGGCGCGGGGACTTCGTGTTCCGCTACACCGACCCGGACGACTTCGGCGCGCCGCAGAACGCGTTCGTGGTGTGCAGCTTCTGGTACGTGGATGCGCTCGCCGCGCTCGGCAGGCGCGACGAGGCGCGCGCGCTGTTCGACGGCCTGCTCGCCTGCCGCAACCGCCACGGGCTGCTCTCGGAGCACATCGACCCGGCGACGCGCGAGCTGTGGGGCAATTTCCCACAGACCTACAGCATGGTCGGGCTGATCAACTCGGCGACGCGGCTCTCGATCCCCTGGGACCAGGCGTTCTGATGCGCCTCGGCGTGGACCTCGGCGGCACCAAGATCGAGATCGCGGTGCTGGACGAGCAGGGCTGCGCCGCCGTGAGGCGTCGCACGGCGACGCCGCACGGCACCTACGAGCAGGCGCTGGAGACGCTGGCCGGCCTGATCGTCGAAGCCGAGCGCGAGGCCGGCGCGCGTTGCAGCATCGGCATCGGCATGCCCGGCGCGCTCTCGCCGAAGAGCGGGCTGGTGATGAACGCCTACAACACGCCGTTCAACGGCCGGCCGCTGAAGCGCGACCTCGAGGCGCGCCTGGCGCGCGAGCTGCGCTTCGCTAACGACGCCAACTGCTTCGCGCTCTCGGAAGCCGCCGACGGCGCGGCGCGCGGCGCGCGTGTCGTGTTCGGCGCCATCCTCGGCACCGGCGCGGGCGGCGGCATCGTGGTGGACGGGCACATTCTCGAAGGGCGCAACGCGATCGGCGGCGAGTGGGGCCACAACCCGCTGCCGTGGATGACGCGCGAGGAGCACCCCGGGCCCGCCTGCTACTGTGGGCGCGCCGGCTGCATCGAGCAGTTCGTCGCCGGCCCGGCCCTGGCGCGCGACCAGGCCGAGCTGGGCGAGGCGGCGGCGATGGCGCGCTACTGGGATCGCCTGGCGCGCGCGCTGTCGCACGTCGTCAACCTGCTCGATCCCGACGTGATCGTGATCGGCGGCGGGCTTTCCAGCCTCGAGCGCCTGTACGCGAGCGTGCCGCGGCTCCTGCCGCGCTACGTCTATTCGAACGACGTCGACACGCCCGTCGTGCACGCGGCGCACGGCGATGCGAGCGGCGTGCGCGGCGCGGCGATGCTCTGGGATCGGGGATAGACGCGGCGGCCGCCGGCGTTCGCCTGCCGGGGCGTTACTTCTTCCGCCGCAGCCGCTGGATCGCCGCGAGCTGCGCTGCGGCGACAGCAAACTCGGCTTGCACTTTGGCGATCTGCTCAGCGGAAAGCCTGCCACTCATTGCCTCCTCGGCTTTGGCCTTGGCCTCGAGCGCCTTGGCCTCGTCGAGGTCGTGCGCGCGGATGGCCGTGTCGGCGAGCACCGTCACGACGTTCGGCTGCACCTCGAGGAACCCGCCCTGCACGAAGACGAGCGTCTCCTCCTCCTGGTTCGGCACCTTGATGCGCACCGCGCCGGGTTTGATCTGGGTCAGCAGCGGCGTGTGCTTCGGGTAGATGCCGAGCTCGCCCATCACGCCCGGCAGCACCACGAACTCCGCCTCGCCGGAGTAGATCGACTCTTCGGCGGAAACGACGTCTACATGGATCGTATTGGCCATTGGGGCCCGCCTTATTGCAGCTGCTTCGCCTTCTCGAACGCTTCCTCAATCCCGCCGACCATGTAGAACGCCTGCTCGGGGAGTGAATCGCACTCGCCGTTCACGATCATCTTGAAGCCCTTGATCGTCTCCTTCAGCGGCACGAACTTGCCCGGGGAGCCGGTGAACACCTCGGCGACGTGGAACGGCTGGG
>Ga0184639_10001326_pt1 | contig 10618 bp, 12 predicted proteins | sample PLM31_170_b2_FD_133155 | JGI IMG/M metagenome (GOLD analysis project Ga0184639, IMG submission 133155) | Groundwater sediment microbial communities from an aquifer in East River, Colorado, USA - PLM3-1_170_b2 | ecosystem: Environmental > Terrestrial > Soil > Riparian zone | place: USA: East... | reverse complement strand
GGCTCTCGAACTCCTCTCGCACTAGGCAACCCCGCCACTGGCGGGGCAATCTGGCAATCCGGCAACCAGGAAACTCCGCAATCGTACGAGAACGAGGGTACCCCCTGATTGCCCAGTTGCCAGATCGCCAAGTTGCCTGGCGGCGTTAGACCACGATGCAGGTGATGGTCTTCCCGACGCCGTCCACCGCCTGGATTTTCGACATGACGAGCTTGCCGATGGCCCCCGGGTCTTTGGCCTCGACGAAGGCGATGATATCGTAGGGTCCGGTGACCAGGTGGGCCGACTTGACGCCGGCGATCTTGGCAATCTTCCCCCGGGCTGTGAGGGCCTTCTTGGGTGCGGCCTCGATGAGGACATAGGCGCTGGCCATGACTTCCACCTCCTCTGACGTCGGTGGTCCCTCTCCGCGTGTGGCTGCGGTCACCCACGATAGCCAAGACCCGGAAATCCCGCAAGACAAAAACCCATTGACAGTTTCCAGATGGCTGGAGTAGTCAACCGCGGGGTGGGGAGGCGAGGTAAGCGGGATGGATCCACGGTGCACTGAGGCATGCAGGGACATCTTCCTCCCCGGGGAGTTTCGGATCGCGGAGCTCGCCGTTTCCACAGCATTCCTGTACCCCGATCAGGCGTTTCGCGGCCGGTGTCTGGTGACCCTGCGGGAGCATTACACCGAACTGTTTCAGCTCACCCCGGCGATGCGGAACGCACTGGTGGAAGATGTTACCCATATCGCAGGGGCGCTGTTCCGGGCCGTGAATCCGATCAAGATAAACTACGACCTGCTCGGGAACCTCGTCCCTCACATCCACTGGCATGTCATCCCCCGTTTCCGCGAGGACGGCATCTATCCCAAGCCGATCTGGGCCGCTCAGCAACCGTCGAGATCCCTGGCCGCGGCGGAGCGGGATGACCTGATTGCGGGCATCCGGCACTTCCTTCGTTGAGCCGGGTGTTTACTCCCAACCCCTCTCTCCGGGACCGCCGGTGTACACGAAACCATTTGTCCTTGCAGCCCTGGCCAACTTCCTGTTCTTCAGCAACCTCAATGTCTACACCCTACTGCCCCTGTACATCCAGGCCCTCGGCGGTCGGGAGGGCCAGATCGGCACCATCATGGCCATGTTCAGCGTGGCTGCCCTCGTCTGCCAGGCCGGCATGGGTCCTTGGCTGGATCGGTGGGGTCGGAAGCCCTTCATCCTCCTGGCGGCGGGCACCGCGTCGGTCGTTTCTCTGGCCTTTGTCGCCTCCAGCACCTTGGGATGGCACTTCTATCTGCTCCGGTTCCTGCAAGGCGGCGCGCTCTCCATCTTCTTGACCAGCAACCTGACCCTCATCGCGGACCTCGCGCCGCCCAGCCGCCGGGCAGAGGCGGTGGGGGTCTTCGGTGTCTCGGGCCTGGTCACGATCGCACTCGCGCCTGCCATCGGGGAGATGATCCTGCAGGCGTGGGGATTCCGCGCCCTGTTTGCTGTGAGCCTGCTCGTCGCCCTGGCGACGCTGGGAGTGTGCATCGCGACCCGTGTGCCCGCGCCCGAGCCCTCGCAGGAGACGCGCGGGTTGGGATCGGGGTTCTGGCAAATCTTTGCCCCCGTGCTCACGTCGGCCTTTCAATTCGGCCTGGCCAATTCGATCGTTTTCGTGTTCCTGCCGCCCTTTGCCCGGGAAGTCGGCATTCCACGGATCGGCCCTTTCTATGTCGTCTACGCGGTCATGGCCATTGCCGTGCGCTTTCTGGGCGGCCGGCTGGCCGACCGCTTTGGCCGGTGGCAGGTGATTCTTCCATCGCTGGGGGGCCTCGCCATGGGTGTCCTCCTGTTCAGCGTCCTCCATTCCACCTGGCTCCTGCTCCTGATCGCCCTGGTGAACGGGACGTCCCACGGGTTCGTCTATCCCGCGACGAGCGCGCTGGCCTTTGACCGCGCGCCCAGCGGGGCGCGCGGTCGGGCGCTCTCCGCCTATAACATGGCTGCCCTCACGGGAGGCGCCGTCGGGGCCATCGGGTTCGGCTGGCTGGCGCAACACGTGGGGTACCGCCCGGGATTCGTGACGGCCGGCCTTCTCCTCGCGGTGGGCGCGTTCGTGTTCTGGCGGAAACGGTAGGGGCGTGATGGATCGCGCCCCTACTCCGCCGGAATGAAACCCAGCCTGTCGTCGGCGATGTGGCCAGGATGCCAGGACGCAATCGGGATGGAAACAGTATTCTTGCGCCCTGGCGAGTGTTCTGTTAGCCTCACGCGGGCCCAAATCCTGTCGATCCCGCGGACTCCTTCGTCATGGACCACGCACAGAACTCCGTGCCGGCCGAGGCGCTGAAACACCTCGATGCCCTCTACAATCTCGCCCGCTGGCTTACCCACGACCCGGCGGAGGCGGAAGATCTGGTCCAGGAGACCTACCTGCGCGCTCTCCGGGGGGCCCATCTGTTCCAGCCCGGAACCAATCTCCGTGCCTGGTTGTTTCAAATATTGAGAAACACCTTCTTCACCCTATACAAGCGCAAGAGGCGGGAGCCGGAGGCGTTGGATCCCGAGGTGCTGGACGGGTTGGTACCCATAGGGGGAGCGACCGGCGTTGGCGGACGGTTGGCGGATATGCGGGACGCGACGGCCGGACTCGACCTGACGGCGGCCCTGAATCGGTTGCCAGAGGAGTACCGATCCGTCGTCCTCCTGGCGGATCTCGAGGACTTCAGCATGAGGGAGATCGCCTGGATCATGGACTGTCCCGTGGGAACGGTGAAATCCCGGCTCTTCCGCGCGCGGGCGATCCTGAAGGGACTGCTGCGTGACTACCGGCAGTAGGCCGGGTGAGTTTCACTGATGGAATGTGCTGAGGCTCGCGAACATCTTGCCGATTTGAACCGGGGGCAACTCGGTGCCGATCTCACCGAGGCGGTCCGCGGTCACGCGGCGCAATGTCCCGCCTGTCAGGCGGGGCTGGAGGCCGACGCCGAGATCCGTACCCTGGTCCGGGCCCAGGTCCCGCGATACACGGTGCCGCCTGCCCTGCGCGCCAGCATCCAGGCGGTGATCGAGACGGCCGCGGCGCGTCCGTCGCCCGCCTGGCGGCGCTGGCTGCGGCTGCATCCCTGGCCGGCGGGTGCGCTGGCGGGGGCGGTGTGTCTCCTTCTCTTGGTATGGGGAGGCTATCGCTGGATGGCGAAGGATCCAGTCTCGGTGCTGGCAGCCCAGGCGGTGGCGGAGCATGCTGAATATATCAAGGAAGTGAGAACCCGGCCGGCTGCCGATCCTGTCGCTGTCGTGAAGGGACTCCGATCCCAGGTGGATTTTCCCTTCGAGCCAATCTTCCAGGGGGATCCGCAGGTCCAGCTGGTCGCCGGAATGGTGGGCGAGCTTTCGGGGAGGCGGGCGGCGACATTCATCTACAAGGACAGGGCGGGGCGGTACACGACGCTGTTCCTCATGCCGGGCGCCGGCATCGTCGTCCCGGAGGGGGACCGGATGCTCATCGAGACCTTCAGGCCGCACTACCGGACGGCCTCGGGCCGCAGCCTGATCTTGTGGAAGCACCGGGACCTGGCCTGGCTTCTGGTATCGGACCTCGACAAGTCCGAAGTGCCTGCCATGTACCTCAAGGTCCGCAAGGCGGCCTGAGGCAGCCTACCTTTTCTCCATCAGGAGCGTGTCATAGAGCCATGCGGCGGCGATGCCGCCGAGGATGGGGCCCACCCAATACACCCAGTGGGCGGTCCAGAGGCCGCTCACGAGCGCCGGCCCCAAGGAGCGGGCAGGGTTCATCGAGGCGCCTGTCAGGGGCCCCCCCATGAGGATATCCATCGTCACGGCCATCCCGATGCAGAAGGGGAAGATGGCCTTCGGACCCCGTGGGTCCACGGCCGTGCCGAAGATCACGAACACGAGGAAGAAGGTGAGGATGAACTCTACGATCAGGGCGGAACCGGTACCCACGCCCTGGCCCGGAGCCGGGGTCCCCAGGGCAGTGCGCGCCGCGGCCTCCCCCGGCGTCACGATCTTCAGGAGGAGAGCGGCCACAAGACCCCCCAGGAGCTGGGAGCCGATGTAGGCGAGACCGGCACCCCCTCCGATGCGCTTTGTGGCCATGAAGCCCATGGTCACCGCCGGGTTGAGGTGCCCTCCAGAAATGTGGGCGCTGTAGGACACACCCAGAAAGATGGCGAGTCCGTGGGCCAGGGCGATGCCGGTGAGCCCGGAGCGTCCTCCGATGAACGCGTCCACGATAATGGCTCCGGCCCCGATGAAGATCAGGCCGAAGGTGCCGATGAATTCCGCCACGAGTGCCCGAGGGTTCACACCCATGCCGAGGCCTCCTTCCTTTCCACGCATTCCGTGAATAATGATGTCCGGTGTCGGTTTCGTCGGATAGCCGGTTGGTCGCTAGGCGACCAGTTCCTTACCATCGGTCGGCTGACCACGTCAAGGCCCCCACCGGGGCGCGGCTTCGCAAAGAGTCATCCCACGAAGCATGGGGGCAGATGGCGTGGAGGGTGGAATCGGAGCTCAGTGGGGAGCCATCCTCCCTGGCTGTTGGGAGCCTCGCGTCCCGCCATCCGACTGACGCGTCAGCAGTTCTGCAATGGTCGAGCCCGCCTTGAGGCCGGAGCCGGTCAGGGGGATGACGGTGGTTCCCCCGGCGGGTAGCCGCCCGGCCACCGCCAGCTTCAACGCACCCGCTGGCGCCACGGCCGCCGTGGGTTCGACGTAGAGACCGGCGCGGCCCAGGGTGAAGAGCGCCGACACGATCTCCGCCTCGGAAACGGTGAGGAGGTCGCCGTCGCTCTGGCGGCATGCCTCCAGGATGGCCTCGGCGCGATCGGGCGTGGCGATACGGATCCCCTCGGCGATGGTGGTGCCCGGCTCGGCGGCCGGCCGACCGTTCCATGCAGCGGCGAGGGGCGAACACGGCTCCGCCTGGATGCCGATAAGGCGCGGGAGCCGGGGGATCTCCCCCGCCTCCAGCAGGTCCCGAAAGCCGAGGTACGCTCCCAAGTAGAGGGTCCCATGCCCGACCGGGAGGATCACCTGATCCGGCGCGCGGAACCCCAACTGCTCCCAGACCTCGAAGGCAAACGTCTTGGTCCCCTGGAAGAAGTACGGGTTGAAGACGTGGCTGGCGTAGTAGCGGTGTTCCGCTTCCTGCCTCGCCGCCGCGGCCACGTCCTCCCGCGATCCGGGGACTGGTACGATCTCGGCCCCATAGGTGGCGATCTGGGCGAGCTTTCCGCTCGAGGCGGAGGCCGGGACGAAGATCCGGCAGGCGATGCCGGCCCGCGCGGCGTAGGCCGCGACGGATGCAGCCGCATTCCCCGAGGAGTCCTCCACACCCGCCTGGACGCCCAGCCGTTTCATGTGGCTGAGCATCACGCAGGCCCCCCGGTCCTTGAAGGAGCCGGTCGGGAGAAGGAATTCTAGCTTCAGGTGGGATCCCGGAAGGGCCGGCCAGGGCAGCAGGGGCGTGACCGGCTCCCCCAAGGTCACCATCTCACACTCGGGGGAAAGCGGCAGCGCCTCGCGATACCGCCAGAGACTCTGGGGACGATTCCGGATCGCCTCGCGCGGGAAGATCGCCTTGAGGCGCAAGTCATAGAGGCCACCACAGGAACAGCGCCAGCGGAGCAAGTCGGCGGGGGCCATCCCATGGCAGGTGGCGCAGATCAGTTCGGCGGGCATGGGTGGTCAGATGGTCAGAGGACCTGTATCAACTCCTTGGCCTCGGCGTAGTTCGGATCGATCTCTAGGGCGCGCTTGCAGCAGCGCTGGGCCCCGTTGCTGTCCCCCAGTTCCTTCAGGCAGATCGCCTTGTGGTACCAGGCCACCTTGGAGTTCCCGTTGTAGCGCAGGGCCTCGTTGAAACAGGTGGTGGCGTCAGTGAACCGTTTCAGGTGCAGCAGGCAAATGCCGCGATGGTTCCAGGCGGTGAGCAGGCGGCTCGGGTCCCTCAGGTCCTTGATGCCTCGGTCGAGTTGGGACACGGCTTGCTCGTATTCTTCCATATGGAGCAGGGCCGCCCCCAGCTCGATGTAATGTTCCGGCTCGCCCCGGGCGGGGTGACCCGCTCGCGCCGTGGCCGATGGGCGGCCCAGCGAGAGCAGAGTATCGGCCTGGAGGCTGCAGGCCAGATCCTGGACGGTCGCCCCCTTGGCGAAGACGCGGAAGAGATGCGCCTTGATCCCCCTCGCCGCCAGCAGTTCTTGGAACTGCGGGTGATCCACGTCGTTGGAGGATCGCACCAGCAGATCCGCCAGGAGGAGGGACATCTGGGGCCCGCGGACTCGCTCGCGCTCTGCGAAGCTCACCCGTGCCTCGCCCTCCACCGCGGCGTAGCGATCGGTCTGGGCGAACAGGGCGTGGTTCAGCGCGCTGGGGGAGACGGACAGGAAGCGATACAGGCCGGCCCGCTCCTGTTCGGGTCCGCGGAATTTCCACCGGGCCTCCAGGTAGCCGGGAACGTCCGTGGCCAAGAGGCGACTGGAAAAGGCCGAGCCCAGGAAGCGGAACTTGTTCGGGCTCTCCAGATACTGCCGGGCCAGGGCCAGGAAGAGGCCCAGATCGCCCCGAAGGCTGTACCGATCCATCTTCCATCGGGGCTGCCCGCCGGCCTCGACGACGACGACGTTCTCTCTGACGAGGTCCTGCATCACCTCGCGCACGTCCCCCAGTGGCTCACGCACCTCCTTGGTAATGGCCTCCACGTTCCGGGGGATCATGTCGAGGAGGGTCAGGAAGACCTTGTCACGGAGGTAGACGTCCACCAGCCGCTTTCCCTGGAGGGCGGGGTCGAGCCGCTTCAGTTCCCGCGCGACCACCCGCGACACCAGGTCGCCCTGCGAAGCCAGGACCGCGTATCCCGTCGGCTTCCGCCCCGTGAGGGTCATCTGGATCCAGTACATATGGCCTTCGTGATAGGCGAGGAAGCGTGGGCCCACGTCGGTCCGGATGCGGGACTTGATGGCCGGTTCCACCACCTCCGGGGGCCCGATGATGCGCGCCCGGCGCAGGAGGGCCAGGATCTTCTCGGGGGGGAAGACGTGGAACTCGCCTTTCCCCTTTTCCTCCATACGGGCGTACCAATCGCGCGCGGGCCGGCTCAGCCCCGGGAGGGCCAGGAACAGGCCCACGAGGCGCCGATTCTTCTTCTTGTCTCTGGAATAGGCGGCGAGAAAGCGCTTCAGCTCGTCCGGACCGATCTCTCGAGGCAGGGCCCGGGCCCGGCACAGGATGGGGGCCTGGGTGGCGCGGTGCTTGGCCTTCACCTCGAGGTCGGTTCCCGCCCCGGTGATCCGGACACGGAAATCGTCATACGCCAGCTCATCCAGGAGGCGCCTGACAAGCTGTTCCAGCAGTCGGCCCTTGTCCTTGGCGGAGGTGCCGAGAACCTTGATCGTCACGGAGCCTCCGATCCCTCGACATCAAGCCGATAGGTTCCCCTCGACCGCGGTTCGAGGGACGACACGACACGATCTGCAACCCGACTACGGAAGGGATCAATCATCACGCGGGAAATATCCCGTGCCATGTCACGGACCATGGCGAAGGTGGGCATTCAAGGATAAATCCGGGCGGTCTAGAAGACTCCATCGTTACTTTGCCTTGAAAGACGAGGAGATAGCCGTCTTCCTTCATGCGCTAAGTAACACGACAGACACGGAGGCGTCAAGGTAGAATTGCCCGCTCGGGCCGAAAAGTCACAGAAAAACGGGGGGTTGCAGCCACGGAAGCCTGTTGACAAGATGTCTCACCCGTGGTAGCTTGCCGTCCAATTCATTCGTAACTGCACGCATATACAGCATTCATGAGAGACTGGACCCCGATTCATCCCCCGGGGGAGTCATCTCTCTGGCCATCCACAGAGGGATCCAAGCCAGTGAGTCAACGAATTTGTCTGACATGAAAAAGCACGCCTTCGAACAGATCGAGTCAGAAATCCGAAAAGAGAAAGCCGAGGCGTCGGGAAGGGCAGGCGAACGGCTAGAGGTAACCCTTCTGGAGCTTGAGGCGTTTCGTCGGGAGATTCTTTGCCTGGTAGAAAAGCGCCTCGATCCATCCTTCGGGGAAAAGGATCGGCTCGCGAGAGACATGATAGAGAGATTGGCGGAACATGCTCGCCTTTGTGAGGAGGCCAACCGGTTAGGCCATACCCTGATCATCCAGCGGGAGGCGGTGGGTCTCTGGCGACACGAAGACGTGGACCGGCAGTACCCGATGCCCAGGCCACTGTCGCTTCCAAGCGTGACCCCCGATCGGGAGAAACGGTGAAGATCCGGGTGCGGCTGTTCGCAGCGGTGAAGGACATCGTGGGCCAGCGGGAGGTCGTCCTGGACCTCCCCGAGGGGATTACTGCGGCGGGAATGCTGAGTCGGTTTGCCGGGGAGTACCCGCGTCTCCAGGGACTCGCCCCCTCGCTCCTGTTCGCGGTGAACCGGGAATACGTCGAGGGGACCCGGGTGCTGGCGGAGGGTGACGAGGTGGCATTGATCCCGCCGGTCAGCGGTGGCGCGGACCTGTACGAGATCACCGAGGCTCCTCTGTCCCTGGATGCCCTGGTGAAGGCCGTAGGGCAGAACACCTCGGGAGCGGTGGCCAGCTTTCTGGGGATCGTGCGCGAGTTCGCCCGGGGCCGCCAGGTCCAGTACCTGGAGTACGATGCCTATCCCGAGATGGCGACGACCGCCATGCGCCAGATCGGGGAGGAGATCCGGACGCGGTGGCCGGTGGACACGATCGCCATGGTCCATCGCATCGGCCGGCTCACGATCGGCGAGGCGAGCGTGGCCATTGCCATCTCCTCGGCCCACCGGCGCGAGGCGCTGGAGGCCTGTGCCAATGCCATCGAGCGGTTGAAGGAGATCGTGCCGATCTGGAAGAAAGAGGTCTGGACCGACGGCGCCGAGTGGATCGGCTCCACCGTGGACGAGTACCAGGAGCGCAAGCGCGACGCCGAATCCCGCTCCCGCTCCTAGTTCGCCCTCACTTCCCCTCAAAAATCAATACTCCCACCCGGGTGAATCCCGCACTTAGCCCCGAACAGGTGACCGGCACTTTTTCCACACGGCGGGTGTGATCCTCTCCTTTACAGTCATGCTGGGGCGCGGTAGGATCAGGCCGTGAAAGAACTGGCCCAACTCCTCAATGGAATGCGTGAGGCTGGAGTGATTTCGGACTACGCGCTGTTCGGTGCCGCGGCCCAGATGCGTTACACCGAGCCCGTGGCCACGCTCGACGCCGATATCCTGGTGACAGTGCCCGGGCCGGAAGGTCTCGACAAGCTTGGTCTGATCTACCAGTTCTGCGCGACCAAGGGTTACCATCCCGAGGGCGAAGCGATTCAGGTCGGGGCATGGCCGGTTCAGTTCGTTCCGGTGTTCAGCCCGTTGACCCGGGACGCCTTGGAGCAGGCCGAGACCGCCGACTTCGAGGGTGCTCCGTTCCAGGTAGTGCGGGCGGTTCATCTCGCGGTGATCGCCCTCAGTGTCGGGCGGGCGAAGGATTTCACACGAATCCTGGCGTTGCTCGAATCAGGCAGTGTCACCCGGCAGGAGCTTGCGGGTCTCACAGCGAGGCACGGTCTGGCGGATGCCTGGAAGCGCTTCGAAAGCAGGTTCCTCGATGGATGACATTCAGCAGCTGCTCAAGCGTCAGGCGGCCTGGCAGAGGAGCCGGCAATCGCTGACCTGGCCGGAGAAGATACGCATGGCCGAGATGGTGCGGGAGTCGGTGAAGCAGCTCCGCGCCTCGTCAGCCCCAAGAGGGAACCAGGGAACCTCCGCGCAACGGATAATCAAGGACCAAGCCGATTAAGCAACTTCTTTCACGCCGCCTACCACCGACCCGCCGCGGCCCTTGGCCTTGCAGACCCCGACGTGGTGGAGGACGCCGGTCGAAGATCCCGGGCGAAGAGCGGGACCAAAGGTTCCGGACGAAGAGCGGAAGGAATCCAACCGCGGTTGTCTCGGCATCGGCGGACGCTCCCCCCTTTCCCCCGAGATCGTCAAGTTGTTTTAGAACCTGGTCCCCCTCTACTTATTCCTGAGGCTTGTCTGGTGGCATCCCTGGACGCCAGCCTTGATTGGGCATCGTAGCCATAAGTGCCGCAGCGAATCTTCTTTGCCTCGTAGCATGCTGAATTGCCACAGAGTAGGCATCGTCCACGCTGGACAGCCAACCAAGAGGAGGCAATGAATCCTCTTCCTCCCTAATCTCTATTGATTCCTCTAAGGTCGGCAGCTTTTCCGCCTTCACACCTGTCGCCTTCACAAAGTCCCTAATGCCTTCGTCAATGCTATCAAAGCAAAACACCTCTGGGGGTGGCTGATTCATCCGCAAAAGATCCTGATACAGAAGCGGATTTAGGAACCGCTTGTCACAATGCAGAGTGCGGTAATCCGAATCCCTGCTGATAATCCAAAGTTTTGATTTGCCTTTGGCGTGACTGAGCAACTGCTCCCAAGTAAGTTGGTCTCCCAGGGGTCCTGCCTTCTTGCCGGGAGGATTCCCTCGCTCCTTTCGCTCTCTGGCGCGCTGGATTTCTTCTGGCGTGTGTGTAAGCGCCTTGCTAAAAAGCACGCCCAGCGCGCTTGACACCTCATCCTCGGACCGGCAAATGCGCTGGAGCG
>Ga0184639_10001325_pt1 | contig 10619 bp, 4 predicted proteins | sample PLM31_170_b2_FD_133155 | JGI IMG/M metagenome (GOLD analysis project Ga0184639, IMG submission 133155) | Groundwater sediment microbial communities from an aquifer in East River, Colorado, USA - PLM3-1_170_b2 | ecosystem: Environmental > Terrestrial > Soil > Riparian zone | place: USA: East... | reverse complement strand
GGGGCTTCGAGGTTATTGACCGGACGCACCTGAAGTCCATTCTCCAAGAGCATAAGCTTGCCACCACAGGCGTGATCGATCCTCAGACAGCCAGAAAGCTCGGGCAAATCGCCGGTGTGGATGCACTTGTGACAGGCACGATCACGCCGCTGGGCGATAGTGTTAGGCTTTCGGTGAAGGTGCTCGATACCACGACGGCGAGAATGATTGGCGCCTACAGCGTAGACGTCCCGAAGACCAGGGCCATCGAGGAATTGCTGGCCAAAGGAATCGGGGGCTCGCAGCCTTCAAGCGGCCCAGAACCCGCGGGCGGTGGACAAGCTGCGAAAGCTGTTTCGGTCGAGGAAAACGATCTGCTGTTTGTACTGAGAGTCTGCCGGCGCTCCGGCAGCGTACTTTCTTGCGCTGGTTCCATAACCAACAAGGCCGGGGAGAGACGACAGGCAAGTCTGAGTTCGGATTACACCCAGGTGGTCGATGATCTGGGGAATTCTTACAAGGTCCGAAGGGTTGGTTTTGGGAACGCGGACCAGAGCCAGGAACAGGTCACGATAGGTCGCGGCGCAGCGCTCGGCGCAGCGATCGGCGCGCAGAGGAGGCAGGAAGAACAGGAATTGGAACCTGACTTGCCTATCAATTTCTTCTTGTCGATTGATGGCGTGAAACCCGCGGCGAGCCGTATCAACATAGTCTTAGCCTATAGTGTAGGATTGGGGTTCGCGAAGGTCACTCTGAGGAATGTGCCGATTCAGCAGAAGTGACCGAGCGCTTATGCCGACTTAGTGGCGGTTTTCACCGATGCAACTCTTCTTGGAACGTTTCGTGATACCGATTCTGGCTACTGTAGTTGCCGGTTTGCTTGCGGCAGCGTTCACGAAGGAGTCCCCCACTTAGCTCTAAGAAAAAAGCAAGTTTAGTTGTTCTATTCGCACTGGCGGGCGTTTTCATCGCTCTCTCGCGGGAGAAGCTCCCAGCGTGGAAGCTTTCATCCAGGAGTATGTAACGAATGAACGAGAACGATTCTCTCTGGAAAAAATGGCACGTACGGGTTGGAGTTGTCGCGGGCTTGCTGTCAATCCCTGTCCTTTTGCTCACCTTATCGAAGAACGTGCGCGACGTTACCAGAGAATTTTTCGGGAAAAAGCCAGCGGTGATTGCAGGAACTGAACCTGGAAACCACCCGGGAACGCCCGAGCCCGTCCGTCCGGACAAAGACACCCGCGAAGGATCGAAGCCCGGCACGAAGCCGTCGGGCCTGAAACCCCTCCCGGAGCAGTACATAAACACCGCAATCTCAAAGCGCGATGGTATAAAGCAGGCTGCGATCCTTGTCAGGCAGGAGAGTGGAGAGTCGCTGCCCAACCTGGAATCGGCGATAGCGAGCCTGCTCGCGAAACGAGGCCTTGAGCCGATTCAATCCTTCTTTAAGCCAGCATTCATTCAAGAAGGTCAGGCGAAGAGCCTATTTGCCGGCGATTGGACAGTCTCCGAACAATTGCAGCTCGGACGCCGTGTGGACTATGTGCTGATTGGGTTCGGAAAAGTTACTTACAGCTCGAACCAAGAACTCGGCGGTCTGCTGACAGCCAATTTTGAACTTGAGCTCAAGTGCCTGAATCTCGTTTCCCAAAGGATCTGCGATAGCAAAAGACTCGTCACGTCGGGCGCGGGCTATACGCAAGGTGCCGCACTGCAGAACGCTATCGAGCACCTGCAGCCCCAACTTGAATCATTTGCTCGGGAAGCCTTCTAAGCTACTTGACGCCGGGAAGAAGAACTAGCAGTCGCTTAGGATCGTAGGCCCGAAAATGCCTCGCCGAGGCGGGCAGCGGCTTCTGTCGCGACCAGGCTCGGCGAATAGCTGAAGAGAGGGTCGCCAAGAAACTGCACACCGCAAACAAGGCGGAAGTCCTTGTCTAAGGGTGGGGCTGGCTCCCTATAGCATGTGATACTCACATCTCAAGGCTATTCGGCGAAGGCGCTTCATGATTCTCTGCAAGCGGTGATGGATGGCCATTGCAGACAACTCACTATTTAGTTCTACCACCTCCTTCGCCTCGAATCCTTCCAGCTTCAATCTTACGAGGAGTTCATACTCTTGGCGGCGAAAGAATTCCTCTTCGGCAGTAGCTATTCAGGAATTCCTGCAAAATAACGAAGCTTTCGAGGTTGCTATCCGCAGCGGGTTCGGGGCGAGTTAAGATTGAGTCGTCACTCCGTTCATCTCGGATCACTTTCCGCGTTTCTCTGCTGGCCCATTGGAAAGCGGCCTTACGCACTAAGATCACCCCGCCCACCCTTTGCGGAAACAGCGCTTTGATCCAGCTTAGCTGCTACCCTCACGGAATTTACTTTCTTGTATCCCAGAGTCCCTCAAGATATTCTTCCCGCGCCAAAGTGGGCTTAGACTGCCGCTGTGACTTTCCTATCAAACCGAGATTCCCGCCCTCTCATTCTGGCTGACTCGCGAGGTCTTAAAGCCCTCCGCCTCTTTCTGGGGCAAGGGGCAAACGCGCTGGAAATTGCAGTTGCGGAGTCAGAGGCAGCTCCGAACCTGACCAATCTCCACGCAGTCTGGAAAGCTCGATTCGGCGGGCGAGCCACTCCCTTACTTCTGGTTGTCTTGCATGACGGGAAAGCATCGGTTTGCGGTCCGGCCGGAGACGATCCCCCCGCCCACATTGGTCTCTCCAAAGACACCATCGAGCGTATCTGCAACACGGCCCTCGACGAACCAGATAGGCATTCTGCGCGGCGCTTCCTGCGCTCGGTCCTTCCCCAGCTTGAACCCGGAACAAAAGTGACGGGTCTCCGCAACGAAGGACTATTTGCCTCACATGAATTGCAGACCGGCGTTCCGCTCAGACCTGACTGGACAACAGCGAGAGAAAAGGCGCAGCCAATCTTGCGACATAGGGGACAGAACCTAATAAGCAGTCTTGGATATTCGATTGAAGCACTCCCTGGCGCGGCCTATGTTTTGCGTGCAGCAGATACAAAGCTGGCAGTTGCGGTTTTTCTGGATCGGAACGAATCTCCCGACTCACCCCACGCCCGCTTTTCCAACCTCTCCGCCGTCTCTTACGCGCTCGACAAAGCAGTCTCAGAAAACCTCGATTACGTCTTGATTAGCGCTGGTTCAACGATACGCCTTTACAGCGCGCGAACCGACGTAGGCCCCGGACGACGCGGACGGACCGAAACCTTCGCTGAGATTCACCTGGACGTGCTTCCCGAAACGGAAGCCGGTTATCTCTGGCTGCTTTTCTCCGCCGAAGCGCTCGGCAAGGGTGGGAGTGTCGAAGAAATACTAAGGGATTCCTCACGCTACGCTGTGGAGCTAGGTTCGCGGCTGCGCACGCGAGTGTATTTCGATGTGGTCCCGCCATTGGCGGAGTCTTTGCTTCAGGCACGCGGCCTGAAGAATCCAACTGCGGATGATCTGGCAGAAACCTACCGTATGGCGCTGGTGGTTCTCTTCCGGCTGCTTTTCATTGCCTACGCCGAAGACAAGGACCTGCTGCCGTACAAAACCAACTCGCTCTACAGGGATCATTCGCTCAAGAAGAAGGCGAACGATCTAATCGAGATCGTCAAGTCGGGGCCGAAATTCGGTAGGGACACGATTTATTGGGAGGAAGTTGATCACCTTTTTCGCGCTGTTGACCAGGGGCGACCAGAGTGGGGCGTTCCCGCGTACAACGGAGGCCTTTTTTCTCGCAAGCCGGAAATCTCCAAAGAAGGCGCGGCATTGGCAAACGTGCGCCTGCCGGATTACGTCTTTGGTCCCGTCCTGAAGGGTCTGCTGGTGGACGACACACCGGAAGGCTGGGGGCCGGTGGATTTTCGTAGCCTTGGCGTGCGGGAGTTTGGCACGATTTATGAAGGTCTGCTGGAAAACGAGCTTTCGCTTGCAGAAACGGACCTCACCACGCAAAAGGTCAAAGACTTGGACCAGTACCGCCCCGCGAAGCCCGGCGAAGAGGTCCGCGTCCAAAGCGGGCGGGCGTTTCTACACAACCGTTCGGGCGCGCGCAAGGCAACGGGTTCCTACTTCACCAAACACTTCGCCGTGGAACACTTACTCGACTACGCCCTCGAACCTGGTTTGAAGGATCACCTGGAGCGCCTCAATTCGCTTTCAGATCGTGAGGCTGCTGAAGCATTTTTTGACTTCCGCGTTGCCGACATTTCGATGGGTTCCGGCCATTTCCTGGTGGCCGCCGTGGACCGGATTGAGCGTGCGTTTTCAAGCTACATGGCGAAGCGCTCCCTGCCGGATGTGACGGATGAATTGCGCAGACTCGCAAACGCGGCGAAGGATTCGCTGGGGCCGTCGGAAGAGCATGACGAAATTGATGATGCCCAACTTCTGCGCAGGCAGATTGCGCGCCGCTGCATCTACGGCGTGGACCTGAATCCCATTTCAGTCGAGCTGGCGCGGCTCGCGCTGTGGGTGCATACTTTTGTTCCAGGCCTTCCTCTTTCATTTCTCGATCACAGCTTGGTGGTAGGAAATTCTTTGGTGGGAATTGCCACGATTGAAGAGGCCAACGACTGGCTGCGAGAAATCGCTGGGCCGCTGTACGGACACTCAGCAGGCGAGCTTGTGGGGAGCGCCTCTACAGCGATTGAGAAACTCGCCCGGCTTTCCGATGCTAATGGCGCAGAAATTGAAGCGGCGCGCGCCGCTTTTGAGGAAGAGAAAAAAGCTGTTCGGCCTGCCAAGGCACTTTTTGATGTTCTCGCGGCGGCCAGGATTGAGGACGCTGTGCGGGCGGCTGTCTTCCAACAGGCCTCTCATTGGAAGGAAGATTTAGCCAAAGTCTTGGGTTCTGATGTGCACAAGCAGGCACAAGAAAAACTGAAAGCGATTCCGCCATTCCACTTTCCGATTGCCCTTCCGGAAGTGTTCCTGCGGGAACGGTCCGGGTTTGACGTGATAATTGGAAATCCGCCCTGGGAAGAAGCGACCGTTGAAGAAGATCGCTTCTGGACGCGATACTTTCCGGGGTTCCACTCCCTTGCGCAGCGCGAGCAAGAGGCTACCAAGAAACGCCTCCGTAGGGACAGACCCGACTTGGTTCAGGTCTACGAGAAGGAAGTTGCCGAAGCGGAACTCCTGAGAAGCCTTTTGACGAGTGGTTCTTTCCCTGGAATGGGCGAAGGCGACCCAGACTTGTACAAGGCTTTCTGCTGGCGTTTTTGGAACCTGGCGAGAAGAGGCGGAGGGCGAGTCGGAGTCGTGCTTCCCCGTTCGGCGTTTAACGCTCGCGGAAGCGAAACTTTCAGGCGCACTGCATTTACTCAGGCCTGTTTCGAAGACATCACATTCCTTCTCAATCGGGACGGCTGGGTTTTTGACGATGCCGAACCGAGGTACACAATTGCTCTTTCCGCATGGAAGAAAGATGTTCCCGGAGAAATGCAGAACATCCCGCTCAGGGGGCCGTATCCGACTAAGGCAAGATTTGATGCAGGCGTCGAGAAGAATCCTCTTCGATTTCCAGTAAATGACGTTTTGGGGTGGACGGATACGGCGCTGCCCTTGCTGCCGACAGAAGAGTCTGGTGAAGTCTTCCTGCAACTGCGAAAAGCGCCCCGGCTAGACCTGGACGAGGCCGACTCTTGGCGAGCGCGGCCACACCGTGAACTTGACGCCACGAACGACAAGAAACTGATGAGGTTTGCGGCGGACCAGCCCGAGGGCTACTGGCCGGTCTTCAAAGGCGAATCGTTTGACATTTGGGAGCCAGACCGGGGCACGTATTACGCCTGGGCCGACCCGGACAAAGTGACGGCGGCGCTCCAGAAAAAGCGAGTGCACAGCGCAAAGCTTGCTCGCTCCGCATTCAGCGAGTTTCCGAAGGAATGGATTCGCGACGCGAAGACGCTGCCTTGTTGGAAGCCGCGTATCGCGTTCCGCGACATTGCCCGCGCAACGGACACCCGCACGATCCGAACGGCCTTTCTTCCGCCGAAGGTCTTCATAACGAACAAAGGCCCGTACTTCCTCTGGCCGCGTGGCGACGAAAGGGACCAAGCCTACTTTCTAGGCGTTTTGAGTTCACGCCCGCTCGATTGGTATGCGCGGCGCTTTGTAGAAATCAGCATGAATTTTCACATTCTCAATGCCTTTCCGATCCCCAGGCCGCAGCGAGATAATCTGCTCTGGAAACGCACTGTTGCACTCTCCGGGCGGCTTACTTCCCCGGACAAGCGATTCAGAGAGTGGGCGGCGGCCGTGGGTGTGGAGTTTGGCAAGCTCGAAGACGACGAAAAGCAGGATATGATTCACGAACTCGATGCTGTGGTGGCGCATCTCTACGGCCTGAGCGAACGGCAACTGGCTCACCTTTTCGAGACGTTTCACGAAGGCTGGGACTACGCAGAGCAATTGCGGGAAACTCTGAAGCATTTCGCTGAGTGGAAGAAGCGCCTGTGAAACCGGAATTTGTTGACAATCGCGAGCTGAAGCTGGTCGAGGCCCTGAAGGCGCATCTTGACTGGCTCCACGCAACCTATCAGCAGCCGGTCGAGGTTTCGATTGCCACCGGCTACTTCAATCCTGAAGGCTTTGCGCTTGTTGCCGACAAGCTGGCACGCTTGGCCCGTGTACGCCTGCTCCTCGGAGCCGAACCCATCCCACCGCCCGCCAAGCCACTGCGAATGCCGGGCGATCCTCCGCCGGATCGTTTTGAAGCCACTTTGATTACGGAAGCCCTTAAGAAAAACGAGAAGGGATTGGAACGGGACCGGAACCTGTTGGAGTTTAGCCCCGAGACGGACAATTCAATCCGCCGCCTTCTCGACTTTCTCGCTTCGGGCAAGATTGAGGTCCGCCGCTACGAGAAAGCCTTTCTGCACGGAAAGGCGTACATCTTCGATTCAGAAGAAGGCGTAATCGTAGGCTCTTCGAATTTCACTGCCGCTGGGTTAGTGCGCAACCTGGAGTTAAACCTGGGGCGCTACGATCCCACACCCGTCAAGAAAGTCAAAGATTGGTTTGACGCGCTTTGGGAAGAAGCCGCGCCCTACGACTTGGCCGCGATCTATCAGGCTCGCTACGAGCCTTTCGATCCGTACTTGATCTATCTGCGCGTTCTGTGGGAGCGGTACAAAGACGAACTCGAAGAAGAGGGCGCAGGCAAGACGCGGCTTCCTCTGACCACTTTCCAAAACGACGGCATCTTCCGTGCCTTGCGTATTCTCGACAAGTACAACGGCGTGTTGATTGCCGATGGCGTGGGCTTAGGGAAAACGTTTGTTGGCGGAGAATTGATCCGCCAGGCCGTGGAAGAGCGCCGCCAACGGGCATTGTTGATTGCTCCGGCTGCGCTGCGCGACGGAACTTGGGAACGCTTCAAAGACCACTATCAGCTCTACATCGAAACTGTTTCATACGAGGAACTGACAAACGACACTCAGCTTGGCGGCGCTTTTCCTCACCTGAAAAACAGGCCCAATGAATACGCGCTGGTAATCGTTGATGAAGCCCAGGCTTTTCGAAACCCCGATACGGATCGCGCAAAAGCACTGCGCAAGCTGCTGCAAGGCCGTCCCCCAAAGCAGCTTGTTTTGTTGTCGGCCACTCCGGTCAACAACTCCCTTTGGGACCTCTACTACCTGCTGACCAATTTCATCAAACATGATGCGGAGTTTGCAGATCAGGGGATCCGTTCACTAAAAGAGAAATTCAACGACGCTATGAAACAGGACCCTGACGACTTGAAACCGGATGCGCTTTTCGATGTGCTCGATGCAACCACAGTGCGGCGTACGCGTCACTTTGTCCGGCGCTACTACCCAAATGACAGAGTGAAGGATCATCGCGGGCAGGAGCAACCTGTTCGGTTTCCGGACCCACACGTTGAGGCAGACGCCTACTCCTTTGACACTTTATTGCCCGGCTTCTTTGAAGAAATCGAGGAGGCGCTCGCACCGGAAAACGGGCCGCCGAAGTTGACGTTGGCCCGCTACTCGCCCACTCGCTACCTGCCGGGCGCGCCGCTTAGCATGAGCGAGGAAGCGTTGGTCGGCCTCTTGCGATCCGGCCTCCTCAAGCGCTTCGAGTCATCCGCTCACGCTTTCGCAGAAACAGCGGGACGCATGGTGAGGGCAAACAATGTTTTCCTCGAAGGGCTGGGCAAGGGCTACATTCTCACGGCGGATGCCATCGAAGAATGGGGGCAAGCGGATAGCGACGAAGCCCTCGAAGAATTGATTCACGATTCGGGATCGGTTAGCTCGCAAGGATATGACGTAGAGGAATTGCGCAAGGACGTAATTGCAGACCGCGACCTGCTCGACGGCTTCGCGAAGAAAGCCGGACAAGTAACCCGTGAAAACGATCCGAAGTTGCAGGAACTCCGAGAAGCTCTGGTAAAGATTCTGCACCAAGCTGAGAAAGAAGGCCTGGACGAAAGGGACAAACGAAACAAACGCAAGATCATCATCTTTTCGTCTTTCGCGGACACGGTTCATTGGATGTACGACTACCTTGCCGACGTGCTGGAAGCCGACAGGAGATTGGCGCAGTATCGTGGTCGTCTGGTTGGTGTGACTGGCGACGAATCGTTAAAGGGTGTGTCTCGCCGGAAGGCAATGTTCGGCTTCGCGCCCGAGACAACTGAAGCGCCACCTAGTGAAGCCGGAGACCTCTTCGATATTCTGGTGACAACCGATGTGCTGGCCGAAGGCGTAAACCTTCAGCAGTCCCGGAATGTCATCAATTACGACCTGCCTTGGAACCCGATGCGGCTTGTGCAACGGCACGGGCGTATAGATCGCATTGGCAGCCCGCACAAAGACGTTTTCATCCGCTGCTTTTTTCCAGACAAAAAGCTCGAAGCACTGCTGGACCTGGAAACTCGAATCCGCCGAAAGCTGGCGCAGGCTGCGGCATCTGTAGGCGTAGAGCACGAGGTGATTCCCGGCGCAGCCACGAGCGATATTGTGTTTGCGGAGACCCGTGAAGAGATCGAGAAGTTGCGTAGAGAAGACCCCAGCATATTTGTGAATGCGGGGGAAGACCCTTCGGCGCACTCCGGCGAAGAATACCGCCAGGAACTACGAAAGGGTTTGGATCGCTACGGGGACAAGATTGCTGCGATGCCTTGGGGCGCTGGTTCGGGCTTTGTGGGCGGCCCGATGCGTGGACACTTTTTCTGTGCCCGCGTGGGCGAAAGATTGTTTCTGCGCTTTGTGCCGTGGGAAGAGAAGCCGATTATCAAAGACACGCTTGGCTGCCTTCGTCTGATTTCGTGCCGGGAAGATACTCCGCGTGCGCTTTCTCAGGAGGGTTACGGTCGCTCTTTCTCTGCTTGGCAAAAAGCACGGCGAGACATTTTCGACGATTGGACATTTGCCACAGACCCGGCCAATCTCCAACCGCGCGTGCCGCCGGCATTGCGGGCAGCCGCTGAGCATTTGCGTAAGTTTCCGCCGCCTGACGTAGTACAAGAAGATTTAGACAAACTGATTGATGCGATTGAGGCCCCTTGGGGGCCGCGCATCGTGAGACAGATCCGCATGGAGCTTGCATCAGCAGAAGCAATAAAGGTGTCCACAGCGATAGTAGAAACTGTACGTCGCCTGGGTCTGGAACCCTTTAAGGCCCCGCCGCCTCTCCCGCCGATTCAAGAAGAAGACGTGAGGCTGATCTGTTGGCTAGCTGTTGAAGCTATTTGAAGAATGCTGTTCGCAAAGCTGTGCGGGCAATGAACCTGGGGTGGAGAGGCTGGTTCAAGAATTCATCCGATTCCGACTCGAAGCGGGAGAGAAGAAAGATGAATGAAACATTTCGGAAGCACGCAGAGTCACTTCACCCCTCTTTTGAACGGTTGATTAGCATGCCCGCGGTCAAGATCGCCACTCTGACAAAGCGACCGCCTGCAAAATGCATCTACCTTTTCAGCGAGAATGGTAGGCATTTGTATGTTGGCAGGACTCGAATGTTTCGCCAAAGGCTTCGGCAGCACTCGATTCCCGCCGCTCAACACAACCAGGCGGTGTTCGCCTTCAAGTTGGCGCGAGAAGCGACCGGACGTACCGACGCGACCTATTCCAAGAAAGGTTCTCGGGCCGAACTCCAAAAGGACCCTCAATTCGCCGAAGCGTTTACTCAGGCCAAGGCCCGCGTCCGCAACATGGAATTGCGGTTTGTCGAGGAAACCGATCCGCTTCGGCAAGCACTTTTGGAAATCTACGTTGCGGTCGCACTCGGCACGCCATACAACGATTTCGAGACCCACTAGATACCGGAGCGGCCCGTCTCCTGCCGCTCTTTCAACTTCTCGAACGGGACACCCGCCAGTCCGGAGAGACTCTCAGTTCGAGGCAAATAGCCCAGCCGCCGCCGCTTGGGGTGAGGTGAACACGTAGGGAAGCCACAAGTCTGGGCGCGGCAAGTTCCCGAAAGCGCGAAACACGATGCCCGGACGCAGATAGCCGCCTTCGGAAGAGTAGCGCAGTCGAGCACAAGACCGGCATCGCCAACTGACCCTCCTGACTCTGTTCGAGCGTCCCGAAAAATGATCCCATTCCCAGCCATAGACGTGATGGCGTGGGCCATCGCAGGAGGAACAGGCCAGCAACAGCGCACGCCCGCCGTTCCGTGG
>Ga0184639_10001324_pt1 | contig 10622 bp, 11 predicted proteins | sample PLM31_170_b2_FD_133155 | JGI IMG/M metagenome (GOLD analysis project Ga0184639, IMG submission 133155) | Groundwater sediment microbial communities from an aquifer in East River, Colorado, USA - PLM3-1_170_b2 | ecosystem: Environmental > Terrestrial > Soil > Riparian zone | place: USA: East... | reverse complement strand
CACGCAGGAGACCGCGGGTTCAACTCCCGTCGCTCCCGCCAAAAGTGCCGGGGTAGCTCAGCCTGGTAGAGCGCGGGCCTGAAGAGCCCGGCGTCGGCGGTTCAAGTCCGTCCCCCGGCACCATACCTTCCGACAGATTGCGTCCCCGCCGCCGTCAACAACCCCGCGAGATTCCCACGAACTACGGCCTCCAAACGGTCTCCTTTCGGTGCCGGCCGAATGGGCTCAGGCAGCACGGCCTGAAGATAGGTCCGGCTCCCTTGACGTCGGCCTGCAGGACGCAGGGGTAGTTACCTCCGAACTTGCCGCCCATATAATTTCCCGGTCAATTTTCAAAATCAGGCGCAGACACTTTCTTGACTTGAACTCGAGGGCTCTAATAGGCAGGGTATCTTCAGCGCGTCACGAGCACCCGCTTCTGGCTGTCGCCACGTAAGTGCGGTAAACATGAGTCGGAAATTGCCGAGCCGGTCCCACGGCACCGGAATTTACTATTACTCATCATTTCTCTTCCCCCCCTGCATTGCCATCTATCCTAGAGAATCAGCGCAATCCGTGAGCATCAGTCAGGATGAAGGCCGCGATCTCTACCACCCTTCTGGAAGGCCTTGTGTGATGCTATTTTCAGCACCCGTCCTGACGCGAGCGCTTCCAGATATGCCTGAATAGTGTGGTCAGGACTCCTTGGTCCCCGCCGCACAACATTCCAACTTGATCATGCTGGCACATCGTGACAGCCTAATCCGGCGCCTTTCGAGGATGCGGTCCAGGCAGAGCCGTTTGCGGCAGAGGGATATTCAGCCCTTTTAGAGAATGCGCCGGCATCCCGGGATGGAAGACGCTGAGGTGGAAGATGGCGGAGAAGTGGTCGCTGTCTGGTATGTTCTATGATATCTGCAGCTGCAATGTCCCGTGCCCCTGCTGGTGGGGTATCAGCAAACCCACCAAGAACGGGACATGTGAGTTCTTCCAAGCCTTCCACATCAAAACAGGCCAGCACGGGAAAACGAACTTCTCCGGGCTCTCCGTTATCATGGCGGGCCACTTCTCCGGCGTAGTCCTGGAAGGCAACTGGCACGTCGGACTGTACATCGATGACAAAGCGAGCGAAGCACAACGTCAGGTGCTTGTGTCGATCTTCAGCGGCGAGGTCGGAGGCGTTCCCGGAGAGGTCAAAGGGTTCATCGGCGAGGTCAAAGGGGTCAAGTATGTCCCCATCCACTACCATGACCATGGCAACCTCTTCCACTGGGAGCTTGGTAATGTCGGCGAGGCGGGCGGCAAACTGGTCGCGGGAGGCCGGGAGGGGCAGCCGGTGCGGGCCGAAAACACCATGCTCCAACCGGCGATGGGCCTAACGGAGGCACTCACGAACCTACGCACCGAGAAGTTCAAATACGATGACCCGGAGTGGGGATGGCGGTGGGACAACAGCGGCCAGAATGTGTGGCGTGCGCCTTTCGCCTGGTCCGGCGGCTAACAACCGACAGGGTGCTCAGACCCTGGGGCCGGCAAGCGTGCCGCTGGGGAGTCTTATCGCAGCGCGGAGGGGCTGATCTCCCGTGTGGCGGGTAACGGTCGTCCTTGTCGCCGTGCTGCTCGCACTCTCCGGCGCTGCCTGGCTGATCCTGGCCAGGCAGTCGTCCTCTATGGCGATGGCGCAGGATATGGGCAAAATGGCCCAAGGATCGCTGCTCGCCCCCCTCGCGAACGTGAAGCCCGGAATGGCGGAAGCAGGACCGCTGCTGTTCGTGTCTGTGTGGGTCCTGATGATGGTGGCGATGATGTTTCCCTCCGTAGCACCGATGGTCCTCGGCTATGCAGTTATCGTGCGGCAGAAGGAGGGCCGTCCCGTGAGATGGCTGAAGGTGGGTGTCTTTGCTGGGGGGTACCTCCTCGCCTGGGCCGCAGTTGGGGTGGGCGCGTTGATCCTCAATCTGGCCGCAACGTTATATCTCGAACTCCCGCGGCCTCCCTGGGTTCTGCAGGCGGCCGGCGGCGCGGTGCTGATTGCCGCGGGTCTGTATCAGTTCACCGCTTGGAAGCGGACGTGCCTCTCGCACTGCCGCAGCAGCCTTGCCTTCTTCATGCACAACTGGCGGCCAGGGGTCACTGGCGCAGTTCGTATGGGAATGCACCACGGCACCTACTGTGTCGGTTGCTGTTGGGGCCTGATGGCAGTCCTGTTCATGATAGGTCTGATGAACCTTGCATGGATGGCTCTGCTGAGCGTGGTGATTGCTGTTGAGAAGCTGACCCCGCAAGGGATGCTCGCGACAAGATTCGTGGGTTCAGCGCTCGTGGTTTCAGGCTTTGTAATGATTGTCCGGCGCGTCCTCGGATAGGCTGTAGGTCGCCAGGGTACCCCAGTCGGTAGCCGCGGTGACGGCCCCGGTACCAGAATTTACTATTACTCACCACCAGTGACCAAACTACGCTAGGCGGGCAAGAATTGGTGCGATGCTGCTGTGCCGGTCCCCCCGGCACCAACCTTTCCGACCGCGTCTTCGCCCAACGCTGAAGAATCCCCGGCGATGTTGCCACTGCTCCCGGCCGGCAGATGTTGGGCAAGCGAGCATTACCGCTCGCGCGGCCGCGGAATAAAGGTTTCGACAAATCCGTCCGCAGTGAAGTCGACGCTCCGCCCGCCGACCTCACCTTCGACGCGGTAATGTGCCCGTAGCTGGAGGAAGACGCGGCCATTGCCCGGAGTGTTGATGATGTCTTTGACTCTAATGCGGACGTGCAGGTGATCACCGGCATCGTTCACCGCGCGGTAGACCAACCGTCCCGGTACCCGCAACCGCACACCTCCCACTAGTGGACCCGGGCGCCATGCTTCCAGCGTCGGCGCACTTGCTCTCAGCAACCCTAACAGACCCGGCCGCGAATCATGTGCGCCATACAGGCTGACTAGCATCTGCTGCCGTCCCAAGGAAGGATGCCGTATCATACCAGCGAGCAGCGCGTAATCGGCGGTGCTGACAGCGCCCCACTCCCACGTCACCGCCTCCCAGAGTCCCCAGTTGTGGTCGTGGTAGCCTGTTCCGTTGACCAGAAATTGCAGCCGCCCCACTCTGAGCACCCCGGAGACCTCAGCGCGCAGTACGGGTACGACGTACCCTGAGACGAACGTTCCGACCGTCCATTCCACTGGCGGAACGTACAGCTGCGCGACAGGCCGCATCTCCAGGTCCAAAGAGAAATCCGGCCGGATGAGGTGAAGCCGGTAGGTCCCGCGTGTCAAGGTGACACGATGCGGCCCGGCTTGTAGCGCGCCGCCGTCGAACGGCAGGGCAGTCGCCGCGTGCGCTTCCGTCCAGCGTACGACCCCTCCATCTGGAAGGACCACGGTGACGCCCGCCAGCACCCTTCGACTACGATCTGCAACCATCGAGACATAGCCGTACAAACCATCCGGCGTCGAGAAGTTGAAGTACCACCACTCTGCCCACGAGCGACCCTGCGTGCTCTTTACCGGCCGGTGGAACCGGTCGATCTCCGTCAGGAGCATCAGCGGATCAGGTCTCAGCCATTTTCGGTCGTGCGGTGATTCTTTCCAGGCGGAAGCTGGGATGGCCAGGGCGCTGCGGGATTGCCGCGCGAGGTCCGGCAGATCGGCGCTGGCTTTCGCGGGGTGAATCCCGCTGGGAGCCCGCAGATAGACGAGATTATCCGCGATTTCCGGGGAGACTCCATCGATGACCCCTGCATACCGCGGTCCCAGCAGCACCTGGCGGACCAGAAACCGCGCATTGGGAATCGCCAGGAACATCGCAGTAACGCCTCCGACTTTCAATACCTCTGGATCGATGCCCTCGGGGAGCAGGACCACGTCGCCTCCGGAAATGACATCCTTGTCCTGCGCCTGCCAGTGCAGCGCATCGCCGACGGCCAACAGCGCCAGCATGACCGCTACACCGACTCCGTAGCCGATCAGCAGCACCAGAGTCCGGCGTGGACGGGTGCCAAGCGACCGGCGAGCGATCAGCGCAGCGGTCGCGGCTTTCATGACAGCAGTCCGTCCCGCATCGTCAGCCGTGTTGAGGCCAGGGCCGCAAGCTCCGGGTTGTGGGTGACGAGCACAATTGCGACTCCTTCCCCGTTAATCCGCTGCATAAGCCTGCCGATCTGCTGTCCCGTCTGCTGGTCCACTTCGCCGGTCGGCTCGTCAGCCAGCAGGAGGTGAGGGCGGTTGGCCAGCGCCCTTGCGATCGCGGCACGTTGCATCTCGCCTCCGCTGAGCTGGCCCGGGAGGTGCCGCCGCCGATGCGCTAGTCCGACATACGACAGCAGATCCTCGAGACGCTTGCCTCGTAGTTGCGCTTGCAGGCCGGCTTCCAGCATCGGCAGCAGTACATTTTCTTCTGCGGTCAGCATCGGCAGCAGGAAGAACCGCTGAAAGATAAACCCCACGCGGAGCAGCCTCAGATTGGACAAGGTTCGATCGGTCAGGCGGTGTGTCGCATTCCCGAATAGCCGAACCTCCCCGGTGGTGGGTAAATCGACCCCTCCCATGAGGTGCAGCAGCGTAGACTTACCGCTGCCAGACGGGCCGGCGATTGATATGAACTCTCCCTGGCGGACCTGCATGGTCACACCACGCAGGGCTGAGACTGCCGTGCCGTCGAGATGATAGGTCCTAGTGGCCTCCGTGATCTCGACGATCGGGTCGTTCATCAGGATCATTGGATCTCCTGATGCAACGTTGCGGCGATGTTCAACCTGCCGGCCACCCATGCTGGATACAGGCCGCCTATCGTCGCAGTAAGCAGAAGGAGGATCACAGTGCGGATCGCCGCCTGAGGCGTGAGCACAAAGAAGTGCAGATCCTGTGGCAGTCCGGGAGAGCTGCGCAGGATCGCATCGAGCGGCCGGCTCAGCGCTGCGCCGAGCAGCAAGGCCAGCGGCGCGCTCACGACAGCCACGATAGCGCCTTCGAGGAAGACCAGCAGCGCCAGTCGCTTGCGGCGCAGTCCCAGCGCGCGGAGAGCAGCCGTTTCACCGAGTCGCTCTCCCACTGCCAGGGTGAGCACCGCTCCGATCAGCAGCACGGCCACTAGGACGCTGACGGCGCTGAGGATCGCCGCAAAGTGGTTGAAATAGGTGAGCTGCCCGCGCACGCGGCTGACCAGATCCGGAATCGAAAACGCATCCAGGGCGGGGAATGTTGTCTCAATCCACTGCACAACGACATCCGGCCCGGCGCCGTCTTTGAGCTTCACGACAATGAACGATGCCTGCCCTTGCCGCAGCTCGAGAAGAGCCGCAAGTTCCTCAAATGGCAAAGCGAGCGTCCGTTGCGACCGCAAGTCAAAGACGTACTCTCCGAGAGCATCCACCGTGGCTACAGCGGTACGCTCCGCTGTTCCAATCTGCGGGTTCACTGAAGTAGCCAGCCGTACCACGTCCCCCGGTCCGATCTGCAGGGCGTGGGCCAGCTCGGGATTGATGATGAGGCCCCGGCCGGGAATGCCGTGCGTAATACTGACTACCCCGGCGAGCTCAGGCCTTAATCCCAGCGCAAATGCGGTTGCTCGATCATGCGGTGTCAATACGTAGATATTGGTGGCCAGCACAGGCGCTGCCCACGCCACGCTCGGATGCGCGGCAATAGATCCGGCAGTTTGGGCCGCTGCGGGCATGAGTGCATCGGCTTCAAATGGGAGCGTTCCGCGCAACGCTACGCGGACCTCGTAGCCCAGCCGACCAAGCACTGCTTCAAAACTCGATTCCAGACCCTTTGCCAGCATCGACATGTTGAAGAGCAGCGCGCCAGCAATAGAAACACCGGCGACCAGCAGCACGGTGCGCGATGTGGAGCGACGCAGATTCCTCCAGCCTAGAAACCAGACCACGGCTACCGGCCCACCTGCTCGAGCGGATGCTGGCGGAGCAGGCGCACGCTGACCACCGCGCCCGCTGCTAGTCCAAGCAGCACGGCCAGAGCGGCGACGGTCCACAGGGCTTGGGGCGTAATGACGGCAAATCGCAGGTGCGTGTTAAAGAGCGGCTGATAGTAGGCGTTGATTCCCAACGCGAGCACGGCGCCAAGAGCCAGACCAACAGCGGTCCCGGCGATCGCCGCTCCCGCCGCGATCCCCAGCACCATCAACGCGATCGTCCCTTTGCCGATTCCCACAATACGCAGGGCACCGATCTCCTTCCGCATCTCGGTGAACTTAAGCGCCATGATCGTGATCAAGAAGATGCCGCTGGCCAGAAGTGTGATCAGGGCGATGGCGCGGTGGAACCGGGTGATGACGCGAAATGTGCGCGACGTGATCCGGGCCAGATCGGCGGCGGTGTACGCATCGTAGCCGCGTCCGAGGGCATTCAGGTCATCCCGCAGCCATGACGCCTGCGTGGAATCACGGAGACGCACGACAATCCGATCGACAGTGTCGGGTTGCTGCAGCAGCGATTGGAGGTCGGGAAGGTGGAAGCGAATGACCAAGTCACCGCGAGCCACATCCGCCGGATGCTCGGGAGGACTCCACACCATCGTCACCCGCGCCCGCCGCGACTGCGCCATCGACGGATCTGCGCTGACCTCGATCACGTCTCCGACGCTTAGGCCAAGCCGTTCGGCTGTACGGCGGGAGAGCCCAATTTCAAGCAGCGGTTGGTCTGGTGAGCGTCCTGCGGTAGCCGCGGGAACCAGCGATAGGGCAAGGACAGCCAGCAGAATGAGGCGAGGGCGAAGAACTTGCATTCGCCCTCATCCTAGCACACTCTATTGGAAGGTCTGCAACCGCCCGCTTCCTCGCCCTCAAAGCATCATTTGCCGCGGCCAGCGGCGCAACCTCGACGTCCGGCGTGGCGATGTTCCCCCGCGACATCGCCGCAGCCCATCAGTTGCTTCGCCGAGTGCATGAACAACATCGTGCACTGGAGGAGACCGAGTGGTGGCCACGAACGCTCAGCAGCGCTAGATCGCTGCCCTCTTTTTACGCACCGACACCCCCCCTTCTGAAGTAGCTATCCCGCTCTTGCCGGTGCGACACTGCCGAATCGAAAGCCCTCAATGCTTTTCTGTTGGAGGTGACGTATGCGGGCGAAACTTGCGGTGATCAGCACCGTCGTGCTTTTACTCCTCATCTCCCTCGGGCCTATGCCGGCTGCCCCTCAGGTTCGGGTGACCATCGCCGTCGGTCCACCCTCACCTACACTATCTGCCTTTGTAGTAGCTGGCGCGCTCGCTCAGGTGATCTCCAAGAACATCCCTAATACGACGTCGATCGTGCAGCCGATCCCATTTGGGCCAGGGGGAGCGATACCTGACCGCATGCGGCCTATCGCGGAGAGGCGCGCCGATCTGGAAATTGTGGGCTCAGTACTTGTCCTGGACGCCTTCCTCGGCGTGGAAGGATTCCGGGGCAACCCGGTTCCGGTCCGGACCTTGACGCCGCTTTGGGATCTCTTCTACCATCTCGTCACCGTGGAGGAGAGCGGCGTTAGGGCTGTAGGAGACCTCCGTGGGAAACGGGTGGCTCTGGATGCGCCGGCCGAGCGCGACGCGCTACGGTTCCTGCGGGCGGCCGGCATCGATCCGGATCGAGATGTAAGGAGGGAAACCTTAGCGACTGGCGCATGGGTCGCCGCCATGCGCGAGAAGAGGTTTGACGCAGTCTTCACCGTTACTTCCAATACGCTTCCCTTGCCGGAGGTCCTAGACTTCGCGACGACTCCGGGAGTCCGGATGCGGCTTGTCCCCATGGATGACGTTCTGCCTGCTCTGCGCAGGGAATTCGGCGTCCGGTTCATCAAAGTCACGGTGAGGAAAGAATTCTATCCAGGGATGACGGCTGACGTAACCACCGTCGGTGCGACCTGGCTGCTGGTCTCTCATCGGGACTTCAATGCCGACCTTGCATACCAGATAACGAGATTGACCTATGAGAAACGGGATGAACTGGCTCAGGCCCACAAGGCTGCTCAGTACATCACCCTGGTCGGCCTGGCCGGTCGCTCCCCGATTCCATATCACCCTGGGGCTGCACGGTACTTAAAAGAGCGTGGGGTCGCAGTCGATTAGTCTACCTCAGCCGGGGTTATCCTGCTGAGCAGCTTTCGGCTTCTTTCGGTTCGCTGTGGGGGGAAGGCTCCCGACGGGGAGTTCATAGACGTCCGTCAGAAATCGCCAAGTCCGTCCCCCGGCACCAAGTTCATCCTCATTAACTCTTCTCAGCCCCTCTCGGTCTCAAGCAACATGGCTCGGTGTGTCGATCTCATCACTCAAACTATTATTGTTGAGTTGAGTGAGAATGGAACTGTCGGAAGCTGTGTAAGCACGTGGTGGAACCAGAACGTCACCGCAGCCATGTCAGCCAGGATCGAACTTCACTTTCTCTTTTCGAAAATCAAGGCAAGAGAGTTGATGCAATAGCGTTGGCCGGTAGGCTCCGGGCCGTCGTCAAAGACGTGGCCCAGGTGGGCTCCGCAGGTGGCGCAGCGGACCTCAGTTCGGACCATTCCGAAGGATTTATCGGCGTGCGCCTCGAGAGACCCTTCGATCGGTGCCCAGAAGCTCGGCCAACCGGTACCGGAGTGGTATTTGGTTTCGGAGGAGAAAAGGGGATTGGCGCAAACGGCACAACTATAGATTCCCTGCACTTTGTTGTCCGTGTATTTGCCGCTGTAGGGCACCTCGGTCCCGCCCCGGAAACAGATATCGTACTGCTCAGGTGTAAGTTGCTTCTTGAGCTCATCGAGTTTTTGGCGATCCAGTTTGGCCATGGACTCAACTTCACCGGAATCCGTAATTCGTCGACTTGTTCGGCAAGCCCGGACGGATTCTCTTTTTCCAGAACCAATGTTCCATCCCTTCCGCATCTTCTCTCCTGGCTGGGGATCCAGTGGTGAACAGGCAGACTTACTGAGGGTCAGGTCCTGATTTCACACAGGTAGCTCCGAATCTGATAACTGTGCGGAGTCCCCGCCCCAAGTGCCCTATGCGAAACCCAAGAGGCGATTGACAATGTGGCTTCTTGAGGCTACATTTGTGGCGTGAAGACTGTCGGCTTGCGCGAACTGAAGAATCGCCTCAGTGAGTACGTTAGACAGGTCCGAGCCGGACAGGCAGTCGTGGTGACGGACCGCGGGCAGGTTGTAGCTGAACTCCGCTCGCCGGGCCAGGTGCCTCCCGGGACGAAGGTCGATACGGCTGTTGCCAAGCTAGTGAACCGCGGCCTCCTGATCCTTGGCGCGCCTAACACAGGGCGAGTCTACCCGTCCCTGTCGCGTCTGCTGCGATCGAGTTCGTCCGCGAAGCTGCTGGAAGCAGAGCGCGGCACGCGGTGAGGCTTTACGCCGAGTCGAGCGCGGTTCTTACCTGGCTGCTGGGCGAGGTTGAAGGAGAGGAGGTCCGACGGCAGCTCGCGGGAGCCGAGGAGGTATTTACGTCGGTCCTCACACTTGTCGAGACCGATCGGGTACTGATCCGGGCCCAGGTGATGGAAGGGCTCAGGGAAGGGGATGTCGTTGATCGCCGCCGTGCGCTGGCCCGGGCCAGCCGGCACTGGCACCTGCTGCAGCTCCACGAGGAGATCCTGGATCGAGCCCGCCGCCAGTTTCCAGGCGAGCCGGTCCGCACTCTAGACGCCCTGCACTTGGCGAGCGCACTCGCGGCTCGCGCCGCCGTTCCCGAACTGGCCGTCCTTAGCTTGGACAGTTCCATTCGCAGAACAAGCACCGATCTAGGCTTTGAGGTTCTCCCCTCTGGCAATCGCTAAGAACTTTTTCGCTGAATCGGCCTGCTTCTTCTCTCATTTCGTCGTGAGGGAAGGCCGCCGACCGAGAGTCCGTAGACCTCTGTCAGAAATCGCCAAGACGGTCCCCCGGCCCCACGATTCCGCCGATCCCACACCTCTTCCTCATTTTCTTTATCTCCGACCCTCTGTCCGCGCCCATGCGGTACTCAACTGAATGTTCGATGCTCGCCGAGTAAGTCCAGGGTCGAATTGGAAATTGACACTTAGCATCAGGATGGGAAGGTGACAGAACGTCCTGGTGGAACTAGGACGACTGCTTTCCATCGTCACCGAATGAGGAGTGTTATCTGTGTGCGGTGATCGTTCACGGCCACCGCCCCGAAGATATAAGACACACCGGAAAGAGCCTTCACCAGGACTTCCGCGCCGACGCGCACGGACGTCCAGTACTCCTCCACTTTACGCACGCACTGCTGGCGACCACGCCAAAAACGGTCAATTACGCCACTGGCTTCCGGTATTTCCGACTCGGTTCATCGGCAGGGACGACGAGATCGCTGCAGTCCAGGATCTGCTTCGGCGGGTCGACGTGCGTCTGGTCACGCTAGTTGGGCCGCCTGGAATCGGCAAGACGAGGCTGGCGCTTGAGGTTGCGAAGGCCGCGGCTCCTCACTTCACGCACTGCGCGGCGTTTGTTGATCTCGCTCCCATCAGCGATCCTGCCCTCGTCCCTCACACGATTGCCCAGGTCCTGGGCGTTGTGGACGCTCCCCGGCGCAACACCCTCAAGCGCCTGATTGAGTACCTGGAGGAGAAGCGCGTCCTGCTTATCTTTGACAACTTTGAGCACGTGATCGGGGCGGCCACCCAGGTGGCAGAACTACTCTCAGCCTGTAGCGGCGTGAAGGT
>Ga0184639_10001322_pt1 | contig 10624 bp, 7 predicted proteins | sample PLM31_170_b2_FD_133155 | JGI IMG/M metagenome (GOLD analysis project Ga0184639, IMG submission 133155) | Groundwater sediment microbial communities from an aquifer in East River, Colorado, USA - PLM3-1_170_b2 | ecosystem: Environmental > Terrestrial > Soil > Riparian zone | place: USA: East... | reverse complement strand
TGTTGTCGAAGAAGACGCCGTAGGCCACACCGCGCCGCAGGCCGATGAAGAATGGAATGCTCTTATAGAGCGGGTCGGTGGACTCTTGCCAGCCGAAGGCATCGGTGTTCCACATCGTGTAGGCCTGGTTGCGCCGGTTGAGCGGCCCGGCCTTCTCTCCCAGGCCATAATAAAACTCGTCCGCTGGCATCGTCTTCCAGACGCGCAGGTGGCCCTGGTTCCAGGCCATGGGGCGATGCGGGTAGTCCTGCTGGATCACGTTTCCTTGCGGGTCGAGGAAAGAAATCAGCAGCGGCGACCTCTGGATGCGCACCCGCAGGCGTTTCGTGGAAAGCTCAATGGCCTGCGGAGTCTGCGTCACCCTCACTCGCGGAGCCGGCACGTCGCTGGCGACCACCGCCCAGGAGAAATCGAGTGGAAAGGAGCCGTCCGGCGCCACGCGCACGCGAACCACCGATTCGCTTACTGCCACCACTCGGGCCTTGACGCGTCCCGCTTCCACCTCGACGCCGTTCCGCAGCACCTGTACACGCGTGACTCGGCCAACGTGTTGCCAGCCAAGCTGGGCGGTGGCCGCCTGGCTCCCAAGGACGGTGACTGCAGCCAGCAAAACGCCTCGGATTACCCTCATGCGTCCCCCATTCTTAAATCCCCGCGAAAAAGTCGCCGGGCAGACTCACGGCGCATTATAAACCCGACCGGCTCGCCGGGGCGGGATTGGTGCGTCTGGCCAGCACCGAGAGACCGCCCAGCCAAGTAGGCGTGTTGTTGTTGCTTCTGGGCGGTCTGACCTCGCTGCCGCCGCAGATCCGTTTTTTCCGACTCGGCGTAGTCTAAATAGAGGGCCGCTGCCATCCCCCGCAGGCGCTTTCGATCTCAGCGGCAACGGCAAGGACAGTTTCCTCTTCCCAAGGTCGCCCAACGACTTGCACCCCGATGGGCAACCCCTCTGGCGACTTGCCGACCGGAACCACCGCGGCCGGATTGCCGGTCAGGTTGAACCACTGCGAATATCGCATCACGTCGCGGTATGCACTACCGCGCCCGTTGAGCTTCCACGTGCCTGCCCCATGACGAAAAGCAGGACCGGAGCTAACTGGGCAGAGCAGGATGGGGAACCTCTCCATCTGTTGGAGCAGGTGGGCGCGGCACTGGTCGCGCTGCATCCACGCATTCAGGAGTAGATCCCGCGTCAGCGGTGGATCGGCGCGGACACTTTCCATAAAGTCTTTCAGGATCGGGCTCAGCTCCAATTCATGCCCCGCCAGCATCGGTTCAAGCACTACCCCGGCGGTCTGCCCAAAAAAGACCCACCAGAGCTCGCTCATCCGCTCCAGCCCTTGGGGACGGAATGGCTCGACCACGAACCCCTCTTTCTCGAGCGCACACACGGCCGCCCGTACGGCAGCGCGAGTCTCTGACGTGGTACCTGCGATGTCGTCGTCCTCAAAGTAACCGATGCGGAGCTGGCGCGTTCGACCTGGGTCGGGGTGACGATAGGCCACCGGCGCCGCGTTTACCTCAGCAGACTCCGGCCCGGCCATCACGCGGAGCAGCAAAGCAAGGTCACGCACGGTGCGTGCCATCGGCCCAACCACGCCGAGCAGAGCGAACGGCCCTAAGCACGCCGGAAAGTGGCCCATTGCCGGAATACGCCCCGGAGTCGGCTTCAGCCCGCAGATCCCGCTAAAGTGTGCCGGGACCCGGATCGAGCCGCCGCCATCGCTTCCGACCCCGGCTGCCGAGCAGCCCGCAGCAATCGCCGCGGCTTCACCACCGCTCCAGCCACCGGGAGTGCGTCCTGGGTCCCAGGGGTTGTTCGTCCTGCCGTGCAACAGGTTGTCCGTTTCGTAAGCCATGAGCATTTCGGGCACGTTCGTCGTCCCCAAGATGACCGAACCAGCCGCACGCAGCTGGCCGACCAGCGGCGCATCCTTCTCGGCCACGAAGCCGGCGCGAAGCTTTGTCCCAGCCTCGCAAGGGAGCCCCGCAACTTCGATCGAGCTCTTGATGGTGATCGGGACGCCGTGCAGCGGGCCCACGTCGGCCTCACGCATCAGTGCCGCCTCTGCGGCACGCGCCTGTTGACGCGCACGGTCTGCGTCAACCGCAACGAACGCGTTGAGTTGCGGATTCACTCGCTCGATACGAGCCAGATGGGCATCGAGCAGCTCGACCGGGGAGATCTCCCTGCGCCGCACGCACTCGGCCATCTGCCCCGCGGAAAGGAAGACGCACTCTTTCAAGGGCACTCCATTGAGTTTCTGCCCCGGCAAGTCAAGCATGCGCGCGGTCCTGCCAGGATGCTGACCAGGCAAGTGTGGCGGCGGGCTCAGCCGAGGAGTTGTGTTGAGTGCTAGAGAGAGAAGGAGTTCTCTCTTCTGACCGCCTGCTTTGATAGCAGAAGGCCAAGGAAGCCATGTTTCTCATTCTCGCGCCAGTTGCTGCGAACCGAAGTGGCGGCTGTAGAAAGAAATGAGGATGTGTCTCTCTCCGGCCTGAAATGCTCTCACGAAGCCCGGTGCAGACACATCCAAATTGGGATGTACCTCCGGCATCAGACAAGAATGGGGCGGTTGCATTGCAAACAGAGAGCATGTCGGCTCTCTCGAATGGGGAATAATGGCTGCTGCGCCGCCCCCAATACCCCCGAATCCCCTCCCCCCGGCTTCAGGAGTGCATCGAGATGCCCTGTGCGGTGTGCACGGGATAGAGGGAAGGAATAAGCGCCCAGAGCCGGTAATTGGGGCCGAATAGGGCTTTCCAGGCCGTCTTTTGTACGGAATTCCGCAGGACTGCACCAAAACGATTGAGGGAACACTTTCGAAACTGCGCCCATATGGATAATCACATCCAACGTTTGGATGTTGGCCGAAATCCGGACGGACAAATTTCCAAGGAAAACCTGTCATACGTAGGTACAACCGATTCGCCGGCCGAAACCGGGAAAAGCGAGGGCTTCACTGATCGATTCTCCTCGGTTGTCAGATGATCCGCCCAATGGCATAGCAAAGGCTTCTCGGAAGAGGAGAGCAACCCGCCCTGGGCGATCCTGTCGATACTCAGCGTCAGGCAGCTTCCCACTGTCCAGTCGAGGTATCCGCTTTAGGCGGCCCAAACCGCGGAGGTCACACCGCAATCACCGAACTGTGAGACACACTTCAGCAGGGCAGTGTGAGAGTGATTTCGGCCTTTTACAGGGCGCGGGAAGGCACTTTCTTTGAGGGGCAGGGTGCTTCCACCCCGGACAGTGGGAGGAGGGTGAAAGAAGAAGCCTCTAAGATCTCTCTTGCGCTGCCCTGCCTGGCGCTAGAGGAGGCTGTCGAGGTCGGCTTGGGGCCTAGTGCCGCTTCGGGCCACCCAGAGGTCACTGACTCCACCCAACGGCTGAAAGCGCCCCAAATCTTGGCGAGAATCGCGACTTTCCCTCCCGCTTGGAGCCCAGGCATCCAATGGAGCGTGAGGGCCTGAATTACGTGAACTCCTCACGGAAAAGGAGGAATCCCCGGGGCGAAAAAACCCTTGTGCCACCTCGCGCTTTGGCATCGCGCGAGTGCCTTGCGACGTCCAAATTCGGACGCGCTGAGCCAGGGCCGCTCGCAATGGCCTATTGGTGGGGCAGACTTGCGCTTGGTGCGTGTTGTCGGCGAGAGAGAATTGAGGAATCAGAGGAAGGCGATTCGCCTGCGAGAATCATCACCAATCCCCACTTTGGTGGCTCTCCGAGACGAATCGGGGTTGATGACGGGATTTCGTTGAGCTTGCCGCAGCTCTCGAACAGGACACGCATCATGCTCAGGGAATGCGCTGCCTTCTGTCAGCACCTCCGGGGGCGAAATGACCAAAACGCCAGTTGAGAGATGGAAGCGTCCAGGGCGGTCAGAGCGTCGATATTCGCCAAAAGGACTCCTTTGTCGCCCTCGGACTTATCCGTCACTTACGCCCTGAAACCACCCTTATTCCCCCGTTTTCGAGGCTGTACGCGCGGAAATCGCATCCGCGCAAATGCCCCGTTTTCGCCCCTTTTGGGCACAAAGGCAGCAAGTTGGCTCAGACCCTCAAAAGGGGTGGAAGAGGGGGAGTTCGGCGTCTTTCACGGCCCGCGAAGGACATTCTCGCGCGGTAAAGCCAATGGCAAGGGTCAGGGCGGAACCGTCCAAGAATCGGACTCTTGACCTCTCTTTAGCTGCGGCTCGCCCGGCTAGTCGGCCCTGGAACCGTGGGAGTGCAGCACATTACTTCTCCTGCCCAGAAATGCATGAACTGCGCAAAACAGCTTAGCAGCCCACATTCAATGAAATCTCGGGTTTCTGCCCGGCATTCGTGCCCCTGAGACGGTGCATCCGGACTTCTGAAAACCTGAGAGTTCTCACCGATCGGCCACCCAGCGCTCATCGTTCCGAATCCGGCCACAAAAAGGTCAAAAGTGCCTCAGAACTGCTCCCTCCGCCCGATTGTTGCGACAGCCCGGCTTGTGAAAAACCGGTGGGCATGCGCGAATCGCTGCTGGCCATCGGCGGCATCTATTTGTTGGCGATCTGGGGCCCTAGTGCGGTTTCAAGCGTGAAGCGTCACTACTACATCCAAATCTGGATGCGCTGTTCTGGGGCGATGGAAACGGGGATGATGTGGGCCCGCACAGTCAGCACGGAAACCACAACTCCTGCGCTGACCGACAAAACGCGTTCGTAGGGTGGCGGTCGGGAAATCCTAAACATCCCGTGTGCCAAAACTGCGATAGATGCTGTGAGTCCGACGGCAAAAAAAGCGAGGATAGGGCCGCGGATACTGCGGGCAATCCGTTTGACGAATTTCCACATTGTGCCAGGAGCTCGGTAGTTCCCTGCATATCGGAACAGGCCCGGCAACTCGCGATTCAACTCCGTCTCCACGAAATCAATTGCAGCAAGGGCATAGTCCATTCCTATGCGGTTATCGGTCGTGGAGTAAATCCCACCCGCGCAAACAACTGTCGCCAGGCAAGCAACTCCTACTTCGAGGATGACCGGAAAATGTGGCGACGCCCTCTCGCTGACGACCGCTCCTGATACCGCTGTTACGACTAGAACGAGTGATCGGAGATCGAGTTCGTTGAGGTGTTGGATCTGTTTCCACCTGTTATCGTAGATGGAAATAAGAGCCTTCGGTTCCATTCTCCCTCCTGCCGCGCACCTAACTCGTGACTTCGGCCGACAGGCTTGCACTCTCGCGCCTGTCAGCAAACAACTGTTTCTGGGCACCGACAACTCGCTCCTCGGTCCGTGCCGCCGAGGTGGCATGGGGCGTTTGGGCTGTACCAAAGGGTACGGGAAGGGCCCCGTCCAAGCCATAGGGCAATCGATGCGGCTGAGTCTCATTTCCGGCCGTATCAAAGAATTTCATTTGGTGCGGTAGACCTACCAGGCAAAAGGAGATTCTACTCTGCTGCTGCTGGCTTCAATCTCTCCTGGTTCTCCTGTGATCGTGCTGGGCTGATCAATGTTGGGGAGGGAGAGAAGGATGCCTTCGGTTGTCTCGGGACGCATGATCTTTTGAAGCTAGTAGACAAATAGCATGACGTGGCCGTCGGGGTCGCGCACCAGCAGGCCGCGGCGGAAGCCGAGGGAGCTGTCTGGAAGGATGATGACGCCGGAAGAGACGAAGTTGAAGTGCCCCTGGCGCAGGCGCTGCGCGGCCGCTGCAACGTCTGCTGTGGAGAGACGCGTCTGCCAATGGAACAGGTCATTGGCGCGCTCGTCGGCGGGCATCGGGCGACCATCGCGCGGCGCCAAGTATTCGAGCAACTCAATGCCCGGGCCGGATTCGGCGCGTAATCCGGTGATACGCAGGCGGGCGCCAAAAACGTTGTTTAAGTGTTCCTGCTCGGTTCCGAAGTTTTCGCTTTCCCCGGCGACATGCAAGCCTAAGACATCGCGGTAGAAGGCCAGACTCGCATCCGTGTTGCTGACCACGATGGCCGTGTGGTCGATGCCGAGAAAGAGCTTGTCGGACGAGCGATGCCATCTGGGGTCGCCCTTGTCCGGCGGGAACTGAAGAATTTCGAGGAAATGCCCATTTGGATCGCGAAAATAGAAGGCACGGATACCAGCCGCTCCAGGAATTGTCTTGGGCAGAAGCTGGGGGCCGGTGGAGGCGTGTTGCACCTTGTTCTGACGAAGCAACGCGTAGGCACGGTCCATGTCGCTGACGATGATCGCTACATGTTGAAACCAACGATCGTTGGGCCGCGTATCGACGGGAAACGGCCGACCCTTCGGCGCCAGATATTCCGTCAGCTCGATGAACTCCTCGCCCAGCCGCAGGCGCACGACGCGCATGCGCAGACCAAATACGCCTTGAAGGCGCTCGTACTCGGGGCCGGCAACTTCGATGTCGGACACCTTTTCAAACGAAAGCACATTCGAGTAGAAATCGATTGAACGGTCCATGTCAGAAACGGTCATGCCGACGGATTCGACGGCGGCCACCAGAGGCTTTGCCGCGGGCTGCGGAGCTTCCTGCGCAACTGCGGCCCAAGGGGCCTGGCCGAGCAGGAAGAGCAGACCAAGAGTCAAGAATGCCCGGATGAGCGTCTTTTCGAATGAGCGCGTGGATCTCATGTTTCAGGCCCTCGTGGCCTGCCGGATCAAGCGACCGGCTCGACCGATTCCATCAGCGAAAAAAATCCTTCGGCAAGTGTCGGGTGGATATAGACAGCGCCTTTCAGCAGCGTGTAGGGAAGGCCGCCGAGCATCAGCACACCAAGGATCTGGACAAGTTCGCCTCCCTCACTGGACAAAATGGAGGCACCCAGGATGCGGTCGTTCGACGCATCGACGACGAGCTTCATGAGTCCCGCGGTCTCGTCCTTCTCTATCGCGCGAGCCACAGACGTCATGGGAATCTTCCCGATTTTCAACTTGTAGCCTTTGGCGCGAGCCTCTTTTTCGGTCAAGCCGATGCCGCCGAGCTGTGGGTCGGTGAAAACCGAGTACGGCACATAGCGGTTGTCGATGGTCAGGTTTTTTCCCTCAATCAAGTTGGCGAAGACGATCTGGTAGTCGTTGTAAGAGATGTGCGTGAATGCCGGCCCACCTTTTACGTCGCCCAGTGCCCAGATGCCTAGCACATTGGTTTCCAAACGGCTGTTCACCTTGACATAACCCCGGCTATCCTTTTCCACTCCTGCCTTCTCTAAACCCAGTCCATCTGTGTTGGGCGTGCGTCCGGTCGCAACGAGCAGATGGGAACAGGAAACGGTAGAGACTCCATCGGGCCCCTCTGTCCCTAGATTGAATTGACCGTTCACCCTCTGGACGAGCGTGGTGCGAGTGTTCAACGCAAACTGGATGCCCTCTGCTTCGAGAGCCTTGCGCAGCTCGCCGGATACTTCTGCGTCCTCACGAGGAAGGATTTCGCCGCTATGGTGAAGGACGGTCACGCGACTGCCGAAGCGCCGAAATATTTGTGCGAACTCGAGACCGATATACCCGCCGCCCAGAACCACCAAGTGTTCGGGCACTTCGTTCAGCTCCATAACGCTGGCGTTGGTCAGGTAGCCAGCGGCATCCAGGCCTTCGATGCGTGGTATTGCAGGGCGGGTTCCCGTGTTGATGAAGATGCGCTCGCTTTCAAGCACCTGGTCTCCCACTACAAGCCGATGGGAATCAGTGAACTGCGCCTGCCCGCGAAACAGGTGCAAATTCGGCCGCTGATCCACCTTTCGCTGCTGCCCGGAACGGAAGCTCTGCACAATCTGATTCTTGCGGGTCACAATCGCGGGCAAATCAACGCTGACGCTGTTCGCCTGCACACCCCATCGGGACGCATTGCGGGCATAGTGGGCCACCTGAGCAGAAGCGACCATCGTCTTGGTCGGCGTGCAACCAGTGTTGATGCAGGTGCCGCCCAGGTGTTCCTTTTCGATCAGGGCGACCGTCCAGCCGTGGTCGGCCAGTTTGTGCGAAAGGGGGTTGCCCGCCTGGCCGGAACCAATCACGATGGCATCGTATTTCATTTGCCCGAGCTCCTCGCAGACGATCGGCCGCTCACCCTTGCGACTCGAGGGCCGAGAAATTGCATCGGAAAATGCAGCGCGCGGAGTTGTGATGATGCAGCTTTGCACAAAAGACCCGGTGCGCGCCGCGGATCCTCAGATACAGTTCAGCGGCCAGCAGCATACCAAGAGGTGGTGCGGTGAAGTAGATCCACAGCGCCGTCCAGGCATGAGCCCAGTACGCGGAGCCGAAGGTCCGCGCAGGGTTCATACTCATCCCTGAGATGGGCGCCTCAAATGTGATGTAGGCAGCCACCAACACTCCCGCAAAGAGACCTGTGTAACGCGAAAGCGAGCGCGTGTTGGAGACGTGCAGGATGACGGCCATCAGCAGAAAGGAGATGATCAGCTCGGCAAAAAACGCCGTGCGCGCGCCGGCTGAACCGGGCTGCGTTGCGACATAGTTGACCATAGGATGGCCGAGCATCTCCCGCGCCACGGCCGCCACGATCAGCACACCTGCGATTCCGCCCAGAAACTGTGAGACAACGTAGAAAAAGGCGTCCCAGGGCGCGACTTTGCCGAGTCGAAAGAAGGTAAGCGTCGTTGAAGGATTCATGTGTGCGCCCGACCGCTTGCCCCACGGGGAGAAGATAAGAGCAACGGCCGTTCCCCCCATTGCCAAGCCCATCAGCACGCGCCGCACAAACGGGTCCGGCAGTGCCTGATGCACCGCGGAGCCCGGGTACTCGAGTAGCACGCCAAACGAGCAGGCCGAAACCATGAACAGGCCAAGACAGGCCGCCTCGATCAGGTATTCGGGCCAATGCTGCTTCAGCGCATTCCACATACCGGTTTTAGACAGTCTCATTTCTTCACGCTGCTATGACGGACCGCGACTGTGCGTCGCGCATGCTGCCGAGCGATTCTCCAAGAGACCAAAGGGCTGCACCGAGAAGGAGCAAGTCTTTCAAGAGGAACCCGCCGGAGCCGGGAAGCCTCCCAGGGTGGGCTCCCCGCCGGGTAGCGTGAAAAGAAACGTAAGCGTGGTCAGGAACATCGGAATCGCGAGCGCGCTGCCAATCGCACAAGCTCTCGCAGAGAGCGGCCGCAGGGCGATCAGCAGTGCGATCGCAATCTCGACGACTCCAATGAGGCTTGATACCGCCTGCACGCTCATCACGCCGTACATCCAGCTCATGAACGGACTGGAGACAATCAGCGGCTTGATGCCTTCGGCCTCGTACGCCGTGAACTTCATCGCGCCGATCCACCCGACCACGAGGACGAGACCGTAACGCAGCAAGAAGGTTCCGATGGACTGAAAAGTGTTGGTCCGTGCAGAGATCATGTCAGTAGCCTATTCCCTTTGTATTCAGCTTGATGCGGTAGACGGCGGTGCTGGCAGTGATATAGAGCACCCCACCGTCTTCGCCCCATGCGCAATTGGATGTGGCAACTCCGATTTCGATGCGTCCGAGAAGTGTCCCATCCGACGCGAAGACGTACAGCCCGCCCGGCCCGGAAGCGAAGACGTTGCCCTCGCGGTCTATTTTGAGACCATCTGGACCGCCCGGACCATTTTTCGTGAAGGGCTCGGCGTCCACAAACACCCGCCCGTTCGTGATTGTGCCGTCCGCCCGCACGTCGAAGACGTGCCAGGCAGGATGGCCGGGTACAACGCTGGTGACGTAGAGCTTTTTCTCGTCGGGTGAAAACGCAATGCCGTTGGGTGCCTTGATGTTTTTCGTAAGCAGGGTGAGCGTGCCGCTTCTCGAAAGGCGATACACGCCGCTGAAGGGTAGCTCCTTCCTTGCATCGTCGAAGTTCTTGGGCAGACCGAAGGGCGGGTCAGTGAAATACAGGGTACCGTCGGACTTGAAGACCACGTCGTTGGGACTGTTCAGGCGCTTGCCCCGGTAGCGGGCTGCTAGGGTGGTCCTGCTGCCGTCTTTTTCGAGACGCCCAATCCGCCGGTCGCCGTGCTCGGCCAGGACCAGCCGGCCTTCGGGATCAAACGTGAGGCCGTTGGAGCCGGGTTCGCGCCCGGTGTATGGTTCCGAGCCAGTGTAGCCGCTCGGGCGGAGAAACACGCTGACGCCTTCACCGGGCTTCCACTTCCAGACCGTGTTCTTCGGAATCTCCGAGAACAGGAGGAAGCCACCGTGGCGGTCCCAGACGGGGCCTTCGACCCAGGTGAAACCGTCCGCGACCTTTTCGAGTTGCGCGTCAGGTGGCACAAGCTGGTCAAAGCGCGGGTCGAGGCGGACAAACTTGATCGCGGACTCATCGGCGGAGGATTCGGCCGCTGCTGGTGCAGGCTTCTCAGGGTGCGAGGAGCAGGAAATCTGAAAGAACAGGACGACCAGGGCGGCGCAGCTCAGGCGGATGGCTCGGCTCATGTGGTGTGGCCCGGTGAGGACGGCTACTTTAGCCGCGCATTCAGGTGATCGGCCACGCGCAGGGCGTTGGCCATGATGGTGAGCGCCGGATTCACTGCGCTGCTCGACGGAAAGAAACTGCCGTCCACGACGTACAGGTTGTCCACGTCGTGCGCTTTGCAGTTGGCGTCCAGCACGGAAGTCTTCGGATCCTTGCCGAACCGGATCGTGCCGTTCTGGTGGGCCACGCCGGCCAAGGGGATGTGCT
>Ga0184639_10001321_pt1 | contig 10628 bp, 11 predicted proteins | sample PLM31_170_b2_FD_133155 | JGI IMG/M metagenome (GOLD analysis project Ga0184639, IMG submission 133155) | Groundwater sediment microbial communities from an aquifer in East River, Colorado, USA - PLM3-1_170_b2 | ecosystem: Environmental > Terrestrial > Soil > Riparian zone | place: USA: East... | reverse complement strand
ATGACCCCGAGGTCACCTGGTTCCCCGTCCCTCGATTGTGACCCCCCATTCCGACAACGCCCGGGCGAAGACCCGCGCCAAGTCCAGGAGGCCCACCACCCGCCCCTCCAACTCGAAGACGCCCTCCAGGCCGCCCACGCCCCCTTCCCGCGGAGGCAGTTCCACGGCCGAGGCCGGAATCGGCCGCACGTGGGCGATCCGTTGTGCCGCCAGCCCGACGCACACCTCCGGGTCCCCAACGTCCAGGACCACCGCGTGGGTGTTCGGCCGTGTTCCGGGCGCGAGGCTCAGGCAGCCCCCCAGGTCGAAGAGCGTGAGGACCCGGCCCCGGAGGTTCAGGATCCCCAGGACCTCCACCGGGGCGTTGGGCACGCGCGTCAGCCGATCCAGCGGCAGGATCTCCCGGACCCACTCGATGGGCAGGCCGAACCACTCGTCGCAGGCCTGGAAGAGAATGAGGCGTCGGAGCTCCTCCGGCGCCTCATCCGTTGCCTGCTCCACATGGAGGGGAACCAGCCCCTGCGCCTCAGTCTCCGACATTGAACCTCGTCACCAGAGTCTTCAGCTTGTCCGCCAGGCGGCTCAGCTGCTGGGCGTTCTGGGCCATCTGCTCCATGGAGGCCGTCTGCTCTGTCGTCGCCGCCGAGGCCTCCTCCGTGGAGGCGGCGTTGTCCTCGGCGACCTTGGCGATCTCGTCAATGGTCTTGACCAGCTCCTGCGCCCCCTGGGTCTGCTGCTGGGTGAGGGCGGAGATTTCCTGGACTTTCTTCACCTCTTCCACCACCACCCGCACGATGTCCTCCAGGGCATCGCCCGTGTAGGTCAGGACCTCCCGGCCCGAGCTGATCTCCCGCGTGGCTATCTCGATGGAGCTGGCCACCTTGCTGTTTTCCGATTGGATCTGCTTGATGATCTCCGCGATCTTCTCGGCCGAGCCGGCAGCCTCGGTGGCGAGCTTCCGCACCTCTTCCGCCACCACGGCGAAGCCCCGGCCCGCCTCGCCCGCCCGCGCCGCCTCGATCGTGGCATTCAGGGCGAGCAGGTGCGTCTGCTGGGCGATCTTGGTGATCACGTCCACGATGGACCCGATCTGCTGGGTCTTTTCGCTGAAGCCTTTGACCCCGATCGCTGCCCCCTCGATGATGCTGAAGACCCCTTTCATCTTGTCCATGGCCTCGCGGGCGGACTTGCCCCCCGTTTGCGCCGTGTACCCCGCCTCGGCCGCCGCCTCGGCCGCCGACTTGGCCCGGGCGGCGATCTCGTTGATTGCGCCGGCCAACTCCCGCATGACCTTGGAGGTCTGCTCCACCAAGCTCGCCTGGTGTTCCGCTCCCTTGGCGATCTGCTCGACGGTGGCCGCGATCTCCTCGGTGGCGCCGTTCATCTCCTCCGCCGAGGCGGAGAGCTCCACCGCCGACGTGGTCACCTGGCCCGCCGTTGTCTTGACCTCCCGCACGAGGTCCCTGAGGCTCCCCACCATCTGGTTGAAGGCCGCGGCCAGCTCCCCCACCTCGTCCGCCGTGTTCACCGGCACGTCGCGGGTCAGATCCCCCTCCGCCACGATCCGCGCCGTCGTGGCCAGGGAACGGATAGCGGTGGTCAGCTTCTTGGAGATGACGAAGGCCAGGACCATGCCGGTCACGATGGCCGCAGGCACCGTGATGATGAGAAGCTGCTCCTGAGCCAGGACCCGCTGCAGCAGGAGGGGCAGCACGGCCGACAGGACGACCGTGGCAAAGACCACCAGCAGGAAACCGAGGAAGAGCTTCTTGCCGATCGTCGTCGAGGCTTCCATGACCAACCCTCCCCGCAGGGACGATGTCAGTCCCTCGGCCGCTTCGTTGCCAGCGGTTACGTGCGTCGTACCATAGCGATCCCCCATTCTCAAGTCAAGCACAAAGGCCCCGCCACACGGCGGGGCTGCGCGGTCCATACCTATCGTGGACGCCACTCGGGCTTACGGTAGATCCGCTCGGGGACGTTGACCGGCTCGAGCAGATCCCGGGCCGGCCCGGTCAGTCCCTCCACTTTCCCCAGCACCAGGAAGCCGCCGGGATTCAGGGCCTCGTCGAGGGTCTGGAGCACCCGCGCCTGCAGCACCTCGGTCATGTAGATCAGGACGTTCCGGCAGAGGATGAGGTCGATCCGGCCGAAGGGTACGGAGTCCAGGATGTTGTGGGCCTTGAAGAAGACGAGACGGCGCGCCTCGGGCCCGATCCGATAGCGCTCTCCCTCTCGCGTGAAATATCGCTTTCGCAAGGGAGCCGGCAGCGTCGCCAAGCTCGTGGCGGAATACCGGCCCTCCCTCGCCTGATGCAGGCTGGCCGGTTCGATGTCCGTGGCGTAGATCGTGCTGGAATGCGTTTGCTGGCTTTCCGTTCCATACTCGAGCAGCAGGATGGCCAGGGAGTATGGCTCTTCCCCACCGGCGCACCCGACGCTCCAGAGACGGAGGGGACGGCCCCCGGACTGCCTCCGCGCCAGAAGGACCGGCAGGACCCCTTCCTGGATGGCGCGGAAGGTGGTCGGGTTGCGAAAGAATTGGGAGACATGAATGGTGAGGGCCCTGACCAGCCACCCTCGCTCTACCGGGTTCTGGCTGACCAGTTTGAGGTAGGCCCGAAGCGTCGGCGCCCCGCAGGCCCGCTGGCGGACGGTGATACGGCGGAGGAGGAACCGTTCCTTGTACAGATCGAGATCGATGCCCCCGGCGGCCAGCACCACATCGCGGAGGCCGCTGAACGCCTCCGCTTCCAGCTTGGCCTGGATGGCGCTACCAGCCATGCTGGTACCAGCATGGCTGGTGCCAGCTCCGCTTCTGCCAGCCCCGCTTCCAGCGGGGCTGGGGCCTTCTTGGGTGCCGTCGGGTGTCCCGGCTTTCCCGCCGCGCATGCGCGGCGTGTCAGGGGGCATCCCGCGGCCCCGACTCCGTGCAGGCGGTCCCCAGTCCGGCGGGAGAACGGCGCATCTCGTCTCGCGCGCTTACCGCTTTCGAGGCAGTTCCTTGCCGACCCCTCGCCCCTGGCCGGTGCCGACCATGGGCGCATCCTGAGAATCCAGACCCGAGACCACGCGCAGGTTCTGTTCGAACTCCTTGAGGCGCGCGACCTCCAGCTTGAGGCGGGACAGCCGCTCCGCCTGCCCCTCCAGGAGCGAGGTGAGGGACCGATTCTCCCGTTCCAGGTAGGCGATCCGCGCCACGTCCACCTGCCCACGGAATAGGGTCAGAATGGAGAGCGTGGACCCCGCGACCAGGAGCAGCAGTGTCACCCCTGAGACAAAAAGCATCCGCGTGGGCAGGCGCAGGCGACGCATTCGCCCGGACTCGGTGAATGCCAGGATCGTCACCGCACCCTGCAACGCGGTCATGAGGCGCGCGCGCCTCCCGCGCCAGCCCCGGACATGCTCCCCGCCCATGCCTTCCTCCTTTCCTTCCCGCCGGCGACGCCCTTTACCCTGACGCGGGACTTGAGCGGGCGGCGCCGTCATCCGGGACCGATCTGTCCGGTCCCCGAAAGTGATTGAAACCCCCGGCGAGGATCTCTTCCCGCCCGTCCCCGTGGACGAGGATGGGGACCCCGGGACCCGTCGAGACCTCACCGACCCTGGTCACCTGGGGATCCGGTACGGCCACGGCAAGGACGGGCCGCGGATCGGCTGCAGCCGTGAACAGGAGCTCGTAATCCTCACCGCCTCGCAAGGCCAGATCCAAGGGCGCCCGGCCCGTCAGTCGTGCCATGACGAGTGCGCCGGTGTCGATGGGAATCTGGGTGGCGAGGACACGGACCGTCACCTGGCTTTCTGTCGCGAGGTGTCCAGCGTCCGAGGCCACCCCGTCGCTCACATCAATCATGGCGGTGGCGCACCCGACCAGGGCCTGCCCCGCCCGGAGGCGAGGGACAGGTGTGAGATGGGCCTGGATCGCCGCCTGGATTGCCGCTTCCTCCCCGGCACCGAGCCATCCCGGCCGGGGCATGTCGGCCGGCCACGCAGCTGCCGGGCGCAGGCCGCGCTCCAGGGCCAGCAGGCCAGCGGCAGACGCGCCGAGCCGGCCTGTCACCCAGAGCGAATCGCCCGGCCTCGCCCCCGAGCGACGCAGCGCGCGCCCTCCCGCAAGCCTCCCTAGGAGCGTGACCGCCAGGACCAGGCCGCTCTGCGACGCACAGGTATCGCCCCCCACCAGGGTGACCCCGTACCGCTCCGCCTCCTCCTCCAGACCGCCCAGCAGGGCCTCCAACTCCTCCAGGCTGGGTCCGTCCGCCGGGATCGCGAGTCCCAGGAGTGCGTGCCGGGGATGCCCACCCATGGCGGCGATGTCACTCACACTGACTGCCAGGGCCTTCCGGCCGAGGTCCCGGGGGCGTCCCCACCGCCGTTGAAAGTGTACCCCCTCCAGCAGCATGTCCGTAGTGACGAGGAGCTCGTCGTCTCCGTCCGGTGCCAGGACGGCCGCGTCGTCCCCGATCCCGAGCACCATGCCAGGCGAGCGGTGCTGGATCCGCCGCCGGATCAGGCCGATCAGGCCGAACTCCCCCAAAGCCGCCAACGCCGGATCCATAACCAATCTTAAATTTCAAACTGACAACTGACAATACAAAACCGGTGAAGAATCTGTGAAGACTCTTGGCAAAAGATCACGCGTCCTTCGGTTGGTCGGTTGTCGGTTGTCCGTTTTTCATTGGCCGTTCTCGGTTGTAAGTTTCTCATCGACGGGTCACAAAGGGACCCGTTCCAAGTCGGCCAGGACCTGCTGCCGGATGGCGTGGACGTCCGGCAGCGCCCCCACCAGCTTGCCGTCCTCGACCAGAGGCTGCAGGAGAGGGGGTGGCGTCCCACCACAGCACGTGGAGGGCGCCGCGCTGGCTGGGCCCACCTGGATTCGCCCGCAGGTCTCGCACCGATACACCGCCTTCCGACCAGACATCTTCCCCCGCTTGGCCAGCGGCTTCCCCTCCACCTCGACGATATCCAGGGCGAAGTTCAGAACGGGCGCGTTACTGATCGAGGTCCCGACGCCGTAGGCGTCCGCCACCGGGTTCAGGCGTAGGATCTCCTCCTCGTCCAGCCCGCCGCTGACGAAGAGCTTGACGTGGTCGAACCCCCGGAGGTCTAACTCCCAGCGAACCTCGCGGAGGATGCCCACGAGGTCCCCCCGGCGCGACGCCGGGGTATCCAGCCGCACGGCGTACAGGTCGGGACCCAGGGCCTCGGCCACCCGCACCGCCTCCATCTTCTCATCGCTGAAGGTGTCGATCAGCACCACCCGGCGCACCGCCCGGTCGATGATCTCGTCGAACGCCCTGGCCGCTACTACCGTGTCGCCCAGCATGAGGATCAGCGAGTGGGGCATCGTCCCGCTGGGCTCCAGCTTGATGAGCTCGGCGCTTTTCACGACCGCCACCCCGTCGCACCCCCCCAGGAAGGCATTCCGATCGATCATGGGCGCCAGGGCCGGGTGCATCCGGCGGGCGCCGAAGCTCACCACCGGCCGGCCGGCCGCCGCCTTCTTGCACCGGGCCGCCTTGGTGGCCACGCCCGAGGCCTGGCAGAGCAGTCCCAGGAGGGCCGTCTCGTAGTGGGCGTAATCCACGTAGCGGCCTTCAATGCTCAGGACCGGCTGCATGGTGCCGAAGATCGTCCCCTCGGGGAAGGCACGGACCGTGACCGGGAGGCCGGTGAGGAGGGTAACCGCCTCCTCGATGCCGGCCAGAACGCCCCAGTGCCAGCCCGGTGGGAAGCCCTTCAGGGTCACCTCCGCTACGGCCCGCTTGGTGATTCCTCGCCGCCTCAGGATCTCCAGCGTCCGGACGAAGTAGACATCCATGACCTGACCCGCCTTGATCTCTTCGTCCTTCGCCGTGTGAAACAGGGAGTCCCCCATCTCCGTCCTGTCCTTATACCCGACACCCGGGTACCCCGCCTTCGCGCGAGGGTGGCGATCTCCGACAGCGATCCGAACCGGTTTCAGGTCTCGCTGTCGCTATCACTGTCGACCGTTTTGCGTTCCGGCAGGGCCTCACTCAGCCGCGCGAATTCCTCCAGGGTCAGAGTCTCCCCCCGTCGCTGCCCCGCAATGCCGCTAGCGCCGAGGGCCGCCTCCAGGGCTGTCATCGACCACCCGCCGCCGTGCAGGGCGTTCCGCAGGATCTTGCGGCGCTGGCCAAAGGCTGCCCGGATCACGCGGAACAGCCGGTCTGGGTGGCTCACGTTGACCCGGGGCGCGTCCAGGAGCTGGAAGCGGACCAGCGTCGAGGCCACGTCGGGAATCGGGTGGAAGGCCGACCGGGGAATCGCCAGGACCGGCTCCGCCTTGGCGGAATACTGGCACGCCAGGGTAAGGGCGCCGTAGGCCTTGCTCCCCGGATTGGCGCCGATTCGCTCCGCCACTTCCCGCTGGACCGTAAGATGGAGCGTGGAGAACAGCGCCCGGCATCGCAGGAGGCGGAGAATCAGGGGAGTCGTGATGTAATATGGGATGTTGGCCACCACCCGGATCCCGCCGCGGGCGGGATGATCGCCCAAGTGCGCCCCAAAGTCGAATTGCAGGGCATCGGCGACCCACACGGTGAAGGCGGGAGGGTGGCCCAGGGCATCGGGGAGGGCCGCGGCCAGCTCCCGGTCGAGCTCGACGGCAAAGACACTGGTCCCGCAGCGGAGCAGCGCCTCGGTCAGCGCGCCCGTGCCGGGACCGATCTCCACCACGGTATCTCCGGGGGCGACGCCCGCCGCGGCCACGATCGCATCGCGCACCCGTGCGTTCACCAGGAAATGCTGCCCGCGGGCCTTCCGCGGGCGGAGGCCCCGGGCCGCCAGGATCGCTCGCGTCCGGGAACGGAGCTGGGTCACCTGGCGGGGGTTTCGGGAGCCGTCGCCTGTTTCAGGTAGATCCGGGCGAGCCGGTTCTTGGGGTCGAGCTGCAGGGCGCGTTCCCACGACGTTACCGCGTCGGTCAGGTTCCCCAACTTCTGCTGGATCAGGCCGAGGTTGACGTGGGCCTCGACGTAGTTCGGCTTGATCTCCAGCGCCTTGAGCAGTGAAGTCTTCGCCTCGGCGTACTGGCCCATCTCGCGACAGCTCACCGCCCGGCGGTTGTGCAGGTCCGGGAAATTGGGGCACAGGCCCAGGGCCTTGTCGTACTCGGTGATCGCCTCGGCGTACATGCCCAAATCGTGATACTTGCGGCCCAGATCGGCGTGGGCGTTGGCCAGCTTGCCCCGGACGCCCAGGCTCAACCGGGTCGCCCCGGGCGCCTCCCGGTCCTCCAGCTTCACCGCCTCCTGGGCCGCCTGGTCATACGCCCCCATGTCGGCCAGGGTGAGCACCAGGTTCAGCCGCGCCTCGTGGTAATTGGGGTTCAAGCTGAGGGCGCGGCGAAACAGCGTCACCGCCTTCTCCGGCGAATTGCGCTGGCTGGCAATGAACCCCAGCATGTTGAACACGTTGGCATAGGTGGGCGTCCGGCCGACGATCTGGAGCAGCAGGGCCTCCGCCTCCTCGTATTTCCCCGCATCGAAGGCCGCGGTGGCCTGCTGGAAGAGCTGTCGGAGCTCGCTCGTCATGGGCCGTGGCTCCCTAAAAGGAGAGCTTGTAATCCTTCACGGTTTCCAACAGCTCGTCCCATGCCTCTTTCAGACCCTGCGACATGCGGCTAAAGAGGCCGGGTCCCTTGGGCTGCGGGGAACCGGTCCGCACCAGGGTCACGCCCAGCCGCTGGGCGGCCGGCAGGGCCCACTCGGATTGGGAGTAGTCCTGGACCACCCGCTGGAATGCGGGCCGGGCCTCGTCTTTCTGCTCGAGCCGCCAGAGCGACTCCCCGAGGTAGTACAGCGCCGCGTCGTCGAACCCGGCGCCGCCATACTGGCGGAGCAGGATGCTGAACCGGCCCGCCGCGGCCGCGTAATTCCCCCGAGCGAAGTAGAAGGTGCCGACGTACAGCTCCTTCTCGGCCAGCTTCCGGCGGGCCTGCACCCGCCGCTCGCGGGCGTCCGGCGTGTACTGGGAATCCGGCATCTGGGTGATGAGTACGTCGAACTGCTCCAGGGCCTTCTTGCTGAAGGTCTGGTCCCGGTCCGGGGTGTCGGCCTGCCGGAAGTAGGTCATCCCCAGGTAGTAGTGGCCCTCGTCGCTGTGCTCGTTCTGGGGGTAGAGCTCGAGGAACCGCTGGTAGTCGGCCCGCGCTTCGTCGTATTTTTTCTGCAGGTACAGCGACCTCGCCGCGGCGAGGCGAGCCGCGGCCAACAGATCGCTCTCCGGGTATTGGTTCATGAGCCGCTGGAGGTCCTTGTGCGCATCCTCGTATCGGCGGCGCTGCATCTGGGCATCGGCCGAGCGCAGGAGGTCCTGGTCAGACCGCGCGCTCTCCTGCTGCGGCGGCCGGCCGTACAGGTAGTCGTAGATGCCGCATCCCGAAAGCAGGACGCTGAGGGCGAGGAAGAGCAGCCCGCCCCGGCGCAGCGCCCGGCGGCGCGCAATTCCCGCTTCTGGCCCGGTGTCGCGCGTCAACGTCGGCATGGGACGCTCCCCTTTGGGGTGCGAATCGCGGCGCCACCTCTCCCCCCGGGTTTCCGGGTGGATGTCGGGGTGGATCCCCCCAGGGGTTGGGAAGACGGGCGATGCGGTCAGGCGGACTCCGCCTTCTTCTTGTAGAGGATGATGGGATGCTTGCGCTCGATCACCACGTCCCGGTTGATGATGCACTCGCTGATCCCCGACTGGGAGGGGAGCTCGTACATGATGTCGAGCATGATATCTTCCAGAATGGCGCGCAGGCCCCGGGCCCCGGTCCCCCGCTTTGCGGCCTCCTCGGCCACGGCCGCCACCGCGTCCTCGGTAAAGGTGAGCCTCACGTGTTCGAAGTCGAAGAACTTCTGGTACTGCCGCAGCAGCGCGTTCTTCGGCTCTTTCAGGATGCGGACCAAGAGCTTCTCGTCCAGCTCGTGGAGGATGGACGCCACGGGGAGGCGCCCGACCAGTTCCGGGATGAGGCCGTAGCGCAGGAGATCCTCCGGTTGGAGCTGGTTGAGCAGGTCGCTCACCCGCCGCTCCCGGCGGCCCTGGATCTCAGCGCCGAAGCCGACCCGCGTCTCCCCCACCCGTGCCTGGATGATCTTGTCCAGCCCCACAAAAGCCCCCCCACAGATGAACAGGATGTTGGTGGTATCCACCTGGAGGTATTCCTGCTGCGGGTGCTTGCGCCCGCCCTGAGGCGGGACGTTGGCCACGGTCCCCTCCAGGATTTTCAGAAGGGCCTGCTGGACCCCCTCGCCCGAGACGTCCCGGGTGATGGAGGGGTTCTCGGACTTCCGGGCGATCTTGTCGATCTCGTCGATGTAGATGATGCCCCGCTCCGCCCGGTCCACGTCGTAATCCGCCACCTGGAGGAGGCGGAGAATGATGTTCTCGACGTCTTCCCCCACGTAGCCCGCCTCGGTGAGCGTCGTGGCATCGGCGATGGTGAAGGGCACGTCCAGGATCTTGGCCAGCGTCTGGGCCAGTAGGGTCTTGCCGCAGCCGGTGGGGCCGATCAGGAGGATGTTGGACTTGCTCAGCTCGACATCGTCGAAGCTCTGCTTGGCGTTGATCCGCTTGTAGTGGTTGTGGACGGCGACCGACAACGTCTTCTTGGCCCGATCCTGCCCCACCACGTGCTGGTCGAGGATGGCCTTAATCTCCGCCGGCTTGGCAAGCTGGCTGAGGCCTTTCGACTTCTCCTCCGCCCACTCCTCGGCGATGATGTCATTGCAGAGCTCGATGCACTCGTCGCAGATGTAGACCGTGGGTCCGGCGATCAGCTTGCGCACATCATCTTGGCTCTTCCCGCAGAACGAGCATTGCAGCTTGCTGCCACCCTTGACCGCTTTGGCCATCTGCACCTCTCCGTCGTGATGCCCCGGGTTGACCCCCCGTCTGGACGGGGCCAATCCCCCCTCCCCGGGAGACCGCCCTAGGAGGTGGCGGGGACCGTGCTCGGCGTGATGGGGAGCTCGGGGACCCGCTTGGCCAGGTCCCGGTAGTGGATCACCTCGTCCACCAGCCCGTATTCCTTCGCCTCTTCCGGCGACATGAAGAAGTCGCGATCGCTGTCCTTCTCCACCCGTTCCAGCGGCTGCCCGACGTGGCGGGCGAAGATGCGGTTCAACTCCTCCCGCATCCGCAGGATCTCTCTCGCCTGGATCTGGATGTCCGCCGCCTGCCCTTGGACCCCGCCGTAGGGTTGGTGGATCATGATCCGAGAGTGCGGCAGCGCCATGCGCTTGCCCTTGGTGCCGGCCGCCAGCAGGAGCGCAGCACCGCTGGCCGCCTGCCCCATGCAGATGGTCTCGATGGCCGGCTTCACGAACTGCATGGTGTCGTAGATGGCCAGGCTGGCCGTCACCGAGCCGCCGGGGGAGTTGATGTACAGGTGGATATCCTTCTCGGGCTCCTCCGCCTCCAGATACAGGAGCTGGGCGATGATCAGGTTCGCCCCGGCGTCGTCGATCGGCATACCGATGAAGATGATCCGGTCCTTCAGCAGGCGAGAGAAGATGTCGTAGGCCCGCTCGCCCCGGCTTGTCTGCTCCACCACCATGGGAATAAGGTACATGCTGCCTCCCGTCCCTGATACTGCCCCGCCGGAGGCGGGGAGT
>Ga0184639_10001320_pt1 | contig 10636 bp, 10 predicted proteins | sample PLM31_170_b2_FD_133155 | JGI IMG/M metagenome (GOLD analysis project Ga0184639, IMG submission 133155) | Groundwater sediment microbial communities from an aquifer in East River, Colorado, USA - PLM3-1_170_b2 | ecosystem: Environmental > Terrestrial > Soil > Riparian zone | place: USA: East... | reverse complement strand
TTTACCAGGTATTATAGAATTTATTCGTCATCGAATAAAGAAAAATCAGAAAGCTTCATCTAAATCTTCCGAAAGCGAAGAACTATGAAAAATAAAGGTCCAAGATTTTTAAGATTTTTTATTCCTCTACTTGAAATATTAAAGGAAAATGGTGGTTCTGCTACTGCATCCGAGGCGACTGATGCAGTTTTAGAAAAATTAAACATCTCTGAAAAAGAACAACAAGAAATTTTGAAGAGTGGTACTTCAAAAGTTAGGAATCAAGTTGCCTGGGCAAGAAATTATTTAGTGCAATCTGGTTTATTAGATTCATCCAAAAGAGGAGTTTGGAATCTTACAAATAAGGGTTTAAATGCAAATATAACTTTTGAAGACGCTTTAAATATTTTTAAAGAGGTTCAGAGTCGTTATTCTAAAACAACTATAAAAAAACCAGATGAAATAAAATTAGAAGAAAAAAGCGAGGAAGAACCACTAGCTGAAGAAAATTATAAAGTAGAATTGCTCAATATTTTAAAATCAATTTCTCCAAATGGATTTGAAAGGTTAAGTCAAAGATTATTAAGAGAAGCTGGATTTCAAAATGTTGTTGTAACTGGAAAATCTGGTGACGGCGGAATTGATGGTAATGGAGTTTTGGAAATAAATCCATTTGTAAGTTTCAAAGTAATGTTTCAATGTAAAAGATTTCAAAAATCAGTCACAGCATCACAAATAAGGGATTTTCGTGGAGCAATTATTGGTCGGGCTGAAAAAGGTATATTCATTACTACAGGGACATATACAACTTCTGCAAAAGATGAAGCAAGAAGAGATGGTGTAATACCCATTGAATTAGTAGATGGAGATAAATTGGTTGAGATGTTTGAAAAATTAGAAATGGGATTAAAAATAAAAAAATCTTATGAAATTGATTTTGAATATTTTAATCAATTTAAAATATAAATCATGGCTTGATAGAAATTAAGCGTAGTGTCCCCCCATAATTTTCATCATCAGTTCCAGCAAAAAGCTCAAGTTTACCTGAGATTAGCTCACGAATAGCAAGACTCTCGACCTTGAAGCCGGTAATAGTGGCAAGTTGTTGAGGCTTATTAAACAGAATAAGACTGACCTTGTTGTTTTCATGTTTGACTTGCCCAATACGATAGATTACACTCTCAAATGGACCATTATCATCGCCGGAATCAAATGCTGAGGCAATATATAACTGCCCGTTCTTGTCAGTTTCGATTGCACTGACTACGCGGACTTTTGGCCCAGTGAAATTATCTGGCTTAAAATTAACATATTCAAACACACCAATCTTGAGTGGCTCAAGCTGTAAGTCAGCGAATAAGATATTAGTTTCCCGTAGACCTTCTGCGCGTTCAGCACAAATAAAGATCAGGCGATCTCCAATCTGTACAACTGCAGATCCTTCTATATTCTTTACTGATACCGGCAGTTCCGTAAAGGATTGCATAATCAATTGTTGATCTCTAATCTCTACAAGAAAGACCCGGCGAAACTGTTGCCCGTTGTATATGCCTTCGCCACTCTCAACTAAAAGGAATGATTGTTTCCCTGGAATACGCGCAACACTTTCGAGGTCGCTGCTTAATCCTAAAGGCAGGGGCCAATCGAGGCTAAGAGGTATTGAAGTGATACCTTTAAGCGAATCGGGAAGCCAAATCATACTAACTCTTGGCTTAAAGTTTTCAATAGGATTTTTTGCATCATGAACCGCAAGAAAAGTATCACCATCAATCCAGGCAAGACCACTAAGATCCGGTAAGATAGGAGAAGTTTGTATAGTTTGAGAATACAGATTAAATGATGAGCTAATCCATAAAAGGCTTACAATCAGCCAAATTTTGGCAGTTAGTTTAAGTGTATAAAGTTTTGATAAAAAATAGTTCAACTATAGTTACATCAAATGTTTCATTTAATCTAAAAATAAAAATATCAATTTGAATTTTATTTCAGCTGACTCTAATTCTAATTTTTTTAACCCGGTAGTTAGGGTTGAATAAATTCATTCGGAGGTATTTCTCAGTTTGCTATGCTTTCTTCCATAGAAAAAGTAGATTAAAATTCCTATTGCTAACCAAATAAAAAGCCTCAGCCAATTTTCACCAGGTAAGGAAAACATTAGCAAAAGGCAGGATAGTATTCCAGCAATAGGTACAAAAGGAACCCAGGGAGATCTGAATGGCCTGTTAGCATTTGGATGAGTTCTTCTCATAATTAATACTGCAGCACAAACCACCACAAATGCAAACAAAGTTCCTATATTAACCAGTTCGGCAAGAATTCTAAGAGGAAGCAATCCACCAAGTATTGAAACAAAAACTCCGGTGAGAATGGTAGATTTCCATGGAGTACGGAATTTTTCATGTACTGCACCGAAAAATTTTGTAGGTAATAAACCATCTCTTGCAATTGCTAATAAAATCCTCGGTTGACTTAACATCATAACTAAAAGAACGGATGTTATACCGGCAATTGCCCCAAGCGAAATTATAAATTGTGCCCATTCAAGTCCAACTTGTTTAAATGCATTAGATACAGGGGCGTCAATATTAATTTTATCATAAGGAACCATTCCCGTTAAAACGGCAGCAACAGCTATATAAAGAATAGTGCAAACTATTAAGGAAGTTATAATTCCTATTGGGACATCACGCTGAGGGTTTTTCGCTTCCTCTGCATGGGTTGATATAGAATCAAATCCTATATAAGCAAAAAAGATAACCGCAGCACCAGCTAAAACACCAACAGGGGCGCCTCCTAATCCCGTTCCACCAAACACTGTTTTACCGAAGAAGCTTAAACCAGTATATCCGTAAGGTGCAAATGGTGTCCAATTATCCGGGTTAATATAAAAGGCTCCAAGTATAATAACTAACAGTACTACTGCAATTTTTATTATTACCATTGAAGCATTAAACCTCGCACTTTCTTTTATCCCTTTTACAAGAATGAAAGTGATAAGAACTGTAATGATAATGGCTGGAAGATCAATAATAGTTCCTGTTGAAGCAAGAAACCCGGTATTGGGATCAAAATCAAATGGTGCTTTTGATAATTCCTGAGGAATACTAAAGCCTAAAATACTTATAAAGTCCTGAAAGTAATGAGACCATCCATGGGCAACTGTTGCAGAAGCAACTGCGTATTCAAGAATTAAATCCCATCCGATTACCCATGCCATAAATTCTCCTAAAGTTGCATAAGCATACGTAAAAGCTGAACCCGCTACAGGAACCATTGAAGCAAATTCTGCATAGCAGAGAGCTGCGAAAATGCAGGCAATACCTGATACAGCAAATGACAAAATAATTGCAGAACCTGCTTTATCATGAGCTGCAATTCCTGTTAATACAAATATTCCCGTTCCAATTATAGCTCCTATTCCAAGGCTTGTTAATGCTACTGGTCCGAGAATTCTTCTTAACCTGTTTTCTCCTTTCATTTCATCCAATAGAACTTCGATTGGTTTTCTGGCGAACAACTTTTTCATTTTTTCCTCTGGAATTATTAGTTCATTATTAATTTTCTTAATATATGTGTAAAATTTACACCTGTTATTTAGAGAATGATTGATATCCTCATTTAAGGATTTAATGAGATAATAAATATTATTGAAATAATATTATTGAATTTATGAAAACAGGGTGAAGAGCTGTATGGGCTTATTTTTTTTAATAAACAAATATTTTCATTCCTGAAATCAACAGTATATATAAAAGGGTAGGAACTCAAATAAAGAATGAGAAAAGGTTTAATTATTTTTTTATATTTCACAAAGTATCCTGTGCCAAGATTTTTTAAGAACTGTTTATTTTATTTTCATTTAAGTTAATTTATTCTTAAAATAGATACAAAAAGAAATTCTTAGTTCCGGGAAAAAAATACATAGGAACTTTATTTAAATATTCTATATTAACATTCGATTTTTTTAATGGATTTTATTTAATGCATTCTTCCTTTGTTACAAATATTATAAAGATAAGAAAATCCTTACATTTTATAGAAAAAACCATTCCCAGAAGTCCTCCTTCTTTATTTTACTATTTTAGTTTTAAGCATAAAAAAATATTAAAACAATTTTTAGTTCTTTAAGAGAGATAAAACATTATTAAACTTTAGGAGAAAAACGTGGCTTCATCAAAATTAAAAACAGCATTTACAGGTTTTGCAGGTATCGTTATACCTGTTTTATTTGTTGTATCTTTTATTCTCTTCTTCTTTGTTATGGGTAATCCTCAAAACTTCCAGGGCAACAATACTGCAAATCTTCCTAAACCGGGAAATTACCTTGGAATAATTTATAAGGGTGGTATAATCGTACCCATTCTTATGGCTATACTAATGATGGTTATAACCTTTTCAATTGAAAGATGGATTACGATAACAAAAGCAAAAGGAAAAGGAAGGATTACTGCCTTCGTTGTACGTGTTTATCACAAACTTGCAAGTCCAGATGTTGATGGAGCTATAGAAGAATGTGACAAGCAGAGAGGTTCTGTTGCTAATGTTATTAGAGCCGGATTGCTTAAATATAAGGAGATGATTGGTGTTAAAAATATGAATAAGGATCAGAAAATCGTAGCTATTAAACAAGAAATTGAGGAAGCTACATCACTTGAGTTACCTTTGCTTGAACAGAATCTTGTAATTCTTGCAACTATTGCTCCTCTGGCTACGCTTATGGGATTGCTGGGAACAGTATTAGGAATGATCAAAGCTTTTGCAGCTCTTGCTACTGCAGGCGCCCCAGATGCAATTGCCCTGGCAACAGGTATTTCTGAAGCACTTATTAACACAGCTTTTGGTATCGGGTCATCTGCTTTAGCAATTATTTTCTATAATTATTTTACAACTAAGATTGATAAAATGACATATAGTATAGATGAAGCTGGTGTTGCTATTGTACAAAATTTTGCATCACATAATGAATAATGTTTTTGTAATTTATTAAAAAAGTGTGGAATTATGCCAAAAGTAAAAATCCATCGTAAAAGCACATTGATAGACATGACCGCAATGTGCGACGTTGCTTTTTTGTTGTTGACATTTTTTATGTTAACTACACAATTTAAAGCGGAGGAATCAGCGATTGTTGACACTCCATCCTCTATTTCAGAAATTAAACTGCCTGATACGGATATCCTTAATATTACTATTTCTAAAGAAGGAAAGGTGTTTTTCAATATTGACAATAAGAATTCTGCTCGTGAACGTCTTCTTGCAAAAATAAGTGAAAGATATCCTGAACTTCAGTTTACAAAAGATGAAGTAACTGTCTTTAAACTTACAGGAAATGTTGGTGTTCCTATAAACCAGTTAAAAGGTTTCTTAGCTTTAGAGGAAGTTGATAGAAAAGCATATCCGCAACCCGGCATTCCGATTGATTCAACTAATAATGAACTAGCTACCTGGATAATGCAGGGCAGACTTTCAAATCCTAATGTCCGCATTACAATTAAAGGAGATCAAGCTGCTCCCTGGCCTGTAGTTAAGCGGGTAATGAACACACTTCAGGATAAGAACGTAAATAAGTTCAATCTTATTACTGATCTTGAAGCTGATCCAAATAAATTGAAAGGGTTATAAATCATGGCTGAATTAGAACAGAAACAAACCGGAAGGAAGGGCAAGAAGAAGGGTCGTAAGAAAATGTCTACCAGGATTGACCTTACACCAATGGTTGATCTTGGATTTCTTCTTGTTACCTTTTTTATGTTAACTACTACATTTAGTAAGCCGCAAACTATGGAAATTAATTTACCGGTAAAGCCTAAAGATGAAGTACCAGACGAAGAGGAAAATGCTGTAAAAGCTTCAAAAGCGTTAACATTAATAATCGGTGAGTATAACAGGATTTTCTGGTATATTGGCATTCCTGGCGAAGATAACCTTCCAAAGGAAACTAATTTTTCTGCCGATGGTATAAGAAAAATCTTAGTAGAGAAAAATGCTACAATTAATGAGATGGTTGTTCTTATAAAACCAACAGAAGATGCAGTTTATAAAAATGTTGTGGATATTTTGGATGAAATGAATATATCAGATATTAAACGTTACGCTTTAGTAGATATTACTCCAGAAGATCTGGAATTAATTAAAAATTTATAAATAATGAGATAAAACATCATGGCAAATCAAGTAAAACTTAAAAGCGATATTGATGAACTCATTTTTGCAAGGAAGAATAAGGAATACGGAGCTTACAAGCTTCGCAAAGCCTATAAGAAATATCTTTCAATTGCAATGTGGATTGCTATCCTTTTCGTTATTCTTGCTACAACAGGACCAACTATTTACAGAATGATAAGTCCTGAGGAAGATGCTTCTCTTAATAAGAGGAAAGTAGTAATAACTGAGTTAGCACCCCCTCCATCAATTGGCGAACAAAAGGAAGTAGAACCACTTGAAGCTCCACCACCATTGAAATCAACTATAAAATTTACCCCGCCCGTAGTAAAACCAGATGAACAGGTGAAGGATGAATATATCCCTACAATTGATGAATTAAAAGATGTAGATCCTGGGACAGAAACTGAAGAAGGGAATCCTGAAGGTGTTGATTATAGTTTGATTGAACCAATTGTAGAAGAACCTAAAGAAGAAGCACCTAAATACTTTGTTGCAGTTGAAGAAATGCCGGAGCCTATTGGTGGAATACAAGCAATTCAAAGTAAGATTGTATATCCTGAAATTGCAAGGAGAGCTGGTGTTGAAGGCAAGGTTTATGTTCTTGCATTCGTTGATGAAAATGGGACAGTTACTAATGCCCAAATCATTAAAGGTATAGGGGCTGGCTGCGATGAAGCTGCTCTTAATGCTGTAAAGCAAACTAAATTTAAACCTGGAAAACAGAGAGGAGTACCTGTTAAAGTTCAGGTTTCAATACCGATCGTATTTAAGCTCCGATAGTTGAAATTAACTTTTGATGTCTGTTTAAATGCATGGTATAATCCTTAGATAAAAAATGTTGGTAGTTTAATCAATGACTGCTTGAATTTGGAAAATCTAATGGACTTCGACCAATGTGCTGTAGAAAATATGTCTTTTAACGACTTATCCATTGGAATTATTTTTAGTTTTATAATATCATTTGTATATGCAGGTCTTGGTTTATTTCTTTTGATAACAGATAATGTTTTTAGTTTATCAGGTTTTCAAAAATCTGGATTTGGATTAATTCTGATTGCTTATGGAATTTTCAGGTTGTACAGAACCTTGAAGCAAAAAAAAGAAAATGACTTTGAAGAAGATGAATAAAAAAAGTTTGGTGTTAGTTCTTATTTTTATTTTGCCAGTATTTTATAAATGCAACTCAGATGGTTATTCGGATACTCCACAAACCGGAGAGTTATCTATCTCTGTTGATGAAACATTTAAACCTTTTATTGATTCTGAGATCAGTACATTCGAGGGGATTTATAATTATGCAGATATAAATGTTGTTTATAAACCTGAAGGAGAAGCATTTAATGATCTTATGAACGATACTGTGAAATTAATTATTGTTTCCCGCCAGTTAAATAAAGAAGAGCTTAAAGAATTTGAACGGTGGGAAATTGTTCCGAAAGTAACAAAAATTGCTTATGATGGTATCGCTTTAATCGGTAGTAAGGATTTGAAGGATACAACAATTACTTTAGATGATATCAAAGCAATATTATCAGGGAATGAAACTTCTTCGTTCCGGGATATACAAGTGGTTTTTGATAATAATAACTCCAGCACAATTAATTATTTAAAGGAAAAAACCGGTATTAAAAAACTTTCACAAAATTGTTATGCTCTTAATTCCAATAGAGCTGTTATTGATTATATATCAAAACAAAAAAACAGCATTGGTGTTATTGGAGTGAATTGGATTAGCGATAGAGATGATACAACAAATCTTAGTTTTCTTAAATCAGTTAAAGTTCTTGAAATTTCGTCAGGTGATACATCAGAATATTATAAACCTTACCAGGCTTACATAGCACAAAAAATTTATCCTCTGTGGCGTGAAGTTTATATGATAAGTAAAGAAGCCTATACCGGGCTTGGAACAGGATTTACATCATTCATTGCCAGTGAAAGAGGGCAGAGAATTGTATTAAAATTCGGGCTTGTCCCTGCTACCATGCCTGTAAGGCTTGTTGAAATAATAAATGAAGATATATAATATATTAACCGGAACAATAATGCTTAATAAAATAAGATTAGTCTGTTTTCAGTTTATAATTTTTACTTTAAGCCTGTATGGCTCGCAGGTAGATTTATTTGCTCAGTCTGCCACAACCGATTCAGGGGTTAAGTTAATTAAGAATGAGAAATTTACCGAAGCAAAAAAATATTTCAACTCTCTTTTAAATGGTAAATTAAAACCAGAAGCATATTTTTATCTGGGGCAAATTTATTTTCTTCAGGAAAAGCTTGATTCTGCAAAAGCTTCATATTTAAAAGGGATAGAAGCTGATAAAGACTTTCCATTGAATTATGCAGGTTTAGTAAAAATTTATGCGGCGGGGAAAAACAATTCAATGGCAGATAAAAATCAGGAAGAAGCAATTGATCTTGATGATAAAAGCCCTGAAGTTTATATAGTTCTTTCTGAAGCATATTCAAACCCAAAAGTTAAAAATTATGATAAAGCTATTGAACTGTTAAATTCAGGTCTTAAAATCAATCCGAAATTTGCAGCAACTTACATTGCTTTGGGCAAAGCCTATCTTGAAAAAAATAAAGGAACCGAAGCAGCAAATAATTTTCAAAATGCTATTGATATTGATGGAACAAATGCAGAAGCTTTAACACTGAAAGCCAAAATTTATATTTTGGTAGATAATAATAAAGAGGCAATTTCTCTTCTTAATGAAGCGATAAAGAATGATCCTTCCTATTCTCCTGCATATAATGAATTAGCCGAATTGAATTATACTATGCGAGATTATGCAAAAGCAGCAGAATATTATAACCTGTATATGGAAACTTCTGAGGTTAACTTAGAAAAAAAGAAGAGGTATGCTTCAATGCTGTATTTAAATAAGGAGTATCAGAAAGCGATAGATATATTAGTGAAGGTGATCCAGGCTGAACCAGGAAATCCCGTCCCTGTAAGAATCCTGGCTTATTCATATCTCAAGTTAGAAGATAGTGAAAACAGTATTTCTTATTTTAAAAAATTATTCGAAATGCCTTCCGTCGAATATCTTCCTACAGATTATGAAAATTATGCTGATCTGCTTAGCCAAACCGGGAGTGATTCTTTAGCAATAGAATTTTTATCTAAAATTGTAGAGTTGGATAGCACACGTAAAGATATTCTGGGAAAAATGTCGGTGCTCTGTTATAAAAATAAAAACTGGAATTGTGTAATTTCCTCTTTGGAAAAAAGGGAAGAACTTACTGGCCAGGAGTTATTCGATCTTGGTAAAGCTTATTATTTTGTAAAAGATAGTTTAATGGCTGATACAACTTTTGCACGGCTGATTGAAGCAAAACCTGATCTGGCAATAGCATATCACTGGAGAGGAAGAATAAATTCTATGTTTGATCCCGAAACAGAATTAGGTCTTGCTAAACCTTTTTATGAACAATTTATAACTCTTTCGAAAGAGGATACAACTAAATTTAAAAAAGAACTTATTGAAGCTTATTCATATCTTGGTTATTATTTCTTTTTACAGGATGATAAAGAAATTTCGTTAATAAACTGGGAAAAGGTAGCAGCACTTGATCCTGAAAATGAACAGGCGAAAGTAGCTATTGAAGAATTAAATAAACTAATGAATTAATGCTATAATCAGATTAATAATGGGCTTTGTTTTTTTTCAGATGTGTCAATCCAGCTTGCTAATACAATATCTCCCGTTACATTTACAACAGTTCTCGACATATCAAGGATCCGGTCTACTCCTAAAATAATTCCGATTCCTTCAGCAGGAATTCCCACTGTCTGCAATACCATTACAACTAAAGGAAGGGAGCCGCCTGGAACCCCGGCTGTTCCTACTCCTGCTAAAATTGAAAGCAGAACAACTAAAACCTGCTGAGCAAAAGATAAATCAATTCCATAAAACTGAGCTAAAAATAAAACAGTAATTCCTTCATACAAAGCTGTGCCGTTTTGGTTTGCAGTTGATCCTACTGTTAAAACAAAGTTAGTTATGTCTTTATCAAGCTTAAGCTTTTCAAGAGAGACTCTTATTGATGTTGGTAATGTGGCGTTTGATGAACTTGTTGAAAAGGCGGTTATGATTACTTCGCTTATGCTTTTGAAAAAATCCAAAGGTTTACCTTTAGCAGCATACTTAATTATAACACTGTATGTAATCAGCATATGAATCAATAAAGCAGTTAGTACAACTGCTACATAAAGAAATAAAGTTGAAATGATCTGTAACCCTAACTGGGATGCAGTTGAGAAAATTAATCCTGCAACACCGTAAGGAGCGAGTTTCATAGCATAATTTATAATCTTCATTAAGACATCATAAACACCCTGTAAAGTTTTGGTCAATCCTTCTATCCTATCAAGGGGACTCATAGCCATTGCAATTCCAAAAATCACGGCAAAAAACATCAGAGATAATAAACCCCCACCTCTGTAATTAGGATCAAAAGCAGATACAATATCAACGAACAGGTT
>Ga0184639_10001319_pt1 | contig 10639 bp, 6 predicted proteins | sample PLM31_170_b2_FD_133155 | JGI IMG/M metagenome (GOLD analysis project Ga0184639, IMG submission 133155) | Groundwater sediment microbial communities from an aquifer in East River, Colorado, USA - PLM3-1_170_b2 | ecosystem: Environmental > Terrestrial > Soil > Riparian zone | place: USA: East... | reverse complement strand
CTCAAGGCCGAGATCCGTTGTGAGGCTGAGGTAGCCAGAATCCTCGTCAGAGATGGGACCGTCCAGGGCGTCGCCCTCGCAAACGGAGAGGAATGTTACGCACCGGTCATCGCCAGCAATGCGGATGCGCAAGTGACCTTTACCCGCTTACTGGACTCGAAGGAACTTCCGCCAGAATTTTCCGAAGCCGTCAGTCGAATCAGCTACGAAAGTGCCTCATTGAAAATCAATGTGGCGCTGGAGGAATTGCCGAACTTTCTCGCCTGCCCCGGTCTGGAGCCAGGCCCGCACCATCGCGGGACCATCCACATCAGTCCAGACCAGGACTACATTGAACGCGCATTCGACGATGCGAAGTATGGGCAGCCCTCGCAACGCCCCATTCTGGAATGCACGATTCCCTCGGTCGTCGATCCCACGGTGGCCCCACCAGGCAAACACCTCATGTCGATCTTTGTGCAGTACGCCCCTTACCAGCTGCGCGGAGCCACCTGGGACGGCCTACGGGAAAGTTTTGCCGATCGTTGTTTTGCTCTCTTGAACGAATACGCGCCGAACTTTCAGCGTTCCGTATTCGCCCGCCAAGTCCTGACGCCGCTCGATCTCGAACGGACGTTTAATCTGACAGGCGGAAATATTTTCCAAGGCGCGATGACGCTGAATCAGCTCTTTGCCTGTCGGCCGGTGCCGGGATTCGCCGATTATCATACCCCGATCCGCGGGCTCTACCTCTGCGGAGCGGCCGCCCATCCTGGCGGAGGAGTCATGGGCGCAGCCGGCGCGAATGCCGCGCGGGAAATTCTCCGTGCGGCCTCCTTCCGGCGTTTCTCTCCTCTGTAGTCAATTCCGCTGTCCCGCTAGCAGGATGCTGAAAACTATTGTGGACCCAAGAAATTAGGGCTGGTGGAAGCACGGCCGGCTCCAGTAGAGCCAGCAGGCTGTTCAAAAAGACCGTCCAGCAAGGCCGCAGCGAGCGAAGAGGCGAGGCGTACGCTTCGGTACGTTGAGCTTCTGCGCGAAGCGAGAACGCCGCTGGCGGACTTTTTCAACAGCCTGCGCGCTAGTGACGGCTCGTCCAGTCATAGACGCTCAACACATTGGAAAAATCGTCGGTCCAGACGCCCACGCGGATATCTTGCCTGAGCGGTGTCCACCGTGTGTCGTCCGCGAGGCTCCCGAAAGCCTCCTTGCGACGCGCGAGCAGCACCCAATCTGACGAGGACTTGCCGGGAAACTGCTTGTCACTTTCATCATCAAATTGCTTGAGCCCTACCAGAGAGAGATCCTTCGCCAGATTCCCCAGCACCGGCTCCAATCCCAGATACCGATTCGAAATGTGCAACGCCACGACCCCGTCGTCTGTCAGCTTCCGCAAATACATCGCCACCGCTTCACGGGTGATGAGATGGACTGGAATTGCATCTGAACTGAACGCGTCGAGGACGATGAGATCGTAGCGATGATCCGGAGCCTCTTCCAGTTTGAGTCGGGCATCTCCAAGGACAACCCGGAGATCACCCCCCCGCTGTTGACCCGCCTCATAGTAGGTAAAGTAGCGCGGGGACTGCGCGATCCGAACCACCGCCGGATCGATCTCGTAGAACGTCAGAGACTGTCCAGGTTGAATATAACTGGCAAGCGTGCCGGTTCCCAAACCAATCACCGCAATCTGTGTCTTGGCGTAGGGACCGTGCCATGTTGCAAACGCCTGCCCGATTGGCCCTGAGCGATGAAAGTAGGTCAGGGGTTCGTCCCGACGACTCGGATCTAAACTTTGCTTGCCATGGTTCGTGGTACCATGCAGCAGTTTGTGCCAGTTCTCCTCCTGATTCCGCTCGACTTTCAACACGCCGAAGAACGTCCGTTCCTGGTGCAGAACAACATCGTCATGGAGCGCCGCAGAATAACCGGAGGCAAGCAGGATGGCCCCCAGTCCGAGGCCAAAACGAAGAGGCCGCGCGACACACCCATAGCAGAGCAAGAGCGGGAGCCCGCACGCCACCAGGGCCACCAACTGTTTGGATGGAACATCGACCAGGCGACTCGCCGATTCAATGCCTTGGAACAACGACGGAGACAGGCTCGCAAGAACAGGCGGTCCCTCACCAGTCGACGTCGAAAGCCGGGTAAGCCCCAGGGTGATAAGTCCAAGGAAGAAGACCCAGCCCACATCGTGGAGTACGCCGCCGCCGGTTGTGACTCGAGTCCAACTCCATCGACTCCCCTCTGCCGCTGAACTCCCCTTCCCATAGGGCAAGACAAGACCGGCCAGCACAAGCACGAGTTGATATTCAACGATACCATTAAAGACCATCGGTGCGACGAGAGCGTTGAAGGTACCACCGAGAGCGCCACCGACGGACATGAGCAGATAGAACATCGTCAGATGGGTGATCGGCGGGCGGCTGCGGGCCAGTTCCCCGTGGCACACCAGAGCTACGACAAACAATGTCGCGAGATGAAGCAGGATGATGATCCAGAACCGCACCGTGACCCCGGACGGCATCAGACTCAAGACGAGCAAGAGAATCGCGAGCGGCATCGTCACGACCATGGCCCGGTGGACCACAGACGGCCATTTGGCAAACACGAGAATAAAACTGAGGAGATACAGCGCCAGCGGGATCACCCACAAAAGTGGGATCGCAGCAATATTGAGCGTGATATACGCTGTCGCCCCGAGCATGAGAGAAGAGGGGATAAACGCCAACGCGACCCACCGTAGATAGGTGAGTGCGGTGGGTTGGGGAACCAAGGAAGATCCTCCCTTGTCTTCGCCCTCCGGCTGAATCCTCCGCCAGGCCTTGACCGTTGCATGGGGAGACGGCCGTTGCACAATCCAGCCACACACCGACACCAACACCAGAAGGCATGTGTAACCCAGACTCCACATCCAGCTCTGAGAAAGCCACTGTTCACTTTTCAAGGGGAAATACGGTTCGATCATCACAGGATAGCCCAAAAGTGCAAGCATGCTGCCCACGTTACTCGCCGCGTAGAGAAAATACGGATCTCTCGCTGAGGCATGTTCCAAGCTCGAGAACCACTTTTGGAGGAGAGGCGCCGTGGTCGAGAGCACAAAAAACGGCAGCCCAACCGAGAGAGTTAAAAGCCCCAACAGCCAGGCAATCGGATAATCAGGGTCGAGGACCATCCAATGAGAGGCCACGCCGATCGGTAACAACAAGAGAGGGGCGCAGAGAAGCATGAGGTGGGCCGACACTTGTCGACGAATGCTGAAGCGGGTGGTAAGGGCATGCACGTACCCGTACCCGGCCAACAGCATCACTTGGAAAAACAGCATACAGGTATTCCATACCGCAGGAGTCCCGCCCAACAGCGGGAGGACCATTTTGGCGATCATGGGTTGCACGAGGAAAAGGAGAAACGCACTCAAAAAGAGAGATATCGCAAAGAGCGTCAACATGCAGCCAGCCTCCAACACACAGTGGTATGACAACGAGAATCTGCGAACCATCCGACTACTGCTGAAGCCCCGGTGAGGATGATTCTCGAGCGTAGGATGCCGGGCTGTACACGCGTCGCGGGGGCAAGATCGTGGAGCAGGCTACTGGGTGAAAAGAGGACTGTCAATGTCTGATTGTTTGCATCACGAAACCAGCCAAGATCAGGCACACCAGCCTGAGACTGAACGGCGATCGTGTCGGCTCCCTCTTCTCTTACCCTGAGAATGCGCGACGCGCGGTTCTGATCAAGCCCTTCTGCCGACAGTGGTCCGCCTGCCAGCTGCGTCCGAATCACATGCGTGCTCTCTTCTGTTGGGAGAAATCTGCGCGCACGGCAGGACAGGGTGCGCCCGCGTTCGGTCTGTTCGACGACCTGCTGGTCTTGCACGTGGTTCGTGGCGGGGTGGTGGTCAGGTTGCGCAGAAGCAGCGAATCGATCACCGAAGCGGTCTGCTCCCTGTAGAGCGATGAATTGACCACGGCGGGTCGCAAGGCCTCGCGCAGGCGAGACTCTTCGCCGCTGCAATGTTCTTTGGTTCTTGAGCGGCGTAGCGGTAGTCGGCGGCGATCTCGATCCGACTGGTTTGGAGTTCTGCGCCGGTGCCACCAGTGGTGCTAGCAGGAGTGCTGCCCGCTGGAGAGGGACTGTCGGCCTGCGATGCTTCGATATGGAACCCCCTCAAGGTTGTGCTGCTAGAAGGGCGATCGCCTGTTGCGAGGGAGCACCCCTTGCCAATGCGACCATGCGTGCGAATGGACCACAAAGGGAGGGGGACGTTAGCTCTTGAGTCCGACTACCAAGGCTTGGATCGTCAGCGGCGAACAACCCTCGGCTCGATTATTCACGAGCACGTACACGCTCTTTCCCTGGGCCACGACCTCTTGAACCAACGCCGTGGTGTCTTGTCTCATGCGAGGTTGTGCGGCGATGATTCGGTTGTAGGTGCGTATCGTTCGACGGCTTTCTCATAAGCGAGTCCCAGCGGTGTGAGGAGCCGGATCACGACATGGGGGGCGGTAAATGTCTGCTCGAGCAGGCGATGTTGGTCGGAGAGTGGTGGCATGGCCGTCCAATGGTTGTACACGTGGGAAACGTGGTATGTGCGAAGGATGTCCAGGTAACGCGATCCAAGAATCGCGGGATTGCGGACTTCTGTTGCGTACTGTGGTCCTGGTGGCAATGTGCCGAGAAATCGGTCCAACGCATCAAGAAAGGCGGCAGGCTCCATGCCCCAGCGCTGAAACTCAAAAATGAATGGACCAAGTTTCGATCCCAAGCTCTCTTGTGCCGGCGCCCAGACCAAGTCCCGAAACGCGCCGGTATCAAGAAATCGTGGATTGGGTTTCCCGGCTTTGGCTCCGTAGCGAGGAAGATTCGCAAAGGCCGGGATGGTGATCTCTTCCCAGACCTTGGAACAGAAGCGGAAATCTTCAGGGACTTGCCTCGCATAGTGCGCGAGTTGCGCGGCGCTGGCCGGGCGATAGAAGGAATGATCGATGCCGACGGTGCGAAAGAGCGGAATGCCATCCCTCTCGTAGCCGACATATTCTGCCAGCGTGTCTTGGTTGAATCGGCTCTTCGGATAGGTCCGTTGGTAGACCAATCCCTGCCAGCCTTCATAGGCCCAGGAGCTGGTGCCGAGTCGAACATGGCTGAGGTCGGTGGACACGAGAAGGTGATTATACAGAATTCATCTGTAAGAACAATAGGATAGCTTGACATGCCAGCGGTCTTGACGCAGACTCCCGTTCATGCAAGACCAGACGGAGCAGACCCTTCTTGCCAAACTCGCTGAACATGCCGGTATCGCGGCTGACTATCACGATATCGCAGGGACTCTTCACCTCACTTCTGATGACACCCGGCGCGCCATTCTGACTGCCATGGGCTTTACGGTCGATTCGACCGCATCGCTGACACAAGCACTGCGAGAATGGGATGAGGCGCCGTGGCAACGCTCCTGCGATCCGGTGCGGATCCTGCGTGACGGTGAAACGGGACCTTCTGTGTCCTGTTGTCTGGCGCTCGAGGACGAGAAAGAACGATCCGTCGCGGTGGAGTGGCAGATCCGCGACGAAGCGAATGCAGTGGTGCAGGAAGGGCAGGCAGGGCCTGGGCTTTCCGCTGTGGAGGTCCGTTTTCTCGATGGTCGACGGCATGTGCGTGTCGAGGTAGCTGCCCCGCGTGGTCTCTCGCTCGGGTACTACAGTTTGACGGTACGGGCCGAGGGCTTGGTCGGGGGGATCGTGGGGACGATGCGTGTCATCGTGGCGCCACACCAGTGCTATGTCCCGCCGTCGCTTGAGGCGAACCACAGGCTGTGGGGAGTGGCCTTGCAGCTCTATTCGTTGTCCTCCGATCGTAACTGGGGGTGCGGCGACTTCACCGATCTCGACCGGATTGTGGAGTGGGCCGGGAAGGGGTTCGGCGCTGGAGTCATCGGGCTCAATCCGCTGCACGCACTGCGGAATACCGCGCCGAATCACATCAGCCCCTATGCGCCATACAGCCGACTGTATCTCAATGAACTCTATATCGATCTTGAGCGGCTGCCGGAATTTTATGGGTCGGAGGAGGCGCAGCAACAGTTCCATGCTCCCGAGTTTCAAGCCAAGCTCCAGACGCTGCGAGTGAGCCGGCAGGTGGACTATGACGCCATTGCAACCGCCAAGCGCACCATGCTCGATTTGGCCTACCGCAAATTCCTCACAGAGGCCTACAGCGGAGAGGAGCCAAATCTCCAACCGAAAACGGCGCGCGCCTGGCTCTTGGAGCGGTTTATCCAGTCTGAGGGCACGCCACTTGAGTTATATGCGACCTTCCAAGCGTTGGAGGAAGAACGCCAGCTGATTCAATCCAAGTCGGCCACCTGGCACGATTGGCCCAAACAATTTCTGACGCCTGGCCAACCGGTTCGTGAATATGCGAAACGGCACCGGAAGCGCATTCGCTTCTTTCAATACATTCAGTGGGTGGCGAGCGAACAGCTGAACGAGATCCGACAGATGGCCGAGCAGCTAGCGATGCCGATCGGGCTGTTTCATGACGTGGCTCTTGGTGCCGATCGGAATGGGGCCGAGGCCTGGATCTATCAATCGGTGCTGGCGCTCGGAGCCGACTGCGGCGCCCCGCCGGACGCGTTTGTGCCAGAGGGACAGAATTGGGGCTTGCCCCCGATGAACCCTCACGCGCTACGCGCCAGCGGCTATGAGCAGTTGATCCAGCTGCTGCGCAACAATTTCCGATCCGGCGGGGCCATCCGATTGGACCATGTGATGGCGTTCTGCCGTCTCTTCTGGATTCCACGCGGGAGGCCTGCGTCCGAGGGCACGTATGTGCAGTACCCCTTCGAAGACTTGTTGGCGATCGTGGCATTGGAGAGCGTTCGATCCAAAACCCTAGTAATTGGAGAAGACCTCGGCACCGTGCCCGATTGGGTCAGAGAGCAGTTGGCAAAGGCGAGAGTGCTGTCGTATCGTGTGTTCTACTTCGAGCGTGGTGCAGACGGCGCAATGAAGTCGCCTGGCGACTATCCCGCACAATCGTTGGCTGTAGCCACGACGCACGACTTGCCGACGCTCACTGGGTTTTGGTCCGGCGAGGACTTGCAAGTACGGGCAGGATTGGGTGTCTTTACGGATGACGCCCAGCGCCGTCAGGCCTGGGAGGAACGCCAGCGCGACAAGACAAGCATCCTCAGTGCTCTTAAGCGGGAAAGCCTCCTGCCGAACGGCGTGACTGAGGATCTGGTCACCGCGCCCGCCATGACGACTGATCTCCGCCGAGCAATTCATATCTACCTGGCTCGCACACCGTCCTATATCGTGTTGGCGAATCTCGAAGACGGCTTGGGCGAACTTTCGCAAACCAATCTTCCTGGGACGGTCGACAGTCATCCCAATTGGACTCGTAAGTATGCGGTTCGTGTGGATGAGATTTTGTGTGATGAACGTCTCCGGCAGCTTGGGGCTGTCTTGCGTTCGACCCGTCCGCCAGGGTAAGACCCCTATCACAGACTGCAAAAATAGAGTTGGCACCCCGTAAATTCGATGGTCTCTAGGAGCCTGTCCGACATTGACCTTTCTACTGCGGCGAACGATCCGCGACCAGTTGCGTCGTGCTCGGCCAGAAAAAGTCCTCAATGTATTCCAGCGAATACACCTCCGGTTTTTCCGGGCCTGCGGCCTTGCATCTGGCCGCACCTCCTTCGCCTCGTCACGAACGGCAATGTCGGACAGGCTCCTAGGTCTCGGACAACAGGAGAACGCTCCATCACGAAAACTGAGCGAGACGGGCGAGGGTTCGAGGTCCGAAGTTCGAGGTTCTCGGAAGTTCGAACCGCGGACTTCGAACGTCGGATCACGCCTGTCTCACGCTTCACGGTTCGACAGGTTCACCGTCCCGAGCCACGTCGAGGGACGCGCGACGGTCTGTGGCGCTGGCGGACTTTTTCAGCATTCTACTAGTCTCCCATTCCCATGTTGAAGCAAAACCGCATTGTGCTGGCGATCGCAGGGGCGGTATTCCTGACGATCGTCGTTCTCGAAATGGCCGCCCCAGCGAACGTTGTCGGCGCGTACGGTTTTGTGTTGCCGATTTTGTTGGTTGCAACATTGCGCAGTCGCAGCCTGATGCTCGTGACAGTGGTAGCCTGTATCGTGGCGACCTATATCGGTTTGATGCAACCGACCAAGCCGGGGCGGTTTCAATCGGCGGTGATCAATCGCAGTGTGGTCGCAGGAGTACTACTGATCGTGGCCTATATCGGCATGACTTGGGAAGAGCGCAAGGCGAGAGAGGAGGCGGCGCGTGCAGCACTCGCCCTGGAGACGGAAAATCTCCTGAAGGCCAATACGCAGCTGGTCGATGCGAAAGACCAGCTGAATCGCTCAGAACGCTTAGCCGCAGTGGGGCAACTGGTGGCTTCCGTGGCGCATGAGGTCGGAACGCCGCTGCACTCAATTGCCTGGCACGTGCAAGCGCTGGCTGAAGAGCCGGGCGTCACGCCTGAGATGAAGAAGCGGGTGACAGTGATCGACGAGCAGCTCACACGGGTGGTTCGGATCATTCAGGATTTGCTGTCCTCAACCAGGCAGCGCCAGCCTGAACCGACGTGGTTGCCCGTGGAGCAGGTGATCAGCCAGGCGGTCGCGCTCATGGAACCGGCCTTCCATGCGAAAGAGATTACAATGACGGTCGAGATTTCCGGGGACCTCCCGCTCGTCTGGGCCGATGCGGAAAAGATGCATCAAGTGTTGGTGAACGTATTCGCCAATGCCTTAGCCGCCACACCAGCGCATGGAGCGGTGAGCGTATTAGTAGGAGCCCGTGCGGCCTCGTCCAACGAACTCGACCGCGGCCGAAGGGTGGCCGACGCGATGTCCCCTCTGGTGATCACGATCGCGGTGCGGGATACAGGATGCGGCATGCCGGAAGCCGATGTGCAGAAAGCCTTTGAACCATTTTTTACGACCAAGGCGGTTGGCAAGGGCACCGGATTAGGGCTATTCTTGAGCCGCGAAACGATCCTGGCCCATGGAGGCAGTCTTTTGCTCGAGAGCGAGACTGGGCGCGGCACAACCGTCACCGTGATTTTGCCTGGATTGAAGACCGAGCCGACGCGCGTGACAGAGGGGGCCTGATGCAACCAGCGAATATTTTCGTAGTCGACGACGATGCGGTAGCGCGCGATCTCTTGGCTGAGGCCTTAAAGAAGGAAGGCTATGCCGTTGAAGCCTTCGCCAGTGGAGAAGAGGTCATCGCTCGTGGACGCCAGGGGCGAGTGGATCTGGTGCTGACAGATATTCGTATGGGCGCGATCGATGGGCTGACGGTCTTGCGTGAATTTAAACGGATGAGTCCAGACACGGCAGTCGTGGTGCTGACCTCGTTCGGATCTCTGGAAGGTGCGATCGAAGCGATCAAGCAAGGGGCCTACGACTATCTCGCCAAGCCGTTTAAGAAAGAGGATATTAAGCTGGTGGTTAAGCGCAGTCTCGATCACTGCCGACTCGTCCGAGAGAATGCCCGGTATCGTGAAGAGTTGAAGAGCAAAGACGAATGGACCCCGCTAGTGGGGAGCAGCCCCGCCATGCTGGAGGTGTATAAGCTGGTGGCGCGGGTGACCGAGAGCAAGAGCACGGTGCTTCTCCAAGGGGAAAGCGGGACAGGCAAGGAGCTGATTGCGCGGGCGATCCATGCGAATGGGCCTCGTCGGGACAAGCCGTTCATCCCGGTGAATTGCGGGGCGCTGCCGGATACCTTGCTGGAGTCGGAAATGTTCGGATATGAGAAAGGAGCCTTCACCGGCGCGGTGGGAAACAAAGTAGGCCTATTTGAATCCGCGAACGGGGGCACGTTGTTTCTCGACGAGATCGGTGAGATGGGTCAGGCTCTGCAAGTCAAGCTGTTGCGGGTGATGCAGGATCACAAAGTCCGCCGTGTCGGCAGCACAACATCGACGAAGATCGATGTCCGTATCATCGCTGCGACAAATCGAGATCTCGAGCAGCTCGTCAAGGAGGGGAAGTTTCGGGACGACTTATTTTATCGGCTCAATGTCGTGCGTATCACCTTACCGTCGCTTGTAGAGCGGCGGGAGGATATTCCGATGTTGGTGCATCACTTCTTGCAGAAATGCGCGGCGGGGGCGGCGCATGCGGTGCGCGGGGTGCTGCCGGAGACGATGACATTGTTGATGCAGTACCGGTGGCCCGGCAATGTTCGCGAGTTGGAAAACGCCATTGAGCGGGCCGTCTCGTTGAGTCACGGTCCCCTCCTCACGCCGGACGATCTGCCGACGTCGCTGCGTCGGACGGAGCTGCCATCGAAGGAGACCGCCGGGGCGATCGGCCACAGCGATGAGGGGTGTTTGTCGCTTGAGGAGGTCGAGAAGCGTCATCTCGTCCGCGTGCTGAAGGAAACCAAGGGAAATAAGGTCAAAGCCGCAAAGATTCTCGGCATTGATCGGCGCACGCTCTATCGGATGGCTGACCGGTTTGGATTGGATCTTGGCGATGATACCGACAGCGGAGAGTTAGAGTAGGAGACAGGGTCCGGAGGATACGGAAAAACTATTGTGGCACCCCAGAACTTCACTAGTCCGCACGTCTGAGACAAGCCCGGTCTGTCTGGTCCATCTGGTTTCTCTGGTCTATCTGGTTCATCTGGT
>Ga0184639_10001317_pt1 | contig 10651 bp, 7 predicted proteins | sample PLM31_170_b2_FD_133155 | JGI IMG/M metagenome (GOLD analysis project Ga0184639, IMG submission 133155) | Groundwater sediment microbial communities from an aquifer in East River, Colorado, USA - PLM3-1_170_b2 | ecosystem: Environmental > Terrestrial > Soil > Riparian zone | place: USA: East... | reverse complement strand
ATCCTTCCGTCAACCGCCGGCTGATCACCATGGTTAGGTTTCAGAAGACGATCGTGCTCGGCCTTGTGGTCACCAAGACACCGGCGCGTGGCGAATCGAAGAACTGTCCAATCTTGGGTGGAAGCCGAAAGCCGTGCAGGAGGAGTGGCGCGCCCGGCAGGACTCGAACCTGCGGCCTATTGGTTCGAAGCCAATCGCTCTATCCAACTGAGCTACGGGCGCGTATGGCCGATCGTATCACGCCTCCCCAAGATCGTTCAGTCCCCCTGATGATCCGTGTGTTTATCCGTCTACCGTGCATGGGCGGCTCAGAGGATCCGTTTGGATCGATGACCGCGGCCTCCGAACATGTTGCGCCGTGACGCCTGCGGTGGGGCCTGGCTCGACGTCGCTGAGAGCGGAACGCCTGTGCTATGATTTTTCTTCGCGCGCCCGTAGCTCAGCTGGATAGAGCGTCGGCCTCCGGAGCCGAAGGCCACAGGTTCGAACCCTGTCGGGCGCGCCAACAAGCGAGTGGCTAAGCCCCTTACTTGGGTGTTGGCACCTTCCGCGAAAGTTTGCAGTCTGCATGATACGCCTGGGACGGATCACTGTTCTCGGGGTACAGCCACACTTCTCCACGGCGGATCGGGCGCCCGCACCGCGTACACATGGCGGCGCCGGTATAGAACTGGAGCTGGGATGGAGGGAAGAGCCACCGAAAGAACCGTTCGAGCACAGAAAACCCCACAACGGTTCTAACGGCAGCACAGCATCAACCGAACACGCCTTTTGATGGACGACCTGTGGCCGGTTCCACCAGAAGCGCGACATCTTTTACAACAACGTGGCGCGCTTCTTGCGCATTGATCCGACAGTCAAAGCCAACTCCGTGGCCGCAGGTCCAGCCGCCCTACGTGAACCGCTCCGAGGCTGTGCAAAAGGCGTTCGCCCTTTGACCGAAGCCCGTGGCAGCGCGCGTGGCAACACCGGCAAGTAACTGGTAAAGTATAAGTTCGCGTCCGGATTTCTAGCCTCCGGAGCCGAAGGCCACAGGTTCGAGTCCTGTCGGGCGTGTCAAAGAAAGTTGAAAGTATAAAGTTCAAAGTAGAAAGTAAGTTGAAGCTACTTTCTACTTTCTAGTTTCTCCTAAGTGGGCCGCTAGCTCAATTGGCAGAGCAGCAGACTCTTAATCTGCGGGTTCTCGGTTCGATTCCGAGGCGGCTCACCAAACTTTCGTCAGCCTTCTCCGCTGACGCTAAGTATTTGAAGAGCGGTACAGTTGTGGCGGTTCGAGGGGAAGTCGAGAAGGGCCGTCTCTCCGCTCGCGAGGGTCACCTATTGGACCATGACGAGGTCGCTTCTCGGATCGACCAGCGCTATCGCGGCTGATGCGCGTCCGCTGGACGACGGACGCGGCGGACGATCTCGAGCATCGCCGAACGCCGCCCCGATTCCGCACGAAGTGTTGCGCAGACCATCGTCCAAGGTATCGCGGCACTTGAAACGCTGGCCACAAGAACAGGTTGCGAGCGGTCATTTCTTCACCGGAAAGTAGTTTAGCTATGGCGGATGAAACTGCTGTCCAGGAATTCAAGAAGCGTCTGCGGGGTGAGTTGCTTCGCCCCGGTGACGCCGGCTATGACAGCACCCGCAAGGTCTTCAACGCCATGATCGACAAGCGTCCGGGGGCCATTGCCCGCTGTGTGGGCGCCGCTGACGTCGTCGCGTGTGTGGAGTTTGCCCGCGAGCATGACCTGGAGGTAGCGGTGCGGGGTGGGGGGCACAGCATCGCCGGCAAGGCGGTCTGCGACGGCGGCTTGATGATTGACCTGTCGCGGATGAAGGGTATCCGGGTCGATCCCGTGCGCCGTACCGTGCGAGCCGAGCCGGGGCTGACCTTGAGTGAGTTTGATCGCGAGACCCAAGCGTTTCGTCTCGCAACGACTCTAGGTGTTTTGTCGACGACGGGCATTGCAGGCCTAACGCTCGGCGGGGGGCTGGGCTGGCTGTCCGGCATGTACGGGCTTGCCTGCGACAACCTGATCTCAGCAGACGTGGTCACCGCCGACGGCCGCTTGCTGACTGCCAGCACTGCAGAAAATGAGGATCTGTTTTGGGGTGTGCGGGGCGGTAGCGGGAACTTCGGGATCGTCACCTCGTTTGAGTACCGCTTGCATGAGGTGGGTCCCGTGCTGGGCGGCGCGGTGGCCTACCCTCTGGACAAAGCGAGAGAAGTCCTGCGCTTCTATCGCGAGTTCGCCAGCGCCTGTCCCGATGAGTTGAGCACGCAAGCGGGGATGATGAGGCTGCCAGGCGGCCCGGCGGTCGCCATTGTCGGCGGCTGCTACTGCGGGTCGCCGGAGGAGGGAGAGAAACTCCTGAAACCTCTCCGCACGCTTTCGACGCCCGTCATGGACCTCTTCGGCGTCAGGCGCTACGTCGAGATGCAAAGCATGCTCGACGACTTTTTCCCTCCGGGGCGCCGACAGTACTGGAAGTCCAACTTTCTCAAAGCCTTCAACGATGAAGGGATTGAGGCCGCTTCCGCCTGCTTTGCTGCGGCCCCGTCTCCTCACACGTTTTTCTGGTTCCCGGGAGAGCATATGCACGGAACTGCGTCCCGCGTGGGTCTGACAGCGACCGCCTTTGCTCATCGTCAGTATGCGCACAACTTCAGCATTTTCTCGCAGTGGGTCGACGCCGGAGACTCGGAGAAAAACATCAGCTGGACGCGGCAGTGCTGGGATGCTATGAAGCCGTTCATGGCCTCCGGTGTCTATGTCAACTATCTCGAGGAGGAAGGGGACCCCCGCGCGCGGGAGGCGTACGCTGGGAATTACGAGCGGCTGGTGGCGCTGAAGAACAAGTATGACCCGACTAACTTCTTCCGGGTCAATCACAATATCAAGCCGACCGTCTGATCTCGGCCCCGTCAGCCGCACAAGAGCGCACACGCCAACGCGGGCGCGTAGGACTTAAGCGCACGACTCGCGACCGAAGTGTCTATCCCAAAGCGAGTCTGCTCGCGGGCGGGTAAGCAACTTTATTGAACGAGGACGCCGGCGAGCTCTCCCCGAGTGCAAGTGCTCGCACGTCGGCGAATGGTCTCCTTATCGCCTCCGCTTCAATCGACCGGAATCTCGACTTCGACGAAGGTGCCGGGAGCGGCCACAGGCGCGTCGAGACTGCGGGCGGCGAATTCAAGCACGGCCTTGACCTGGTCTCGCGACACGGGGAACTGCTCCATCACTTCGTCAATGGTCATGCCATCTTCCAGGTTCTCGAAGACGATCGCCACCGGCGTGCGCGTGCCCTTGAACACCCAGGCCCCGCTGACCTTGCCAGGGATGCTTTCCACAGCCGGGCACTGGGACCAATCGAGCGAGCCCATTTGACTAATCTCCTTCCGGCTTTCAGCTTAAGGGATCTCAGGCGCGCCGTCACGTCGTGGTCACGCGGCTCGGAGGCCGTCGAGCCGATCTACACCCACCATCTTCCATGCGGGTAGTCACCGCGCGTTGCGCCACATTCGTGCGATCTCGTCCTCTCCGAGCGGCACACGACCCTTCACCCGGAGACTCTCCATCCACTCACGAGCGAAATCGCGCTGCAGCCAGAGGTTCAGCCCCACCGTGCACATCATGCCGAGCAGGGCACCGACGCTCGCGAGCGCCATGTCCTTGTGCGCGTCCCAGACGTCGCCCTGGGTGCCGAGGTAGGCGATGCCGAGATCGCCGCCGAACGCTTCGGCCGCCACCCATTCGAAAAGTTCGAAGAGCATTGACGTCGACATCGTGACGTCGATCGGCAGGAAGTAGGACCAAAAGCCGCGCGCATCCGCGACCCGGATGAACACCTCGCGGATGGGATAGACGAACAGCAGGCCATACAGAAAGTGCACGAGCCGGTCGAAATGGTTACGCTCGAGGCCCAACAGCGCATTGACGGAGCTACCGGTCAGGCCGAGCGCCCAGTCATCGTACGGCACCAGCGCGTACGTGTAGTGAGCGCCCACCGAGTGCAGGCACATGAAGAGGAAGATCAGCGTGTAGGACACCCTCGAGAGGGGCAGGATCCGGACAGTCGCGACGAGCGCGACGCCGAACAGGGCGGCGAGAAAGTTCTCGAGCGCCCAGTCCGCCCGGTCGTAGGGTGCGATGGCGAGCAGCCCCCAGACGCCCGCTAAAGCGAGCGCCAGTAGGGACAGGTAGCGGCGCCGCGAGAGCAATCGGGTCACACGACTCCGTTCTGTTGTGTCCAGCGTCTGCGGTCCCACTGCCGAGACCATACAACTCGCGATAACGCCGCGGTGTTTATCGGTTGCTGGAGCCCTGGACATGCGGTGGTAAGCTACACATTCCTTGTAGGCTACGCTGAGAGGAGATACACGTGACCAACCCAATCGCTGGCGCCATCAAGGTTGCCGTGCTCGTTGTCGTCGGACTCACCGTCACGCCGGCGGCGGGGGCACAAAGTGCCGATACCGTTCTGCTAGACGGCAAGATCCTGACTGTGGACGACCGATTCTCGGTTCGCGAGGCCCTCGCCATACGCGAGGGCAAGATCGTGGCGACGGGCAGCAGCGCCGATGTCAAGAAGCTTGTCGGCCCCAGTACGCGTGTGATCGATCTCCAGGGCCGCAGCGTGATCCCCGGCCTGATTGATAACCACATGCATGCGACCCGCGCGGCCGAAACCTTCGGCACCGAGGTGAACTGGATCGGTGCGACTTCTCTCGCCGAAGGCCTCGACCGCATTCGCCAAGCGGTGCAGAAGATGAAGCCGGGTGCCTGGGTGGTCGTCGTGACGCCGCCGGCAACCGTGGAGACCTTCAAGGAGAAGCGCCGGCCAACCCAAGCCGAGCTCGTCGCGGCGGCGCCGCATAATCCAGCGTACGTGCAGCTTGGCTACGGTTGGGCGATGATGACGCCACTGGCGCTCAAGGCTCTGAACATCAATAGCGACGCTGGCCTGCCGGCCGGCGCAAAGCTGGAAACCAATGCCAACGGGGACCCAACCGGAGTGATTACGGGCAACATTGTGACGTTGTTCGACAAACTTCCTAAGCCGACTTTCGAGGAGCAAGTTGAGGGCACCAAGGCATTCTTCCGGGAGCTCAATCGCTTGGGCTTGACTGGCGTCGTCGATCCCGGAGGGAACAATGTCCTCCCGGAGGATTATCAGGCCCTGTTCAAGGTCTGGCGCGATGGCCAGTTGACGATCCGGGTGGCCTACAGCCTGAACGGCATGACGCCTGGTTCGGAGTTCGAGGAATACAAGAATTACCTCGCGATGCTGCCGATGGGATTTGGCGACGAGATGCTGCATTTCAACGGCATCGGGGAGCGAATCACCTGGGCCATGAACGGCATCGACGGCCTGGCCTCTGAGACAGACCGGCGGAAGTACTACGAAATAGTCAAGTGGGCTGCCGACCGTGGCATGGCAGTCACCATGCACTGGGGGAGTGATAAGAACGTCGACCAGCTCCTGACCATCTTCGAACGCGTGAACAAGGACGTGCGCATCGCACCCTTGCGATGGACCGTGGCACACCTCAATAACGCCTCGCCGCAGACTCTCCAGCGTATGAAAGCGCTGGGCGTGGGCTGGACGGTACAGGACACAATGTACAACGGTGGCGACCAGGTTCTAAAACAGGAAGGCGCCGAGGCGGCGCGTCGCATGCCGCCAGTCGAGACGGCCAAGAAGATCGGAGTGGTCGTCAGCGCCGGTACAGACGCGCACCGCGTGTCCACCTACAATCCGTTCACGGTGCTGCAATGGTTCCTCGACGGCAAGACGGCCAGCGGGACACCGACGCGGGGGCTTCAGGATCCGGAGACGCCCAGCCGCGCCGACGCTCTGCGCTTCTACACGATGGGCAGCGCGTGGGTCGCACGAGAGGACGACCGGCGAGGCTCGCTTGAAGTCGGCAAGCTTGCCGATCTTGCGGTTCTGTCAAAGGACTACATGACCGTGCCGGTCCAACAGGTCGGCAGCACGGTATCGCTCCTCACCATGGTCGGCGGCAAAGTGGTTTATGCAGCCGGACCCTATGCTCAATTGGAAGAGAAGCGCTCCAGGCGGGAGGGTACCGACTAACCCGCCCTCTGCGGTGGTCTTGTTCCGGGTGCCATTCGTGGCGCCCCTCGCGGTGTGAGGATCAGCTCTCACGCCGGACTTCATTGAGGTGGTCGAATAAATCCGCGAGCTGCACCGAGAAAGTCGTCCCTGGGTGCTATTGAGAGACTTTTGTCCGCCTGTGGAGAGGAATTCCTGATGCGTGGAAGACCGGACAGCGGATCACGCGCACGAAGCCCGAAATTCTTCGCGCTCCACCGAGGCAAACCAACGCCTGTGTTGTCGTTGAGACCACCTGCACGCGTTCCTGAACATGGGTGAGCCACTCGAAGAAGCGCCCCTGATCGTCCTCGCTCATACCCGTCACCCTGAACAGCAGCAGAGACCCGCGATGATCCCGTGGCAGTGAGAGTTGCGTCGCTGCGCGCCAGCAGAAGATGCGACTCACAGATTGTCTTGCACACCGTTGCACGCCTTTCGTCCAGACCCCTGGTCGGCAACTCGTTTGCTTACAAAAATGTACTTTTCTTTGATGCTCACGGACGTCCTTCTCGTCGATCCGAACGCCGGCGTGCTCGTAACGACCATCCGTCGCGCACTTGCAACAGTGGCGGAAGTCGAGCTGTGTGCCGGGTTTCGCGGTGCCCGGGCACGGCTGTTGACGAAGCAGCCAGACCTGCTCGTCACCAATCTTCGGCTTGGCGAGTATAACGGTCTCCATCTGGTGGTGTTGGTGGCCCCGAAGGGCACGCGTTGCGTTGTCTACGCGGCGCAGGACGATCTCGTCTTAGCGCGCGAGGTGCAGCGCCTTGGAGCCTTTTACGAGCGGTTGTCCCGACTTCCCTTCGCCCTTCCCTCGTACCTCACCAAGACGCTGCCAGAGCGTGATCGACGCGACGTCATCGTGCTCGACCGGCGGCGGCTATCATTTCGAGGCGGTCGGCGCAGCACTGATCGGTACAAGCTCGCCGTGAATTCTGGTGTCCCGTCCGTGCATTAGTCGTGGAGCGACTGCAGGAAGTGAATCGCGGCGCCACCCGGGACCGACGGCTCTTGCCGCACGACTTGTCCAACGCCTGAAATGATTGACTTCGATTGAACGCTCGTCAGGAATTCGATTTCCACCTCGACGCGCTCACCGACCTGAAATTGACGGTAGGTTCGGAGCAGCACCCCGGACACACTCAGATTCACCGTTCGGCATGCGTGCCACTCGTCGCCATCGAGACGGCGAATGCGCACGGGCCAGCTGACGCCATAGCGCTGAGCCCGCCGTGGTGCGTCACCCCGTTCCATCGTTGCATAGCGATAAGCAACAACTGGGGCAGAGTGCAACGGTGTGTCGCGAGAGCGGTAAGTCGCTGATGCGGCTCGTCATGACACATACGTCCGACGCGTCAGCGATTTGCCGAGTGTCAAATTTCTGGCGAATGAGGTCACTTTTTGCACACTTCGCATGAGCGAAGCTTATGCAATGGTGAGAAACGCGACCCCGCAACCTTGCCGGTGCAAGTACGAAGTTCAAAGCGCAAAGTAAGTTGAAAGTGTGAACAGGTAAAACTCGCGTCAGCACGTTTCATGTATTGCGAAGCCGGCTGATAAGACTCGCGAGAAAATACCTGGACGTGTCGTCAAGAGAGACGCGAGAGCCGCCGACGGGAGATCGGCGACTCTCGCGACGTGACGCGGGGCTATCTGGCAGCCGAAGCGGGCGCCGGTTTGGCGAATCGCGAATCGTCAACCGCCGAATTCACCGTCACCGGATCGAGTGTGACCACGACGATGTTCTCTCGTGGTCCGTTCACCGTCCACTTCAACGGCATCCTGACGCCGTTGATCACGGTGTAGTCGCTATAGTCGATCCTGAACTGGTGGCAGCAGAAATATGACGGCTGCTGATAGGCGAGGCTCAGCAACGCGCCTGAGTCCTTGTCGAAGTTCAGCGTCACTTTCGGCAGAGTCTGCATGCGGCCCTCAACGACCCAGGTGGAGTGACCGTTCACCTTTTCCTCTCCGACCACGCGGGGATTCTGCACGATCGTTTTGAAATTCGCCGGCGCGATCACGGCGTTTTCGAGTCTCGCGATGTCGAGCTCATCAGGTCGCATATCGCGCGCCGCGGCGGCTCCCGCTTTGATCCAACCACCGGCGGCATTGTACGAATTAAGCGCGTCGCCAGCCGGATTGTGCGTGATCACCTGGCGTTTATCCACACCCTTCGAATAGATCTCGATCGGCGTCACAACCGCCACGGCCCGCTCGGGGTGAACCTGGTCGATGTGACCGAGGGCGGCCGTCGTGCCTTTCGCGTACCGGGAGGTGACCTTCGCGAGGTTGTCCCCACCCATCACGGTGACGTTCCTGGTGAAAATGGAATCCACCGAGGGGCTCGCTGCGGCGCTCGCCGGTATCGCTAACTCGCCTTCTTCATCGTTGTACGGAAGGACCCCCGCCGGCGTCGTGTGTCCACGATGGCAGGTAAAGCAAGTCACAACGTTCCGGCCGTTGAACGTGTTCTTGTTGACCTCCGCCACCATCTGGATCATCCGCCGCGCGGTCGCTTTCTGGGGTTTGGTGTCCAGCTCACGCTTCGTGTTGTCGTCGTCGTGGCAGTACACGCAGTGGACCCCGAGCGCGATCTCCATGTACTGCATGGACGGCACCATCAAGTCGGCCGGCAGACCGTTCAACACCTTGATGTTCTTGTAAAACTGCTCCGACGCCTGGCCAGGCGCCTGAGCGGCCACCGATCTAGTGCCGACCCAGCCGATCGCCAGAGCAAGCACCAGCGCAAACCCAATGATCGCCATCACCGCTGGCTTTAGCTTCCCGCTCATGTCCCCCTCCCTTTCAAATGTCCAAACCAAAATTCTACCCGGGCGAATCCAAAAATCCGCCCCTACATCACGGACATGCTCGCCCTACATGTGCGAACAGGTCCGCCCAACATGGATCTCAGGTGGCCCACAGGATGTCCAAGATGCTAACACAGGTTCGGCCGACAGGAGTCAAGAGCTTTCAGATTTCAGCGTCAGCGCGGGGCGCGCTACCGCTCCTTCGGCTCCCCCAGCACCGGCATCGCCAGCGACGGTGAGCAGGTGGGCTCCGTCCAGCGCTCGGTCACCACCTTCGTTCGCGTGTAGAAGGATACGCCCTCCATGCCATGCACGTGCAAATCACCAAAAAGAGACGACTTCCAGCCACCGAAGGAAAAGAAGCCCATTGGCACCGGGATCGGGACGTTGACGCCGACCATGCCGACCTCGATCTCCTTCCCGAAGCGGCGCGCGGCAGGGCCCGACTGTGTGAAGATGGCGGTGCCGTTGCCGTACGGGTTGCGGTTGACGACCTCAATGGCCTCATCAAGCGACGTCGCCCGCAGCACCACGAGCACGGGACCAAAAATCTCGTCTCGGTAGATCGTCATGTTGGGCGAGACCCGGTCGAAGACGGTCGGGCCGATGAAGAAGCCATTCTTGTAGCCAGGCACCTGAAGGCCACGTCCATCAAGCGCGAGCGTCGCTCCCTGCGAAACGCCCGCGTCGATATATGCCGCCACACGATCGCGATGCTGCGCTGTGATCACCGGGCCCATCATCACGCCCGGCTCGAGGCCGGGGCCGACCTTGAGCTGTGATGCTTTTTGCGCGAGCACCTCGACCAGCCGGTCTCCGATTTCACCTACTGCGATGATGGCGGAGATGGACATGCAGCGCTGACCCGCCGATCCGAAGCCTGCGCTGATCAGCGCGTCGGTGGTGGACTCGAGATCGGCATCAGGCATGACCACGGCGTGGTTTTTCGCCCCACCCAGCGCCTGCACACGCTTGCCGTGGGCAGCCGCCGTGGCGTACACGTACTGCGCGACCGGCGTCGACCCGACAAACGAAATGGCTCTCACCGTCGGGTGCGTCAACAGCGCATCTACCACGTCTTTGTCGCCGTGAATCACGTTGAACACGCCATCCGGCAGACCGGCTTCCCGAAAGAGCATCGCCATTTCTACGCTGGCCGATGGATCCTTCTCGGAAGGCTTGAGCACGAAAACATTCCCGCACGCGATGGCGAGCGGAAACATCCACAACGGCACCATGGCCGGAAAATTGAAGGGCGTGATGCCCGCGCAGACGCCGACCGGCTGCAGCATCGAATGCGAATTCACGCCGGTTCCGACATCCTCGGCATGCTCGCCTTTCAACAGATGCGGAGCGCCGGTGGCAAACTCGACCACCTCGATGCCGCGCTGCACGGACCCGATCGCATCCGCCACGGTCTTGCCGTGCTCTTCTGAGATCACCCGCGCGATCCGCTCGCGGTTCTGCTGCAGGAGCTCACGGAATCGCGTCAGAACGCGGGCCCGCTCCAATGGCGTGGTGGCGCGCCAGCCTGGAAACGCCCGTTCGGCGGCCGCCACGGCCTCGTCGACATCTTCCGACGCAGCAAACGGCACACGTCGGATCACCTCGCCCGTCGCCGGGTTGTGGATGTCTCCTTGTCGAGAGCCACGCGCATTTATCTGCCGGCCATCAATCCAGAACGGGACGGTCGATAGCGCGCGTGCTTCTCTCGCGGCTTCCGCAGTTTT
>Ga0184639_10001316_pt1 | contig 10658 bp, 9 predicted proteins | sample PLM31_170_b2_FD_133155 | JGI IMG/M metagenome (GOLD analysis project Ga0184639, IMG submission 133155) | Groundwater sediment microbial communities from an aquifer in East River, Colorado, USA - PLM3-1_170_b2 | ecosystem: Environmental > Terrestrial > Soil > Riparian zone | place: USA: East... | reverse complement strand
ATGCTGCGAGCCTCCTGCACGTTGAACACGAGCCGGGAGGAACAGGAGCCTGCGGTCACCGAGACCTGGAGGTCGCTGATGTCCACGTAGAACGCCGAGACGTTGAACGTGCCGCGGCCTCCCATGATCCTGGACTTCGAGCCGACCTCGTAGTTCCACGCCGTCTCGTCGTTCCAGGATTCCCGGCTGCCGAACGTCACGAGGTCCTGGGCCGTGCACAGCGGTATGTTGAGGGGGTCGTTGATCCCGCCCAGCCGGAAGCCCTTGGCGATCTGCGCGTTTAAATTGGTCGCTTCGCTCACCTTGTAGGTGGCGATCAAGCGCGGCGCGTAGCCGTCCGCGCCGGTGGAGCCGGGTTGCGAGACGATGGCCGTGCCGGTGTTGTCGTGAGCGAAGATCCCGTCGAAGATCTGCTCCTTGTCCTCGTCGAAGTGGTAATAGCGCAGGCCTCCGGTCAGTTTTAGCCGGTCGCCGAGGGACAAGGTCCCTTCGCCGAAGAAGGCATACTGACGGAGGTCGTAGCTCAAATCGGAGAAGAACAGCGAGTTTCTGGGCGCCCGCAGTCCCTGGGTCGAAATACCGGTGAGCTCCTCGAATCCGGCGACCAGCAGGTTCTGGCCGTAATCGCGGTTCGAGTCGGCGTAGAAAGCCCCGGCGAGCCATTGGAAGCGTTCCGGACCGCCGGAAAGACGCAGCTCCTGTGTCCACCCTTTAGCCTGGGTGGCATCGTCCAGCGGCGAGTCGAGCGTGTAGACGTTCTCGGGCAGGCCGATGCTGCCCCCGGTGATGCTGGAGGTCAGCGCTCCCGCGTCGCGCACGACCAGAATGTCCCGATCGGTGTAAGACGTGACCGACGTCAGGGCGACGCCGCCGAAGTCGTAGCTGATGTTCAGGTCGCCGAGCAGGAATTCGTCGGTGAACGGCTCGTTGATCTGCGTGAAGAGCTCGCGGTCACCGAGGGTGACCGCGGGGCGGGTCGTGGTGAAGGGGTTGGCCAGGATGTTGTAGACGTCGATGCGGTTCCAGCCGTCCATCTCGACTTTCTGGTAGAGGAGCCGCGGCGTGATGGTGAGCCGATCGTTCGGAGCGATCTGGATCGCAGCCCGGACGCCGTAACGGTCGCCGCTGTTGACGTCTTCCTTGACGCTCAAATCCGGCTGCACCGCGTCCATGTAACCGGCGAACCGATCGAAGTACCCGGCGACGCGAAGCGCGGCCGTGCTGCCCAGAGGCACGTTGAAGCCGACCTTGGCTTGACCGCCCGCTTCGCCGTCACTGATGGTGCTACCGGCGAACTCGCCGAAGAACCGCGTTGCGCCGAGCTCGGGCGGGTTGGTGATGTAACGCACCGTGCCCGCCAGCGAGCCGGAGCCGAACAGGGTCCCCTGCGAGCCGCGCAACACTTCGACTCGAGATATGTCGAACAGGTCGAGGTCCGGCGTGAAGAGCGACATCGAGATGACCGATTCGTCCAGATAGACGCCCACCGACTCCTTGACGCCCGGCTGGTCACGCGCGATCTGGCCGGAGGAGACACCACGGATGGCGATCTGGCTCTGGCCAGGGCCCAGGTTCTGAACGGAAAAGCCGGCTACGTTGGCGGCCACCTCCTCGATATTCTCGACGCCGCGCTCCCGCAGGATTTCTTCGGTCGGCGCCGCGACGGAGAAGGGAGTGTCTTGCACCGTTTCCTCGCGTTTCATGGCCGTGACCGTGACCTCCTCCGCGACCCTCAGCTCGAGAGCGAGGTCGACGGCGAGCGTGGCGTCGGCAGCGAGCCGTCGGTCCTTCTGGATCACCTGGCGGAAGCCCTGCAGATCGGCCGACACGGTGTAGAGGCCGGGCGGGAGATCGGTCGCCTCGTAGGCGCCGGTTGCGGAGGACCTGACGACACGCGTTGCCCCGGTCTCCTGGTTTGTGATCGTGATCGTGGCGCCGGGCACCGGGGCACCGTTGGCGTCACGCACGGCGCCGGCGATTTTTCCTTCCGGAGACTGGGCGAGCGCCCCCACGGCGGAAAGGCTGGCGAGCGCGGCGCAGACGATCAGGACTGCAATCCGTTGCTGGAACATGGGAGCCTCCTTTTTCAAAGGTTTCCGCGAAGCCGGTTGATGATAGGAATGGGCGTCAAGAGGTTCTTGGTGCCGGGCCGCAGGCCGGGGCCCGTAGGCACTCGTCGAGGATGTGACCGCGCTCTGCGTGATGCCGCGGATCCACTGGTGAGGCATGGGACCTCCTCGCAAAAGAAAGATCGAAGCGAAATTCCCGATAGGGGCCTCCGCAGGCGAGAGCTCCTGAGGTCAAGGGCCTGGGATTCTAGTGGCCGCGGTGAGGAGAATCAAGGCGCAAGCGAATCCGAGGGCGGCCGCCCCCCCGGGGCCTTCCCTCCCCTAGTTCCTGGTCCCGTCCAAGTCCGGCGGGCGAAACGGCGCCAGGAACCGGATCCGCTTCTCCCATTCCGCCATTCGCCCGACGAGCAGATCGAAGCGCGCGGCGAGCGAGTCCGTTTCGAGCAGCTCCTGGAGCTCCTCGGGCGTGTAGCGCAGGCGCAACGCCAGCTCGGAGGCGAGCCGCTCGGAGGAAAGCGCTTCCCGCGGGAGCGGGGGTAGTTCCATCGCGAGAGAGACCTTCCGGAAGAGCCGGGTCGCGAGGCGAGAGACCCGGGCCGCCTCCCGAACGGTCGGGAAGCGGCCGGTCGGGACCTCCTCGACGCGTGCGGAGCGGTACGGTTTTGCCTCGGCCTCTTCCAGGATGCGGTAACGGAACCGCCCCTCGAGCACGATGTTGTAGCGCCCGTCGGGAAGCTCTTCCGAGTCCACGATCCCCCCCGCCCCTCCGATCGGGTAGATCGGCAGGGGCTCCTCCCGGCTCTCCCAGCCCGGCTTCAGCATCGCCATGCCGATCGTGCGGTCCCCTTCCAGCGCGTCGGCCACCATCGCCCGGTACCGCGGCTCGAAGATGTGGAGAGGCAGGAGCGTCCCGGGGAGCAGGACGACGCCGGGGAGCGGAAAGAGGAGGATGCGGCGCGCCTTCAACGTCCCGCTCCCGGCTCCGCGCTCCCGGAAAGCTCGAGCACGTAGGCCACCGTCTGGCGGATCTCCTCGTCGGTGAGCTTCCCCTCGAACTTCGGCATGGGGTCCTTCCCCTTGCGGATCTGACGCTCGATCGACTCCGCGCTCCCGTCCCCGCGCCAGACCCCGTCAAGCAGGTTCGCGTAGGGGAACCGGCCGGCCACGATCGTCCTGCCATCGCCGCGCCTCGAGTGGCAGGAGGCGCATTTGCGCTCGAAGATCTTCCGTCCCGCGGCGACCCGCCGCTCGGTCGCGTCCGCCTCGGGCAACGAGGCCTGCCCGCACGCGAGGGCGCCGGCGGCGATCAAGACGAGCCACTGCGGGCGCCAGCGCACGGCCGAAGTGTAACCGAGCGCACGCGCTCGGGGCGCGTTTTAGAGAATTCTCACTTCATGCTAAGTTGCCAGCGCGATGGCGGATCCGCGCGACAAGGTCGGGGCCAGCGTCCCGGGCAAGTACTACGTGGACGCGCAGTGCATCGACTGCGACGTCTGCCGTGTGACGGCGCCCGCCAACTTTCAGCGGGAAGAGGAGAAGGGGTACTCCTACGTCTTCAAACAGCCCGAGACGGCGGAAGAGGAGGCGCAATGCCAGGAGGCGATGGACTCCTGTCCCGTCGAGGCGATCGGGGAGGACGGGTAGCCGATTTCGGATTTCGGAATCCGGATTTCGGAATGAGGGAAAGATGGGTATCGGATTTCGGAATTCGGAATCCGGATTTCGGAATGAAAGCCGGGGGCCCAAATCCGCAATCCGAAATTCAGACTTCTCAGTCCTCAAGCTTCCTGAAGTACTCGATGGTCCTCGCCAGCCCCTCCTCGAGTCTCACCTTCGGCTCCCAGCCGAGCTTCGCGCGCGCCTTCGCGATGTCGGGCTGGCGCACCTTGGGGTCGTCCACCGGGAGGGGCTTGAAGACGATCTCGCTCTTCGTGCCGGTCAGCCGCTGGATGGTCCGGGCGAAGTCGAGGACCGAAAGCTCGGCGGGATTCCCGATGTTGACCGGCTCGCGCTCGTCGGAGAGAAGGAGGGCGTAGATTCCCTCGATGAGGTCGGAGACGTAGCAGAAGGAGCGCGTCTGCGACCCGTCTCCGAAGACGGTCAGCGGCTGACCGGCTAAGGCCTGGCCGATCAGCGCGGGCACGACGCGCCCGTCGCGGGGGCGCATCCGCTCCCCATAGGTGTTGAAGATCCGCACGATGCGCGTGTCGAGCCCGTGGGCGCGGTGGTAGGCCATCGTCATGGCCTCCGCGAACCGCTTCGCTTCGTCATAGACCCCGCGGGGCCCGATCGGGTTGACGTTGCCCCAGTAGGACTCGGGCTGCGGGTGCACGAGGGGGTCTCCATAAACCTCGGAGGTCGAGGCAAGCAGAAAGCGCGCGTCTTTTTCCTTGGCGAGGCCGAGCGCCTTGTGCGTCCCGAGAGAGCCGACCTTCAGGGTCTGGATCGGCAGCTCCAGGTAGTCGATCGGAGACGCCGGTGACGCGAAGTGGAGGACTGCGTCGAGGGGGCCGTCCACCGAGATGTACGCTGTGACGTCCTGCACGACGAACTTGAATCTCTTCTCGGCGGCGAGGTGGGCGAGATTGCGCCGGTTGCCGGTCAGGAGGTTGTCCACCGCGATGACCTCGTGGCCGGCGGCGAGGAGGCGGTCGCAGAGGTGGCTTCCGAGGAAGCCCGCGCCGCCCGTCACGAGCACCCTCATGCGCTCGCTCCGGAAATCCGAAATCCGAAATCCGAAATCCGAAATCGGTCCTCGTGCGGCCTTCCGCCCTCGGAAATCCGAAATCCGAAATCTGAAATCCGAAATCGGTCCTCATCCGCCCGGGCAAATCCGAAATCCGAAATCTGAAATCCGAAATCCGTCTTCATCCCCGCCCCACGCCTGTGTAGCTCCAGCCGGCCGCCCGCATCTCCGCAGGCTCGTAGACATTGCGCAAGTCGATCAAGGTCTTCGCCTCGAGGAGAGAACCCAGGCGGACGAGGTCGAGCGCGCGAAACTCGTTCCACTCCGTGGCCAGGACGAGGAAGTCCGCTCCGTCCGCGCAGTCGTAGGAATCCCGCGCGTAGGTGAGGCCGGGGAAGACGGCCTTCGCGTTCTCCATGGCGGCGGGGTCGAAGGCGCGGACGCGGGCGCCGGCCTTCAGGAGGTCGGCGACGACGGCGAGAGCGGGCGACTCACGGATGTCGTCCGTCTCGGGCTTGAAGGCGAGGCCCAGGACCGCCGCGGTCTTTCCCGCGAGCGGGCCGGCCGCCGCCGCGATCTTCTCGATCATGCGGGCCTTGGTCTCGGCATTGACGCGGATCGTGGCCTCGATGATCTGGAACGCGTAGCCCCGCTGGCGCGCGAGGTCGGCGACCGCCGCCGTGTCCTTCGGGAAGCAGGAGCCCCCGAAACCTGGCCCGGGGTGCAGGAACTTCTTGCCGATCCGGCGGTCGAGCCCCATGCCGCGCGCCACGGCGTGCACGTCCGCGCCCATCAGCTCGCAGAGGCGGGCCACCTCGTTGATGAAGGAGATCTTCACCGCGAGAAACCCGTTCGAGGCGTACTTGATCAGCTCTGCGGAGGCCACGTCCGTCACGACGAAGGGCGTCTCGATCAGGAAGAGAGGGCTGTAGATCTCCTTCATGACCTCGACCGCCCTCTCGTCCTCCGCGCCGATGACGACGCGGTCGGGCCGCAGGAAGTCGGAGACGGCGGAGCCCTCCCGCAGGAACTCGGGGTTCGAGACGACGGAGAACTCGTGCTTCCCGTTCTTCTCGCGGATGATCTGCTCGATCATCTTCCCGGTCCCCGTCGGGACGGTCGATTTCGTGACGACGACCTTGTACCCGTTCATGTACCGCGCGACCGCTTCCGCCACCTGCCGGACGAAGGTCAGGTCCGGAGACCCGTCGGGCTTCGGGGGGGTGCCCACGGCGATGAAGATCGCGAGGGCGCTCTCGATCCCCGCCTTCAGATCGGTCGTGAAGCGCAGACGCCCGGCCCGCTCGTTCCGCGCCACGACCTGCTCCAGGCCAGGCTCGTAGATCGTGATCTCGCCGCGCTGGAGCGCGGCGATCTTCGTCTCGTCCTTGTCCACGCACACGACGGTCATCCCGAAGTCGGCGAGACAAGCGCCCGTCACGAGGCCCACGTAGCCGGTCCCGACCATACAAATGTTCATGCGATCTCTCTCCGTTGATATTCCAGAGAGCGGCGCAGCCCTTCTCGCAGCGGCACGCGCGCCCGGAAGTTGAGCAGCCGCTCTGCCTTTTCGACGGCCGCAAATGTCACCGGCACGTCCCCCGGCTGTTCGGGCTGCCGGTCGAGCTTCGCCTTCCTGCCCGTGACGGCTTCGATCTCGCGGACCAGCCCGGAGAGCGTGACGGGGTGCGCCCCCCCGAGGTTGATGATCTCGAAGCCGGAGGCGATTTCCAGGGCCGCTTCCACGCCATCGGCGATGTCGTCGATGTAGGTGTAGTCGCGGCGCGAGCCGCCGTCCCCGAAGAACGGGATGGAGGCCCCGGCCTCGATGTCCCGCAGGAAACGCGCGATGGCCATCTCCGGCCTCTGCCTCGGCCCATAGACGGTGAAGAAGCGCAGGCAGACGGCGGAGAGGCCGTGGAGGTGGTACGCGGTGAAGACATGCAGCTCTCCGGCCCGCTTCGTCGCCGCGTAGGGGGAGATCGGCCGGTCGATGGGGTCCTCCTCGGAGAAGGGGAGCTTCGCGTTCAAGCCATAGACCGAGGAGGACGACGCGAAGACGAAGCGCGGGCGTCCGTGCGCGACCGCGGCCTCGAGCAGATGGAGCGTTCCGACGCAGTTGACTTCCTCGTAGAGGACCGGCTGCGCGAGCGACGGGCGAACGCCCGCTCGCGCCGCGAGGTGCAGGACCGCGTCGAAGCCCTCCTCCGCGAAGAGGCGGAAGACGAGGGTTCGGTCGCGGATGTCCCCCTCGACGAGCCGGTAGCTCGAGTTGCCGCGGTGAGGGGCTACGTTCGCGCGCTTGCGGCTCGGATCGTAGAAATCGTTGAAGTCGTCCAGGACCACCACCCGGTCTCCGCGCGCGAGCCGCCGGTCGGCCAGGTGCGAGCCGATGAAGCCGGCTCCGCCGGTGACGAGGATGTTCATGAGGTCGGTTTCAACTCGTCGGCGTGGGAGCCGGAGCCGGCGTGGGAGACGGCGGCGCGGGATCCGCCTCCCGCGCGGAGGCTTGCGGCGCGCCGGCGGCGGACTGTTCGTACCTCTTCCGAATGCCCGACTTCTGCCGGTTGCGGATCAGCCAGCGCAGGAGCTTCGACTCGTCGATGCCGACGACTAGGTCGTTGGCCGCGTCGAAGAGCGCGGGGTCGTTGATGAGCCTGCCGGCGGTGCCCTCTCCCTCGTCGAGCTTTCGCGCGATCGAGTCGAGGCGCAGGGTGAGACTGCGGAGGTTCTGCGTGAACTCGCGGCCGAACCGCTCGTCATGGATGAGGAGCGGCACCGCGCCCTCCCCCTTCTCGAGCTGCTGCGCCACCTTCGCGAGGGAGAGGGCGGCGGCGGAGAGGTTGTCCACGAGCCCGTAGATCTTCTTCTTGCCTTCGGGGTCGGCGAGGAGGGCCGGGATCGCCCCGCTCTCCGTGCGCATCCCCTCCTCGATCTTGCCGAAAACGTTCCGCAGGGACTGAATCGCGGCCTGGAGCGACTCCCCGGTCTCGCGGCCGTACCTCCCGTCGGCCAGGAGCTTGCCGGCGAAGCCCTCGCCGCGCTCGACCTTCCGCAGGATCGAGTTGAGCGTCGTCAGCGTCGTGTTCAGGTTGTTGCCGAGGCGGCCGCTTTCCTCGCTCTCGGAGGTCAACGCCCCGAGGAAGCCCTTTCCGTCCTCCGTGCGCCCCAGGATGCTCTTCAGAGAACGCGCGATGGCGGAGAGGTCGGTCAGGAGGTCCCCCCCTCCCTCCAGGAGCTTTTCGAGCCCCGCGCCCGGCGCGGCCGGGATGTGGCCCCCCACGGACACCCCCGGCTCGGTGGCGGTCCCGCCCGCGAGGTCCACGTACTTGTCCCCCAGTAGGCCGATCGTCTTGATGGAGGCGCGGGTGCCCGTCCGGAGGCGCGGCACGATGCGGCGATCGACCTCGTAAACCACGCGGACGCTCTGGTCCGCCGGGTCCGGGGAGAGGTTGACGTCCAGGACGTTGCCGACCGTGACCCCGTTCAAGCGCACGGGGTTCCCGGAGACGAGGCCGGCCGCCGACTCGAAACGGGTGTGGAAGGGAAGCTTCTTCTTGAAGAGGTTGGCGCGCTGGCCGATCATGAACACGCCCAGCATGACCGCGGCGAGCGCGACCAAGACGACGAGCCCGACGCGGAACCGCCGCCGGACGTAGTGCTCGGTGACCGGCATCAGCTCTTCCCGCTCTCGGGCCGAACCGCCGCGAAGGTTCCCGTCCCACAAGGGAACCCCATCGCGCGGAAGTAGTCCTGCAGCACGGGGTGGCCTCCTCGCGCCGCTTCGTCGAAGGTGCCGATGAATTGGAACCGCCCCTGGTGGAGGAAGGCGAGACGGTCGGCCACCGCGTGTGCCGCCACGATGTCGTGCGTCACGACCACCGAGGTGGTCTGGAGCCGGACGTTGAGGTCCACGATAAGCTGCGCGATCTTCTCCGACGTGACGGGGTCGAGCCCCGTCGTCGGCTCGTCGTAGAGGATGACCTCGGGCTCGAGCGCGATCGAGCGGGCGAGCGCCACGCGCTTCCTCAGGCCACCCGACAGCTCCGAGGGCATCTTGCTCTGGATCCCCGGCAGGCCGACCATCCGGAGTTTCTCGGCGACGAGCGGCGCCACTTCGGAGGGAGACATCTTCATGTGCTCGCGAATCGGAAAGGCGATGTTCTGCTCGACGTTCATCGAGTCGAAGAGCGCGCCTCCCTGGAAGAGCATCGCCAGGCGCCGGCGCACGGGGGAGAGCTGCTCCTCGGTCAACCGGACGACGGATTCTCCGAACACGCGCACGTCCCCGTCGTCCGGCTTCTCCAGGCCGTTGATGTGGCGAAGCGCGACGCTCTTGCCCGTCCCGGAGGAGCCCAGGATGCAGAGCACCTCGCCGCGGAAGATCTTCAGGCTCACCCCCGCCAGGACTTCGCGCGTGCCGTAGCGCTTCCAGACGTTCTCGAACTCGACGACCACTTCGCGTTGCGGCCTGGGCTTCGGAGTTTGGGCGGCGGAGGCGGACATCGGTCAGAGCGCCAGAAAGAGCTTCGTCAGGAGGAAGTCCGAAACGAGCACACAGATGGAAGCGAAGACGACCGTGCGCGTCGTGGCCTGCCCCACGGAGGCGGCCCCTCCCTGCACCTGCAGGCCGTTGTAGCAGCCGATGGCCGCGATCTCGAGGCCGAAGAAGAAGGTCTTGCCGAGCCCGCTCGAAATGTCCGAGATTTCGAGCTGCTGCCAGATACTGGTCAGGTAGTCCTGCGTCGTCATCTGCAGCTCCGTGACCGCGATGATCAGGCCCCCGAGGATGCCGAGGACGTCCGCGAGCGCGGTCAAGACCGGCATCATGATGACCGTCGCAACGACGCGCGGGACGACCAGGCGGCGGACCGGCGAGATCGCCATGGACCGCAGGGCGTCCACCTGCTCCGTGACCGTCATGGAGCCGAGCTCGGCGGTGATGCCCGAGCCGACCCGCCCTCCGACCATCAGGGCCGTCAGCACCGGCCCGAGTTCCCGCACGAGCGAGAGAGCGACGACCCGCCCGATGAAGAGCTTCCCGCCGAAGGCGGCCAGCGAGTACGCCGTCTGGAGCGCGAGCACCATGCCCGTGAAGAGCGCCGTGATGCCCGTGATCGAGACCGATTTGACCCCGATCTCGTCCATCTGGCGCAGGATCTCCGAGGGATAGAAGGGCCGGGTCACGCAGGCGCGGAAGGTCTGGACGATCAGGTCGGCCAGGCCTCCCACGTACTCGACGATGGACTGTCCCTTGCGCCCGAATCGGTCCACGAAACGCAGGAACCGGATGTTCCGGTAGAAGACAGCGGTGGCCGATTCCTGGGGCGGAGCCATGAAAACCGGCATTCTAGCGGGAAGAGGCGCCGGTGTCTCGCTCCGGCCTCTAAATCCGCGCCTGCTGAAGATGAACTGATTTTCGCCATGGGCTGCTGCTCTGCGGCCGTTTGCTCTCGTCCGGCCGCGTCGAGCGGCCGCCTACTCACCAGACGCCGGCGCCCCGTGTGAGGGGCGCGGCGGCTGAGGCCGCCGCCGCCGGGGCAACGGGAGCACGCGGGAAAGCACGGCCCTGGCGCAGTATTCTCACGACCCGTGCGCGTGCTTCGGGTGTTTGCCATTTGGATGGCCGTCGTCCTCCTGACGGTGGTATTCGGCCTCCCCTCGATCGTGGCCGCCTTCGTGCCGCCGCGCGGAGACTGGTTCTTGCGCTTCGCGCGCGGGTGGGCGCGCTCGATCCTCTTCGTGGCGGGCATCTCGGTGCGGGTCCTCCACCGGGAGCGGCTCGACGAGCGCCGAAGCTTCGTGGTCGTCTCGAACCACGAGAGCTTTTGCGACATCCTCGTGCTCCTCGCCGCGCTCCGCGTCCAGGTGCGGTTCCTGGCGAAGAGAAGCATCTTCCGCGT
>Ga0184639_10001315_pt1 | contig 10670 bp, 11 predicted proteins | sample PLM31_170_b2_FD_133155 | JGI IMG/M metagenome (GOLD analysis project Ga0184639, IMG submission 133155) | Groundwater sediment microbial communities from an aquifer in East River, Colorado, USA - PLM3-1_170_b2 | ecosystem: Environmental > Terrestrial > Soil > Riparian zone | place: USA: East... | reverse complement strand
GACCTGATCCTCTCGGTGAAGGTGGTGGATAGCCTCGACGACGCCGTCTCCCATATCCGCGCCCATGGGTCCGGTCTCGCCGAGGCGATCGTGACCGCGCACTACCGGCGCGCGCGCCGCTTCACGCGAGAGGTGGACGCGGCGTGCGTACTCGTGAATGCCTCAACCCGGCTCGTGGACGGCGGCCAGTTCGGCATGGGCGCTGAGATGGGCATTTCCACCTCCAAGCTCCACGCGCGCGGCCCCGTCGGGCTGGAGGAACTGACGACCACGAAGTTCGTCGTACTCGGCGACGGGCAGGTGCGGGAGTAGCCAGGCGTTGCCAGGCGTCGGGGTCTTTGGGGGGTCCTTTAACCCCATCCACCTGGGCCACCTGCTTCTGGCCGACGAGATTCTGGAGCTCCTGCGGCTGGAGCAGATCCTTTTCGTTCCCGCGTCCGCGCCGCCTCACAAGCCTGCTCGGGGGCTTGCCCCCGCCCGGGACCGATACGCCATGACGGAGCTTGCCATTCGCGGCCACCCGCGCTTCGCCATCTCGGATCTGGAGCTTCATCGTCCCGGGCCTTCCTACACGGTGGACACCCTCGAGGCGCTGCGGAGGGCGTCGGGGCCGGAGGCGGCGCTCTATCTCCTCATCGGTTCCGAGACCTTTCTGGATCTGCTCTCCTGGCGGGATCCGCAGCGGATCGCACGGCTCGCGCGCCTGGTCGTGGTGCCCCGCGCCGGCGTCGCCTTCGATCCGGACGGGGTCCAGGCTCAGAAGGTGCTGACGGAGACTGGTCTGGAGGGCTGGATCCGGGTCGGCCCGTCGCGTCTGTCCCAACCCGAGAGGGGGGGCCCCGGACCCCTTCTCGTGGCGGCGACCTCGCTGCCGATCTCATCCTCTGAGCTCAGACGACGCACCCGCGAAGGGCGCTCCCTTGCCTATCGGGTGCCCGAGGCGGTGCGCGCCTACATCCTGGAGCACCGCCTCTACCGGGAGGAGGGTTGATGCCTGGACCAACTGCGACGGAAAAAGTCCGGCTTGGCGCCCTGGCGGCCCTGGAGAAAAAGGCTGCGGATCTCCGCGTGCTGGACCTTCAGGGAATCTCGGGGGTCGCCGATTTCTTCCTGATCTGCAGCGGGGCGTCCACTACTCAGATCGAAACCATCGTCGAAGCGGTGCGGCATGCTCTGAAGGTTGAGGGGATTCGACCGCGCCACAGCGAGGGAACGTCGGAGAGCGGGTGGTTGTTGCTGGATTACGGCGATGTCGTCATGCATGTGTTTCTGGACGAGACCCGGCAGTTCTATGCGCTGGAGCGTCTCTGGGGTGACGCGCCGCTCCTCTCGGTGGAACGCTGAGGAGTGAGGTTGATTTCCTTGACAGGCCATGATAGCGTATGCCCTCAACCGAGGGGGGGCACCCCGCGGCGGGGAGGCGGCAATGAGGAAGAATCGTCTGGCGTACTATCGGAAGAAGCTGGTTGAGAAGCATCGCCAGCTGGTAGAGGAAGTGGGGAAGAGCGCCCTCTACGGTAAGGGCCAGGAAGACGATTCCATTAAGGATCTGGGCGACCAGGCCACTACGGCCTACACGCGTGAGTTCCTCTTCGAGCTGGGTAACGGCGATCGTCGTCTTCTCAAAGAGGTGGTAACGGCGCTTCAGAAGATCGACGAGGGAACCTTCGGCGCCTGCGAACGGTGCGGAGAGGCCATCGTGGAGAAGCGGCTGGAGGCCCTTCCCTTCGCCCGGTACTGTATCGGTTGCCAGCGCCTGGTCGAGCAAGAGGAGCGCATGGCGACCGGGTAAGGCCTCCTCGTGTCCCCTCGCCTCGGTCTGCTGCTTGCCCTTCTGTTCGGCGCCTTCGTCGCCTACGTAACCGCCCTCAACACCAGCCGGGTTCGAATCACGCTGGGAGGGGACTGGGTCTACGATCTTCCGCTGATGGCGCTGGTGGTGGGCGCGTTCCTCGCCGGCGCGTGCGTCACGCTCTTCCTGACTGTTCTCCGCGACCTGGGTCGGTCGTTTCGCGAGTACACGAATGCGCGCCGCGCCCGTCGGGACGAGGGCCCCTTCGAGATCTATCATCGGGGAGTCGATGCCCAGCTGGCCGGGAAGCCCGACGTCGCCGCCGAGGCATACCAAGAGCTCCTGTCCCGCGAGCCGGGGAACGCCGACGCCCACGCCAGGCTCGGAGAGTTGGCGCGAGCCCGGGGAGATCACCAGGCGGCGCTCGATCATCATCTCGAGGCCATCCGGAGCGCGGAGCGTCCCGACACGCTCCTGGCCGTTGCCGTCGATTACCAGGCGGCGGGGCGCATGGATGAAGCCCTCGCGACCTATCAGCGGATTCTTCAGCGCGATCGAACCCACCTGACGGCCCTCCGTGCCATCCGTGACCTGACCGTCGGTCAGCGGCGATGGCGGGAGGCACTGCCCGCCCAAGAGCGGATTGTCGAACTCGTGGTGGAGGCTGAAAGGCCGGCGGAGCTCGACTGGCTGGCGGGCATTCAATACGAGATCGGGAAGGCGCTACTGGCCGAAGGCAAGCCCCAGGACGCCCTGAGCCACTTCAGAGAATCGCTCAAGGCGAACCGCGGGTTCCTCCCGGCTCACGTTGCCATGGGGGACGCGTCCTCGAAGGCCGGAGACCAACGGGAGGCGATGCGAATCTGGGAGCGGGCCGCGGAGGTCACGCCGGCCCCGGTTCTCCTTCGCAGGCTGGAGCAAGCCTATCGGGCGGAAGGGCGCCCGAGCCGGATGATCGGCCTCTATCAGGCTGCCGTCGCCCGGGCCCCCGAGGATTTGGTGCTGGCCTTTTCGTTGGGACGAGTGTACTTCGAACTCGAGATGCTCGACGAGGCGGCGGACCAATTCGAAAAGGTCGAAGTGCGGGCGCCGGGTCTCGCCTCGTTGCACGCCTACCTGGGCGTGATCTTCGAGCGACGCGGACAGGCGGCCGAGGCATTCCAGGAGTACCGGCGCGCCCTGACCCTGACCGAGAGCTTTGAATGGCCGCACAGGTGCTCGGCGTGCGGGATCGGGCACCCCCAATGGCAGGACCGCTGCCCGGGTTGCGGCCGCTGGAACACCTCCCAGCCCTAATCCGTCCCCTTTGTGGCAGGCGTGGGCCACCGTCGCTCTCGATCTCCTTTTTCCGCCGTTCTGTCCGCTCTGCCACGCCCGTCTCGGGGAGGGTCGCCGGGACCCACTCTGCGGGTCCTGCTGGGAGCAATTGGAGCGGCTCGTGCCGCCGTACTGTCGCACCTGCGGCCGCCCGTTCCCGAGCTTCGAGCCCGGTCGCGCCTCGGAACGCGCCCGCTGCGAGCCCTGCCGCCGCCGGCGCCCCTTGTTCACTTACGCGCGCTCGGCGACGCTCTACGGGGAACGGGTGCGGGAGGCGCTCTTTTGCCTGAAGTTCGGGGGCAAGACTGCCATGGCCCGCCCGCTGGGCGACCTGATGGCTGACGCGGGCGGTGCGATGGTCCCGATCAAGGGGATCGATTGCCTGGTGCCGGTGCCGCTCCATCCCTCCCGCGAGGCCGAGCGCGGGTTCAACCAATCGGGCCTCCTCGCCCGCCGGGTGAGTCAGCGGTGGGGGGTTCCCGTGGAGGCCAAGGCTCTCCGGCGGCAGCGTTTCACCCACTCGCAGACCGACCTCGACGCCGCGGAGCGCCGGCGCAACGTGAAAGGCGCCTTCGCACTCTCCCGGCCGGAGGCATTCGCCGAGCGGCACGTGCTGCTGATCGACGACGTCTTCACCACCGGCGCCACCGTTTCCGAGTGTGCGCGCGTCCTGCTGGCTGCCGGCGCGGCCAGCGTGGGAGTCCTGACGGTCGCCCGCGTGCCGTAGCATGACCTGCGCGCCCGGGCGCGCCCCGCTTAACCATTGACGCTCACTTTCCCGGGCCGATATAATGAAGGTCTTCGGTATCAAACAAGCATTAATCTTCTCCTGACCAAAAGGAGCCTGCAATGGGCGTGCGGGTCGGCGTAAACGGCTTTGGACGGATTGGCCGCGTGTTCTTCCGGGCGGCTCTCGGGACGAAGGAGCTGGACGTGGTCGCCGTCAACGACCTCGCCGACGCGAAGACCCTCGCGCACCTCCTGAAGCACGACTCGGTCCACGGCGCGCTCGCGGCCGAAGTCCTGGTCAAGGGCGACGCGATGTTCGTCAACGGGAAGGAGGTGCGGGTCTGTTCGGTCAAGGATCCCGCGGCGCTTCCATGGAAGGAGCTGGGCGTGGATGTTGTGGTCGAGTCCACGGGCATCTTCCGCGATCGGGCGACGGCCTCGAAGCATCTCTCTGCCGGCGCCAGGAAAGTGGTCATCACGGCCCCCGCCAAGGACGTCGACGTCACGATCGTCCTCGGCGTGAACGAGGCGACGTACGATCCCGGGCGGCACCATCTGGTGTCCAACGCCTCGTGTACCACCAACTGCCTGGCCACGGTGGCCCGGGTACTCGTGGACCGCTTCGGCGTCAAGCGCGGCTTCGCGTCCACGGTCCACGCCTATACGAACGATCAGCCGGTCCACGACTTTCCCCACAAGGATCTGCGTCGCGCCCGGGCGGCGGCGGTGTCGATGATTCCCACTACCACGGGGGCCGCCACGGCCGTCGGGCTCGTGCTTCCTCAGCTCAAGGGAAAGCTTGACGGCATCGCGATCCGGGTCCCGACGGCCAACGTGTCCGTGGTGGATCTGGTCGCCGATCTGGAGCGGCCGGCCAGCGTGGAGGCTATTAACGATGCCTTCCGTGCCGCCGCGGCCGGTCCCATGAAAGGCATCCTCGACGTCACCGACGAGGAGCTGGTCTCGTGCGATTTCAACGGCAACCCCCACTCGTCCATTGTGGATCTTCCCTTGACGGCCGTGGTGGACGGCAATCTCATCAAGGTGCTGGCCTGGTACGACAACGAGTGGGGGTACTCCTGCCGGGTGCGCGATCTGATCCGGTTCATGGCCAGGTCGCTCTGAGAGAGACCCGGGGATTCCGTGCGCGCGCGGGCGGGCTCGCGCGCCCCACCCGACATGGCGAAGCTAAGCGTCGAGGATCTCGACCTCCAGGGGAAGCGGGTCTTCCTCAGGGCTGATCTGAATGTCCCGCTGGCTGACGGCGGGGTCGCCGACGATACCCGACTCCGGGCGGTCCTCCCGACGCTTGAGCACTGCCTGAAGGCCGGGGCGAGAGTGATCCTGGCCTCCCACCTGGGGCGGCCGAAGGGGAAACCCGATCCGAAGTATTCGCTGGCCCCGGTCGCCAAACGGCTCGAGGAGTTGCTCGGTCAGCCGGTTCCTCTCGCCCCGGACTGCGTGGGCGAGGCCGTCGAGACCCAGGCTCGATCGCTCGAGCCCGGCCGGCTGCTCCTCCTGGAAAACCTGCGCTTCCACCCCGAGGAGGAAGCGAACGACGGGGCCTTTGCCCAAGCCCTCGCTCGGCTGGCCGATTGTTACGTCAACGATGCGTTCGCCGCGGCCCACCGGGCGCATGCATCCATCGAAGCCATCACCCGGTACCTGTCTCCGCCGGCGGCCGGCCTGCTCATGCGGCGGGAGCTTGCGGCACTGGGCCGGATCCTGGAGCGCCCCGAGCGCCCTCTCGTCGCCATCCTGGGAGGGGCCAAGGTGTCCGACAAGCTGACGCTGGTCCAGAGTCTGCTCGACAAGGTGGACGCTCTTCTGGTCGGGGGTGGGATGGCCTTCACCTTTCTCGCGGCCCTGGGCCACGGTGTGGGACGCTCGCTGGTGGAGCCGGAGCGGATCGAGCTGGCGCGCCGGGCGATGGCCCAGGCCAACCGGCGCGGGGTTCATATCGGGCTTCCCGTGGATACCGTGGTGGCCGACAGTCCCCAAAGCGGGGAGGGTCGTGCGGTCGGGGTCCGCGAGATCCCGGGCCACCTCATGGGGCTGGACATTGGTCCACTGACACTTGCCCGGTTCACGCAAGCCCTCAGCGGGGCAAAGACCGTGGTCTGGAACGGCCCCATGGGCGTCTTCGAGAGATCACCGTTCGCTCGGGGAACGCTAGGGCTTGCCCGGGCAGTCGTGGCGTGCGGTGCATTTTCGGTGGTCGGCGGTGGCGACACGGTGGCGGCCGTCAATCAGGCCGGGGTCGCCCGGAAGATCGGGTATGTCTCCACGGCCGGCGGGGCCTTCATCGAATTTCTCGAGGGCCGAACGCTTCCCGGCGTCGCGGCCCTCGCGGAGCGGTCCTGATGCGTTTCCCCCTCGTGGTGGCCAACTGGAAGATGCACGGCACCGTGGCGGAAGGGCGCGCCCTCGCCGCTCAGGTGAGGGACGGGCTCAAGCGGCCGCGGGGAGTGGAGGTGGTTCTCTGTCCGCCCTTCACCGCGCTTGTCGCGGTGGCCGACGCGCTCGGCGGCTCGGCCATTGGGCTGGGCGCCCAGAACTGTCACCGGGAGAAGAGCGGGGCCTTCACGGGAGAGGTGTCACCGGCCATGCTGGTTGAGCTCGGTTGCCGCCTGGTCATCCTCGGCCACTCCGAGCGACGCCAGCAGTTCGGGGAGACCGACGCGCAGGTCAACCTCAAGGTCCAATCCGCGCTCGCTCACGGGCTGACTCCCCTCCTGTGCGTCGGTGAATCAGCTCACGAGCGCAGTCAGGGGTTGACCTTCACCACCGTCGAGGGGCAGCTCAGAGCTGGGCTGGGGGGACTCTCGCCCGAAGCCGTCGGCCGGTGTATTGTGGCGTATGAGCCCATTTGGGCGATCGGGACCGGAGTCAACGCCACCCCGGCGCAGGCCTCGGAGGTCCACGGCTACCTGCGCGGGCTCCTGTCGGAGCTGGCCTCCAAGGAAATCGCGCAGACCGTCCGGATCCTCTACGGCGGCAGCGTCAAGCCCGAGAATTCCGGAGAATTGATGCGGGAGCCGGAGATCGACGGGGCTCTCGTGGGGGGTGCGAGCCTTCAGGCTGCCACCTTCATCGGCATCGTCAAGAAGGCCGCGTCTCGCGGCGCCAGCCCAAAGGAGTGAGTCGTGTACACCATCATCGTTATTCTCCATGTGATCGTGAGCCTCGCCGTCATCGCCATCGTGCTACTGCAGTCCGGCAAGGGTGCCGACATCGGATCGGCGTTCGGCGGCGCGGGCAGCCAGGCCGTCTTCGGGTCCATGGGGACCCCCACGCTCCTGGGGAAAATCACCACGGCGGTGGCCATCGTGTTCATGCTGACGTCCTTCACTCTTGCCATGCTGGCGGCGCGCCCATCGGCGTCCGTGATGACCCAGCCCGCTCCGGTCACTCAGCCCGCCCCTCCGGCCCCGCAGAAGTGAGACAACTGACCCGGCTCCTCCTGCCGCTCGCGGCCTCCCTCCTCGGGCTGGCGGGCTGCGGTGTCCAGGTCGAAGGGAAGGACGACGCCCGTCCGGCGGCGCCGTCGGGGCCGCCGGCCTACGGCGACACCTTCGTCGAGGCCTCGATCGGGGATATTCAAGGGCTGATCCCCAACATCACCTCGGACAGTGCCTCCTTCGAGGTCGGGGGGATGATCTACGTCGGGCTCGTCAAGCGCGACAAGGACCTGAACATCGTCCCCAATCTGGCCGAATCCTGGGAGTTCTCCCGGGACTGCCTTACCCTGACGTTCAAGCTCCGGAAGGACGCGAGGTGGCACGATGGGCAGCCGTTCACCGCGGGAGACGTGCGCTTCACCTACGAGGCCATGATCAACCCGAAGACCCCGACGGCGTACAAGGAGGATTTCCTGGCGGTGAAAGACGTGGAGGTCCTCGACCCGCACACGGTGCGCGTCACGTACCCCAAGCCGTACGCGAAGGCGCTGGAGGCGTGGGAGATGTGGATGCTGCCCCAGCACCTCCTGGCCTCCTACGTGGAGCAGGGCCGCCTGCGTGAGGCTCCGCAGAACCGCCGTCCGGTCGGCGCCGGCGCCTATCGGTTCGTGGAGTGGAGGAGCGGCGAGAAGGTGGTGCTCGTGGCGAACGCGGATTACTTCGATGGCCGGCCGTACCTTTCCCGGATCGTGTACCGTATCATCCCGAGCCAGGCCACGATTTTCCTTGAGCTGAGGGTCAAAGGGGTGGACTTCGCGGGGCTGACCGCGGTCCAGTTCAAGCGCCAGAGCGACTACCCCGCGTTCAAAAAGTCGTTCAACAAGTACAAGTACCCGGGGAACGGCTACACGTACCTGGGCCTCAACCTGAAGGACCCCCGTTTCGCCGACCGCCGCGTCCGGCAAGCCTTTGCTCAGGCCATCGACAAGCAAGAGCTGATCGACGGCGTCCTCCTGGGGTTGGGGCGGGAGGCCACCGGGCCCTACAAGCCGGGGACCTGGGCGTATAACCCCGATGTGGCCAGGTTCCCCTACGATCCCGAACGGGCCAGACGACTGCTGGCCGAGGCCGGATGGAAGGACACGGACGGCGACGGGATCGTGGACAAGAATGGCCAGCCCTTCGCGTTCACGATCCTGACCAATCAGGGGAACGAAGAGCGCAAAAAAGTTGCCGAGATCATCCAGCAGCGCCTCCGCGAGATCGGGGTCGCGGTGGAGATCCGCACCCTGGAGTGGGCGTCGTTCATCAAGGAGTTCATCAAGAAGCGGCGCTTCGAGGCCATCATCCTCGGCTGGGGGATCGGTCTGGATCCGGACCAGTATGAGGTTTGGCACTCCTCCAAGACCGGCCCCGATGAACTCAACCACATCTCGTATGCGAATCCCGAGGTGGACCGGCTCCTGGAACTGGGCCGTGCCTTTTGTCGACGGGAGGAGCGGAAAAAGCACTACGATCGGCTGCAGGAGGTGCTGGCTGAGGACCAGCCGATCATTTTCCTCTACTTCAGGGACGCGCTGCCGGTCGTGTCCTCGCGCGTGCGCGGGATCGAGCCGTCGCCCAACGGGATCGCGTACAATTTCATCAGGTGGTATGTCCCGAAAGCGCTGCAGCGGTACACCGCCGGCTAGATGGTCCTGTACGCGCTCCGCCGCGTCATCCTGGCCATCCCCCTCCTGATCGGCATCACCTTCGTCTCGTTCGTCGTGATCCACCTGGCCCCGGGTGAGCCGGTGGAGCTTCAGACAGGAGACCTGGGGATGCGGGCGTCGGCCCAGGCGCTGGAGTCCCTCAGGAAGCTATACGGCCTGGACCAACCGCTACACGTCCAGTACTGGAACTGGCTCACGCGCATCGTGCGGCTGGACTTCGGCCGCTCCTTCGCTCCGGACGGGAAGCCCGTGCTCCAGAAGATCGGCGAGCGCCTGCCGATCACGCTCTTCCTTAACATCATCGAGATGCTGCTCATCCTGGCGGTGGCGGTCCCGATCGGGGTCCTGTCGGCGACGCGCCAGTACTCGGTCTTCGACAAGATCACCACGGTCTTCGTCTTCGTGGGGTTCGCCACGCCAGACTTCTGGCTCGCCCTCCTCCTCCAGATCCTCTTCGGTGTCCGGCTCGACTGGTTACCCATCTCCGGCCTCCGCGACATCAACTGGGAGTACCTGTCCTTCTGGAAGCAGCAGTGGGACTTCCTGAAACACCTGATCCTTCCGGTCTTGGTCGCCACGTTCGGGGGGCTCGCCGGGTTCTCGCGCTACATGCGGCAGAGCATGCTCGAGGTGGTCCGGCAGGAATACATCCAGGCGGCGCGCGCCAAGGGGCTTGCCGAGCGAACCGTGATCGGCAAACACGCCCTCCGGAACGCGCTCCTCCCCGTCGTGACCATCCTGGGTCTGTCGCTGCCGGGGCTGATCGGAGGCAGCGTGATCGTGGAGTGGATCTTCGCGATCCCGGGCATGGGCCAGCTGATGGTCCAGGCGGTCTTCTCCCGCGACTACCCCGTGATCATGGGGAATCTGGTGATCGTGTCCACCCTCACGCTGGTCGCCAACCTCCTGGCCGACATCTCCTACGGCCTCGTGGACCCCCGCATCCGGGTCGGCCGTCGCGGGGGGCGGTGACAGAGTGGTCGAGCCCTCTCGCGGCGGGGTCGGGCTGTTTTGGCGGACGTTCTCGCGCAACCAGCTTGCCGTGGTGGGGGGGGTGGTGGTGGGGATCCTCGTGCTCGTGGCGCTGGCCGCCCCGTGGCTCGCCCCCCACGACCCCTACCGAGCGGACGTGACGAAGGTTCTCGATCCCCCATCCGGCGCTCATCTGCTCGGCACGGATCAGATCGGTCGGGACGTGCTCTCGAGGACCCTGTACGCCTCCCGGGTCTCGCTGGCGGTCGGATTCGTCTCGGTGGGCATCGCGACGGCGATCGGCGTGATGCTGGGCGCCACGTCCGGCTACCACGGCGGGACCGTGGACGCGATGATCATGCGTCTCGTGGACCTGATGCTGGTTTTCCCCCGCTTCTTTCTGTTGCTCGCCGTCCTGGCGTTTCTTCAGCCGTCGATCTGGACCATCATGGCCGTGATCGGGCTGACCGGCTGGATGGGGGTGGCCCGACTGGTCCGCGCGGAATTTCTGTCGCTCAAAGAGCGCGAGTTCGTGCTCTGGTCTCAGTCCATCGGGGCGAGCGCGTTCCGGATCATCTGGCGGCACATCCTTCCCAACGCAATGGCCCCGGTGCTGGTGGCCATGACCCTCGGCATCCCGGCCGCCATCCTCATCGAATCCGGCCTCTCCTTCCTCGGTCTCGGCGTTCAACCGCCGTACGCCAGCTGGGGGAACATCCTCAACGACGGCAAGGACTCCATCGAGAT
>Ga0184639_10001314_pt1 | contig 10678 bp, 11 predicted proteins | sample PLM31_170_b2_FD_133155 | JGI IMG/M metagenome (GOLD analysis project Ga0184639, IMG submission 133155) | Groundwater sediment microbial communities from an aquifer in East River, Colorado, USA - PLM3-1_170_b2 | ecosystem: Environmental > Terrestrial > Soil > Riparian zone | place: USA: East... | reverse complement strand
TTTCCAAAGGCATAAACAAAATCGTTTCATCATATAATCAAAATATCGCTCACACACATTTATATTTCAAGGCTAAACATATCACCATTGTGTTTCAATAACTTTCACTATCATTTGGAAAATTTTTGCCTCTGACATCTTTAATATATTTTTTAACAGCAGCATTAATTTCATTAGCCAGTTTTGAATAATGTCTTACAAACCTTGGATGAAACTCAAGGTTCAATCCAAGCATATCCGGTGTAACAAGGATTTGTCCATCACAATGGAATCCCGCACCTATCCCGATAGTAGGAACAGAGACTGATTCGGTTACCCGCTTTGCAAGTGAGGCAGGTATTTTCTCAAGCACAATTGCAAAAGCACCAGCTTTTTCAATTATCTTAGCATCATTTAAAATTTCATCAGCTTCTTTTTTATCTCTTCCTCTCTCTCTGTAACTCCCAAACTGGTGAATGCTTTGCGGTGTTAAACCAATATGCCCCATAACAGGTATCCCGGCTTCGGTAATTTTTTTTATTGTTTCAGCAACCCGTTCACCACCTTCAAACTTTACTCCACCCGCGGAAGTTTCTTTCATTATTCTGCCTGCATTCCTGAAACCGTCATCAATTCCAAGCTGGTAGGACATAAAGGGCATATCAACAACAACCATTGCCCTGTTAACAGCTTTTGTTACAGCTTTAGTATGATAAATCATTTCATCCATTGTTACAGGCAGAGTTGTTTCATTCCCCTGGAACACATTGCTGAGAGAATCTCCGACAAGAATAAGATCAATACCAGCTTCATCAAGAAGTTTTGCTGTGATAAAATCATAGGCGGTTAGTGCTGATATTTTAATCTCTTTTTTCTTCAGGAGCGAAAGAGCTTTTGTTGTAACTCTTTTAATTTCTTTTTCGGTGTTCATATTTATTTAAGAGTTGTTGAAAAAAGTTAAACCTCACCTAAATTCCCGAATCAAGCCTGCCCGACATTGTCGGGGTTCGGGACAGGCTCTCCTTATAAAGGAGAGGGCTTTCAGAATTCACATTTTTAAATTTAATATTAAAATGCTTTTCAAACCCTGTGATAAGTGAATTTTCCAGCTTTTCATAATCTGTTTTATATCCTAAAATATTTTCAAGTTCTATCGTTTTATTAAATAATTCATTATTAATCTTAATAAGATTCTCTTCTGTCGAATTCAGGTATTCAGTTATTCTTCTATGATAACCTCCGCAGAGAATTGAACCATGCTGAAGAACAGTGTTGTTAATTTTTCGCTGCGCACTACCAATTAATTTTTTACCTTCAAACTGAATTTCACTTTTGGCAGAAACAGCAAAACAGATTTCCGAAACAGGCTCTTTATAAAAATTTCTTAAGTCCGGTTGTTCAGATTCAAGTTCAACAGCAATTAATCTATCATCATATAAAATTAATCCTTCTCTCAACGCTTTGTTTATTTCACAGTATAGGTTTCTTAAAGAAGATATTTTGTTCAAAGGATAAACAACCGAGTAAGTTAATTCTTCAGCATGAAGAATTGCTCTTCCTCCTGTTGGTCTTTGTGCAACATCAATTTTATTATTTAAAGCTTTTATTGAGTTAATAGAACTAAAACTTTGATTTGCACCAAGAGAAATACAGTAAGGCTTCCATCTGAATAAACGAAAATACACTTCATCAGCACCGCAGTTTTTTACAAGGGAACGATCAAAATCCATATTATACTTTCCCGTATTAAAACCGGTATTTAGAAAAAACCATTTCATTATATGAAAGGAGTATGAATTGAATGGTTAAAATTCATGCTTTGCATCCCGATCAACAACTCCTGCCATAAAATCAGCTTCGGCAACAAGCTGACTGTTAACAAAAGCTTTCCCTTTCATCATAAACACTTTACTTCTTTTATTAACCAATTCAACTTCAAGATATAACTGGTCTCCCGGAAATACAGGCTTTCTGAATTTAACATTATTTATCTGCATAAAATAAACCAGTTTCTTTTCAAAATCCGGAAGAGAATTTAAAATAAGAACTCCGCTGGTTTGCGCCATGGCTTCTATTATGAGAACACCAGGCATAATCGGCTGACCCGGAAAATGCCCCTGGAAAAAAGGTTCATTTATTGTTACAGATTTAACCCCTACAACTTTCTTTTCAAGCTCAAGCTGAATTATTTTATCAATCATTAAAAAAGGATACCGGTGAGGAAGAATTCTCTGAATTGCATTTATATCAAATACAACACCTTCTTTTTTTACAAACTGGTATTTTTTAACAAGTTTTTTTTGTTGATAAAGCTTTCTTATCTGCTTTGCAAATTCAACATTAGCACGATGACCTGGTCGTGCAGCAAGTATCTGAGCTTTTAAAGGTGCTCCAATTAAGGCAAGATCGCCAAGAAGATCAAGAAGCTTGTGGCGGACAGGTTCATTTCTGAATCTCAATTCTTTGTTGTTCAGAATTCCGTTTTCGCCTATTGTTAACTTTTCTTCAATACCTAACTTGTTTCCTATAGCAGCTAATTCGGATGGAGTTGCTTTTCTGTCAACAATAACAATAGCATTATCAATATCTCCGCCTTTTATCAAACCCTGGTCAGCAAGCTCTTCAACTTCACTTAAGAAACAAAAGGTACGTGCAGGTGCAAACTCTGTTGCAAATTCTTTATCAAGATCAAAAAGTCCTGTGTGCTGGCTGCCCAAAGCCGGATTCTGATAATCAACCATTACTGAAACACGGTAATTATCTAAAGGAAGAGCAACAATATCAATCTGCTTTTTTTCATCATGATAAATAACTGCTTCCTCAATTATAAGATAATCTTTTGGTTCAGTCTGCTGAACAAATTCAGCATTCTTTAAAGCTTCAACATATTGCACAGAACTTCCATCACCAATCGGCGGTTCAATTCCGTCAAGTTCAATTATGATATTATCAATCTGCAAACCAACAATTGCAGCCAGAACATGTTCTACGGTATGAACCTTTGCTTCACCAATACCGAGAGTAGTACCTCTCGATACATCAACAACATTATCCGCTGTAGCAGGGATTTCAGGACTTCCGCCAAGATCAACTCTTACAAAACGAATTCCATAATTTTCTGGTGCAGGTTTAAAAGTCATTGTGCATTCAGTTCCGGTATGTAAACCTATACCGGACATGGAAATCTGCTTGCCGATTGTTCTTTGCAATTCTAACATTTATTTATCCAGCCTTAGTTCAACTTAAATTTGATTTTGAAAATAGCAAGATGGGTTGTGAAATACAATTGTAATGAAAGTTGGAAAACCTGCCTGACGGCAAGGCAGGTAGTAAGGGGAAGGTATAAATATTTATTCTTTGTTTTGTTTTAAATTTTTTAATTCAGTTTTCAATTCTTTTATCTCTTGTTCAAGCTGTTTTATTCTCTCAGAATAATCAGAAAGATTTCTGTAATGAGCTTCAAGTTTAAATGCTTCTTTTATTTCTTTAGCTGGCGAGCCAAAATAATTACCAGGCTTTATTATGCTTTTACTGATACCTGCCTGAGGATGTAAAATAACATTATCAGTAACCTCTAAATGTCCCGAAACACCGACTTGTCCAAGTAAATAACAATGTTTACCGATTTTTGAACTCCCTGCTACTCCAGCCTGTCCAGCAATAATAGAATTCTCACCAATAACAACATTATGAGCAATTTGTACAAGGTTGTCAATCTTTACGCCTTTCTTTATTATAGTTGCACCAAGAGATGCACGATCAATTGAAGTATTAGAACCTATCTCAACATCATCTTCAATAATCACTATTCCAATCTGTGGGATTTTATGAAAGACCTTATTTTCATCAATATCATATCCAAAACCATCAGACCCAATAACAGAGTTTGCATGAATAATTACTTTCTTACCAATTCTGCATCCTTCTCTTATACTTACATTCTGAAAAATTACAGAGTTATCACCAACTTCAACATTTTCCAGAAGTACAGCATTATGAAAAATTTTTACATTCGAACCAATCTTACATCCCGAAGATACAACCACATTCTTACCTATGGCTGTATTTTCTCCAACCACGGCTTCAGGATGGATAAATGCTGAAGGATCTATTCCTGAAAGTTTATAATCAGGTTTGAAATAATGGTTTAATAATTTTGAAAAAGCTTTATTGGGACTTTCAACTTCAATATAGGTTATATCATTTCGTGATTTAGGAAAATCAGGCTTTACAATAATTGCAGAAGCTTTTGTTAAGGGGAAAAATTTTTTATAGGAATCAAGGTAAAGGAAAGTTAAATCACCGGGCAGGGCTTCTTCAACTTTTGCAAAACTGCTGATGGTAATATTCTTATCACCAACAATATTACCATCAACAACTTTTGCAGCTTCCTCAAGCTTAATTTTCATTAAGTCTATTCAAGTTTTAACTTTTCAAGAACTCTTGCTGTTAAATCATGCTCTTCTTTTGCAAAGAGAAGCATAATATCACCACTCCGGTCAAAGACATAATCAAAGTCTTCTTCCAATGCTATTTCTTCAATTGCTTTAAAGATTCTGTTTTGCACAGGCTTCATCAGTTCATCCTGTTTCTGAAAAAGTTCACCATTAGTTCCGAATTTCTTTTCCCTGAATTCGGCAATCTGCTGTTCTAATTTTATAAGTTCCTGTTCAAGTTCAGCTCTTGTCTGATCAGTCATGATCAGTTTTCTTTTTTCATAATCATCATATTTGCTCTTCCATTCGCTTTCAAGAGTGTTCAGTTCAGTCTGCCATTCCTGGATAAGTGCATCAAGCTTTTGTCTTGCATCCTGTGCATCCGGAAGATTTTCCATAATAGTATCAGAATCAACATATCCTATTTTAAGCTGACTGAATGTTAAAGCAGGTATTATCAGGATAAAAATAATTACTAAATGAAATTTGTTCATAGATTACTCCTTTGTTATAAAGCTATAAAGAGTAACTCAAAATTTTAGTTGCCTCTTTTTAATCTGTCAAGAACCTGGAAAGTAATATCAAAAGCGGAATCGGCATAAAGAAGAATTATATCACCGCTTTTATCAAAGACAAACTGCATACCTTCAGCTTTAGCAACTTGCTCTATAGCAGCATAAATCTTCTGCTTAACAGGATTAAATATTTGTTCCTGCATCTGGTATATCTCACCATTCTGAGCAAACTTATCTCTTCTGAAATCAATAATAGCCTGCTCTTGTGCTATAAGCCTTTTTTGAGATTCAAGCTTTTTATCTTCGGGTATGGTGTTAGCCTGTTTCTGGTAATCCGCTAAAGCCTGCTGGTAAGCTAAAGTCATGCTATCAACCTGCGCACTCCATTTGGTTGTAATTGCATCAAGGTCTCCCTGCGCTTTGATAGCTTCAGAATATTGTGTGAGTATTACCTGCGAATCAACATAACCCAATTTAAGTGGTGACTGCGCAAATAAATTTGTTGATACAACTATCAATGCAACCGCTAAAAGAAATTTCTTCACAATTGTTTCCTTTTATTTATTATTGAATTAAAAACCTCTACCGAACTGGAAGTGGAATAGCCATTCAGGATCCTGGTCGTTTGTTAATCTTCTGTCAAATCCATAACCGAGATCAAAACCTATTAAGCCAAGAGGATTGATCAGCAGTCTGGCGCCAAATCCTACTGATTTTCTAAGTTCAAACATATCTGTTTTATCAATACTTTCAAAAACATTTCCTGCTTCAGCAAATGCAAGCAAGTAAACAGGTATAGGGTCAAGAGTTAAAGCAAAACGCAATTCGGTTGTATACCTTGCCATAACTCTTCCGCCAATTACATCCCCCGATGCGTTTCTAGGACCTACAGTTCTGTCATCATAACCTCTAAGAGGAGTAGTTGCAATTACTAATCCATTACCTCCCATATAGAAATATTCAAACGGATTTATAGGAGTATCGGATACAAACTCATCCATATATCCTAAATCAGCAACAGCATAAAATGTAACTCTGCTTGTGTTAAACAATCTTTTGTACCACTCAGCTTTGAAACCTATTTTATAGTAATCAACTTCACCTGGTAAAACCGGACCGCCAGACATTTCAATATCCAAAGCATAATTTGAGCCTTGTGAAGGAAAGATAGGATTATCAATATTTTTTCTGCTAAGTGTTGTTCCCAATGTAAACTGATTAAATTCTCCTTCTTCGTAAAAACCTTGTCCTTCCAATACATTATTATATTGATACCTGAATAATCCCTGCACATAGAAAAAATCATCTGGCCATTTTAATCTGCGGCCAACCCTCATTGTTCCACCAGATTGACGTAAATCATAAATGTATCTTTGTCTTGTATCGAAAACTTCGAATCCAACAAGCGTTGGAGTATCGAAAAGCCAGGGTTCTGTAAATCCGAGAGTTAATGTTCTGTACAAGCTTCCAACTCCAAACTGCCAGTTGAAACTTAAAACCTGTCCGCCGCCAAGAGAGAACGGTTCTGCAATTGAAAAGTTTGTAAGGGTTACACCAACTGCACCGCTGAAACCGAAACTTCCGCTGTAACCAACTGAGGCATTAAGGTAATCACTCGATTTTTCTTCAACTCTGAATTTTATATTCACTGTGCTGTCGTTGAGCAAAGTATAATCAAGACCCTGGGGCCCATATAATTTTTCTACATTAAAGTATTGAAGATTAGCCAGCTGCTGAATACTTCTGAACAATAAGGCGCGGTTAAAATAATCACCTGGCACCGTATATAATTCTCTTCTGATTACTTTATCTTTTGTTTTTGTATTTCCTTCAATATTAACATGCCCTATTTTAAATTGATTTCTCTCTTCAAGTCTTACAACAATATCAATTGAATCAGGAGCAGCTTTAATTTCTGAAGGAGTTAATCTGAAAGTAAGGTACCCGTTATCCTGGTATAAAGCAGTTACATCCGATTGCTGCTCATTACCAAATAAATTTCTTTGAAACTTTTCGTAATCAAAGATATCGCCTTTTGCAAAATCGAGTCTTTCTGTTAGCAGTTCATCAGGATAAATTGTATTCCCTTCCCATTCGATATTCCTGATTTTGTATTGTGGGCCTTCATAAACTTCCATAGCAATTTTTAAGTCCCGGTTATCATTATAATAAATAAGTGAGTCCGAGATTATTTCAGCATCCCGATAACCATTCTTCAAATAAAAATCTTTTACAAGCTGTTTATCTTTTTTGAAACCTTCTTTATTAAAATTAGCACTGCTCCAGAATTTCCACCATCTTGCAATTGAAATTTCATCCATCTCACCGTACAGATCATCATCATCGAAAACTTCATTTCCATAAAATTCAATCTCTCTTACAACAACCTCATCATTTTCCTCAATATTAAGTTTCAGAATTACCCTATCTTTAATCCTGTCAATAAGATTTGTATAAATTATTTCATCATCTTCATACAAGATTGTATGCTCGTCGGATAAATCTTTTTGATTTCTCCATGTAATTTCTATTCCATCTTCAGTTGTATCTGCTCTGAAAAAATCATAATACTTATCTGTGATTTCTGCATTAAGAAATCCTTCTTCTTCATATAAAGCTAAAATTCTTTGTTTAAGATTAGCTACTTCATGAGGTTTTAATGTTGTTCCGCGGACAAAGTTAATTTTTTCTTCAACTTCATCTGTATCTATTTCATCATTGCCTTCAATAACAGTTCTCTCAATCCTGGGATATTCTTCAACTTTAATTACGAGAAAAATACCATCACCAACTTCCTTATCAATAAGAATCTGAACATCTGAAAAAACACTTAGTGCCCATAAATTCCTTATTGCATTAAGAGTTTTATCTCCCGGAACCTGAATCTCATCACCAACTCTGATTCCACTACTTGAAATAATAGTTCCGGCATCGGTGGATTTATTTCCCTGAACAGAAATACCAAGTATTTTATAGCTTTTAACCTGAGAATGTGCTGTAAAAGATAGCAGCAGTATTAAAGAGAGGAAAAATAATCTAGACAATTTCTTTAGGGAAGTTTGAAACATTAGTTATGCCTTTTTCATTCTGTTTAATTTGTTCACTGATTTTCCCAAATCTTCTCTCCCTTCCCTGAAAATTCCTTATTGCTTCGTAAAGATGCTTTCTTGTAAAATCCGGCCAATAAGCATCTGTAATGAAAAATTCTGTGTAAGCGATCTGCCACAATAAAAAATTGCTAACTCTGAATTCCCCGCTTGTTCTAATTAAAAGATCCGGATCCGGAATATTCTTTGTGGTTAATGATTCAGAAATAACCTGTTCATTAATATGATCTATATTTAATTTGCCCTGTTCAATTTGGCGGCCGATACTTTTTATTGCTTCTAAAAGTTCCCATCTCCCACTGTAACTTAAGGCAAGATTAAGTGTCATTCGCTTATTATTTTTAGTTCTTTCCATATCTTCAAATAATCTTTTCTGCACTACTTCAGGAAGTGCATTCACATCACCAATTGTAGTAAGCTTAATATTATTTTCATTCAGTTCATCGGCTCTGTCCTTAAGGCTTTTAAGGAGAAGTCTCATTAAAGTAGATACTTCATCTTTCGGTCTCTTCCAGTTTTCTGTAGAAAAGGTATACAAAGTAAGGTATTTAACCCCAACCTGGGCACAAGCTTTAACAATATCTCTTACGGTTTCAACTCCTCTTTTATGTCCCGCCACCCTCGGAAGACCTCTTTTGCGAGCCCATCTTCCATTGCCATCCATAATAATGGCAATATGGCGGGGTATTTCACCCGCTTTTTTTAGATTTTCCTGTAATTTTTCATCGGATTGCTTTTCTATCTTGCGCAAGTTTTTTCTCAAAAATGATAAAGCGTGTAAAATTAAACTTAAGTGTAAATAATGTCAAGAAAAGCAGATAACCAGGCTTTTCATCTATTAACCAGAAATGAAAATTAAGAAGGTGTTAATGAGGAATAAAGGTAAAAAAACAGGAGAGAAGAGTTTATGCGAATAGAGTTTCTCCTGTTTTCTTCTTTCTTCTTACAGATGGAATATTTGTTTCGGTTATCGAAATAAGCTTAATATTTTTCCTTACCTCATCTTCAAGAAGATCAATAAGCTGTTTAACTTTTTTAAAATGCTTTGATGGAATACCCAGAAAAAGCTGCACTTTTCGGTTACTGAACTTTGTATGTCTTGTTGCTAAAAAAGTAATTTTTTCAAGAAGCTTTGGATTGTTCAATTCTTCAGCAGGTAAAGTAATTCCAATTGCATAATCTTTTTCCTGTCTTGCAACTATGTCTATATCAAACTCACCAACCTTTCCAGGCTCCGGAAGATAAGTGCCATATTTTCTTTTTACAGTCATATAGCCAAGCTTCCAAAAATTCTTAACAAGTGTATCTACATATTTTCTTTTATTTGTATTTAACATTTTTCTTATCCTTCTAATTAATCAAACGATTTACTCTTATTAGTGGTGAAAACCTTACTTTATTCAATACTTTAATATTTGCAATACGGTTGAATTCAAATTTTTTTACTTCATTAGAATTATTTGGTCTTCCATAAATAACTTTTTTCCCAGACCTTTCTCTCATTATATAATAAGGTTCAAGCAGGATTTCATTTAATCCATATAGAAATTTTATTTTATTCCTGTTATAAATTGCTGATGAGAAAATTTCAGTTTTCATTTGAAGCTCCTTAATTAAAATATCTTATAATGCCTTTAACTTTTCCTGCAAGAGAAAAGTTAACAGTATTTGTAATTTCTATCGGCTGATAGCTGTCATTTTCAGGCAGCAATTTTATTTCACCATTTTTGCTTTCAAATGTTTTTACTGTTGCTTCATCATCAATCAATGCAACAACAATATCTCCATTTTTAGCCTCAGCCTGGGGGACAACAATCACATAGTCACCTTCAAAAATTCCGACTTTAATCATACTATCACCTTTTACTTTCAGAGCAAAACAATCTTCATTTCTTTTAATGAATAAAGGATCAATTATTAATGAACCTTCAATATTCTGTTCTGCTAAAATTGGTGAACCTGCAGCTACCCTGCCTACAATAGGGATTTTAGTGAATAATTCATTTTTTTCTAAAAGAGGTATTTCATTGTTTTGAAGAGTTGAGATTCCTCTGCTTGCATTACTTTCAATATGGAGGTAACCTTTTTTTACTAAAGCATCCAGATGCTTTTTAACTCCAAACGTTGAAGACATTCCGAAATGCTTTGCAATTTCTCTTATGGTTGGAGGATATCCGTTAACTTCTCTGTAAGAATTGATAAATTTTAGAATTTCCTCTTGTCGCTCTGTTAATTGTGTTTTCATATAGTGCTCATTTGTTCACCACAAATATAGTGAACAAGTGTACACCTTGTCAAGAGATAATTAAAAAATTTTTATGAAAGTTTTGCAGATGCTTGGCAGAACTGGCTCAAACCCCATATCCGGTTTTTTTTAGAGCTCTTTCTTTATTTAATTGTAGACAGTTGGAAATTTAGTAATATTTAAGGAGGTTTAAAAGGAAAGTTAAAGGGTTATTAAATGGAGACATGGGAATTAATTAAAAATCTAATATTACCCTACTTGATGGGCGCAGTTACATTAAGTGTATTATCAGTGTTTTTTGGTAAGAAAATCTTTCTTCATTTATTATCAAAAGATATTGAAAAATATAAAGTACAGCTTTCTGAAAAAGCAGAAGTTTTAAAATCTCATCTTTCA
>Ga0184639_10001313_pt1 | contig 10686 bp, 7 predicted proteins | sample PLM31_170_b2_FD_133155 | JGI IMG/M metagenome (GOLD analysis project Ga0184639, IMG submission 133155) | Groundwater sediment microbial communities from an aquifer in East River, Colorado, USA - PLM3-1_170_b2 | ecosystem: Environmental > Terrestrial > Soil > Riparian zone | place: USA: East... | reverse complement strand
TTGTTGGAGCGGGGTCCGTGAGGCCGGTTCGGATCGAGGGTGGCCTGAGACAGATGCGGCGTGGGTTTGTTGGAGCGGGGTCCGTGAGGCCGGGTCGGACCGCGGGTGGCCTGAGACAGATGCGGCGTGGCTCCGTGGCGCCTGATCAACCCGTTCCGGCTCGGCGTTTGCGGTATGGACCCGGACTGACAGAATCACGATGGCGGCCAGGATGAGGCTGCCGACCAATCGATGCGCTACTGGCAGGGCGACCCCGGCGAGCTGCTCACCGGGGATCCAGAACGGTGAGAACCTCGCCAGAAAGCTGCCGACGCCGAGGAGAAGCTGGGCGCCGAGCAGGACGAGCAACAGCCGCGAGATCGGCGCCGCGACCGCGTCTCCGGTCCGGCGCAGCGGCGCCGTGACAATCGGCACGATGGCGAACACGAGGACGGCGCCCGCCAGGTGAAGGTCAATGCGTCCGGTGTGAGTCAGGAGCGCGCCGAACACGATCTGCGCATACACGAGCGCGGCCGCGAGCACGGTCAAGCCTTTCAACGCCGGCTCGACCCGGGCCCCGGCCACGCGCCCGCGCGGAGCCGTCAGCAGAGCGATCGCCGCGAGCAGGGCAAAGAAGGCCTGGGCCAGGCTGCCGTGGACGATGGCCAGCGTGTTCTCCAGAAGCACGACACGTAGCCCGCCGAGCACGCCCTGGGCGAGGACGACGGCCACCGCAATGAGGCCGAGCCGGCGCAGTCGGCCGCCCTCGCGCCACAGAAGCGCGGCCAGCGCCAGGGTCAGCAGGCCGACGAGCGCGCCCATCAGCCGGTGGCTGTGCTCGTAGAAGATGCCGCCCACCATGCGCGACCAGGGGAAGAGGACCATGTTGTAGCCGAACGTGCTCGGCCAGTCGGGCACCGCGAGGGCCGCGCCCGTGTTCGTGACCAGCCCCCCGAGGAGCATGAGCACGCACGTCGCGGCCAGGGTCGCGAGCGCCAGATGATACGCCACCGGTCTCCCCGGCTCGATCAGTGCCGCCGCGCTCCGGCGGCCCCCACCGGGGGCGTCGATTGCGGCAAGAATTCTTCCTTGGACTCCGGCGAGCTGTACTCGTAGGGGCCTCGATACACCGTCGGCAGCGTCGGGCCCCAGTTCAGGTGCGGGGGCGGTGATGGCGCCGTCCACTCGAGCGTGGTGGCGTTCCATGGGTTCAGCGGCGCCCTCGTGCCGGCGAACAGCGACCAGAAGAAGTTGACGACGAACGGGATCTGGGAGATGCCGAGCGCGAGCGCGCTATAGGTGATGAACACGTTCCAGGGCTGCTGGTGCTGGAGGAACTCGTACTGCATCGGGTTGTAGATACGGCGCATCTGGCCGCCGACCCCGATGATGTGCATCGGGAAGAAGGTCAGGTTGAAGAACACGAACGTCGGCCAGAAGTGCAGGTGGCCGAGGACCGTGTTCGTCATCCGGCCGAACATCTTCGGGAACCAGTAGTAGATCGCGGCGAACGCGCCGAAGATCGAGCCGCCGAAGACGACGTAGTGGATGTGGGCCACGATGAAGTACGTGTCCTGGATGTAGATGTCCACCGGGGTCGAGGCCATGAAGATCCCCGAGAGCCCGCCGATGACGAACATCGACACGAACGCGAGCGCATTCAGCATCGGGACGGTGAACTGGATCCGGGCGCCCCACAGGGTGCCCAGCCAGTTGAACGTCTTGATGGCCGAGGGCACCGCGATGACCATCGTCGTGACCGTGAAGGCCATCCCGAGCGCCGGGCTCATGCCGCTGACGAACATGTGGTGGCCGTAGACGATCCAGGACAGGAACGCGATCGCGATCATCGAGAACGCCATCGCGTGGTACCCGAAGATCGGCTTGCGGCAGAAGACCGGCAGGATCTCGGAGGCGATGCCCATCGCCGGGAGGATCAGGATGTACACCTCCGGGTGGCCGAAGTACCAGAAGAGGTGCTGCCACAGCAGCGGCTCGCCGCCGCCCGTCGGGTTGAACCAGCTGGTGCCCAGCGTGCGGTCGAACAGCAGCATGGCGACGCCCGACGTGAGCACCGGCAAGGCCAGGAGGAGCAGGATCGCCGTGATGAAGAGCGACCACACCACGAGCGGCATCCGAAAGAGCTGCATGCCCGGCGCCCGCATGTTGATGATCGTCGTGATGTAGTTGATCGATCCCATCATCGAGCCGATGCCCATGATGAACAGGCTGATGCACCAGATGTTCTGGCCCCAGTTCACGCCGGTGTACGCCGCCACCGACGAGAGCGGCGCGTAGGAGGTCCAGCCGGCGGCGGCGTGGCCGCCCTCCACGAAGAAGCCGGAGAGCATGATGAGGCCCGCGCTGCCCGTCACCCAGAACGAGAGCATGTTCAGGAACGGGAACGCCATGTCACGCGCCCCGATCATCAGCGGGATGCAGAAGTTCCCGAAGGCGCCCGCCAGGATCGGCATGATCACGAAGAAGATCATGATCGTGGCGTGCATCGTGAACGCCATGTTGTAGGTGCTGGGCTCCAGGATGCCGCCCGTCTCTGTGAGGATGCTGCCCAGGCCGGGCACGGCCGTCTCGGGCCAGGCGAGCTGCCAGCGGACCACGAGCGCGAGCAGCCCGCCGAGGATCATCATGAAGAGCCCCAGGAACAGGAACTGCCGGGCGATCATCTTGTGGTCCGTGGAGAAGATGTAGGTCCGCACGAAGCCGAGCTCGTGGTGGCCGCCGTGCTCGACGTGCGCGTGCGCGGTCGCGCTGGTGGCGCTCATTTCTTGGCTTTCCCCTCTTTCGTAGGCTCGGCCTTGGTCGTCTCGGCCTTCGTGCCCTCCGGCTTCGGCTCGGCGGCGGCCGGCGCAGCCTCCGCCGTCAGGTTTTGCGACGCCCACTTCCCGTACTCGTCGGGGGTGTGGACATAGATCCACCCCCGCATTCCCGAGTGTCCGAAGCCGCACAGCTCCGCGCACGGCCACTCGTACCTGCCGGGCTTGACCACCTCGAACCATTGCCGGATCTCACGGCCGGGGACCGCGTCCTGCTTCATCCGGAACTGGGGGACGAAGAAGCTGTGAATGACGTCCTGGGATTTCAGGATGACCCGGACGACCTTGTTGACCGGGACGTGCATCTCGTCCAAGAGCGTCTTGTCGTCGGCCGTGCCGAACTGGCCGTCGGGGCCCGGGTAGGTCACCTGCCAGTTGAACTGCTTGGCCGTCACCTGCACGACGAAGTCCGTCTCCGGCATGGTCATCTTGATCTTCGACCACGCGGGGACGCTGAGGATCGTGAGGATGACCAGGATCAGCGCCGGCACCACCGTCCAGACGATCTCGAGCGTCGTGTTGCCGTGGGTGTAGCGCGCCCGCCGGCCGGGGCGATCCCGGTACATCACGAGGAATACCAGCATCGTGACAAAGACCAGGACGAAGGTCACGCCGGTGATGTAGTAGATGAGGTGGAAGAGCCAGTCGATCTCCTGGCCGTAGGTCGAAACGTTCTCCGGCAGCCACCAGTCAAGCATGCGCGCCGAGCCTCCTGGCTCTTACTTCTTCATCTCGATCGCGAGTTTCGCCGTCTGCCCGGCCTTGACCTCGACCTCTTTCGTCTGCTTGCCGAGTGTCTCGTGCCACGCCTCGACGCTGTACTTGCCGGGGGGCACGTTCTCGATCTTGGTCACGCCATTCGCGTCGGTGACACCGAAGAACGGGCTCGGCATGACGGCGATCCACCCGAGCATCCAGCTGTGCACGTCGCAGGTGAGCTTGATGATCTCGGGCTTCTCGAACTTCTCGGTCATCACCTTCTTGAACTTCGGCTGCGCCTTGTTGATGGACGGATTCGCCGTCGAGTACGTATGGATGTTGTGCAGGATGTCGTCGGAGTTCTTGAGCTCGACCTCGCCCGGCGTCATCGCGACCACGTGGGGGACGAACTTGCAGCCGTGCTGGTCGACGGTCGCTTTTACCGCCTTCGGCGCGCCCTTGGCGCCCGGGACGGAGACGACGGCGTTCGCAAGCCCCTTGTTGGTGCCCACCACGACCTTCTCGATCACCGCCTCGGTTCCGCACTTCTCCGTGTCCTTGTTCACCTTGAGCTTCTCGACCACCGGCGCGCCGGCGTACGTCACCGCGGCCTCGATGGTCCCGCCTCCCTGCGCCCCGGCCGGCCCCGGGCGGTGGGCGACGACGGCGACGCCCGCGACGAGCGCGATCGCCAGAAACGCTCCGATTACCTTGCGCATTGCCCTTGGTCCTCCTGAATGCGAGTTGTGCTCACCTGTTCGCGACTCGCACCACGAGCAGCATCACCGCCAGTGCGAGGAGTGCGACGACCGGAGGAATGACGAAACGTCGGTTCGACTGCGGCTCCTCCAGCCGCAAATAGTACCATGAGGTCAACGACATCTTCGTGCCGGTCTCCCCGGCGCCGCCGTCCCAGGCCTGGAACGCGACCGGCATGAAGACCGCGGGACTGAAGGCCGGGCTCGCCGCGTCCTTGGACCCCAGCGGGCGCTTGATCACGACGCGATACTGGCCGTTGGTGTACACGGCCTTGCCCGTCGCCTCGGCGCCCGCGAGCGGGGCGATCTTCGTCGGGCCGTTCGCCGTCGCCTCGCTCACGCCTTTGCCGTTCTCCCAGCGCAGGAGGTAGACGGCGTCCGAGCCGTCGCCCATCAGGAAGTACGGCCGCTCGGAACCGGACGTGCTTTGCGGGGAAAATTGGAGCGAGATCGCGTCGGCGTAGAGCTTCTTCGCGGGCTCGTCGGCGGACTGGGTCGCGTCGTCCCACGTCAAGTGGAAGGCGATCTCCTTGTCGTTGTAGACGGCGCGTATCGACACGACATCGATCGCCGGATTGAAGTTCCGCGGGTCGACGATCACCTGCCCCATCAGCGGGATGTCGCCCGGCGCGACCTTCTTCCAGTAGTCGGCGTTCGGGTCGTCGGGGATCGCGTCGGACACCGCGGTGACCGTGACGAGCGTGGCGTAGCGCGGCGACTCGGGGCCGAGCGAACGAATGAAGTTCGTCAGGTGCCAGATGTCCTCGGGCTTCTCGACGCTGTCGAGAAAGGCGGGCATCGGGGTGCCGAGGACGCCGTTGGCGAGCCGGGTGGCGATCTCGGTCCGGCCCGCGCCCCCGCGGAATGTCCACGGCTTGGTGAGGTTCGCGGGCGGGACCGGGTTGCCCCACTCGTCCTTCAGCTCGGCGCGCGAAGGGCCGTCGGCCCGTCCGTCGGTGCCATGACACTTGTGGCACTCGATCGCCTCGAACATCTCCTTGCCGCGCTTGATCGACTCCGGCGACGAGGCGACGTCTTTCGGCAGCTCGAGCTTCTTCGGGCCCTCCTTGAACTTCTCCGCTGCGAACGCCTTGATGTACGCGACGAGGTTCCACCGGTCCTTTTCCGGGAGCACCGCCCACGGCGGCATGGACGTTCCGGGCATGCCGTCCGTGATGATCCGGAAGATATCCTGGTCCGTCGGGACCTTGTTCGCCGTCGTTCGAACCTTGTAGAGGCCCGCGGTGAAGTCGCGGGGCCTCGGGGAGAGCAGCTCGGCGGCCGGCCCGTTGCCATCACCCTTGTCACCGTGACAGCCCGCGCACTTCCTCTCGTACACGGCCTTCCCGGCCGCCGCGTCCCCCGCCTGCGCCGCGACCGGCGACGGCGTCGCGCTGAGAGAGAGCGCGATGAGTCCAGCCACAGCGAGGACGGTGGGCGAGGAGATCAATGCGATTCCTCCCATCGCCGCGGCTGCTGCCCCGTCGCGTCGTAGAGATACATGATGACCTGCCAGATCTGCTCCTCGGTCAGTCGATCCTCCCAAGTGGGCATGACCGAATTCCAGGGTGTCGACTCTTTTGGAAGCCCGGGCCCACCCTTCGCGATGCGCCAGAAAAGGTACGCCTCCTGCAGCATGGCGATCGTTCCGGGGTCCTGGAAGTTTGCGGGCGGCGGGTCGAAGCCGTGCGCGAAGTGGCCCTTTCCGTCGAGGTTGTCGCCGTGGCAGTACATGCAGTTGCGAACGTAGATCTCCGCGCCGGCCGCGACGTGCTTCTTGAAGGTCGCCTGGTCCTTCCGGAGCGGGTTGTCCAGCCCCGCGATCTGGATCTCCTTGCCGCGGAACGGCATGGATGCCGGCGGAGCGGGGTGGACCGCGCGTAACTCCGGCGGCGCCTGCGGCTTGGCCGCGGCCTGCGTGTAGGCGTAGTAACCGAGAAGGAGCGGCAGCGCGATCAGAAGCCCGAGGCGGGCGCGGCGCCGGTCGGGACTGACCAGCGTCGTGCGGATCGGCCGCACGAACTCGCGCCACGAATCGGAGTCCGAGGACACGAACACGAGCACCGCGAGGAGCACAATCGACATGTAGAGGGTCAGGACGCTCCACGGCGCCGGCGGCTGGATACCGAACCGGAGGACGACAAAGGCGATGACCAGCACGAGGACGGCCTGGACGAAGCGCGAGCGCAAGAAGCTCATCGGCTCACTTCAGCGTCATCAAGAAGGCCACGAGATCGACGTACTCCTTCGCCGTCAGCGTCTGGCCGTACATCGGCGGCATCACGCCCTTGGGAAAGCCCGCCACCGTGCCCACGCCGGCCGGATCCAGGATCTTCCGCATCAAGTAGTCCGGCGTCTGGATCTTCGCGATCTGCGAGAGATCCGGGCCGACCGGTGAGGCGCCGATCTTTCCCGCCTTGTGGCAGGCGATGCAGGCGCCCTTGCCGGTGAAGATCGCCTCGCCGGCCTTCGGGTCGCCCGGCAGCTTCAGCTCGGCCGCCGCCCCGCCGCCCGCGGGGGCGCCCGCCGTCTTCGGAATGTCGTCGAGCTTGACGTCGACGGTGCCGCCGAGGGACTCGAGGAACGCCGTGAGCGCCCAGACCTCGGAGCGGTTCAGCGCGATCGGCGGCTTGTCGACCTGGGGCATGATGTTCGGGTAGCCCTCGACGAGGTAGGCGCCCGGCAGGAGCAGCGACTCGATGATGTACTGCTTGCCGCTCAGGCCGGCCTTGACCTTGCCGGCTCGACCCCCGAGGCCGGCGAGGTCGGGCGCGCGGGTGCCCTTCTGGCCGATCCGGTGGCAGATCTCGCACGTGCCCTTCGTCTTGAAGATCTCCTCGCCCGCCTTCACGAGTTGGGCGGGTGTGACGTTTTCGCCCTCGAGCGACAGCTCGGCCGGCGGCTTCGACTGTATCTGGGGAATCGAGTTGGCGTAGTACGTGTAGGTGCCCATCACGACGAGCGCGAACGCACCGACCTTGACGCCGACGGGAAGGCGCATTCTATGGGAGAAGGGGGCTCCGCCCCCCTCTCGACTCCCCCGCGGACGAGGCCTCGCTTCCTCCCGCGCGGCTCCGCCCCCCTCTCGACTCCCCCGCGGACGCTGTCCCCGCGGATTCCGCGTCGCTCCCGCCCGCGAGGATCGGCGCGGCGGCGTGGCCGGACTCTCCGGCCTTGCCCTTCTCGCCGAGACCACCGAGCCAGAAGATAAACATCACCAGGGCGAAGAACACGATCGTGACCGTCGTGATCATGTTGGCCGCGTACCCGATCGCGGGCGTCACCGCGTCGACCGAGTTATCCCGCATGACGCCGTAGACGTGCCAGTGCTGGCGGATTCCCGAACGGGCGAAGCCCATCAGTCCCATCAGCCAGGTGAACGTCACCGCCAGGAGGATGAGCACGTACTGAGAGCGCGGGGCGATCGTCCCCCAGCGAATTGTCCCGGTGGAGCGGGCGCCCTTGAACATCGGGATATCGATCGCCATGACGACGAAGATTGCCGCGAGCACGGCCAGCACCTGATACACGGAGAAGCCTATTCTCACCAGCGATTCGACGAAGTACCCGTACACGCCGTAGAAGACGACGACCGCCGCGGCGAGTCCGAGAGCAGCCCACTGGACCCCCATCCCGACCCCGACCCACGCTTTGGTCGAGATCCGGTTCGCGCGCCGATAGAGGACGAACGAGACGAACGTGGTGAGGATCATCATGTTCACCGCGGTGTTCTTCGCCGACATGACACCCAGGAAGCCGAGCACCGGATGATGCGTGCCGCCCATCGCGCGCGCCTCGTCGAGCGTGATGACCATGGAGCGCGGCGTCGCCCAGACCATGAAGCCGAAGGCGAGGATGCCGATCATCATCGGGACGTAGCGGCGGTACCGCTCGGAGCCGGGGATGCGCTCCATGCCGAGCCAGAGGTAGTAGTTCGAGCCGATGAAGAGCACGCCGATCAGGATCGCCTGGATGATCCAGAGCCACGACATGAAGCCGCCCATCATCGTGATGCCCATGGTCTGGTTGAACGCGTAGATCTCACGGCCCAGGTAATAACCGGCGAACGGCAGGACGATGAACGCGGACAGCGCCACGAAGTTGCCGATGTAGCCCATCCAGTCGTAGCGGGCGCGCTCTTCGTCGGTCTTGGCGCCAAGGAAGCGGAACGCCGCGTAGGCTGCCGCGATCGTGCCGCCGAACACGATGTTCGCGATCAGCCGGTGGATGTTGATCGGCATCCACGTGAAGTTGTTGATCGCCGCCCACACCGATCCCTTCAGTGCGCCCGACTCGTCGATCCCCGCTGGCGACACCATGAAGGTGACCCACGAGTTCGCCACCAACAGTATTGCGGTACCGAAGAGATTGCTGAGGACGCCGAGGGCGACGTGGATCCCCTTCCGGGGGCCGCTGAGCCAGTCCCACCCGTAGTACCAGACGTAGACCGTGAAGGTCTCCGCGAAGAAGAGGAGCGCGTAGATCCAGTAGGTGGGGAAGAAGATCGAGGTCATATACGTCCAAAACTTCGGATAGTAGCCGACGAAGATGAACAGGAGGAAGGCGCCCAGCAGCGCCGTGGTCGAGAACGCCGCGAAGGTGAGCTTGACGAACTCGTGCGAGAGCCAGTCGTACCGGGCCTCACCCGTCCGCCAGCCGATGATCTCGATGATCACGGCGAAGATCGGTACGCCGAGGATGAACGCCGCGAAGTTCAGGTGGAGCTGTGCGACCGCCCACACGGCGAGCCGTGAGCCGATCAGCGGAAAGGCCCGGTACGCGGGTTCCCGGGCCGCGTCCTGGGCCAGGGCCGGGAGCGCCGGCAGCATCATAAGGAGCGCCACCACCGCCAGAGCCGCCCAGGCGCCCCGGCGAACCGCACGGCACTCCCTCACCTCGACCCCCAGACCAGAAACTCGCAACGGTGTTGGCCGGCCCTCGCGAGAGACGAGCTTGTTCTCAGTTTCACAGGAGCGGTCAGCGCCAACTTTTAGGCCAAAGGGCTTGATGTGTCAAGCGAAAAGAGGCTGCACGTTTGACACACCACCGCGCCGACGCTAGCATGACAGAAGGGGGCATCGATGAAGCTGCGGCTCAACCAGCGCATCCAGTTCTCGCTGGCCTACGTGCTGGTCGCGGCGATGGTTCTCCTGCTGCTGCAGTCCTGGCTCCAGGCCCCCCGCACGGTCGAGATCCCGATGTCCAGGTTCCTCGACCTCGTGCGCGCCGACAAGGTCGAGAAGGTGGCGCTGACCGAGCGGGAAATCCGGGGTATCGCGAAGCCCGATGCGCTCCCGACCGGGCCGAGCGGGGCGGGTGACCGCCTCCGCCAGTGGCTCACGTCCGACGCCGAAGTACGTGTGTTCACGGTGACCCGAATCCCCGGCGTGGAGGAGGCGCCGCTCATCGCCGAGCTCGAGCGGCACAAGGTCGAATTCACCGGGAAGATCGAGTCGACCTTCGTTCGCGACCTCTTCTTCGGCTGGATCATCCCGCTCGGGGTCATGATCGCCATCTGGATGGTCCTGATGCGGCGGGTCGGGGGCGGGCCCACACAGGCACTCTCGTTCGGCCGCTCCAAACACAAGATCTTCGATCGCAAGGAGCTCAAAACGACGTTCGGCGACGTCGCTGGCGTCGACGAGGCGAAGGCCGAGCTCGTCGAGATCGTCGATTTCCTCAAAAATCCGAGAAAGTACCAGCGGCTCGGCGGCCGTATTCCCAAGGGCGTGCTCGTGGTGGGTCCTCCGGGCACGGGCAAGACCCTGCTGGCGCGGGCCGTCGCGGGCGAGGCGGACGTGCCCTTCTTCACCCTGTCCGGCTCCGAGTTCGTCGAGATGTTCGTCGGCGTGGGTGCCGCGCGCGTCCGTGACTTGTTCGAACAGGCCAAGGACAAGGCCCCGTGCATCATCTTCATCGACGAGCTGGACGCGATCGGCAAGTCGCGTGCGGGCAGCACCGGGTTCATCGGGGGCCACGACGAGCGCGAGCAGACCCTCAACCAGCTGCTGGCTGAGATGGACGGCTTCGACTCCTCGAAGGGCGTGATCATCATGGCCGCGACGAACCGCCCCGAGGTGCTCGACCAGGCGCTCCTGCGCCCGGGCCGCTTCGACCGGCAGGTCGTCGTCGACAAGCCCGATCTCCGGGGCCGCGAGGCGATCCTGAGACTGCACGCCCGCGCCGTGGTCCTGGCGCAGGGCGTCGACCTCGGCGTCATTGCAGCGCGCACGCCGGGTTTCGCGGGCGCCGATCTCGCCAACATCGTCAACGAGGCGGCGCTGCTCGCGGCGCGCAAGGAGAAGAACGCGGTCGAGATGTCCGACTTCGAAGAAGCGATCGATCGAGTCGTCGCCGGACTCGAAAAGAAGAGTCGAGTCCTCTCCGAAAAGGAGCGCGATATCGTCGCCCATCAC
>Ga0184639_10001312_pt1 | contig 10687 bp, 11 predicted proteins | sample PLM31_170_b2_FD_133155 | JGI IMG/M metagenome (GOLD analysis project Ga0184639, IMG submission 133155) | Groundwater sediment microbial communities from an aquifer in East River, Colorado, USA - PLM3-1_170_b2 | ecosystem: Environmental > Terrestrial > Soil > Riparian zone | place: USA: East... | reverse complement strand
TCGTCGTGGACCGTGTCGAATTCAATGCAACCCGAAATGGGACGCTGACCTGGGAGCCCGCAAACACGATCATGGATGATGCGCGCGCTCCTGGCCCCGGGCGGATCCTGCAACGGGATGTGCTCTGTACGGATACCAACACACCGGCGGACTTCACGGTGGCGAACGAACCGGGCCTCCCGACGAATGGACCTCCGACGGTCTCGATCGTGTCACCCGCCTCGGGCGAGACCGTTCCGCCCGGGACGACGGTCACCTTCACTTGGACCTTGTCGGACGATGTGTTCGCCGATGGGTACCTGCACGTGTGGGCGAACGTGACCCTCGGGAACCAGACGATCCCGCTCGTCGTTGACGGGACCGGCGTCACGTCGGCGACGTGGATCGCGCCGAGCGCCGAGGTATCCGGAGTGGAGATCCGCGTCGATGTGGAAGACCCCTTCGGGGAGCACGCGAGCGCCACTCGAACGTTCAGCGTGACGCAGCAATCGCCGCTCGTGATCGTGATTGCGATCCTGATCGTCGCCGTCCTGGTCGGCTTGCTGCTCTTCGCATTCTGGCGGGCGCGGAAGCAGGAGCGGGTACCGCCGCCGATGTCTCCACCACCGCCAATGGCGCCCGCCGGTCCCGCGGGCGCGCCTCCTCCGGGGATCGCGGGCGGTCTCGCGGCGGCAAACCGGAAAGTGTGCCCGCAGTGCCACATGTCCGTGAACGCAGTCGATGCGACGTGCTTCTTCTGCGGCTACAAATTCCCGGATGACGCGAAACCGCCACCGTAAGCATATTATCACAATCGTTCCTTGGCGGTCGCATTCGCATGCGAAAGGACGAGGAATTCAGCGAGTGGTACAACGAAGTGATCGAGCGTGCGGAGCTCAGCGACAAGCGCTACCCGATCAAAGGGATGAACGTGTGGCGGCCCTACGGTTGGGCGGTCATGAAGTTGATCGACCAGGCGATCCGCGACGAGTTCGATTCGACCGGGCACGGGGAGGTGAATTTCCCCGTCCTCATCCCGGAGACCGAGTTCAAGAAGGAAGCGGAGCACGTGAAGGGGTTCGAGGGAGACGTCTTCTGGGTTACCCGGGGCGGTTTCAACGAGCTCGACGTGAAGCTGATCCTCCGCCCGACCTCGGAGACCGCGATGTATCCGATGTTCAAGCTCTGGATCCGGAGCCATGCGGACCTGCCCCTCAAGGTGTACCAGATCTCACCGGTCTTCCGGTATGAGACGAAGATGACCCGGACCTTCATGCGCGTGCGGGAGATCCACTTCTTCGAGGCGCACACGGCCCACGCGACCTACGCCGACGCGGAGCAACAGATCCGGGAAGACCTGCAGATGAACGAGCGGATCATGCGGCTCCTCGCGCTGCCGTACCTGATCTCCCGCCGACCGGAGTGGGACAAGTTCCCCGGATCCCACTTCAGCCTCGGATCGGACACCCTCCTCCCCTCGGGTCGAGCGGCACAGGTCGCGACGTTCCATCATTACCAGGACAACTTCGCGAAGGTGTACGATGTCACCTACGAGACGGAGAAGGGCGAGCATCGGTACGTCCACCAGACCACGGACGGCATGAGCGAGAGGCTCCTCGGGGCGATGATCGCGATCCATGGGGACGAGAAGGGGCTCGTCCTGCCGCCCGCCGCCGCGCCCGTCCAAGCGGTCGTCGTGCCGATTCTCGAAAAGGGCCGTCAAGAAGAGATGCTGCTCGAAGGCCAGAGACTCTTCCTGGAGCTGCGCGACCGCATGCGGGTGAAGCTTGATGACCGCGACATTCGGCCCGGGGAGAAGTACTACGAATGGGAGGCCCGTGGCGTCCCTCTCCGGGTCGAACTCGGACCTCGCGACCTCGCAAAGCATGTCGTTACGGCGGTCCGTCGGGACAACGGTGAGAAGCGAGAGCTGCCACGAGAGGGCCTCCCGGATCGCCTAGGGTCGGTCCTCGATTTGATGCAGATCGCGATGTGGGACCGGGCGGAGAAAACCTTGAAAGACAACACGTTCACCATCACAGACCTCGAGAAAGCCCAGGATGGATTCAACCGGATGGGATGGTGCGGAAATGAATCGTGTGGAAAGACGATTACAGAGCGGACGGCCATGAGCGTCCTCGGGACCCCTTTCTATCCAGAATCCTTTGAGGGCACGTGCATCGTCTGCGGAAATCCGACGAAACAGGTCCTCTATGCGGCGAAGGCGTACTGACGCTTGGTTTCTACGAGGTCTTTTTTGGCAACCGCGAGCCAGCCAATCTCTACTCTCGATACAGGAGCATCCCGACGAGACCGAAACCCACGAGGACGACGGTCACCGCATAGGCACCCACCCACTCCGGCTGAAACAGGTTCCACGATCCGTACGTGAGACCCCAGATCAGGTAGAACATGAGACCCGCGAGGAAGGCGAGCGCGTAGAACCAAAATGCGACCTTGCGAGGGAAGGCGACCTCGGCCACGGTCGCGACCAAAGGGCGTGCGGCTAAAAACCTTTCCCGTCACGCCTTCGGTCGCCGCAGGGGTCGGATCGGCGCGAGTGTCCTTGCGAGCCGTCCCCGGGTCCGCGCCCACCACGTCTCGATCCTAGGGTACGTCCCGGGGTTCTCTTCGACCCAGAACAGGAACGCGAGGACGAGGAACACCACCGCAAACGCGATCAAGGCATAGAACGGCCACCGCGGGATCGGCTCCTTCACCCCGAAGCTGGTGTCGGGAAGGATCCCGTCGACTCCGAGGACGGTCAGGTTCACGTTCCCCCGGCACCACGGCGGCGTGCAGGGATCCGTGTAGTTCGCGCTTATCGCGGTCTCCCACTCCGCGGTCGTGAAGAAACCGAGGGACGCCATGCGGAACCGCGCCTCGCCCACCGTCACGTTGCCGTCAAATGTGAGCTCGAACCGGACGAAGTAGGTCGATTGGGAGAAGACCGAGCCATGGGGCATGTCGCGGCTGTCCGTCGCCGTCAGGATCGTGAAATTCAACAGGTTCGAAGTTCGCGGCGCGAGCGCGGGGCTCGTCCAACTCCAGTCCCGCGTCCCGGTCTCGGCAATCTTCGGATACGCATAAGGCCACGAAGAGTCGATCGCCACGCTTTCGTCGATCGTCGCATACCGATATATGCTCGCGTTCAGCGTCACATTCCGAATCGTCTCGACCGTGTAGGTCGAATTGAAGAAGAACGCGAATCGACCGCTGTCTCCCGGGGCGAGGGACGGCGTCTCCTGGATGCTGATCAATTTGTTCACCTTACTGACAGCACCGAAATCCTCGGCCAATGCCGCAGGGGTGAGGAGAGTGGCCACGAAGAGTAGGGAAAGGGCCAAGGCCAAGGCCCGCATGTCGCGCGCCAAGCGGGTGGGTCCTCATATACATATCGCGGAATATATCGAGGAAAAGAGTGAAACCCGCGCGCCCCTTCGTCGGCCGAATGCCCGTCCTCGAGGTACCCAAGGAGAAAGCTGATGATCTCCTCCGGAGGCTGCTGGCGGGCCGACTTCTCGATGGATCGCGGAAGATTGTGAAGCGCGACGGATCGGTCCTCCTTCCCGTCCTCGCGGAGCCTCCCTTCTCGCTCGAACCGTTCGGAGCCCGGTGGGAGGACCACGAGGACCTTCCGCGACGCAGCCGGCAGCGTGACCCGTGGGATCGAATCCGGGAAGGCCTGCGAGCTGCCGGGATTCCACCGACGCTCGCGCCTCGCCAATGGAAGCGAATCGGGGACGTCCTTGTCATTCGAGTCGAACCAGACGCGCGAAAGCACGCGGCGGCAATCGCCCAGGTCTTCGGAACGGTCTTGGAGGCACGCACGGTCGTCGAAGATCAATCGGGAATCCACGGACCCCTGCGGACTCCGGATGTCCGCGTGCTCTGGGGTGGCGACACTGAGACCGTCCATGTCGAGGGCGGCATCCGCTACGCGCTCGACGTCTCACAGGTGATGCTATCCCCCGGGAACATCGAAGAACGATTGGGAATCGCCGGAAGGATTCGGCCTGGCGCGATCGTCGTCGACATGTTCGCAGGAATTGGATACTTCGCCTTGCCGATCGGAATCCGCAGTCGGGCAGCGGCAGTCTATGCGTGTGAACTCAATCCGACGAGCTATGCCTACCTGCTCCGAAACATCCGGCTGAACCGGGCCGTGAGTGTGATTCCGCTTCTGGGGGATTGCCGCGACGTGGCCCCTCGATGGGTCGCCGACTGGGTCCTCATGGGCCACTTCGACGCCCGTGAATATCTCGATGTGGCGTTCACCGCACTCCGCGGCCGGGGGACGATCGTCTATCACGAACTCTGTCCGAAAGAACAGTATCCGGACGCGATGACCCGGCGACTCGCCGCGGCGGCGCGGACGAACTGGAGGGACGTCCTTTCAATTCGCACCCGCATTGTGAAGTCGTATGCCCCAGGGATCGTGCACTGTGTCGCTGAATTAGAGGTCGCTCCGCAAGCCCGTGCATTCGAAGCGAAATCCATTTGAACGATGAGCTCTTGTATTCACCGGGGAACGAAATGAACTGTACACGATGCGGCTCCGAACTGCAGCCGGCCGGCGCCTACTGCCCAATCTGCGGAGCGCCTCGAAGGGAGATCGATCGATTGATTCTAGAGACGCGAAACGCCGCCGAGAAGGCGGTCGAGGCGAGTGTCGTCGCTTTCGACCGTGCGTCAAAGGAACTCCAGCCCGCCGTCGAGAGGGCCGTGGCTGCGTTCCGAACGGCCGGCGAGGAGGTCGGCAAGGCCCTGAGGCCGCTCGCCGACACGACCGTCCGGGCCGTTAACGACGTCGCGAACAGCCTCCGCCCCGCGGCCCATCGGACGGCCACGGTGGCGAGACAGATGGTGCACCGCACCGCCGTCGTGGTCGGGCCCGCGGTCGCCAAAGCGGCGGAGAAAACGGAAGCCGCGGCTCGCCGCGTGAAAGAGGCGGCCCGCAAGCTCGGATAGATTTATCCCGGCCCTCCTGGTTCCATGGGCCCTATGGCCGTAGACGAGCGCGCGGACCGTGTCCTTCGCGGCACGGAAGAGGTCGTGACCCGCGACGAACTGCGCGCCGTCATCGAAAAGAGCGGGACGCCGCGAGCGTATGTCGGGCTTGAGCCGTCCGGACTTTTGCACATTGGCACCGCGTTGATCATCGGCTCGAAGGTCACCGAGCTGATTCGTTCGGGATTCCACACGATCATCTTCCTCGCGGACTGGCACGCGTACATCAACGACAAGCTCGGTGGCAGTCTAGACAACCTCCGCATCTGTGCGGAGTACTTCAAGGACGGGTTCCGAGCGGTTGGCGTCCCGGAGACGGTTGAATATCTGTACGCGAATGAATTCGTCCGCCATCCTGAGTATTGGCAGAACGTGATTCGAGTCTCGAAGGCCTCGACGGTCGCGCGGATCCGGCGGGCCCTGTCGATCATGGGGCGGAAGGAGGAGGAGGCGGACCTTGACGCGTCGAAGCTGATCTATCCGGCGATGCAGGTGGCCGACATCCACTGGATGGACTTGGACCTCGCCCTCGGCGGCATGGACCAGCGGCATGCCCACATGCTGTACCGCGACATCGCGCCGAAGCTCGGGTGGAAGCAGGTCGTCGCCCTCCATACGCCGCTCCTGCCGGCCCTCGACGGGAGCGGGCGGATGGACCTGATTGCCGGGAAGATGTCGAAGTCCCGACCCGACTCGAGCGTCCTGTTGAACGACAGCCCGACCGAGGTCGAGCGGAAAATCGGAAAGGCCTACTGTCCGGCGAAAGAGACGAAAGGGAACCCCGTCCTCGAGGCCGCGCGACTCATCCTGTTTCCGCCCCGCGGTCGACTGATGATCCCTCGGGACCGGAAGTTCGGCGGAGATGTGATCTACGTGTCCTTCGACGACCTTGCCAAGGCCTATGCAGACGGCGAGCTCCATCCGAAGGACCTGAAAGCGGGTGTCGCGGCCGGACTGAACGACGAACTCGCGCCAGCCCGCAAGTACTTCGAGGCCCATCCGCAGAACCTCGAAGCGGTCTTGAAGATCCTCGGAACGAAGTGAGGCCGTGCAACGGAACGAGGAGGCCGCGGCTCTCGCGACGGTTGCGGGGATCCTGCTAATCGTCAGCGGATACACAGGGACGCGGTCCGTGGATCGGATGTTCGATCTGCTCGCCACCATTTTGGGAGGGAGCCCAATCCTACGCGTCGTCGCCTACATCTTTCTGGGCATCGCATCGCTCGGTGGTTTCTCGGTCCTCTTCGGCGGCTACCTGATCTGGAAGGACCGGGTCCGGTTCGGGCGCATGTTCATCCTGGTCGGTTCGGGGGCCGGGTTCTTTACGCTGCTCCTGTTCCTGTTCGTGAACCTGCGCCATCAGGAATTCTCGTTTCTCGCGAGCGTGTTGCCCGCGGTCCTCGGCGTCGCGACCGGCGTTGTGGCGCGGTTCCGCGCGGTCCCGAAACCGCTTCTCGAGACGCTCAGAGGGTCGTGAGGCCGCCCATCCCGCCGTGTTTCGCCGTTTCGATCCGGCCTCGGAGTGCGAGGAGGTAGACGAATCCGGCCAGGGCGAGGAAGCCGAGCAGGTAAAACGGGGCGGTCGATTCCAGGTCGCTGACCGACCGAAGACCCGCCGCAAGGCTCCCCGCGGCGAAGGAGCCCAGAGAACCGCCGAGGAGCTGGAAACCGAAAATGATCCCGAACGCCGCGCCCTGAAGGCGCTCGTGGCTCGACTCCGAGACGAAGGAGAACAGGGCGGGATATGTGATGAAGACCGCCGAGCCGGCGGTCCAAAAGAGTCCGAGGGCGATGCCCACGGTTCCAGAGACGACCGCGCCGAGGCAGGCAACCGCGACGAAGGCATACGCCGCGGTCAGCGTCCGGAGCCGACCGAATCGGCGACTCACCCGGCCAAAGAAGAACGCGACGAGCGCTCCCGCGAGGATCCAGATGGCGATCGCCACCTCCGAGGCGGTATCGTCGAAGCCGAACTTGTGGTGGAGGAGCAAAGGCCCGAACGTCGTGAAGATTGAGAACGCCGCGCCACCCAGCGCGAGCGGGAATAACCAGAGCCGAACCGACCGCAGCATTGCCGCGTAGTCGCGTCTCGGAGCGGGGGACTCGCCGGGAGCAGGGCGGTAATTTCGCACGAGCCACAGGCCGACTACGACGGCGCCGAGGTTGATCCCACCCCACAGGAGGAAGGGAACCTGCCAGCCTAGAGCGACCGCAATGACGGAGGTCGTCGCCATCCCGAGGATGACGCCCGTATCGCCGAAGGCGGACTGGAAGCCCATCGATCGGTCCAGCTCGGGTCCGCGGAACTCCCGTCCAATCCATGCGATGCCGACCGGGTGGTAGAAACTCGCCCCGATCCGGGAGAGGGACACGAGGGCGAGGAGCATCCAGAAGTTCGAGGACAGTGCGACGAGGGCAGAACCGAGTCCAAGGACGACGATCCCGATCGCGAGGAGGCGCGTCGGATCGCGGCGGTCCGACATCGCTCCGAAGACGATCTGGAAGAGGGCGGTCACAAGGAGAGCGGTCCCGCTGAGTAGGCCCGTCTCGAGTGGGCCGAAGGCGAATGCGGTCTGGAGAAGCGTAATCTGACCTGCGAGCACGGTGACCGCGCCGTCATTTGTCAGGTGATAGATGGAATTCGCAGAGAGGACCCGCCGGTCGCCGGGCACGACTCCGCGATGTCCGGTCGACTTAAATCGTTAGGCTCAGAAACGGTACAGATCATGATGAACCTCCTTTTCGTCGGCAACTCCAAATAGGGTTGCATGGATAACGCGCGCTGTCAGGAGACCGCGGACGGCCGACGGTGGCCCTTCGGGGCTGCTGAGGAACGTCCCCCCTCCCTCGTAATGGTGGCCCCGCGCAAGCGGGGGGCCCGAGAGGACCGGCAAGGGCGCAGAAACGGCACAGCTCGCGCCGAGGATGAATCGCTCGGCGAGGACGTTGGCGCGGGATCTGGTGAGACGGCGACACCCCACCGGAGCAAGTCCAAGCAGGCGCATCGCGCCAGGTAGGACGCTCAGTCCAATGCCGTCAGAACAGAAGGGGGCGTACGGCGGTGACCTGGCCTCCCTCGGGGAGGTCGTCAACGTGATCCCCCGAATCGAGGGACCGCCCGCGCGGCAGGCGCCGGTCGGGGACTGGTGGGTTGAAGTGCCAGTGGTCTATGAGGGCCCGATGAAAGGAACGCGTCGGGCGGCTCGGAAGGCGCGACAGGAAAAAGCGCGGTTGGCACGGGAGCGGAAAGCACGGAAGTAGATCGGGCAGCCCCCTCTGGCAGGGTCAAGGGCCACGGAAGATTGGGGCCATGCCCGCCCGGAGCGGTGGCCGGTCACTCAGCCGCCTTGGCATCATGAACATCGGCCCGTCCGAGGATCCTGCCTGATTTCTTGACGGACTCAGACACCCGGGGATGATGTCCGTGATTGAACGAGGAGAACGGAGATGACCGGGCAGTTCACGCCACTCACGTCATTCCTTGAGCGAGCGAATCGCGAGACCGTAGAACTGACGTTCGACGAGCTGGAGGATGTTCTTGGCAGGCCCCTCAGCAAGTCCGCTCGGACGCACCGAGCCTGGTGGTCGAATAGCGGACACGCGCACGCCATCACATGGACAGGCGCGGGATATCGCGTGGAGCGACCGGACCTGGCGCGTGGAATCGTCCGCTTTGTGCGGTCGCGAGGTCCGCGCCCCGAGTTCCCTGAGCGGAGGAACGCCGTGTCTCTTCATGAAAACACGCGAGATAACGGAAGGAAGGTTCATCAGGTCCTCTTCCAAGGATTGCCATTCGGTGCGTGGAAGGGGGCGTACAGCGGCCACCTGGCCCTTTCTGTTCCTCCCCCCTGAAAGTCTATTACGGACGGCGAAGATAAGGCGCCAGGTCTGCCTTCCGACTCGGACAAACAGCGGTCTTCCTCACTCGCTCTCGGCGGGCGCGAAGAACACGAGGAGCGATAGGCGCTCGCGAATTTGATGGAACCGATGTTCCATCCGCGCCGGCACATAGATGATGCTCCCCGGACGCACGTCGCGGTCCTCTGATCCAACGCGGATCTTCGCACGGCCGCGGACGACATAGTATATCTCGTCCTCCGCATGCGGGGATTGAGTATCCCGGCCGCCTTTGGGAAGTTCGTAGATCCCCAAGCTCAGGGATGGGACCCGTAAGAATTCTTGGTACCTTTCGCCGGCCCGACGTCGCGCCGCAAGGAGTTCCGAAATCTCGTGAGCGTCCACGGGATCGCCTGGGCCGGAGGGCTCCTCGGATCAGGAAGCCGCCTCCGCCACGGTTAAGTATGTCAGATTCTTAGAGGCTTTGGAATGGGCGAGGGTTCAGATGGCGAGGACGAGAAGAGGCGCCGGACGCCCCCGCCCGTCGAATTTCTGAAGCCCGGTGAGGCGCAGGCCCCACTCCCGCCGAGGGATCAGTCGCCCGCGGCCTGGGTGCCGCGGCCGGAGGACTATCAAGCACCTCCCTCGTGGACGCCCCCTCGGGCAACCGGTGCCGGCGGGTCGAACCTACCGAAACTCGCGGGCGTCCTCCTCCTGGTGTCCGCCACGATCGGGATGGCCGGTGCGCTGTACAGCGCCCTCTCTCTCCCGACCGTGCCCGAGTACGAGAACCTCATTCTGAACACGACACCCGCGGTCCTCGCAACGGGGCAGATCTGCGGGCTGATCTCGATCTGGTCCCAGGCGATGGCCCTTCTCGGAGGGATCATGGCCCTTCAACGGATGAACTGGAAGCTCACCATCGTCTGCGCGATTTTCTCGCTCGGGACACTCGGGATCTTCCTCTTCGAGGCATCCCTCATTGGGTTCCTTGCGCTGATCGTGACGCTTCGGGCCCGTCCGTTCTTCCTCAACTGACGGGCGGCGCGACCGCGCGCAGCGCATCGACGAAGCGCGCGCTGTCCTCGGCCATGTTGTAGAAATAGGGCGAGACTCGCAGGCGCTCATGACGATAGTCCACGACGAACTTTTGCTCGGCGAGCGCCTTCACCGCCTTCGCGGGATCCCGGACGGATACGGGCACGATGCCGGCTCGGGCCTCCGGCTCAGAAGGCGTCTTCAGCGCATACCCCGCGTCCGTTAGGCGCTCGATCACATCGGTCACGAGCTCTGTCGTCCTCTCTCGAAGCCGGTGCACGCCGATCTCCTGGACGATGTCCAGGCCCGCGTTCGCCGCGTACACGGCCGCATTCGCGGTCGTCCCGAGCTCGAACCGCCTCGCGGTCGGATGGAACTCGAAGGCCTTCGGATCGAAGTCGAACATGCGTACGTTCCCGAACCAACCCGCAATCGTGGGGGACAGCGTTCGCAGGAGGGATTCCCGAACATACAGGAACGCGATGCCCGTCCCGCCGAGGAGCCACTTGAGACCTCCCGTCACGAGGACGTCCACATTCGCCGTGTGGACATTCGTCGGCAGCTGGCCCGTCGCCTGGTAGGCGTCCACCAGGGCGAGGGCTCCATGTCGGTGTGCGATTTTTGCGATGCGCGCGATATCCTGAACCGCACCGCTCGTGTAGTACACCTGAGAGGTCGCGACGACCGCGGTCCGGTCATCCGTCGCGGCCTCGAATCTCTCCGGGGAAACCTGGATGCCGTCATCCGAAGGCACGAAGATGCGCTCCACTCCCGGCTTCACGGCCCACTGATACGACAAAGTCGGAAACTCCAAGTCCGAAAG
>Ga0184639_10001311_pt1 | contig 10700 bp, 8 predicted proteins | sample PLM31_170_b2_FD_133155 | JGI IMG/M metagenome (GOLD analysis project Ga0184639, IMG submission 133155) | Groundwater sediment microbial communities from an aquifer in East River, Colorado, USA - PLM3-1_170_b2 | ecosystem: Environmental > Terrestrial > Soil > Riparian zone | place: USA: East... | reverse complement strand
TACCCTCGCCTCTATGCGGGCTGGCGCGGAAGGACGATCTGAAACCGGGTCCCCTTCCCCGCTTCGCTCCGCGCCTCGATGGTCCCGCCGTGGCGCTGAACAATACCATGGGCGACAAAGAGGCCCAGTCCGGTCCCCTTCGCGCGCGTCGTGTAGAACGGATCGAAGATGCGCGGGAGATGCTCGGGCGCGATGCCCGATCCCGTGTCCTCGACGGTGATGGCGACCCGATCCGGCTCCTCGCGGACGCCCACCGTGATCCGGCCCCCGGCGGGGGTGGCCTGCACCGAGTTCTGGATCAAGTTGAGGAAGACCTGCTGAAGCTGATCGGCGTCGGCGGTCACCGTAGGCCATTGATCGGCACGGTTCAGGGCGATCGTGACCCCCGCCTGATCCGCCGCCGGAGTCGCTCCGCGGACCGCCCGGGCCACCACGTCGGCGATCGCCACCGGCTCCAGTCGGAGGTCGCGCGGCCGCGATGCGCTGAAGAGGTCCTGGATGATCGTGTTGAGCCGGACCACCTCCCTCAGAATGAAGGAAACGCTCTCCTGGCGGTCGTCTCCCTCGGAGAAGCCGCGGCTCAAGTACTGGACCCCCGTAGCGATTCCCGTCAGGGGGTTCCGGAGCTCGTGGGCCACGCTGGAGGCGAAGCGGCCGAGCGCCGCCAGGCGGTCGAGCTGGCGGATCCGTTCCTCCATGCTCTTGATGCTGGAGACGTCGACGAGGGTCGCCACGGCGCCCCGGATTCTCCCCTCGGCGTCGCGGAGCGGCGCGGTCGATACCTCGATCGGGCGCGTGGTGCCGTCCGGCCGGACGAGGTCGTGGGCCATTCCGGTCTTCGCCACTCCCTCCTCCAGGCTCCGGACGAGCGCGTCGCGCCAAGAAAAGGGGGTGAGGCGGCGCATCGGTCCCACTCGCGCATCGGTCCGGGACATTCCCACGATTTCTTCCGCGGATCGATTCCAGGTCAGGACATGTCCTCGCGCGTCGATCGCCACGACGCCGAGGGGCAGGTTCTCGATGACCTCGTCTCGGAATCGCGTCTCGAAATCGAGCGCCTCCTTGAGGCCGAGATTGACCAGGATGGCCCCGAGCGAGGGGACGATCGCCTCGAGCGGGTCCAGGCGGCTCGGCGCTTCCCGGCCCTCGATTCCCATGAGACCGACGATGTGGCGAAACTCGCACTGGCCGCACGCCCGGTGGCCGCCGGCCATTTCCTCGAGCGGGGCACGGGAAAGCGCGCAGGTGGGTCCCGACGCGACGGCCCCTGGACAGGGCGGCGTATCCCCCGAGAATCGGTCCCTGGCGAGCTCCCCGCGGATTGGAATCGGATGCCAGGGCCCGCCCTTGCGGGATCCTGTCGGACCCACCCAGAGGGGAGAAGGGCCGATTCCGAGAGCGAGCCAGGCGAGCCAATCAGGCTGGAGCCACTGGACATGGACCCGCTCCGGGCGAACGTCCACCAGCGCGGGATCGCCCGGGAAGTAAAGCGTGAATGCGGGTGGTGAGCCCTCCAGAACGCCGAGCCAGAGCCTCGGCTCGTCGAGCGCTCGGGCGAGATAGTTGAGGAGAATCCCGTAGGACCGCCCTGGCTCCGCACTCCTCGCGGCGGATTGCATGAGCTCACCGAGCCCCTCGAGCTGGACGCGGGTCGCGAGCTCCCGTCGAAAGTTCACTTCCAGGTCTCGAAGCAGAAGCTCGACCAGCGGCTCGAGGGACACAGCATCGGGCCCGCCGGGCGAGCCCTGCTCCCGCCCCGTCATCGGAGGCAGTCCGCAGAGCGACCGGATCTCTTCCGCGCGGCGCCAGAGCCGCTCGAACGCGGTGCGCTGGGTGGGACGTATGGGTGTTTTCACGGGCAGGTGGGCGAAGCCCGTCGTCGCGCATCGGTCGGATAAGTCGAACGAGCCGCGGCAGGCTCAAACCCGCGCGGACGCTATCACTCGCCTGTGATGAGGGTCAAGCAAAAGGCCCGGGATCGGGCCCTAGTGCGCGCCTTCTCCCCGCGCCATCACCTTGACGGTCGCGGCCATGATCTTGAGGTCGAGGAGGAGACGGCCGTAGCGGACGTAGTAGAGGTCGTACTGGAGCTTGCGGCTGACGGTCTCGATCGAAGAATCGTACCGCGACTTGACCTGAGCCAAGCCCGTGATGCCGGGGAGCGCCGAGTAGCGCATGGGATAGTCGGGAATCGACTCCGCGAGGGAAAGCACGAAGAACGGGCGTTCGGGCCGGGGGCCGACGAGGCTCATGTCGCCCCGGAGCACGTTCCAGAGCTGGGGCGTCTCGTCGATGCGGCTCTTGCGGAGGATCCGACCGAGCCGCGTGATCCGGGAATCCTGCGCGGACGCCCACACGGGACCGGTGCTCTTCTCGGCATCCACGACCATGCTGCGGAACTTGTAGATCTTGAAGGGCCGGCCAAAGGTATCGGAGCGGCGGCGGTCCTGGCCGCCGGGCATGCCGTTTCTCGACCGGCGACGATTCAGACCAACGCGCTCCTGAGCGAACAGAATCGGCCCGGAGCTATCCAGCTTGATGGCGATCGCAACGAGCGCGAAGAGCGGCAGGAGGATCAGGAGTCCGAAGCCCGAAAGAACTACGTCGAGGCTCCGCTTGAGTAAGGCGTAGGCGTGGCCTGGCGCCGGCTCGGAGCGCTTCTTCTGCAAGAGCTCCGAAGGGATGATCATCAAGCTCATCGCGATCGCTTCCTGCGAATAGCGCCGGTCGGGCCCCCACATAGGACACGCATGGCCCGAGGGCGCGTGCATGCCGGAGGTGGAAGCAGTGGCGCAGCCCCTCGGGCACCGGCACCGATCGGGACTGGGAGGTGGACATCTATGTGGGCTTGGAATGCGGCCGAAGATCGACTCGGCCGCGAACTCTCGCGCCCCCCACCTGAACAGCAATGATAGCAGGCAGTCGGGACGAGATCAACCAGATTTATAAGTAATTGTGCTAACGAATGTTAAGCGCCCACAGTTCACGAGGGGGCGAGGCGATTGCCTCACCCCCTCGTCTTATCCGGGGATCGCGAGATGCGCGCGGCGAAACCCTAGCGCTGAACGACCTCGACGTTGGCGCGGAAGGACATCTTCGTGAGATCCGAGACGAGGTTCTCGGCATTACCCTTCGACTTCATCCGCGAGAGGACGATCAGATAGCCTCCCCGCTCCGGGTCCTTGATCACTTGGGCATCCTTCGTTCTGAAGCCGAGCAGTTCCAGGGCCTTCATCTCAGCCTGGGCGCTCTCCTTGGATTGATATCCAGGGAGGACGACGGCGTATTCGGTGGTCGTCTTCGGTGCTGGCGCGGTCGTTCCGGCGGCGGGCGCGGCCGGTTTCGCCGCGACCACCGGCGCTTCGGCGTGCGGAGCGGCCGGGGCCGGCGCAGGGGGCGCCTTTGTTGGTGCAGGCGCGGGTGCCGGCTTCGCGACCGCGATCACCGGCGGGCCGGTCGGGGCTGGCGGAGGCGGAGCGGGTTGCTTCTCCTCGGGTTTGTTCGGCTCGACGTCCTGCTCGCTCGGTCCGCTGCCGAAGCTGTATCCAAAAGAGATTCGCTGGACATTGTCGAACTCGTTGTTCGGCGTCATCGCGTAGTCGACGCTCAGCTGCTTGAAATTGAGCCCGAGACCGAAGGAGAACCCCGTCGCGGGGTCGCTCGCCACGCCGAACTCCTGCCGGTATCCCAGGCGGACGGCCACGTTCGGATGGGCGCGCACCTCCGTTCCGATGCGGAGGTCATTGTAATAGTCGCTGGGCATGTCGTAGTCCGCCGCCATGAGGACCCGCCCACGGTAGAACTCGCGGCTCACGCCGAAGCGGAGCTGTTGCGGGAGCGGATAGGCGGCCCCGTCGAACGAGAGATCGGGCCCCACGTTTTGCATGACGGCGCCGAGCTTGGTCCCGCTCACGTCCGCCATGACGCCAAAATCAACCGCGACTCCCGTCGCCGATACGGTTGCGAGATTCTGGCGGATCATCTTGGCGTTCGTGCCGACCGAGATTCCCTTCCCCAGCGGCCGCGCGTAACCCAGCGTGACCGCCATGTCGTAGACCTTGAATTCACCCGTCGGATTGTCGAATTCATCGACGCCGCTGATGCTCGGCAGATGGAAGTAGGCGACGCTCAGCGAGCTGACGGCCCGGCTCGACCCCATCGGGCGCGCATACCCCAGCCACTCGTAGCTGAGATCGCCGAGCCAGGTCGCGTGCATGGCGCCGATCTGCGGCCGATCGAGGGAGGTGAGCCCCGCGGGGTTCCAGAACTGGGCCATCACGCCGGACGCGCTGGCGGTCTGGGCGCCGGCCATTCCGGCTGGGCGCCCTCCGACCTCGAATCCGAGGAAGCCGGCCGAGCTCGCGCCGACCGCGACGTCTCCGTACGCTGGATGTACGGGCAGGTACAAAAGTGCCGCGAAACTCAATGCCGAGACCCGGCCGAATACCGCCAGCCGGCGCGGATTCAAAGGCGCTGGGAATGGGCTCAACATGTTGGTTTCCCCCGACTCGTGGACGTCCCCTCTGGGTGCGTCGAAGACACGGCGCCCGACGGATGGCGCGAACCTAGCGCAATGGTTGCAGCTTGCGTGCCAGGGTGAGATCTCAATCCGCACGCTTCGGGAGGAGCGATCCCATTGCGGCCCAAGCCGCTGGTGTGATCGCATGGGGCAGCGCAAAATGCGAGACGATTCGGGTCAATTGGGGCTGCAGAACGCCAACCGGGGCTCGCAACCTACCCCGAGCGCCTGGAGGAATGGCCGAGGCGCTTTGGGGTGGGGCAATGACTAGAAGCGAAGCGATACGGCGACGGCGGGACCATCGGGGCGAATGGGAACGATGGCCGAAATCTTGGGGCCGGTCGGGGCGGGCAGCGTGATCTGCATGATGCTGGCGTCGATCAGGCTCAGGAGATGGAATCCGATAATTGCGATCAGAAACCCCTGGCGGACGTCCTCGCTGGCTTGAAGATTCCCCTCCGCCTGCTGCAGCTGAAGCTGGGCGTCGTACAATGCGGAAGATCCGGAGGGTCCAAGGCTATCCGCCTCGATCAGCGCGTACGCCACCTGCTCCTCGGCGGCATCCACCTGCGTCTGCCCATAGTTGACCTGATAGTCTCCCACGACGTAGCCCGCGCCGGAGAAGAGGACGGCGGAGAGCCAAACCAAGCTCCGCGTCCGGTGCCCGGCGTATTCCTGCCCCGCCCCGGCGACGAGCAGCGATCTCCAGACCGCGCCCCCTCGACTCACCTTGGGGACGGCCAGGGTCAGCCGCGACGGGGTCGTCTCGCTCATCGCAAATCTCGGGCGGATCCAATAGTCGATCGCGCTGACTCCCCAGACCGCACCCGTGTAGATGAGCCAAGCGTTTCGTGCGTCGCGATAGTTCTCCGCACGGGAGGCGGCATACTCCCCCTGTTCGTCCAGCCGATCCCGGTAGAAGAGTTGAGACCGGATCGCGCCGAAGGTGCCGCCGGCCGCGGCGGTCGCGAGGGCCACGCCGCGGTACTCGTGGCCGCACGAGATATCGCCCACGCCGGGCACGTTGAGCCCGCGCAGAATGAGTAGCGGTGTCACGCCCGGGGGCTCGGATATGACAAAGGGCAGTTGTCCCCTCGGGGGGAGGTAGATGACTCCCTGGGTGCGAGCGAAGCCCGGCCCCTGGGAGATCACCGAATACTTGCCCGTCGCGGTCGGCGGGAGATCGAACGGCGTTACCCCGGCGAGGTCCGAAGCGCCGTGCAGCCTGAGCATGGCGTTCTCGGGCGTGGTGAATAGGGTCAAGATTGGCGGCTTGGGTGTCTCGGAGCTGGGGGGCGGGGTCTGGCTCGACGTCTGCGCCCCGGTTGGCGTCGGGGAAGCGGTGATCAGATACGCCGTGACCACGACGACCAGTGGGAGACGCCAGCTACGAATCATTGCCGGGCACATTAGGTTGCGGGCAAAGAAGTGTCAAGGCTTCAAGGGCAAGAAAAAGCCGGGGAGGCCTGCGCCTCTCCGGCAAATACGTTCGATGTACCGAAGTATTACTTCTTGCGGCGCTTCGCCACCGCCAAGCCCGCCAATCCCGCGGTGAACATCCAGATGCCGGAGGGCTCCGGGACGTCCGACGGAGGCCCCTGGCTGGCGTCGTGCGAGAAGGGCGCGAAGACGTAGTGCGTCTTGAAGCCGGCCCCCGCTCCGTTCCCTACGCCGCCCGTGTAGTAATGATCGAAGGCGTCGAAGTGGACGGCCTCGTAACCGGACACGTGCACCATGAACTTGAAGATCGTGCCGGTGCTTGTACCTGGGTCGCCGCCGGGAGCGTAATCCTGGATCGTGCTCAGCGTGTTCGTCATGTCCCCGAGCGACCAGAACTGGTGCGAATCCGCATTCCTGAACTCGGCGTGCTGCGTGATCTGGTCGTAGCCGCCCGCGTCGGAGGGATTGAGGTCGATCGTGGGGATCGGAGTCGGGGAGATCGGCGTGATCATGATCGACCCCGAAGTGCCGTACATCGACGCCGCGAGGTCGACGTCGAGGATCGGGCCCTTGGAGCCGACATCACCGATCACCCAAAGCTCGAACGTGTCATCCGTGATGATCCACGACTGGAGTGAAGTGTCGTAGATCGCATCCGGGCTGTAGAGCTGCAGAGCCGGGATCGCGCGCGCCGGCGCCGCCAGGAGCGCCATGCTGCACGCGCCGAGCAGCGCTGCGATCACGAATAAACGGGTAGTGCGCGGTACGAGAATGTTCTTCTCCTCCATCACAACTTCACGCACAACATGATGAACATAACAGGGGTGGCACATGGGCCACTCCTGTCGATCGATGTAAATTATACTTTCCGCATCGGGCCGCGTCAACCTATTTTTTTGCGGTACCGCTGGGCGAACCGACCGACAGAACACATGATACGCGGCTGGCGTCTTTGGCGTCAACTATTATTTACACTTCACCTCAAGTTTACGGCGTGAAACCATAAGTCGCCATGTAACAATACTTTACATATGAAGGCTCGGACCCGTGTTCGACAAGCCGCTGTGACTCCCCCCCCCACTCAGGGCCTCGATGTGGGCGGAATACCTCCGACAGACCGCGTCGAGCAGCGGGAGGAGCCGCCGCCTTGCATGTCCGCGCTCCGGTTGTTCCCCGCAGAGCAAGAATGCGAATAGTTCCTCGTCGCGCGTGATCGGCGCGGCGCATTCGGCGCGGCACGCGCCGATCTGCACCGCGTTCTCCACGTAGATCGGAATGAATTCGAGATCATCCGGACGCCCTCGCAGGCGGATCGCGCGGCGCGCGCGTCGGAGCTCGACCGCGAGCGGATCGCCGGCGGTGATGGTTACGAGAGGCGCGGGCTCGATCGTGCTCGCGATCACGATGAAAGTGGCATCGCGATCGTTGGCTACGAAGAGCGTCACGGGTTCGATACCCACGAGCTCGCGCGTCGCGATCGGGATGATCGTCGTGAGCTCCGCGATGGATCGCGCCCCGGCAATGGTTCTCGAGACGCGAGTCATGATCTCGTGCTGGTCGGCGCGGCGGCGATAGAGATAGGGATCGATGAGGCGCTGGAAGCGGCGCTGGAGCCGGTTTGAGATGGCGAGCGCCGCGACACCGAGCGTTCCCGCCAGCACGAGAACCATCCAGACGGCGCGCGCCAAGCTCCAGCCCGTGACGCTGGTGATCGAGATCAGGGCCCAGACCGTCGTAAGAAATCCGATCGAAATAGTGACCGACGCGGTGCTCGTCACCGGTCGGCCCGCTCTCGACATGCGAACCTCCGCGATCCGCCCTCGTAGGAGGGTGATCGGGAGAAGCAGTGCCGTACAGGCCACCGCCAACGCTCCCAAGCTGAGATCCCGAATGAAGACTCGACCACCGAGTAGGCTGCTCCCGGACACGTACGCGAAAAATCCCGAGCTCAGGAGGATGCCGAGGAGCCCCGGCCGAAACGCCACGCGGGCCGCGCGCGGCAGCGAAAGGTAGGTCGACTCGAAATTTGCCGTACTGAGAACGAGGTTGAGCAGAATCCCGGCCACCATGGCGCTTCCCGTCGAGCGCAGCGGAAAGGATTCCATCCCCGGCAGGATGCCCATTGCCTGACCCGACGGAACGAGGGTCACGAAGGCCAGTGCCGCGGCGGAGAACACGGCAAGCGCGAGGACGTAAGCGCGCCACCCGGCCGGGAGGGCCGGGTACGGTCCACGGAAGAGCGTGAGCGAGAGCAGCAGCCAGCACAGCGAGACCGGTAGCGCGAAGACGAGCGAGAGTTCGAACCAGGCCCCGCCGCCCGACCAGGAGAGGTCGTAGATCGCCCGCGCCCAACCGAACTGAAGCAGTCCGAGCGAGGCGAGCGCGGTCGCCGCGAGGAGAGAGGCGTACCGCGCCGGAGCCAGGAAGGCCACGAGTCCTCCAGCGAGGATCGCGATGAGTCCGCCGGAAATCAGGAGGAGGACGTCGAGGTTCACGCGCCGCGACCGTTCTCCGCGGGTGCCATGGGCGGAAGGAGACCCAGCTCGCGGAGCCTGGTGCCCAAGTCGCGGAACCGCGCGCACGCGAGCACGCGTCTCAGGATTCCTTCGGTGCGATCGAGCCTCCCGTAGTGCGTCCAGGTGTGAATCCGGGAACGACCGATGGTCGGCTGCCCGGGATCGATCTCCCAGGGATGGACGTTTACGGCCAGCGGTACCCTTCGCGCCGCGTGGCGCCGCGCCGCGAGAATCGACAACCATCCCGGGAAAAGTCTAAGGTAGGCTCCGGCCAGCACCGGCAATCGGAGCGGACCAATCGGGAGTGTCGGGAGCGGAAACTCCACCAATTCGCGTCGCTCGCCGGCGAGGCGAGTCGGAAGCACGGGTCCGCCTGGGAATCCGTACCGTCGCCTGCGAATCGGGTAGACGCTGGAATCATATTCATATCCTGCCTCGGCGAGCACGTCGATGGCCCAGAGCGTTTCCCGGTTCACGCTGTAGCTCGGCGCCCGAAATCCAATCACGGGATTTCCCGCGAGGTCCTCAAGCAGCGATCGCGAGTCTCGTGCGTCGGCACGAAAGGTCTCCGGCGTCTGTTCGGTGAGCATCGTGTGATTCATGCCGTGCGACGCGATCTCGTGACCGCGCGCCGCGATTTCGCGCACGAGCCCGGGCTGCGATCGCGCGATCCACCCGAGCACGAAAAACGTCGCGGTCGCGCCCGCGTCATCGAACAGGTCGAGGAGGCGGCGCGTATTTCCCTCCACACGCGACGGGAACCGGTCCCACGCGGTCCGCGGTACGAGTCGGGCGAAGGCCTGCACCTGAAAGTAGTCCTCGACGTCGACGCTTAGAGCGCACGGCGCCTCGGCATCGAGGGAGCCGCCCTTCGTGAAGGGCGTAGGGGTCACGCGATCCAATGGTTCTCCGGTCGAGGCTCCACGCGGGGCGCGCGGTCCACACCCCCGCGCTGCCGTCTAGGATACGTTTGGCCGTCGAAGGTGGGAAGGAGTATTCCCTGTCTGAGCGAGGGAAATGCGGCGGGCGCTGCTCTTTTATGGGACGATGGCGACGCGGGTCACCTGGCGCCCGCGGGGGCTGTCCAGGATCGCGTTGTAGAGACCCGGGGCGACCGCGCTTCCGCCATCGGCGCGGCAGTTCCAGTCGACCGCCCGTTCCCCCGCTGGCACCACCTCATCCAGCAGGACACGGATCTTGTGTCCGGTCAGGTCGTAGACCACCAGGCGCACCCGGCCGGGGGATCCGTCGGCTGCCCCGCCCTGGAATCGAAGGGTCACCTTGTCGCGGGCGGGGTTGGGAAAGCCGTGAATCGTTGTGCTGGCGGCCGTGAGGAGATCGCCCGAGAGCGAGATGGTCGTCACGGCCGGTGGGCTCTCGCTCGAGGTCGAATACGTCACGAGGCTGTATTCGTACTGGGTGCCGCCGGTCACCGTCGAATCGGTCCACGAAGTCTGGGAGAGCGGGGCCGTGAGGACGATTTGACCTGTCGCCGCGGCGCCGTCGCGCCGGTAGAGGCGGTAGCCGTCCCCTCCGTTCGTGGCGACTTCGTCCCAGTCGAGCAGCACCCCTCCTGGAACGGCCTGAGCGCCGAATCCGGTCGGCGTGGCCAGGGTGCTCCCGACCGCGGCGGTCTGGCGCACGGCAACGTTCGAGAATTGACTGACGTTCGATGCATCATCCCAGGTGCGGATCACGAAGAAGAAGGTCTTTGCGGATCCCAGGCCGCCGACCGCGAACGATTCGCGACTCCCTGCCGAAAGCGGCGCGGGCAACGTTCCGGCCACATTCGCCCCGCCCCACCAGGACGTGGTATCCGTTCCCACCACCGGGGTCTCCGCGTACCGCAGCTCGTACGCGGCGGCGCGCCCGACGTTTCCGTCGTCGCCGGGAGCGGTCCAGTGCAGGAGGATCGAATCTCCGGACGCCCGGGACGGGCCGAGGATCGCGATCACGATCGCGATCCCCAGCACTCGTCCGAACGGGGCCGAAGGGGTTGGGTACGGATTAGAACGCATGGTCCTCGGACTTCTCCGCGGGGCTGATCGACGCGAAACTCGCTCCCCAGGGCAGCGCCTCATCCAGGTACGAGAGGTCGCGCACCGGAGCGGGCGGGATCGTGTCGAGCGTCGTGCCGTTTGCGATGACCGAGAGCGGGGCGATGTTTCCGCGGTCGTCCGTCGCGCGGATGGCGACGTAGTAGGTCTGGCTGCCGTTGAGCCCGG
>Ga0184639_10001310_pt1 | contig 10701 bp, 6 predicted proteins | sample PLM31_170_b2_FD_133155 | JGI IMG/M metagenome (GOLD analysis project Ga0184639, IMG submission 133155) | Groundwater sediment microbial communities from an aquifer in East River, Colorado, USA - PLM3-1_170_b2 | ecosystem: Environmental > Terrestrial > Soil > Riparian zone | place: USA: East... | reverse complement strand
TCTCCTGACGGCGAAGGGATGCCGTCAGGAGACGCGACAGCGGGACAGGGGGGTGAGGCGTGAAAATCCTGGCCCTCAGCGACGAGGTCGTAGACTTCATCTACAGCCCGCGGATCAAGGAGCAATACGCGGACGTGGACCTCGTGCTGGGGTGCGGCGACCTGCCGTTCTACTATCTTGAGTTCATCGTCACTGTGCTCAACGTGCCGCTGTTCTACGTGGCGGGCAATCACGACAAGCCCAGCCAGTATCTCAGCGACGGGCGCATCATCAGCCGGGCAGAAGGCTGCGAATCGCTCGAGGGGATGACCGCCAGCGCGCGCGCTCGGTCCCCGGACGGCGTGACCGGGCCGAGATTGCTACTGACTGGATTGGGCGGCTGTCTGCGTTACAATCAGGAACCTTACCATCAGTACACGCAGGGCGAGATGGCGGGCCGCGCGCTGCGGCTGGCGCCCGCGCTCCTGGCCAACCGGCTCCGGTATAGGCGCTATCTGGATATCCTGGTCACGCACGCGCCCCCGCGCGGCATCCACGACGGCGCAGATCAGGCGCACACGGGCTTCGAGGCGTTCCTGCGCTTCATGGACGTTTTCAAGCCGCGCTTTCTCTTGCACGGCCACGCGCACATCTATCGCCGGGACACGGTGACCGTCACGCACTATAAAACTACCGACGTGATCAACGTCTATCCTTATCGGCTGATCGAGTATCCGTAGATCACGAAAACGTAGTGACGACTTCAGTCGTCGGCCAAGAAAAGCGACTAAAGTCGCTACGACCAGCCGTTTCGTGAAGTACTGAGTATTAGTCAACGGATGGAACGGGTGAAACAGAGAATTCCATCTATTGAAAAAGAATGACAGACACGACTGATATGCGCTCGCGCGCCGACTATGCCGCCGCGCGCACCAAAGCCTCCTTCCGCCAACTGCTCGCCTTTCTCACCGGTCGGCGCAACGACCTGTTGTCCTTTGAGCAGGTGCGGGAGAAGCTGCGCATCGGCGGCCCAATCTACCGCGGGGTGCAGACCGTGCGCGTGGATCACATCGTCGGCAGCGTCAACCGCTACAAGGACTTCGACCGGGCGTTCCTGCCCAGGCAGGATTTCACCGCCGACCGCTGGCAGCGCGTGAACCGCGCCTGGTACGAGGACGTGAGCCTGCCACCCGTGCTGCTCTACAAAGTGGGCGAGGTGTACTTTGTGGTGGACGGCCACCACCGCGTTTCAGTCGCCCGTGAACAGGGACAGGAATTCATTGACGCCGAGGTGCGCGAATGCCAGGTGAAAGTGCCGGTCACGCCCGATCTCCAGCCCGAAGACCTGGAACTCCTCGGAGGCAAGGTGGAATTCCTCGAGCGCACCGGCCTCGACCGGCTGCGACCCGGGGCGCAGATTGACGTGACCCTCCTCGGCGGCTACGAGCGCCTCCTCGAGCACATCGCCGTCCACCGCTACTTCATGGGGCTGGACCTGCGGCGCGACGTGTCCGAAGAAGAAGCCGTGGAGCATTGGTACGACGAAGTGTATCTGCCCGTCGTCAACGTGATCGGCGAGAGCGGCCTGCTGGAGGCCTTCTCCGGCAAGACCGAGGCCGACTTCTATCTGTGGGTGATGGACCACCGGCACTATCTGGTCTCGCAGGGCCTCGCCGACCTCGTGGATCCCGGCCAGACCGCCGAGGAGTTCGTGCGCGATTACTGGAAACAACCGTGACGAATTGGCCCTTCACCGTTGCCGAACTCACTGCCGGGCTGCGGCGCTACTTCGCCGAACCGGGACTACAGGTGACCGCGCTCGACGAGCGCCCCCTCCCGGACCGTGCGAGCGCCGCCAGCCAGCGCGTGCGCGGCCTGCACGTGGAATACAGCGCCGGGCGGGAGACGCTGAACGTGGAGTGCGTGGTCAAAGAACCGCAGTGGGCTACGCGGGCCGGGCTGGCGGGCGCGGGCCGGCGCGAGGCAGGGCTGTATCATTCCCTCGCCGCGCACCTGCCCATGGAGACCCCTGCCCTCATCGCCTTCGACCTGGCGGGCGACTGGCTGGTGCTCGAAGCCGTCGAGGCCGACATCGCCTCCGGCGCGTGGAGCGCCGACGACTATCGCCGCGCCGTGAAAACGCTGGCCGCGCTGCACGAGCGCTTCTGGAATCTGGCGGAAGACCTGGCCGCGTATCCGTGGCTGGCCCGCCCGCTGACGAACGACTTTGAAATCCACGTCTACGCCGCGGCGCAGGCCGTGGAGAAAATGATGCGGGACGACGGGCCCCATCTCATCGCCGGCTCGTTCACCGTCCTCAGCGCGCTGGGCCAGATCATCTCGCAGGTGGAGGCCATCGTTCAGCCCCTGCGCGCCGAGCCGCAGACCCTGCTGCACGGCGAATTCCAGCCCTCGAACATCGCCCTGCAGGAAGAGGGCGAGATCGTGGTCTTCGACTGGGAACTGACCGGCCCCGGGCCGGGCGTGCTCGATCTGGTGGTCTTCATCACGGCCTGCCGCTGGGAGCGCCCCGACCTGCCGGTGGCGTGCGACGAGCTCATCGCGCTCTACCGGGCCGAGATGGCGGAGCGCGTTGGGGTCCGGTGGCCGGACGAGACGTGGGCGACACTGTGGGATCACGCCCTGCTGTGGCGCTTCACGCAGGAAATGTTGGACTGGGCCGCCCGCGCTCCGCGCGAGGTGTTCGCCGCCCGCGCGGCGCAATTTGAAGACATCTGGCTCAGACCAGTCCTTGCCACAGTGGAGCGGCAGTTGAGGCCGGTGCTGTTCATTTAGCGGAAGTCACGATGTCACTCTGAGCGCAGCGAAGAGCCTCCCCATCGACACAGAGAGGCTTCGCTTCCCCGTCGAGTGGAGCGAGACGGCGCTCAGCCTGAGAGCGTGGAAGAAGGAGTTGGTATGCAACGCACTGTATCCGTGTTCGGGGGTTCCGCGCCCAAACCGGGGACTCCGGCCTACGAGGCCGCGCGCGCGCTTGGGAGCACACTGGCCCGTGCGGGGTGGACGGTGGCCACGGGCGGTTATTCGGGCGTGATGGAGGCCGCTTCGCGCGGGGCCGCCGAAGCGGGCGGCCACGTCATCGGCGTCACCTGCGGCCTCATCGAAGACTGGAAGGGGCTGCGCGCGAATCCGTGGGTCAAGGAAGAAATCAGGTTTGCCACCCTGCGGGAGCGGCTGTATCACCTCGTGGCGTTCTGCGACGCAGCGGTGGCGCTGCCCGGCGGCATCGGCACGCTCTCGGAGGTCGCGCTCACGTGGAGTCTGCTGCAGACCGGCGAGATCCCTCGCAAGCCGTTCGTCGTCGTGGGCCGCGTGTGGAGCGAAACCATCTCCACCTTCGTCCGCGAGACCGACGGTTATCTCCACGCCGGGGATGCGGAACTGATCCGCGTAGCGGGTGACGTTGAAGAAGTGGTGCAAAAGATTGGTGCTGGGTAAGTGGTATTTGCCATTTACCCATTACCCATGACCAGGAGTCGACTGCATGTCTGAACAGCTCAAACTCACTTCCCGTTCCGAAGATTTTTCCGAGTGGTACAACCAGGTGGTGCTGCGCGCCGACCTGGCCGATTACGCTCCGGTGCGCGGGTGCATGATCGTCAAGCCGTACGGTTGGGCGCTGTGGGAAAACATCCAGCAGGCGCTCGACCGGCGCTTCAAGGCCACCGGCCACGTCAACGCGGGCTTCCCCCTCTTCATCCCCAAGTCCTTCCTTGAAAAAGAAAAGGAGCACGTGGAGGGCTTCTCGCCGGAGCTGGCCGTGGTCACCATCGGCGGCGGGGAAGAGTTGGAGGAGCCGCTCGTCGTCCGCCCGACCTCGGAAACCATCATCGGTTACGCCTACGCCAAGTGGATCAAGTCGTATCGGGACCTGCCCGTGCTCATCAATCTGTGGAACAGCGTCGTGCGCTGGGAGATGCGCACCAAACTCTTCCTGCGCACGATGGAATTCTGGTGGCAGGAGGGGCACACGGCGCACGCCACGCACGACGAGGCCCAGGCCGAGACGATGCAGATGCTCAACGTCTACGCCGACTTCGCCGTCAACGACGCCGCGATCCCGGTCATCGAAGGCCGCAAGAGCGAGAGCGAAAAGTTTGCGGGCGCGCTCCGCTCCTATTCCATCGAAGCCATGATGGGGGACACAAAGGCGCTGCAAGCGGGCACGTCCCACAATCTGGGGCAGAACTTCGCCAAAGCCTTCAATATTCAGTATCTCGACAAGACCAACGAGCTTCAATATTGCTGGACGACCTCGTGGGGCCTCTCTACGCGCTTCATCGGCGCCATCATTATGGCGCACGGCGACGATCAGGGCCTCATCCTCCCCCCCAAGCTCGCGCCGCATCAGGTGGTCGTCGTCCCCATCTTCAAGAACGACGCCGAGCGCGGGCCGGTCATGGAAGCGGTGGAGCGCGCCCGGTCTACGCTGGCCGGCGCAGACCTCCGGGTGAAAGTGGACAACCGCGACGACCTGACGCCCGGTTTCAAGTTCAACGACTGGGAGCTGCGCGGCGTCCCGCTGCGGATCGAGATCGGGCCGAAAGATGTGGCGAAGGGGACGGTGGCGCTCGCTCGCCGTGACACGCTTCGCGCTGGCAAAGAAGGGAAGTCGTTTGTCTCGCAGGACGGGCTGGCGGGCATGGTCGCCGACACGCTGGCCGACATTCACGCTTCGCTCTTCGACCGCGCGCTGGCGTTCCGCAAGGCGCACACCCACGATCCCAAGGACTACGCCGAGTTCAAGCAGGTCTTGGAAGACGGGTGGGCGTTCTCGTGGTGGTGCGGCGACCGCGAGTGCGAGGTGCAGATCAAAGAGGACACCAAAGCCACCACGCGCTGCCTCCCGCTGGAACAGCCGGGCGGGACGGGGACGTGCCTCCACTGCGGCAAGCCCGCGCGCGAGAAGGCGATGTTTGCGAAAGCGTACTGACCACTGACGTGTTGCGTAGTGCGTATTCCGTCGGAGATCCACGCACTACGCACTCCGCAATACGAATTACCCCCCACCTCACTTTGGGGGAACAACCCTCACATCGCTGACAGCCCCTCCTCGGCCATCAACGCCAAGAACATCTCGACGATGCGCGGCTCAAACAGCTTGCCAGCCTGTTCGCGCAAATAGGCGCGGGCTTTGGCTGGGGACCAAGCCGCGCGGTAGAGCCGGTCGGAAGTGAGCGCATCCCACACGTCCACCACGGCGAAGAGGCGCGCCGCGAGCGGAATGGCTTCGCCCTTCAGCCCGCGCGGATACCCGCTGCCGTCCCAGTTCTCGTGGTGGCAGTACGGAATGTCCAGCGCCAGATGGAGATGGGCAATCGGCGCGAGCATCTGGTGGGCATACTCCGGGTGCTGGCGCATGATCGCCCACTCGGCCTCGGTGAGCGGGCCGGGCTTGAGCAGGATGCCGTCGGGGATGCCCATCTTGCCGATGTCGTGCAGGAGCGCGCCCCGGCGGAGATGGACCAGCTCGGAGTCGCCCACCCCCAGCGCGTGAGCGAGGCGCAGGGTGAGATCGGCGACGTGCTGCGTGTGGCCCTCGGTTTCCTTGTCGCGCAGGTCGAGCGCGCCCAGCCCTCGATGGTGTCGTCGTAGGCGAGGGAGAGTTCGACGTGCGAGCGCTGCAAGTCGCTGAACATGGTAGCGTTGTCAATGGCGATGGCGGCCTGCGCGCCGAGCGCTTCCAGAAACTCCAGCCATTCCGGATCGGCGCTCGGCCCCTCGTCCTTCGGCGCACTTCGCGGCTCAGAGCCGCCCGGCGTAAACTCCGCCGCAGCGTCGAACGGGGCACGGTGGAAGAGCTCGAGCACGCCCTTGATCTGGCCTTTGGCCAGGAGCGGCACGGCGAAGTAGGTGGTAAAGGCCTCCCTGCCCAGTTGCCCGGTGCGCGGGCTGGTGTTGGCCAACACGGCCTCGCCGGAGATGTGGACGATGCGGCGGTCGAGGGCGGCCCGCCCGGCGCGGCCCTCGCCCAGCCGGACGCTCGCGGCCTCCCCGCCCCGGGTGCGGAAGCCGCGCCCGGCCGCGTAGCTGAGGGTGCGGGTGTGCGGGTCGAACAGGAGCACATCCGCGGCATGCAGGCCCAGCCGGGTGGTCACCTGGTCGAGCAGGACGGAGAGGATGGGGCGCAAATCCACGCTGGCGGTGATGGCCGCGTCAATGGCGCGCAGAATTTCCAGCCGTTGGAGGCGGCGCTGGGTCTGTTCGTACAGCTGCGCGCGCTGCAGGGCGATGGCGGCCTGGTTAGCCATGCCCTGCGCCAGCGAGAGTTCGGCCTCGGTGAAGCGACGGGCGCGCCCGAAGACGGTGAGATACAGCAGCCCGAGGGTTTGCCCGTTGGCGATGAGCGGGATGTGCGCCGAGGAGGTCTGGTTGTGGCGCAGCAGCCAGTCCCGCTGCTCGACGGGTAGTTCGGGCTGCGCCGGGAGGTCCGCGTAAGCGTAGGCGCGCTGAGTGGCGAGAGCTTTGCGGCTGAGGGGCCGGCGCTCCAGCGGCCAGAGGTCACCCACCTCGCCGGTTTTGTGCTCGGGTTTGACGTATAGCTGGGCAATCGTTTTGAGCGCCCGACCGTCCTGGGTGAGCAGGGTGAACGAGCAGCCCTCCACGTCGAACGTCGCACGGATATGCTGCAACGCGCGCTGGAGGACAGCCTGGAGGTCGGTCACACCTGAGAGCGCGGTGGAGATATCGAGCAGGGCAGCGCGTTCCTGCGCGAGGCGCACGGTCTCCTCGTTCAGCGCCGCGTTTTCGATGGCGACGGCGGCCCGATCGGCGAAAGCCGCGAGCAGGGCGCGGGCCTCGTCGTCCGGGGGCAGGTGGTCGAGATCGAGTAAGGCGACCGGGCGGCCACCGGTCATCAGTGGCGCGCAGTACAGGGCCGCGCCGGTATAGCCGGGGAAATGCACCACGCGCGGGTCGGCGGCGGTGTCCGGGATTTCAATGGCGCGCTCGGAGCGGAGGGCTTCGCCGAAGATGCCGGTGGCGGCGAGGGTCTGCGCTTTCAGCGCGGCCAAGACCTCCGCTGCGACGCCGCAGGTGTGGCTCAGCGTGAGGCGGCCGTCTTTTTCCACGACGAGGATGCCGCCGCGTTCGGCCTGTGCGAGCTCGCAGGCGGCCACAAGCGTTGCAGAGAGAGCGGCGTGGCGGTCGGGCGCGCGCGCGAGCTGTTCGGTGGCGCGATTGAAAATGGCGAGGCGCTCGGCGGTGCGCTGCATCCGCTGGAAGTGGCGCGCGTTGCTCAGGGCCGCGCCCAACTGCCCGGACAGCGATTCCATCATATCGCGGTCGGTGGGCGTGAAGGCCTCCGCGAACGGCTCTTCGACGTTAAGCGCGCCGATCACCTCGCCCGCCACGCGAATGGGGACGCACAGCTCGGAGCCGGGCGGGATGGCCTCCCATTGCACATAACGCGGGTCCTCCGCGGCGCGGTTATTGAGATAGGTCCGCCCGGTCCGGAAGACCTGGGCCAGGATGCCGCGGTCTTGCGGCGTGCGCCGGCTCAGCGCCAGCGCTTCAGTGGCGGCCCCAGCTTTGGCGACGAGCACGAGTTCGGCAGCGGCAGGATCGCCCTCAACAATGATGGCCAGGGCGTACCCGAAGCGCTCGACGAGCGCGCGCACGGTGAGGTCGTAGAGCGCGCTCGGGTCGAGAGTGCCCGCGAGCTGCCGCCCGAGGTCGTTGAGCAGCGAGAGCTGCCGGGCGCGGTGCTCCGTCTGTTCGTACAGCCCGGCGCGGTGCAGCGCCGCCCCGGCGATTTCGGCGAGGGTGGTGAGCAGGCGCAGATCCGCCGGGGTGAACTGGCGCGGCGCATCTGCCCCAACGGACAGCACGCCGATGATGTCCGCGCCGAGGCGCAGGGGCGCGGCGATGATCGTGCGGGCGGCCTCTTCCGGCACGAGGCGCGCGGAGGCCTGGTAAGCCAGCGGGTCGAGGCGGACGTTGGGGGAGAGATAGGGCTGGCCGCTGCGATAGACGCTCCCGACAATGGAGCCTTCGACGGGCGGCGGCGGCAGGTGCGCAACCCAGCCGCGCATTTCGACGGACCGGAGATGGACGCCCGCTTCGTCCGGCATGAAGATGCCCCCGGCCTCCACCTGGAAGAGAGCCGTCACTTCGTCCATGATCGCCGCGCGGATCTCGGCCTGCGTCTCCGCCTGCCGCAGCCGCGTGCCGATGTGGTTGATCGCATTCAATTCGGCGAGGCGCTGGGCCTCGGCGGCGCGCAGCCGGGCGTTCTCGATGTGCCGCACGAGCTGCTCGGACAGCAGGGCCAGCAAATCCACGTCTGCCGCTTCGATGCGGCGGGGGTGCACAAACGAAACGGTGAGCACGCCGTACACGCGCCCGGCGCGGGTGAGCGGGAAACCCGCGATGGATTTGAAGTTCAACCGGGCGGCGGCGTCCGGGCCGTACAGACGATGCGAGGCCGGATCGTTGATCACGAGCGGCTGGCCGGTGCGGGCGACCGTGTGGGTGAGGCCGCCGGGGCGCGGCGGGCCGAAGGACTGGCGCGGGCGGTCGGGGAGGCCGGGTCCGGCGATGAAAGTGAGACCCGTCAGGGTGTCAGGTGGCGAGTGTCGCCCGCTCGCTTCGCTCGCCCCACGGGGGCGCTCCGCGAGGGTGCTGCGCGACGTGACGAGGCGCTCATTGCTCGCCACGCGCCTCGCGTCATCCGTCACTCGGCCCGCGTCACTCTCCGGGTCGTAGAGATGGAGGAATGCGCCGGAGGCGTCGAGGAGGCGGACGGCGTACTCCACGCCGAGATCGTAAATCGCTTGCGGGTCGGGGGCGGTGGTGAGACGGAGGCCGAGCTCGCGGAGCAGGGTGAGGTCGCGCAGGCGTTTCTGCTCGGCGCGGCGCGTGCGACCGATGTGCAGGGCAATGGCGGCTTCGGCGGCGAAGGGCTGAAGCAGGTCGAGCGCGTCGTCGGGAAAGACCGCCGCGGCCTCGCTCTCGACGTTGAGCACCCCGTAGAGACGGCCTTCGGCGACGAGCGGGGCGGCAATCTCCGCGCGCGTGCGCGGGTCCACCACGTAGTAGCGCGGGTCGGCGGTTACATCCAGGACGCGGACGGCCTGGCCGGAGCGGACCACTTCGCCGCACAGACCGACCTGCGCGGACACAAAGAAAGGCGGGTCCGAGCCGGCGTCGAGGCCATAGGCCGCGCGCGCGATCAGACGCTCGTCTTCCAGCTCCAGAACCTCCGCGTGCAAGGCACCGAAGAACGATGCCGCCTGGCGGACGACCGCGTTCAACACGGCGTCGAGGTCCCCGGCGAGGATGAGGGCGTCAATTCGCCGCAGGGCCTCCAGGTGGCGCACGCGCCGCTTCAGTTCGTCTGCCATCACTCAACCACCTGACCCCCTGCCTTCCCGATCATTCTCAAAAACATCTCCACCGCTTGCGGATCAAAGTGCGCGCCGGAGAGCGCGCGGAGGTGTTCGCGGACTTTCGCGGCGGGCCAGGCGGCGCGATACGGCCGGTCGGAGCAGAGCGCGTCCCACACGTCCACCACGGCGAAGAGGCGCGAGGCCACCGGAATCTCTTCGGCCTTCAACCCGCGCGGGTAGCCCGTGCCATCCCACTTCTCGTGATGGCAATACGGGATGTCCAGCGCCGGGCGCAGGAAGGCAATCGGCGAAAGCATCTCGTAGGCATAGCCCGGGTGCTGGCGCATGATGGCCCATTCTTCGTCCGTGAGCGGCCCGGGCTTGAGCAGGATGCCGTCCGGGATGCCCATCTTGCCGATGTCGTGCAGGAGGACGCCCCGGCGCATGTGCGTCAGCGCCTCTTCGCTGAAGGTCCCCAGGGTGCGGGCGAGTTGCAGGGTCAGTTCGGTCACGCGCTGGGTGTGGCCTTTGGTTTCCTGATCGCGCAGTTCAAGGGCGCGCGACCAGCCTTCCAGCGTGGTGTCGTACGCCAGCGAGAGTTCGAGGTTGGAGCGCTGCAAGTCTTCGAACAGGGTGGCGTTGTCAATGGCGATGGCGGCCTGCCCGGCGAGGGATTCCAGAAAATCCAGCCATTCCGGGTCGGGCGGCAGAGGCGAACGATGGAAGATTTCCAGCACGCCCTCGACCCGCCCTTTGGTGACGAGGGGCACGCCGTAATAGGCGACGAAGCCTTCGCTCGACAGCAGCGGGGCGCGGGTCAGGTCGCCCGCGGCCTGTCTGAGATCCAGGATGTTAATGATCCGGCGCTCGAGTGCGGCGAGGCCGGCGTGGCCTTCGCCGACGCGCAGATGCGTGTGCTGAAGCGCGCGGGTGCGGAAGCCGCGCCCGGCGGTGTAGACGAGCGTTTGCGCGCGCCGGTTGAGCAGGAGGATGTCGGCGGCGTCCACGCGCAGGCGCGTGGTGACCTGATCGAGAAAGGCGTGGAGGGTGACGCGCAGGTCCAGGCTGGCGGTGATGGTGATGTCAATATTGCGCAGGGCCTGCAGGCGTTCGAGGCGGCGGTTGGCATCGTCGAACAGCCGCGCGTTCTCGACGGCGAGCGCGACCTGATTCGCCAGCGTCCTCAGGAGGAGGATGTCATTCAGAGGATAGTAGTCGTCCGGGTCGCGCCGCCCGAACAACCAGACCCCCACCGGCTTCTGCTGGGTTTTGAGGGGGATCACCAGCCGCGCCCATTCGAACGCCTGCAATGGGTTGGGGTCCTTCGCGCCCTCCGCGCGCGCCGCCGGGGGCGAGAGCAGCGCGCCGTCCG
>Ga0184639_10001309_pt1 | contig 10702 bp, 9 predicted proteins | sample PLM31_170_b2_FD_133155 | JGI IMG/M metagenome (GOLD analysis project Ga0184639, IMG submission 133155) | Groundwater sediment microbial communities from an aquifer in East River, Colorado, USA - PLM3-1_170_b2 | ecosystem: Environmental > Terrestrial > Soil > Riparian zone | place: USA: East... | reverse complement strand
TGGTGGGCAGGGACGGGATTGAACCGCCGACACCAGGATTTTCAGTCCTGTGCTCTACCAACTGAGCTACCTGCCCACCAAACGTCGTACGATACCAGACGCCCCCGCGCTTGTCCAGGGAGCCGGGCTACTCCTGGGCAGGAAAATCGGATTCGAAGACGATCTGGTCCCTGTCGTTGATCTGGAAAGCCTCGTAGAGTACGAAGGGCACGTCGTGCTCCACCAGGAAGCGCGTGAGCTTGGCCACGGCGATCGGGTGCGAGTCCACGTGAAAGGAGAGCGCCGGCTCGCCCAGGTCGTCGTAAGCCAGGATGGCCCAGTTCCCCACGATCAGCGCCTCCATCTCCTCCTGGAAGGAGACGCCGCCGTCGAACTCTTCCGACCCCTGGGAGAGATCGTACAGCGCGCGGAGCTTGGCGCTCTTCTCGTCGCCGGAGAGCATCGTCACATCCCCTTGAAGCAGCCTTCGGCGGCCATGGCCTCTAGCGCCTTCTCGTAGCCCGTCACAGTGCGCGCCACGTGCTCCTCCGTGTGCACGGCCGAGACCCAGCCGTGGAACAGGGAGCAATCCACCCCGTTGAGGAGGAGCCCGCAGCGGAGGAGGTGGTAGAGATCGTGGCGCCGTGGCCGGTCAAAGCCAGCCAGCCCGGGGCGCCCCTCGAAGGAGAGGTGATAGATGGAGGCCTCGCCGAAGATGGTGCCCGGCACTCCCACCCGCTTCATGACGACGGCGACATCCCGCCGGAGCTCCTCCCCCAGCTTGCTGGCGCGGGTCTGAACACTCCCGTCGGCCACCGCCTCCAGCGTCGCGATCCCGGCGGCCGCCGAGAGCGGGTTGGCGTTAAAGGTGCCAGCGTGAGCGACGCGCTCGGACCGATCCCATGTGGGATCGCCCCTGTGGGCCAGGAGCGACATGATCTCGCGCTTCCCCGCCACCGCCCCGCCGGGCAGCCCCCCCGCGACGATCTTCGCCAGGGTCGTGAGATCGGGCGTCACTCGGAAGTACGCCTGTGCCCCACCGGGGGCGTAGCGGAAGCCCGTGATGACCTCGTCGAAGATCAGCACCACATTGTGACGGGTCGTCAGGGCCCGAAGCTCGTGGAGATAGCCGGGGATCGTGGGGGTCATGCCCGCCTGGCCACCCGCGGGCTCCAGGATCACCGCGGCGACGTCGCCCCGCTGGAGGAGCCCGTCCACAGCCTTGATGTCGTTGGGCGGACAGAGCAGCACCTGATCGAGCGTGGCCCCGGGCACGCCCGAGGAGAGCGGGACGTCGAAGGGCGGGTTGACGCCAGGCACCACGCCGTCGTGCCAGCCGTGGAAGTGGCCGTGGAGCTTCACCACCCTCGGCCGACCGGTGTGAGCGCGGGCCAGCCTCAGCGCCAGATGAGTGGCTTCGGTGCCCGACATCGTGAAGCGCACCTGCTCGGCGGATGGGACGAGGCGCAACACCCACTCGGCCCAGCGCACCTCGAGCTCGTGACAGGCGCCGAGGTGGGTCCCCCGCGCGGCCTCTCGCTGGATGGCGCTCACCACGGCGGGATAGCAGTGACCGACGATCAAGGCACCGTGCCCCATCCAGTAATCGACGTATTCGTGGCCGTCCACGTCCCACTTGAGGGCGCCTTGCGCCCGCTCGACATACACGGGAAACGGCGTGAGGTACCGGATGTCATGGGTGATCCCGCCCGGGATCGCCCGGGACGCCCGCTCCCAGAGCGCCAGCGACTTGGGGTGCGACGCCCGATAGGCGTCCAGGAGGGGAGAGGGTTGTTTAGGGCCGCGACCCGTCATGGAGCATGCCTCCTCTGATTTGCCGTTCCACGATCGTTCGTAGGAGTTCCACCATGGCGACGTGGGTCGAGAGCGGCAGACCGTCCACGGCGAGCACTCGGCGTCGCGTGATCCCATCCACCGCCCCGGCCTCGACGCAGGCTTTCACGAGCCCCCGCTCCTCCTCCGTGGTGTGGAGCAGCTGCCGCTTGGCGAGAATCGAAAGGTGCGCCACCACGCCGTAGGCGCCCCAGTTGGAGACGCCCGCGACGACGAGGTGATCGACCCGCACCACCGAGGCAATCTTTCTGGCCAGCGCCCCCTGCCGGAGGAGGCGGAGGCGCACGTTGCCCATCCCGATCTCGTTGCCGCCGTCGCCGATGCCGATGGTGGTCACCCCGCGCGGCCGGTTCAGGAAGAGCGCGTCCAGCGGTCCGTTCCAGGCGGCGACCGACTCACCGCGCGCGTTCCGGTAATCACCGTCCCCCGCGCGGCCCGGGCGCTCGACGGCCACGAGATGCGACGGGCGCTCACACCCGGCTGGAAGGCGCACGTCCGCGGCCGCCCCGTCATGGGGGAACACGACGATCTCCACCGGCTCGCCGAGGGCCTTGAGCGTCGCTTCCATGAGGGGCGCCGCGGCGTCGTCCACGACATAGGTCACCGGTTTCCCCAGGCACCTCAAGGCGCGACCGAGCACCGCCGTGCCCGGAGGCCCGTCGGTCTCGGCCATCCTGGGGCCCACGGCGAAGCCCGTGGTCAGGACCACCCGTTTGCCTCGGGCCAGCGAGCGCGCCGCCGCCCGGGCGCCCCCCGGACTGAAAAATCCGGCGATGCCTCGCGATGCGAGGTCGAGGGCGAGCAGCTGGTCAATCGGATCGGGTGAGGGCATCCCTTACTTGCTGGCGGGCGGGGGCGCGGGTTGGGGAGTCGTAAAAAACATGGAAACGGCATCTTCCCCGGTGGGGTCGAAATACACGACGAGCCCGGCGTTGTAGAAAAAGAACCGCCGGCCATCCTCCACGCCTACTTTGTCCGGACTCCCCCACCCCTGCAGGACGGTCTCCCGGTCGAACACCTGAGGCTTCGGATCCAGCTCAAAATACCGGGCCAGATCCGGGCGGTATCCCGCGGAGGTCACCATGCCGAAGTCCACGCTCAACCGCTTCACGCCCGCCGGCGCCCTCGACCCCTCGTAGATCCACCGGGTCGTGTCGTAGCCTTCCAGCTTTTCGCGCGTTTCGCGCGAGGGAGCGCCGAAGCGACTCCGGACGGTTTGGATCGTACTGGTCCCCGGGGAGATGCCTGCCCAATCCGCGGCCCCGAGGCCGGCCGGGGCGCAAACCACCAGGGCGAGCATCAATACGAGTGGCCAGATCGCCAGCGCGCGCGCCATCAGTAACCCAGAGCGGCGCCGTCGCCGCGCGGGTCCGCCCCGCCCATGAAGGTACCGTCCCGGACCACGATCCCCTGGGCATGCCCCATCTGCTGGTAAAAATCGCTGACGGCTTCCACCCGGTGGCCGCGACGCTCGAGCCCGGTGAGCGTCCGCCGGCCCACCCGCCCTTCCACCCTCAGGACCCCGGCAGGCTCCCCGGGCTTGAAGCCGCCCATCAGAAAACGCGGGCGCTCGATCGCCTCCTGGATTTCCATGCCGAAGTCCAGGACGTTGCTCAGCACCTGCACGTGAAACTGGGCCTGGCCGTCGGCTCCCATCGTGGCGAACCCCATCACGGGCCGGTCCTCCCGTGTCACGATCGCGGCGATCAGGGTGTGGAACGGCCGCTTGCAGGAGCCGAAGCAGTTGGGATGCTTCGGGTCGGTGTTAAAGTACGAGCCCCGGCTGTGGAGGACCACCCCGGTCCGCTCGGGAACCACTCCCGACCCGAAGGCGTGGAAGAGGCTCTGGATCACGCTGATCATGTTGCCGCGGCGGTCGGCGATGACGAAGCCCGTCGTGTCCCCGGTCGGATCGCCCCAGCGAAAGGTCTGGGCCTTCTTCGGATCGAACGCCTTGCGCCGCCGGGCCGCATAGGCTTTGGCGAGCAGGCCCTCTACCGGCAGCTTGGACTGGCTCGGATCGGCAATCCAGCGATCGCGGTCCGCGTAGGCAAGCTTGGTCATCTCGACCAGCAGATGGAGGTGTTCGGCTGAGTGGTACTGAAGACGCCCCACCTCGAAGCCTTCGAGGAGGTTGAGAGCCAGGAGCGCCGCGAGCCCCTGGGTCGGCAGTGGCGTCTCGTACACCGTGAACCCGCGGTAGTCGGTCGAGATCGGCTCCCCCCATTCTCCCGTGTGAGATTCAAGGTCCTCTGCCGTCACGAAGCCCTCAGCTTCGAGCCGCAGGGCGATCGCCTGGGCGATGCGCCCCCGGTAGAACAGGTCCGGCCCTTCCTGCCCCAGCGCCGTCAGTGTGCGGGCGAGGTCCGGCTGCCTCAAGAGTTCGCCCGTGCCGGGCACCCGCCCGTTCGGCGCATAGATCCGTCGCCACTCGGGATCTTCGATGACCTTGCGCCGCTCCGCCGTCGCCTGGCTCACGAGGAGCGTGGTCGGGAAGCCGGCCTCCGCGTAATGGATGGCCGGAGCCAGCAGGTCGGCCATGGGCCGTGTCCCGAAGCGCTCGAGGAGCATGCCCCAGGCCCGCACGCAGCCCGGGACCGAGACGGCCCTGGGCCCGAGGGTGGGCACCGCGCGGAGCCTCCGGCGGCTCAGCTCCGACAGCGACGCCCGCGAGCCGGAGCGGCCAGCGCCGTTCAGAAAGTGCACGCGCCGGGACGCGGCTTCGTAGTGGAGACAGAAGAAGTCTCCGCCCACGCCGCAGCAGTAGGGCTGGGTCACGTTCAGGACCGCGTTGACCGCGACCGCCGCGTCGGCCACGCTCCCCCCGCTTTTCAGGACCTCGATCCCGGTGAGGGTCGCGAGCGGGTGCGCGGAGGCGACCATCCCCTCGCGTCCGAGGGCCACCGGGCGGTGGGCGTATCCGATCTGAGGCATTCAGGATCCTCCGAAGAGCTTGGTGATCTCGTCCTGGGGAAACGTGGGCATCGGCCGGGAGCGGCCGCCTTCCACCAATGTCACACCTTCGGCTTCAGGCACGACCTGTCCGACAAAGGCGCAGTCGATCCCTTCGCGCGCGCAGGCGTGGAGCACCAGCGCGGCATCGGCGGGAGCCAGGGACAGCAGGAGAGACCCGGAGGCGATGGTGCCCAGTGGATCCAGGCCGAGCTCGCGGCAGAGGCGCTCCCCTTCGGGCAAGAGCGGGATGCGTTCCCGCTCGACGCGAAGCCCCACCTCGGAGGCCGCCGCCAGCTCCCACAGCGCCGTCGCGATGCCCCCTTCCGTCGGATCGTGCATGGAATGCACCGCCCCCAGCTCGGCGGCCAGCATCGCCTCCGGCACGACGCTCAGCCCGGGCCGATGGAGGAAGTTCTTGGCCCGCTCGATGAGCGACGGGGGCAGTCCGCGCCGGATCAACTCGGCCTCTTTCTCGCGGGCGATAATCGCCGCGCCCTCGAGGGGAACCCCTTTGGTCAGGAGCAGCATGTCGCCCACCCGAGCGCCCCGGGTGGTCACGAGCCTGTCTCTCGACACCTCCCCCAGCATGGTCCCCACCACGATGGGGCGATCGAGCCCATGGGTGACTTCGGTGTGGCCGCCCACGAGCGAGACCTCCATCTCCTCGCACGCCCGGCCGATCTGGGAAAATATCTGCTCCACCAAGACGTCCGTGGTCCCCTGCTCCGGCAGGAGCAGCGTGGCGAGAAACCACCGCGGCCGCGCGCCGCGGACGGCCAGGTCGTTGGCGTTGACCTGGAGCGCATACCAGCCGATTTCCTCCGTCGCGAAGGTGATGGGATCGGTGGTGGCGACCAGGTACCGGTCGCCCATCTCGATGACGGCCGCGTCTTCCCCGATCTTCGGCCCGACCACGACCCGCGCGTCGCCCGGCACGTACTTGTCGAACAGCGCCTGCAAGGCCTCGGCACGAAGTTTACCCACCGGAAGATTCCGCATGGCCCAACCAGTATAGAAGGCACGCGGAAGGAGGGCAAGGACCGGGGAGCGGCGCTCGGAGGGAGCGCCGCGGGAGAGGTGAAGCTTACTTACCGATACAGCGCGACGGTGGTGCTGGTGCTGCTGTTGTCCTTCCCAAGATCGAAGACGGCCTCTTTCCCATCTTCCACGGTGAGCGTGAGGTCCCACAAGCGGTGGCCCCCCGCCGCACCGATCAGGCGATAGGAGCCGGCCGGCAACCGCTCAAACCGATAGGACTCGCCCAGAGCGGCGCGCGCATTGAAGCGCTTGCCTTCTGCCGCCCCATTCAGCCCCGCGAGGAGGATCTGGACCCTCAGCGGCGACCGGTTCGGCTCGGACTCGCCCCACGTCACTCTGCCCTTCAGCGCCGCCTTGTCTCCCCGCACGTCCACCGGGGCCGCGGCGGTGGTAAACCGGACCGGCTCGACCGGAACTCCGGCGCTGACGAGCCACTGCCGCGCGAACCGTACCTCCTCGGAGTCGGGGCGGCCGTGGCGCATCACGTACCGAAACGCCTGCTCGGTCTCCTTGCGCTGATTCAGGTGGCTCAGGGTCACGCCCAGGGCGTACCAGAGCGACACATCCTCCGGTGCAGCCTGGAGCGCCTGATAGTAGAGGTTCCACGCCCCCTCATAGTCGCCCCGGGCGGCCAATGCCTCCGCCTGCAGGGCCAGGCTCGAGTCTGAGGGCGCCAGACGCGGCTCGACCGGCACGGGGACGGCGCCCCCCCCTCGGAACACCAGGATTACCAGGATCACGGCGACCCAGACTGAGGAGGCCGTAAACATCAGCGAGCGCGATTTGAGCATGCTAGATCTCCTGTCCACGGTTCGGCCTAGAGCTCTCTCCAGCTCGCAAGGCGGAAGAGCCGGCGCATGTTCCGGACATTGTTAACGGCCTGGCAACTATAGAGGACCTTGGCGTTTCCCATGGAATCCACTTCCACTTCCGAATTGGCTAGTGCGGTCTCGTTGACGACGACGCCCCCGTAGATCGTCTGGTTCCCGCCCCCGCCGTACCAAAGCCCCGAATATTGCCCGGTGACGACGACGAGCCCCTCCCATCGGAAGTTGCCCGTGATACTGACGTCTCCGTCCTCGACGATCAGAATCCCCGCACCCGTGGAGTTCCCGCTCATCCTGAGGGCATAGAAGGCCTGCCCCGGGTCCAGGCTTCCCTTCACGTACACGATCTTAGGGTTCGAGCGGGTCCCCCAGCAGTTGGGGTCGCCCAGGTTTGTCGAGCAGGTGTCCCCGACATTCTGATAGTCCAACTGGCTCGACCCAGTGGCCTGCAGCGACATGTCGGCATACGGCTTCACCGCATTGACGAATTTCGCAATTTGAGCGGGCGTGAGCGTGGCGTCCGGGGTGATCGTATTGTCGCCAAAACCCGGGCCGGCACTCTGGGGCTTCCCGGTGACATTGTCTTTCTGCTGGTTACTGAGGCTCGACTGCACCGCCGCTTCCATCCCCGCGTCGCCGACGCCGATTCCCCAGACGGGAGCGCAGGTTCCCGCGGTGTCGTCCACATTGGTGTCGTTCCCGTTGATCGTGAAGGCGTTGCCGGAGAAGGCGGTATTGGTGCCGAGGCCGGGGAGGTTCAAACCTCCTGGGATATTCATATCCACGTGCATCACGACCTGCTGGATCTGGCGGGTCACGCCATTGAACGTGCCCGTCGCGGTAAGGATGACCACGTCGTTGGTGTCGGTGTTGGAGCCGCCAAGAAGATCCACGGGCTGGCCGGTGATCTGATCGTCATTCACCAGATTGTCGTTCCGGGCGGTGACCGAGAAGGTGCCGAACGTCGGGGTGAGCCCTGGCAGCGTCATGTTGGTCGCCATCACGCCGCCATTGTTGTTCAGGACCGCGGTCACGACCGCCTTGAAGTTCGACATCGGGTCCAGAGCCGTCTGCTGGACCAGCTGGTCAAAAGCCCACTCGATCCCGGCATCGGCCGCATACCGCGACCGGGTCGTGTCGTTGAGGTTGGCGGAAACCGCTGGGTCCGTCCCTGCCATGGAGACGAAGACCACGAGAAGCCCCGTGAGTCCCACAAGAAGGAACATCGCCAGGGGAAGAGCCACACCGCACTGGTCTTTGAAGGGTCGCATTGGCACTCCTTCCACTCTCCATCAAAGAGCAACTTTGCTGCCACCGGAGGGCGGGCCCGAACGCATTGAAACTGCGAGAAAATTCCCAGTACCAGCGGGATGGCGAGTGTCCAGGGAACGGACATCTCTACCGGGACATTGTCAGCGGGCAAACGGGGGTGGGGCCAGCCCCTGTCCTGCGGCAGGAGGTGGAAGGTCAGTCGAAAGCGAGAAGCTTCAAGAGGTCGGAGGTCAGGTCGAACAGCTGGGCGCAGCCCGACGACCCACCGACCAGCGTCTGGATACGCTTCCTCAGTCCCCAATCGGCGGGCTGGCCCACGAGCGAGGCGATCTTTTTCTGCGGCTCGTTGCAGATTCCCATGTACGGCAGACGCGGGGTCTCGGATTCCGCCCGGACGATGATCCCTGTATCGAGGTCGATCTCGTAGCGGATCTCGAAGCTGTGCGACCCGTCAAACATCGAGTGGTACAGGAGAAGCCGCTGCCCGTTGAGCTCGAGCCGTGCGATCTTTTTCCGGCTGAACACTCGCGTCTTCCCCGGGGGCGGGCAGTACAGTTCCGCCATCATGGACGTCGTGACCGGCCGGCTCCCAAAGAGCGCCTTGCCCGCCTCGCTGTACGTAAAGCAGGAATTCGGCAAATCAACCCAGCCGGCGGTGTCGAGCTGCCAGCAGGCCCATGGGTCGCCGCCCTCGGCCGTCTTGGCCTGTTCGGGCGGCAGCTTGGTGGCCTGGCGCGCGAGACGCGCGACCTCGATCGCCGCGGCCACGAAGTGCGGGCCGCCGGCGCGGGCGCCCGCGAGCTCGGTGACACGGCGGCCGAACCCGGCGACCATTCGCGTTCCCGCCAGGGCGCCCAGCCTGTCAATGATTTCTGCGTCCACCGCTCCGGGACGGCCGGCGAGGATCCGCGCGCGCACCTCGCGGATCTCGTAGCGCGGGGAAGGCAGAGCGACCGTGGAAACCTCGACGCCGAGATCGTTGTCCCGAATCTGAGCGGTGAGGGTAAAGGCGTCGGCGTGGCTATTGTCGATCCACCCCTCCATCACCCTCTCGTAGCGGTCTCGGCCCACCAGATACGGCGAGCTCACCCCGCTCATTTGGCTGCGTACTTGTCGGGATCCCTGTCGAACCTCTGCGTCGTCCCCTCCTCGACGAGCGCGGGTCGGAATCGTTTGAGCCTGAGGCTGTTGGTCACCACCGACACCGACGAGAATGCCATCGCGGCCCCGGCCAGGATCGGGGAAAGCAGGATCCCCCAGAGGGGGTACAGCATGCCGGCAGCCACGGGGATCAGGATCACGTTGTACCCGAACGCCCAGACCAGATTCTCGCGGATGATCCGGATCGTCTTCCGCGACAGCTGGATGGCCGTGACAAGGCCGCGGAGGTCGCCCCGCATCAAGGTGACGTCCGCCGCTTCCATGGCCACGTCCGTCCCCGAGCCCATCGCGATCCCCACCGCGGCCTGGGCCAGGGCCGGCGCGTCGTTGATCCCGTCGCCCACCATCGCGACCAGCCTGCCCTGCTCCTGGAGGCGCCTGACCTCCCGCGCCTTGTCCTCCGGGACCACCTCCGCGAGCACCCGATCAATGCCCACCTGCCGGGCGATCGCCTCGCCGGTGCGCCGGTTGTCGCCCGTGAGCATGACCACCTCGATGCCCATCTGATGGAGCATGGCCACCGTCTGACGCGCCTCGGGTTTCAGCACGTCGGCCACCGCGATGAGGCCGACAACGGTGCCGTCCAGAGCCGCGTACATCGCCGTCTTCCCTGCCTCCGCCAGCCGACGGGCCGTCGCCTCGACAGCCCCGACCGCCACTCCGCGCTCCGACAGGAGCCGCGCGTTGCCGAGCAGGAGCCGCTGGCCTCCCGCCCGCGCCTCGATCCCATGGCCGGGAACCGCGGTGAAATCGGTGACCGGCGGGAGCGCGAGCCCACGCTCCTTGGCCCGCGCGACGACGGCTTCCCCCAGCGGGTGCTCCGACCCCTGCTCGGCCGCCGCCGCCAGGGCGAGGAGGTCATCGGCGGTCATACCGTCGGTGGGGATGACGTCCGTGACCACCGGGCGGCCGATAGTCAGGGTGCCCGTCTTGTCGAGCACGACGGTTCGAACCTTGTGCAGGAGCTCCAGCGCCGCCGCGCTCTTGATCAAGACGCCGGACTCCGCGCCCTTGCCCGTGCCCACCATGATCGCGGTGGGCGTGGCCAGCCCCATGGCGCAGGGGCAGGCGATCACCAGCACCGCCACGAAGTTGGTCAGCGCGAAGAGGAAGGCGGGCTCAGGGCCCCAGAGCCACCAGACGCCGAAGGTGACGACCGCGACGACAAGGACGATGGGCACAAAGACCGCTGAGACCTGATCCGCGAGCCGCTGGATGGGGGCCTTCGATCCCTGCGCCTCCTCCACAAGGTGGATGATCTGCGCCAGGACGGTGTCCTTCCCCACGCGCGTGGCGCGGAACGTAAAGCTCCCCATCCGGTTCACCGTGCCGCCAATGACGCGGGCGCCCGACCGCTTCTCGACCGGCAGGCTCTCGCCTGTCAGCATGGACTCGTCCACGGCCGAGGCGCCCTCCACAACCTCGCCGTCCACGGCAATCCTCTCCCCGGGCCTCACACGCAGGAGGTCGCCGATCATCACTTCCGATACCTGAATGTCGTCCTCGCGCCCGTCCCGGAGCACCCGCGCCGTCTTGGGGGCCAGCGCCACCAGCCGCCGGATCGCCTCGGACGTCCGGCCCCGGGCACGAGCTTCCAGCCATCGTCCGAGGACGAT
>Ga0184639_10001308_pt1 | contig 10709 bp, 10 predicted proteins | sample PLM31_170_b2_FD_133155 | JGI IMG/M metagenome (GOLD analysis project Ga0184639, IMG submission 133155) | Groundwater sediment microbial communities from an aquifer in East River, Colorado, USA - PLM3-1_170_b2 | ecosystem: Environmental > Terrestrial > Soil > Riparian zone | place: USA: East... | reverse complement strand
GTAGTCGTTGTAGGAAGTGTGCGTGAACGCGCCGCGGCCGTTCGCGTCGCCGAGCGCCCACACGCCCGCGACGCTGGTGCGGCATTCGTCGTCCACCTTGATGTAGCCGCGCGCGTCGGTCTCGATGCCCGCTTTCTCGAGCCCGAGGTCTTGCGTGTTCGGCAGCCGCCCGACCGCGAGCAGCACGTGGCTGCCCTCTGCGACCGGCGCGCCGCCCTGGCATTCGAGGCCCACGACGATCCGATCGCCTTTCCGGGACAGCGCCATGCATTCGGCGCCGGTGCGGATCTCGATTCCCTCGCGCTCGAGGATCGCGCGAATCTCGTCGGAGACGTCGTCGTCCTCGCGCGCGATGAGTCGCGGCCCCCGCTCGACCACGGTGACTTTCGAGCCGAAGCGGCGGTACATCTGCGCGAACTCCAGGCCGATGTAGCTCCCGCCGACCACCACCAGGTGCTCGGGCAGGAAATCCACCTCCATCATCGTGGTGTTGGTCAGGAAGGGGACTTCCTTCACGCCGGGAATGTCGGGCACCAGCGCCCTGCCGCCCACGTTGATGAACACCTTGTCGGCCTCGAGCGCGCGGCCGTTCACCGCGACCGTGCGCGGCCCGGTGAAGCGCGCGTGCCCGCGCTCGAGCGTCACGTTCTTCATGCCGCCGATCCAGTTGGTCACGCCGTCCGAGGACTGCTTGACCACCCCATCCTTGCGCGCTTTGACCGCGCTCATGTCGACGCGGACGTCGCCGACCGTGAAACCGTACTCGCCGCCGCGCCGGGCAACGTGCGCCGCCCGCGCGCTCGCAACCAGCGTCTTGGTCGGGATGCAGCCGACGTTGACGCACGTTCCGCCGACCAGCTTCCGCTCGATCACCACGGTCTTCAGGCCCGCCGCATCCAGGCGTGCGCACAGGGCCGGGGCCGCCTGCCCCGTGCCGATCACGATCGCGTCGAAGCGCTCAGGCATGGCTGTGCTCCTTCCCGGTCGCGGTCTCGCCGAGGTACTCGCTTCTCAGGTCGACGGTGGAATGGTGTCCAAGGTGGTCGTAGGCCCGCTCGAGCCAGCGCGCCGCAGCCGCGCGGCCGAGGTCGCGCAGACCGCAGAGGAACGCCCAGTCCGTCCGGAACTTGCTCGCCACCGTGAGGTCGCACAGCGCTTCGTCCGCGCGGATCGAGTGGATCAGGATGTGTTTGAGCTTATCGCGATGCTCGTCCTTCAGCCAGTCCTGCTCGATCAGCTTGGTGACGAAGGCGATCGCGCGGAGCTCCCTCAGCAGCGACGAGTTGAACGTGATCTCGTTCAGCCGGTTCTGGATCTCGGATGCCGTGGTCGGCAGCTGCGGCCGCACGATCGGATTGATGTGGGCGATCACGATGTCGCGGCTCTGCGTGTGGCGGAAGAGGGGATAGAGCGCCGGGTTGCCCATGTAGCCGCCGTCCCAGTAGTGCTCGCCGTCGATCTCGACCGCCTGGAAGAGGAACGGCAGGCATGCCGACGCGAGCACCGCCTCGAGCGTCACCTCCCGGTTGCGGAAGATGCGCGGCTGGCCGGTGCGCACGTTGGTCGCGCAGATGAAGAGCTCCACACAGTCGCAGGCGTGGATGGCGTCGATGTCCACGTTCTTCGCGAGCACGTCGCGCAGCGGGTTGAAGTTGAACGGGTTGAACTGGTACGGCGAGAACGTCCGCGTCAGCGTCTGGAACAGGATGTACGACGGCGACTGTTCGAGCCCCAGGCCGAGGGCCGCCTCCCACGCCGACGCGCGCACCGGCGAGAAGTTCTGTCCCGCCTCGCTGATGTTGCGCCAGAACCTCTCCAGGGCCTCGCGCGCGCCGTCGTTGCCGCCGTTCATGCGCCCTTGGGCGTACACGACCGCGTTCATCGAGCCGGCGCTGGTGGCGGAGAGGCCCTCGATATCGAGCCTGCCGTCCTCGGCGAACTTGTCGAGGATGCCCCAGGCGAACGCGCCGTGCGCGCCGCCGCCCTGCAGCGCGAGATTCACGCGCTTGATGTTTGCTCTGTCCACTGTGTACTCCTTTCGGTCATCCGGTCGCGCCGCCGGGCAGCGCGAGGCGCGCGATGACCCAAGCCTACTTCGTCTTCACGCTCGACGTGATCGACGCGATCACGCCCGAGGCGGTCTTGAAGGGCTGCTGGTCGGCCTCCTTGATGCCGTGACGGCGCGCGATCCAGATGAAGTCGGTGTAGACCGCCCAGACGTCGCCTCGATCGCGCCGGCCTTGGACATGTCCGCGCCGTCGTACTTCACCGTCACGCGGTAGGTGTCGGCCAGCCGCGCCCGCAGGGCGTCGATCTCGGCCTTGTCGCCGAAGCCGTTCAGGACGACGTTCGCGCCTTCCCTGGCGAGCGCCTCGGCGATCCCGAGGCCGATGCCGCTCGTCGAGCCGGTGACGAGCGCGGTCCTGCCCTTCAGCATGGCGTTTCCTTTCAGGTCGGAACGGGCATAGGTCGCGCGCCGGCGCCGCGGGCTTACACCTGCGACACGAGGGGCCGGGGCGCGTCGGCTGCAGACGGGGGCACGGCCCTTGTCGGAGCCCCTTCGCACCCCCCTCGCCGGCCGCCGCTCGGCGCCGGCGAGCCGGCTCCGGCCCCCCCGGCGACCCTGCCGCGCCGCCGGGGCGGGGGCTCACTTAGTACGTGCCGGCCGGGGGCCGGGCAAGTTATAGTTCGCCCGGCCTCGCGCCCAGCGCGGGCCCGACTCTAAGGGGAGAAAACGGCCGTGCAAGCGATGCGGATCCGCCAAAAAGACGGCGTCTTCTACTTCGTCAGCTACCCGGCCCGGGACCTGCTCGCCAAGGCCCGGTTCATCAGCCGGTTCTACGGCGAGGGCGAGGAGATCGCGCCGAGCCGCATCGCCCACGACGACGACGTCGCCCAGTTCATCGCCCGGATCGAGCGCACCGACCACGCGTTCCAGCGGTCGCTCTCGCAGGCCAAGGTGCGACAGCTCCGGAACTTCTACGAGACCGCGGTCACCCAGCCGCCGATCCCGGGCACGGTGCTGCTCTTCACCCCCGAGCGCTTGCGCTTCCAGTCGAGCGGCGACGCCGCGGGGCACTTGACCGAGCCCACCGCGAAGTTCCTCATCATCGACGGGCAGCACCGGCTCGCCGCGCTGCACTTCTACCTCAAGGACCGCCCGGACGACGCCTCGACCATCAACGTGCCGTGCGTGATCTTCGACGGCCGGACCGAGGATTTCGCGACCGAGATGTTCGTGATCATCAACTCGACGCCGACCCGGATCAACAAGAGTCACCTCGTGGACCTCTACGAGCGCGTCTCGTGGGCGGCGCCCGACCGCAAGTTCGCCGCGCGCCTCGTCGAGCGGCTCTACGTCGAGGCGGACAGCCCGATTCGCTACCGCATCAACCGCCTGGGCGGGCGGAGCCAACGGGACAAGTGGGTCCTGCAGGCCGAGATCTTCAACGAGCTGCACCGCTGGGTGCGGGGCAACTGGCGCAAGATCCAGATCGCGGGGGGCAGCTCGAAGGAGCTGCCGCGCTACTACGGGGTCATCCGGGACTTCTTCAAGGCGGCGCGCGCCGCGTTCACCGACGCGGCCTGGGGCAAGGAAAACTACATGGTCACCAAGCCGGTGACCATCAAGGCGATGGTGCGCGTGTGCGCCGACCTCGCGCGCGAGGACGCGGAGCCCGAGGCCGGGCGGGTCGCCCGCTGGGAGGAGCGCCTGGGGCCGTGGTCCGAGCTCGTCCGCCAGTTCCGCGTCGACGGCTTCTACGAGCGGTTCCCCGCGAAGGGCGAGGTGGAGCGCGTGGCGCGCATCCATCGCGACCTCGCGAAGGCCGCCGGCATCGAGGTCGGCAAGAAGGAGTAGTCCCCGCTCGCCCCGCGCCCGTCAGGCGAGCAGATGGGCGATGGAGTTGGCGTAGTACCGGAGCATCGGCAGCTCCGACGCTTTCGCGGCATACAGCCCGTCTCGCTCCTCCACCAGATGCCGGAGGCGTAGCGCCTGAAGCCCGGCGGTGAAGGCGAACTCCCGGTCGCGGCGCGGCACGTAGACGTGCGCGCCGGCCCCCTCCAGCCGCTCGGCGAGCGCCGCCACGCGTGACTTGACCTCGCTCTCCGAGAGCGGCCGCTCGAGGCTCTGCAGGAACACCGTCGCGACCAGGGGCACCGGCAGCACCGGGATGAGCCGCGCGACGGCAGCCATCAGGTGGCGGGCGAGCTCGGCGACGCGCGCGAAGCGCTCGTCCCGGCCGAGCCGGCGTAGGTCGAGCCCGCGGGCGGCGACGTATTCGCGCATCGAGATCGGCGTCCCGAAGTTGACGCAGGCGTACCCGAAGGACTTCCACTCGCTCCGGAAGGCGAGCCGCGCCTGGTGCAGGACGAAGCCGAGCGTGTTCGCCGCCGCCCGCAGCGCACCCGACCGGCGCTCGCCGGGCGCGAGGTCGGCGAGCAGCGTGCGGTCCTCGAGGACGCGGTCGTAGTTGATCCCGAGCGGGATGAAGACGAGGTCCCGGTCACCGTCCGGGCGGAAGCCGCGGACCATGTAGTCGATGGCACCCAGCTTCGGTTCCCGCATGCGCCCATCGCGCGAGAGCCCGCCCTCGGGATAGACCGCCTGGGTCACCCCGGCCTCCGTGGCCATGACGATGTAGCGCTCCAGCACCCGCCGGTACAGCTCGTCCTTCGAGTTGCGGCGCACGAAGTACGCCCCCATCGCGCGGATGAGCTGCTGGAGCGGCCAGATCCGGGCCCACTCGCCGACCGCGTAGGAGAGTGCCGCCTGGTCGGCCGCGAGGTAGGCGGCGAGGATGTAGTCCATGTTGCTGCGGTGGTTCATGACGAACACCACGGTCGCGCTGGCCGGGATCCGCGCCAGCCCTTCGCTGTCGGAATAGCCAATTCGCACGCGGTAGAGCGAGCGTGTGACCCGCCGGCCGATCCGGTACCCGAGCCGGAAGTAGAGGTAGGCGTTGAAGGCCGGCACGATCTCGCGGGCGTAGTCGCGCAGGCGCCGGGTCACGGCTTCCCGGCTGAGCCCCTGCTCGCGCGCGTGGGCCGCTGCCTCCTGCACTCGCGCGTCGTGGACCAGGACGTCGATCAGGGCCTGCCGCCGCGTCTGCTGGAACGGCCGGATCTCGCGCTTCAGGCGCCCGCCGACCTCATCGAGCACGCGCTCGCCCCGGCGCCGCACGAACCAGCGGACGCCGGGCACGAGGATCCGGGCGTACACGGCCCACGCGGCAGCGAGCCCGACCAGGATCGCCAGCCAGAGCGGAACGGTGACGGTGGCGGACATGTGCAAGGAGGGCCAGGCGCGGGTGGGCCGAGCCTACCGGACAGGCCGGCGGGGGCGCAAACGGCCGGGCGGCTAGAATCCCCGTTCCTTCAACCCATTCCGATCGTCTCCGGCCAACCCGTCATGACCCCAGGATTCCGGATCTTCCCCATGCCGCAGCGCCCGTCGCGCGCGCTCGTCGCCGCGCTCGCCGAAATGGTCACGCCGCATCTCTCCGACAACATGAGCCGCCTGTGCGGCGCCAGCGCCGGGCTGCGTCCCATGCACCGCGGCGGGAAGCTGGCCGGGCCGGCGTTCACCGTCAGGGTGGCGCCCGGGGACAACCTCATGGTGCACAAGGCGATCGACCTCGCCGAGCCGGGCGACGTGCTCGTGATCGACGCCGGCGGGGCGCTCGAGCAGGCGATCATCGGCGAGATCATGGCTTCCTGGGCGGCAAAGCGCGGCGTCGCCGGCTTCGTGATCGACGGCGCGATCCGCGACCTGGGGGCGATCTCGGCGGGGTCGTTCCCGGTCTACGCCTGCGGCGTGACGCACCGCGGCCCCTACAAGAACGGTCCGGGCGAGATCAACGTTCCCGTCTCGATCGGAGGCATGGTGGTGCAGCCCGCCGACATCATCGTGGGCGACGAGGACGGCGTGCTCGCGGTGCCGCAGGCCGACGCCGAGGCCGTGCTCGCCGCCGCGCGCGAGCAGCGGAAGAAGGAAGACGCGACGCTCAAGGCGATCGCCGCCGGCACCCTCGACCGCAAGTGGGTCGACGAGACGCTCCGCGCGCGCGGTTGCAGCACCTGATGGGTGCAGCGCGGCGGTGCTGCGCCGCCGCGTGACGACAGCGTGACAGGCGCGCCGTGCGGCGGTAATCGTTGGCACTGCACCGGCACGGGCGGCGGCCCCGTGCCGTTGTTCCTCGCCGGTCCCGGCGGTCCTTCCCATCATCACCGGGTAGCTCGGGGAAGGGGCGAGATGCCGCTGCTCGTCACACTGAATCTGCTGGTTCAGGTCTGCTTTGTCGTCCACGCGTACCGCTCGGGCGCGCCGCGGTACTGGGTGTTCGTCATCCTCGCGTTCCCGGTCGCGGGCTGTCTCGCGTACTACGTGGTCGAGATCTTCCTGCCCTCGCGGCACGCGCGGGCCACCCGCGCGGCCGCGCGCCGGATGGCGCGCTCGCTCGACCCCACCCGCGGCCTGCGCGAGCGGGCCGAGAGCCTCGCGCTCTGCGGCAGCATCGACAACCGCACCGCGCTCGCCGAGGAGTGCCTCGCCGCCGGCATGCCCGAAGAGGCGATCATGCTGTATCGCAGCTCCCTCGTTGGCGCCTACGAGAACGACCCGCACCTGCGCTTCGCGCTCGCCCGCGCGCTCGTCGAGCAGGCGGCCTGGGACGATGCGGCGGAGGCGGTCGCGCGGCTGCGCAAGGACCACCCGTGCCACCGGCCCAACGACACCCGCCTGCTGCGCGCGCGAGTGCTCGAGGCGACCGGCGAGACCGGCACCGCCCTCGGTGAGTACCACGAGCTCGTGCCCGCGTTCGTGGGCCTGGAAGCGCGCTGCCGCTACGGACTGCTCCTCGAGCGGCTCGGGCGCGCCGACGCCGCCCGCGCGGTCTTCGAGGAGGCCGTCGCAATGGCGAAGCGGAATCCCGCGCCGATCGAGACCGAGGCGCGCTGGGCGAAGCTCGCCTGCGAGCGCCTCGCCGCGACCGCATAGTCTCGCGGCGCGGCAAGGCCGCGAGCCGGTCGGCTACAATCCTGCGTTCCGGAGGGGAGCGCATGGATCTGCCCGTCAACCACTTCAAGCACGCACTCGCGTCCGGCAAGCCCCAGATCGGCCTGTGGCTGTCGCTCTCAGATCACTACAGCGCCGAGGTGTGCGCCGGCTCCGGCTTCGACTGGCTGCTGATCGACACCGAGCACTCGCCGAACGAGCTCGACATGGTGCTCTCGCAGCTGCAGGCAATCGCGCCGTACCCGACGACGGCGGTGGTACGCGTCGCGTGGAACGACATGGTGATCATGAAGCGGGTGCTCGACGCGGGTGCGCAGACGCTGCTCGTGCCGTACGTGAACACGGCGGAGGAGGCGCGCAACGCGGTCGCGTACACCCGCTACCCGCCGCAGGGCGTGCGCGGCGTCGCCGGAACGACCCGCGCGACGCGCTTCGGGCGCGTCAAGGACTATGCGCGGCGCGCGCATGAGGCGCTCTGCCTGCTGCTGCAGGTCGAGACCCAGCAGGCGCTCGACAACCTCGAGGCGATCGCGCGCGTCGAGGGGGTCGACGGCGTCTTCATCGGGCCGGCCGACCTGCACGCCTCCCTCGGCTATCCGGGCGAGACGGCGAACCCCGCGGTGCTCCCGAAGATCGAGGATGCGATCCGCCGCATTCGGGCTTGCAGCAAGGCGCCCGGGATCCTGACGGCGGACGAGAAGCTCGCGCGGCGCTACCTCGAGCTCGGAGCGCTGTTCGTGGCGGTCGGCGCCGACGTGGGCCTGCTCGCGCGGGAGTCGGAGAAGCTCGCCGCGAAGTTCAAAGCATGAAAGTCGACATCCTCTCCGTGGCCGGCATGTACGGCCCGTCGTTCGAGCGCCTCGAGCGCGAGTTCGCCGTCCACAATCTCTGGCAGGCGCCCGACAAGGAGAAGCTGCTTGCCGACGCGGCACCGCGCGTTCGCGGCATCCAGGCGAGCGGCAGCTCGAGCGTGGGGGCGGCGCTGATCGACCGCCTCCCGAAGCTGGAGATCATCTCCTGCTTCGGCGTCGGCTACGACGGCATCGACGTCGCGGCCGCCAAGCGGCGCAACGTGATCGTGACCAATACCCCGACCGTCCTGAACGACTGCGTGGCGGATCTCGCCATGGGGCTCCTGATCGCCGGCGCCCGCGGCATCGCGACCGGGGACCGGTTCGTGCGCGCGGGCAAGTGGCTCTCCGGCAACCTGCCGTTGCAGACCAAGGTCAGCGGCAAGCGCCTCGGGATCGTCGGCATGGGCCGCATCGGCCGCGTCATCGCCAAGCGCGCCGCCGGTTTCGACATGCAGATCGCCTACCACGCCCGGCGCAAGGTGGCCGACGTGCCGTTCACCTACCACGAACAGCTCGTCGACCTCGCAAGCGCGAGCGACTTCCTGATGCTGATCCTGCCAGGGGGCAAGGAGACCTTCCACGTCGTCAACGAGGAAGTGCTGCGCGCGCTCGGGCCGAAGGGGATCCTCGTCAACATCGCCCGCGGCTCGGTCGTCGACGAGGCGGCGCTCGTGAAATGCCTGCAGGAAGGCGCGCTCGGCGGCGCGGCGCTCGACGTGTTCGAGAACGAGCCGAAGACCCCCGAAGCGCTGTGGAAGATGGACAACGTCGTCCTCATTCCGCATCTCGGGAGCGCCACCCATGAAACGCGTGCGGCGATGGGCAAGCTCACCGTCGACAACCTGGCGGCGCACTTTTCCGGCAAGCCGGTGCTGACGCCGGTGGCCTAGAAGGCGTTGCCGCAGCGCAGCAACACGCTCGGACGCCGAGCCGCGGCTCGCCTGTGCCATACTTCCCTGATGCCGGCCCGGGCACACGGGCGGCGCACCATCCCTAGGAGGAGAGTTTCAATGACACGCACACTCGCGCTTTCGGCCGCGCTCGGCCTCGCACTCGCCGCTGGCGGCGCGCACGCCCAGACCATGAGGTTCATGACCGGCCCGCAAGGCGGGTCGTGGTATCCGCTCGGCGGGGCGATCCAATCCATTGTCGAGAAGGCAGTTCCCGGATCCTCGGTCCAGGTCGCGCCGGGCGCCGGCATCTCCAACGTCCGCGGGATCCAGGAGGGCAAGGCCGAGCTCGGCTTCGGCAACGGCGTGTCGTCGGTCGACGGCGTCGCCGGTCGCGAGCCGTTCAAATCGAAGCAGGACAACGTCTGCCAGGTCGCGACGCTGTACTTCCAGTACTTCCACATGGTCGCGCTGACGAGCGCGGGCGTCGCCAACGTGGGCGACCTCAAGGGCAAGGCGCTCACGACCCAGCAGAAGGGCAACACCGGCGAGCAGATGGTGCGCGACGTGTTGAAGGTCTACGGCCTCGACTACGGCAAGCTCGCGAAGGTGAACCACGGCTCGTACAACGACTCGGTCGACCAGCTCAAGGACGGCCACGCCCAAGTGTTCGGCCTGATCACCACGGTGCCGGCCTCCGCGGTCATGGACCTCGCGGCGGCGCGCGACGTCCGCGTGCTCGAGGTGCCCGACGACAAGCTGAGGGCGTTGCAGCAAATCAACGCCGGCTACGACAAGCGTGTCATCAAGGCCGGCAGCTATCCGAAGCAGGACAAGGACATCCAGACTATCGGCACCTGGACGCACCTCATCGCGAGCTGCAAGCTGCCCGAGGACCAGGTCTACCGGATCACCAAGGCGCTCGCCGAGAACATCCCGACGCTCGGCGCGGTGGTCGCGGCGGTGAAAGAGATCAGCGTCAAGGACATGGCGATCGACATCGGCGTGCCCTATCACCCCGGCGCGCTGAAGTACTACAAGGAAGCGAAGGTGAAGTGATTCTCGGCTGAGCCGCCGACCGCTCATCATCCCCGGGGCGCGCGAGCGCCCCGTTTTTCGTCCGGGCGACGCCATGTACGACAGAGCGGTCCGCATCGCGATCTTCCTGGTCGCGGCGTCGATGTCCGTCTACCACCTCATCATCCCTTTCATCGGCACGCCCGAGGCGCTCTACTTCCGCGGCGCGCACCTCCTCTTCTCGCTGGCGCTCACCTTCCTCGCCTACCCGGGCCTCGTCCGGCGCGCCGAGCGTCCCGGCTGGCTCGACTACGTCCTGATCGCCGTGTCGGTCGCGGCCATCGTCTACCTCTGGATCCACTACGACGAGCTGAACGACCGGTTCGTCTACGTCGACGACCTGACCACGGTGCAGCTCGTCCTTGGCGTGATCTTCATCGTCATCGTGCTCGACGCGACCCGACGCGTGATCGGCTGGGCGTTGCCGGTGACGGCGCTCGTCTTCCTCGCCTACGCCGCCTTCAAGGCCCGGCCGGAGCAGATCGTCGAGATGATGTACCTCACCACCGAGGGCATCTTCGGCCCGACGCTCGGGGTCTCCGCCGGATACGTGATCCTGTTCGTTCTCTTCGGCACCTTCATGGAGCGCACCGGCGTCGGGCAGCTCTTCATGGAGTTCGCCCTCGCGCTCACCGGCCGCAGCGCCGGGGGGCCCGGCAAAGTCGCGGTCGTGAGCTCGAGCCTGTTCGGCACGATCTCCGGCAGCGCCGTCGCGAACGTGCTGGTCGACGGCCCGATCACGATCCCGCTCATGAAGCGAAGCGGCTTCCGTCCCCCGTTCGCCGCGGCGGTGGAGGCGGTCGCGTCCACCGGCGGGCAGATCATGCCGCCGGTCATGGGCGCGGCGGCGTTCGTGATGGCGGAGTTCCTGGG
>Ga0184639_10001307_pt1 | contig 10711 bp, 2 predicted proteins | sample PLM31_170_b2_FD_133155 | JGI IMG/M metagenome (GOLD analysis project Ga0184639, IMG submission 133155) | Groundwater sediment microbial communities from an aquifer in East River, Colorado, USA - PLM3-1_170_b2 | ecosystem: Environmental > Terrestrial > Soil > Riparian zone | place: USA: East... | reverse complement strand
TGGAAACCGCAGTTGGTCGCGCTCAGCGGCAATACCGATTGCTACCAACCGGTGGAAAAGAAAAAGCAGCTGACGCGGCGCTGCTTGGAAATTTTGCTCGAATTTCGCAATCCCGTCGTGATCATCACAAAAAATCATCTGGTCACCAGGGACATCGATATTCTGTCCGAGCTGGCGCGCTACGATTGTATCGGCGTGACGCTTTCGCTGACGACCCTCGATCACAAGTTGTCTTCGCTTTTGGAGCCGCGCGCTTCCCGGCCGGCCAGGCGCTTGGCGGCCATTCGGGCGCTTGCCGACGCCAAAGTCCCGGTCGGTTATTTGCAAGCGCCGATGATTCCAGGCCTTACCGATTCGGAAGCGCCGGCAATCGGGGTGGCAGCGGCGAAAGCGGGCGCGACGTTTTCCGGTTATGTCGCGCTGCGTTTGCCGTTCGCCGTGAAAGCGCTTTTCGAGCAGTGGCTTGAACAACACTATCCCGACAAGAAAGATAAAATCCTCAACCGGGTAAGGGAAATCCGCGGCGGGAAGCTTAATGATCCCAATTTCAACACGCGCATGCGCGGCGAAGGAATTTACGCCGAGCAGATGGCGAAACTATTTCAGCTCGCGCGCAAAAAGTCGGGGATCGCCGAACGATGGCCGAAGCTGACGACAGAACACTTTCGCCGGCCGGGGAAAGATCAACTTAGTCTGTTCGACAAATAGCGAATGGAATAGAAGCGGCCAAAAGACACGCGCCCCGGAACCCTCCGACTCTTCTGCCAAGCTTGAATTCGTGCCTTAAATTTTTCACTCGGCGCATACTAACCGCCGAGCTAGTTATCAAACGATTCACGCTTTTGCGAAAGGGGAAAAGGAAGATTCGCCCTAAGCCTGCTGAAAATGTCAGCTATCGGGCGTAAAGGAGAGTTTGTTCAAACCCCATTCAGTCGATATAAAGCCTCGGGTTAAGCTGCTCGCCGGTATCCTCCCAGAGCCGTTTATGTTTGATTTATCAATAGATTAGCAAGAATTTTCTGCGAGGATCGATCGTCGAAATTATTGCACGCCATATCAGATCCTATCGGGTATAGTCATTGCTTAAGATCGCCTGGTCGAGCCCTTTCATAGCGCGTAATTAAATAAGATAAAGCGAGTCGGGGCCGGTACGAAGATTTTTGACCTGAGCATTGGCGCGGCCAAGAAACTGGACGGTGGCAGGAAAGCCACGGTCTCAGCCTTCCGCCCTTGCAGATTGGGTGCGTTAGATGTTCCGGTTGAACATTTTACTCTTTGAGTGCCGGACGAGTCGGGCGAGGGACACTTCCATCCCGAATTTAGTGATGAGGCGACCTGACTTTACAATCCAATCTGTTTCTCTGCTCGAGCCACAAGATTACGAATATTTGCGCAACAGGCTGCCCGCACATCCCAGGGATGGTTATGAGTGATCTTGGCAGGCTTATCCCAAAGCTTCCGCCAGATCAGGAAGCCATTCGGGCCAAGTGTTTTCACCCCACCGGTACTTTCGTTGAATTCGAAAGGGAAGAAATCAACCAATCGATCTCTACTCGCTTTGAGAAAATCGTCGCTCAGTACCCTCACCGACTCGCGGTGAAGATGGGACACCGTGCTTTAACCTATCGCGAGCTAAATAGCGCCGCTAACCGGGTCGCAAGAGCTATTCTCGCCAAGCTCGGAAAGGGACAAGAGCCGGTAGGGCTGCTCTTTGAGAGCGGGGTTGAAGCCGTTACCGCGATCTTGGGAGTGCTGAAGGCGGGAAAATTCTACCTGCCGCTAGATCCTTCCTTCCCTCAAGGGAGAATCGTATCGATCTTGGGAGATTCTGGAGTAAAACTTCTTGCTACAGATAACGCTAATATCTCCCTTGCCCACGAATTGACGCATGGCAGGTTTGATCTGCTCGACGTAGACATGATCGATGCCTGGGGCTCTAGTGAGAATCTTTCTACTTCTTTGTCGCCGGCGGACCTTGCCAGCATCATTTATACATCCGGTTCCACCGGACAGCCGAAAGGGGTTGTTCAGAATCATCGCTGCCTCCTTCATTGGGCGATGATCTATACCAATGACTTGAATATCATGCCGAACGATCGACTGACTCTGCTGAATTCCTGGAGCGCCCCTGTTTGCGTCCACCATCTTTTTGGCTCGCTATTGAACGGAGCATCACTTTTTCCTCTCGATCCGCGATTGAGCGGAGGCGAGCAGTTAGCCAGATGGCTCATGCAAGAACAGGTTACCCTTTACCATTCCGTCCCAATGGTCTTCCGGCAGATAGCAGCAGCACTGACAGGCAAAGAGGCATTCGCCTCTCTGCGCATGATCAATTTATCGGGAGCGCCAATCAGCAGAAACGACGTGGAGCTGTACAAAAACCATTTTGCTTCAGCATGTATCCTACTTCACTCGATAGGAACCACGGAAACTGGGTGGATTCGGCGCTACTTCATTGACAAGACCGGCCAAATTACCGGCAACGCGGTACCGATCGGCTACACAGTGCAGGATACAGAAGTTACTTTGCTTGATGATGGCGGTCACGAAATGGGTTTCGAACAGGTCGGCCAGATTGCCATCAAGAGCCGTTATCTCGCCTCGGGTTACTGGCGGAAACCTGCTCTGACAAAGGCGAAGTTTATTCCGTGTGCAAATGGGGGAGACCAGCGGATCTACCTTACCGGAGACCTAGGCCGTATGGAGGCTGATGGCTGCCTTTTTCATCTCGGGCGCAAAGACTTCCAAGTGAAAGTTCGGGGATACAGGGTTGAAATCGGTGAGGTCGAGATAGCGCTGCTGGAACATCCTGCCGTCAAGGAGACGGCTGTCGTCGGTCGACAAGTTCCTTCTGGCGACACACAGCTCGTGGCCTATTTCGTCCCAACTGAAGGACACGTGCCCACGGTCACCCAGTTACGCAGTTTCTTGAAGGAAAAGCTCCCAGATTACATGATCCCCTCGGCCTTTATGACGTTGGCAGCACTGCCGTTGACACCCAACGGCAAGTTGGACTACCAGGCGCTGCCCACCCCAGAGCGTTGTCGCCCAGCGTTAGACGCGGCGTATGTGGCGCCAAAGAGCGAGATCGAACAACTTATCGCAACGGTTTGGCGAGAGGTGCTCGGTCTGGAGAAGGTGGGTTTGCATGACAATTTCTTTGACCTTGGGGGCCAGTCTTTGCTCCTAGCTCAGGTCCACAGCAAGCTCCAAGAAATATTTCGCAATGACTTCCCAATAGTCGACTTGTTTAAACACACAACCATAAAAGCTTTAGTGAAATACGTCGGGCAAAAACAGAATGGCTCAACCAAAAATGACATGCTTGAGAACTTAAAGGCGGACAAAAACCGCCTCAAACAGCTATCGCAACAAAGGTAGCCAAAGAAGGAAATCCAGTGATCAGCGAGATCAACAGCTCGGCGACATCCAACGGCTCGAACGGTTGCGAAATCGCGATTATCGGTATGGCTGGCCGTTTTCCGGGTGCCAAGAACATTGAAGAGTTTTGGCACAATCTACGAGACGGGATTGAATCGATCACTCGTTTCTCGGAGGGGGAACTTGCTGCGGCTAACGTTAACCTCGCCGTACTCAACGACCCCAATCATGTCAGGGCTTGGAGTGTGTTAGCAGACGCCGACCTGTTTGACGCTTCATTCTTCTGCTTTACGCCTAGGGAAGCCGAAATCACAGATCCGCAACACCGGCTTTTCTTGGAATGCGCCTGGGAAGCCCTCGAGAACGCTGGTTATGATGGCCAGCAGTTTGGAGGGTCGATCGCGGTATACGCCGGCACGAGCATGAACACTTACCTGTTGCATAACTTGCAGGCACACGGTGATCTGCTCAGATCGGAAGCCGGTCTGCAAATGATTATCGGCAATGACAAAGACTATCTCGCCACCCGAGTTTCTTACAAACTCAATCTAACGGGCCCGAGTGTTTCTGTACAAACCAGCTGCTCTACATCTTTGGTTGCCGTTCATCTCGCCTGCCGAAGCTTGCTGGGTGGCGAGTGCGATATGGCGTTGGCTGGCGGCGTTACACTCCGCGTGCCGCAAACGGCCGGATACTTGTACCAGGAAGGGCACATTCTTTCTCCCGACGGGCATTGCAGAGCCTTCGATGCACGGGCACAAGGCACGGTTTGGGGTAGCGGCGTCGGCATTGTTGTTCTCAAGCGTCTGGAAGATGCGCTGGCGGATGGAGACTGTATTCGCGCGGTCATCAAAGGAACTGCGATCAATAACGACGGCGCGTTCAAGATCGGTTACACGGCGCCGAGCGTAGACGGTCAGGCACGCATGATTGCCCGAGCGTTTGCGATGGCTGATATCAGTCCGGAAGCGGTCAGCTATATCGAGGCCCATGGCACGGGCACTCCGCTAGGCGATCCCATTGAGATTGCTGCACTGACGCAAGCCTTTCGCGCCCGAACTGATAAGCGAGGCTTCTGTGCCATCGGTTCGGTGAAAACAAACATCGGTCATCTGGGAGCGGCCGCTGGAGTGACTGGGCTCATCAAGACCGTCTTGGCGCTTGAACACAAAGAATTGCCGCCGAGCCTGAACTTCGAACAGCCAAATCCGCGGATCGACTTTGCGAACAGCCCGTTCCGTGTGCAGACGACTCTTTCCGAATGGAAGGTAGACATGACTCCTCGCCGAGCGGGTATCAGCTCGTTTGGAATGGGCGGTACGAATGCCCATGCCGTCCTTGAAGAAGCTCCTCGTCGGGAGCTCTCCGGAGCATCGCGCCCTTGGAAATTGTTGGTGCTCTCTGCGAAAACTCGCCCCGCATTAGAGCATGCAACCAAAAATCTGGTTGCACATTTAAAGAAAACGCCCGGTCCCGATCTTGCCGATGTGGCTCATACCTTGCAGGTTGGGCGCAAAGGCTTCAGTCATCGGCGCATGCTAGTTTGCTCGGACCTTAGCGATGGACTGGCCGCGCTCGAAACACTCAGTCCCAAGCGCGTTTTCACAAACTTCCAGGATTCCAGGGAAAGGCCAATCGTGTTTATGTTTCCGGGGCAGGGGACTCAGCATGTGAATATGGGGCGCGATCTTTACCTGAGCGAAGCGACGTTCCGCGAACAGGTCGATCATTGTTCCGAGCTGCTCAAAGCCGACTTGAAACTGGATTTGCGCGATGTGCTCTACCCGAGCGAAGCGGCTCGCGAACCGGCTACGCGTCAAATGAGCAAGACGGCAATCGCGCAGCCAGCTCTGTTTGTGATTGAATACGCGCTGGCCAAGCTATGGATGGAGTGGGGCATCCACCCCGAGGCGATGATTGGCCACAGCGTCGGTGAGTACGTGGCCGCCTGTCTAGCGGGAGTTTTTTCCGTGGAAGATGCTTTGACCCTGTTAGCCGCTCGCGGCCGTCTCATAGAACAGCTGCGTGGTGGCGCGATGCTAGCTGTTCCTTTGCCTCGGCAGGAGATCCACGCGCTCCTGGGTGATGGACTCTCTTTGGCCGCTGTTAACGCGCCATCCCTCTGTGTTGTCTCAGGACCGACAGATGCCGTGGAGAGCTTGGAAAATCAGCTCGCTGATAAAGACATCCAGTGTCGCCGTCTAGAGACTTCTCATGCCTTTCATTCGCACATGATGGAGCCCATACTAGCGCTCTTTATGGACGAAATAAGGAAAGTCGACCTGGAGCCTCCAAAGATTCCCTACCTCTCGAATGTCACGGGCACATGGATCACAGCGGCCGATGCAACCTCTCCCAACTATTGGGCTAGGCACTTGCGCCAAATGGTGCGCTTCGCGGAGGGCTTGGACGAATTGTCGAAAGAGCCCGATCGCGTTCTGCTGGAAGTTGGGCCCGGGCGGACACTAAGCTCGGCGGCGAGGCGACAGCAAAACAAAGCTTCTGGGCGAATTGTGATTTCTTCATTGCCGCGTGAGCACGAGCCAGACTCAGAAACGGCGTTCCTGCTGAACGGTTTGGGGCAGCTTTGGCTCGCCGGAATAGAGGTGCATTGGTCTGGATTTTCGGCGCGGGAGCGACGTCATCGCGTGCCGCTGCCAAGTTATCCATTCGAGCGCCTGCGTTACTGGATTGAGCCGCAGCAAGCGCAACACAATGCCGAGCCTTGTCAGATAACGAACGTGGACCACCACGTCATACCCGCCCTCGACTGCGGGCCGCCGGAGTTGGAAAAAGCCTTCGTCGATCCTCGAACTCCATTAGAATCTCTCATTGCAGCGGTCTGGCAAGATGTGCTGGGCTTAGAAAAGGTGAGTATCGATGACGACTTCTTTAAGCTGGGGGGACACTCGCTGCTGGCCGGCCAAGTCATGGCTCGTTTCCGCAAGGCATTGGATTTGGAACTCCCTCTCCATAGGTTGTTTGAAACCCCTACGGTAGCCGATCAGGCTGCATATATTGAGACAGTCCGCTGGGTAGCGCAAAGTCTGCAAGCTTCCGCGAGCGGGACGACTGACGACCGTGAGGAGGATTTATTATAAAAACGGTTGAACTGTTGACACGCCTGCGTCATCTCGATGTGAGGCTTTGGATTGAGGGCGACCGCCTACGTTATAGCGCGCGCGGGGGGGTGCTGTCTCCAGATCTGCGCGCCGAACTGACTGAGCACAAAGAGGACATCCTGGCATTTCTTCAGGAGACGAATCTTACTGTGCGCTCCCAGCTTTGGCCCGTGCCGCAGATCTCGCGGGCCGGTGCTCGGCCACTTTCTCTTGCCCAAGAACGGCTATGGTTTCTGGATCAGTTGGAGCCGGGCAACATCGCTTACAACATGGTTGCCGCTCATCGTCTGAGGGGTCAGCTAAATAGAATTGCCCTGGAACAAAGTCTCAACGAGACCGTGCAGCGCCACGAAGTTCTTCGGACGACTTTTTCGATCGTAGACGGGCAGCCCGTTCAGGTTGTCTCTTCCTCATTGAGCTTGCCTCTGTCGGTAGTGGAGATCGGTGATCATTCTGAGACCGAGCGTGAAGCAGAAGCGCAACGCCTTGTGGCCGAAGAGGCGCAACGCCCTTTTGATTTCGCCCGAGGACCGCTTTTGCGAGCTAAACTACTACGGCTGGACAATGACGATCACGTCTTGCTCGTGACAATGCATCACATTGTATCGGACGGCTGGTCAATGGGAGTGTTCTTCAGTGAACTCTCGGCCCTCTACGAAGCATTCTGCGAGGGCAAACCATCACCGCTGCGAGAATTACCTATTCAGTATGCGGACTATGCGGTTTGGCAACGTGATTGGTTACAGGGAGCGGTTCTCGAGAAGCAGCTTTCGTATTGGAGGAAGCACCTAGAGGGTATTGCGACACTGCAGCTGACCACGGACCACCCTCGACCGGCGGTTCAGAGCTATCGCGGAGCGAGACAATCGTTAGTGCTTTCCAAGGAAGTGAGCAACGGGCTTAAGGACTTGAGCCGCAAAGAACGGGCGACTCTTTTCATGATCCTGTTGGCGGCCTTTCAAACGCTGCTGCATCGTTACACGGGACAGGATGACATTGCCGTGGGTTCACCGATTGCCAATCGCCCTCGGGTGGAAATCGAGCCGCTGATCGGGTTTTTCGTCAATACCTTGGTTATGCGGGGTGATCTATCGGGAGATCCGACATTTAGAGAGTTACTGGTTCGGATCCGGCAAGTCGCGTTGGGAGCGTACGATCATCAGGATGTGCCATTTGAAAAATTGGTGGAAGAACTCCACCCGGAGCGTAACCTCAGTCACTCCCCACTATTCCAGGTAGCACTTGCCCTACAAAATGTACCGAGCCAGCCAATGGAGCTGCCTGGTCTCACGGTCAACCCCGTCGAGAGAGCGGACGCAGGAGCTAAATTTGATTTGTTACTGTCAGTGGCGAATGAACCGCAAGAGCTTAGGGCGACGATGGAATACCGCACCGATCTTTTCGACGCCGCGACGATCAGTCGGCTGCTGGGTCATTTTCAGATATTACTCCAAGGTATTGTTGCGGAGCCGAATCGGCGTCTATCTGAAATACCGATACTTACCGAAGCCGAAAGGCATCAACTACTGCTGAAGTGGAACGACACCAGGAAAGACAACGCGCTGGACAAATGTATCCACGAGCTTTTCGAAGCCCAGGTCGAGAAAACACCTGATGCAATCGCCATTGTCTTCGAGAATCAGGAGCTCACTTATCGAGAACTTGACATCAAAGCTAGCCAGTTGGCTCAATACCTTAGAAAGCACGGCGTAGGTCCTGAAGTCTTGGTAGGCATTTGTGTGGAGCGATCATTGGAAATGATCATCGGACTGTTGGGCATATTGAAAGCTGGCGGCGGGTATGTGCCGCTGGATCCGTCGTATCCACGAGAGCGACTGGCCTTCATTCTGGAAGAGACGCAGGCGAAACTACTGTTGACTCAAGAACGCCTCGTCGAGAACGTTCCCGAGAAAATTGCGCCGCTGCTTTGTCTGGACCGCAACTGGGAAGAAATTGAGCGGCAAAGCTGTGATCATCAAATCAGCGGACTAACGACAGGCAACATCGCCTACGTGATCTATACCTCCGGGTCTACAGGCCAACCCAAAGGAGTCGCCGTTGAGCATCGCCAGCTCAACAATTATCTGCTCGGGGTGCAGAACAGGTTAAACCTTTCAACGAATGCTAGCTTTGCGACGGTCTCCACAATCGCAGCCGATTTGGGCAACACGATTATCTTTTCCTGTTTATGCACTGGAGGTTCTCTCCATGTGATCTCCGAGGACAGAATTGCTGACTCGAATGCCATGGCGGACTACTTTAGCCGCCATACCATTGACTGTCTAAAGATCGTTCCCTCCCATCTGGCCGCTCTACAAAACACTTCACACCCTGAACGCGTTCTGCCCCGCAAATTGCTAATTCTCGGGGGTGAAGCCTCTAATTCACAGTGGATCGAAGATATTCAAGGGCTGGCTCCTCGCTGCGCTATCATGAATCACTACGGCCCGACGGAATCGACTATTGGTGTGCTTACGTACCGAGTCGAACAAGATGTGCGGCCCGCTCAGTCGTCCACATTCCCCCTCGGTCGTCCTATTGCGAACACACAGATCTATCTGCTCGATAGCAATCGAAACCTGGTTCCCGTGGGTGTTCCGGGAGAGCTGCATATCGGCGGCCTTGGGCTGGCGCGGGGATATCTCAACCGTCCTGAGTTGACGGCTGAAAAATTTATTCCAAACCCCTTTAGCGACGAGCCGGGCCGACGCATGTACAAAACCGGAGACGTAGCCCGATACCTACCTGACGGTAACATTGAGTTTATCGGGCGGATCGACGACCAATTAAAAATCCGTGGGTACCGTATTGAGCCGGGCGAAATCGAGACCGCGTTGAAACAACACCCGGACGTTCGGGAAGCCGTCGTCATGGCCCGAGAGGATGCGATTGGAGAGAGACGTTTGATTGCCTACGTCGTCGCCAACGAAAATCGGGCGCCCATGGTTGGCTCGAATCAGCCTTACCCACTACCCAACGGAACCGCAGTGGCGCAGCTCAACAAGAATGAGACTGACTACATGTATCAGGAAATCTTCGAGCGCCAGGCATACCTGAGACATGGGATTACGATCAATGATGGAGATTGCATATTCGACATAGGGGCCAACATCGGTTTGTTCATGCTCTTTGCCGGTCAGATTGGTAAGAATCTAAAGCTATTTTCATTTGAACCGAATCCTGCTGTTTTTGAAATATTAAGCGCCAACGCTTCTCGGCATGCACCCAATGCAAAACTGTTCAACTTTGGATTATCCAACGAAGCGAGGACCGCCACTTTTACGTTTTTCCCGGGGTTTTCCCTGCTTTCAGGTTTTTACGCTGATCCGGCAGCTGAGAAACAAGTCGTAAAAAGCTTCATGATCAATCAGCAGAAAGCGGGGATGTCTGAAATGACCGAGCTTATAGAGCAAGCCGATGACATTTTGGACGAACGATTTGCGTCTCAGACCTTTACGGCTCAGTTGAACACTCTGTCGAGTATCATCGCACAGGAAAACATCGAATGGATCGATTTACTCAAGATCAACGTGGAAAAAAGCGAGCTGGACGTTCTGTTAGGGATCGAAGACAGTGACTGGCAGAAAATTAAGCAGATTGTCCTGGAAGTTGATATTAAGGATAACCTTGCCGCGATTACCTCTTTGCTCGAACGGCATGGTTACGAGCTTGCAGTAAAGCAGGACCTGCTGCTTGAGAATACTCAGCTTTGCTACATTTATGCGATTCGGTCGTCCGTCGAGAGGTTGCTGCTGAAGGAGCAGCGAGAAGGAGCGCATATTCGACAAATACCTGTCCTGAATGATCCGGTCCTCTCGATTGGTGAACTGAGAAATTTCCTAATGCAGAAAATTCCGGGGTACATGGTGCCTTCGGCGTTGGTGTTTTTGGATTCCTTGCCGTTGACCCCCAACGGCAAGGTGGACCGTAATGCGCTTCCTATACCAGATCAGAGCAGACTTGATCTGGAGGAGAGCTTTGCGGCTCCGCGGACGTCGGTTGAGGAGGTACTCGCAGGGATCTGGGCAGAGGTACTGAAGCTTGCGCGAGTGGGCATTCATGACAACTTCTTTGATCTAGGGGGGCATTCCCTGTTGGCCACGCAAGTGATCTCCCGTATCCGTAGAGCTTTTCAGTTAGAAATACCTCTACGAGCCTTGTTTGAGAAACCGACGGTGGAAGAGTTGGCAATCGCGATCATGGAAAGG
>Ga0184639_10001306_pt1 | contig 10714 bp, 7 predicted proteins | sample PLM31_170_b2_FD_133155 | JGI IMG/M metagenome (GOLD analysis project Ga0184639, IMG submission 133155) | Groundwater sediment microbial communities from an aquifer in East River, Colorado, USA - PLM3-1_170_b2 | ecosystem: Environmental > Terrestrial > Soil > Riparian zone | place: USA: East... | reverse complement strand
TTTCCGCTGTTCGACTGGAGCGAGACGGAGAAGCGCTGGGTGCCCGCGCAGCATCCGTTCACCGGCATCGTCGAGGAGGACCTCGACAAGCTCGAAGACACGAGCGACGCCGCGCGGGGCTCGATCCGCTCCAAGGGCTACGACCTCGTGCTCAACGGCGTCGAGCTCGGCTCCGGCAGCATCCGGATTCACCGGCAGGACGTGCAGGCGCGCGTCTTTCGCGCGATGGGACTGACGGACGAGCAGGCACGCCAGCGCTTTGGGTTTTTCCTCGACGCGCTGACCTATGGGACGCCGCCGCACGGCGGCATCGCGCTGGGATTGGACCGCGTCGTCATGCTGCTCGCCGGCGAGAAGTCCATCCGCGAAGTCATCGCCTTTGCCAAGACCACCGCTGCGCAGGACCTCATGGCCGATGCACCGTCGGAGGTGGATCCCGCGCAACTTGGCGAGCTGGGCATCGAGGTGAGGAAGGAAGTCAAGAAGTCAGGAGATCAAGAGCACTGAGTCAGCTTTCTCTGTGCCCCGGTGTCTCTGTGACTGAGTTATCCGTGTTCATCTGTGTGCATTTATCCCGAGCGAAGTCGAGGGATCTGTGGTTTCATAAGGCGGGCCTGAGCTGATGTCGCGCATCCGAATTCTTCCCGAAAACGTCGCCAACAAGATTGCCGCGGGCGAAGTGGTCGAGCGGCCGGCTTCAGTCGTCAAGGAGCTAGTCGAAAACGCGCTCGATGCCGACGCGCGTTCGGTCCGCGTCGAAGCCGAAGCGGGCGGCAAGCGCCTGATCCGCGTCACCGACGACGGTTGCGGGATGGCGCACGACGATGCGCTCCTGGCCTTCGAGCGGCACGCCACGTCGAAGCTGCGCACGGCGGACGATTTGCTCTCCATCGCCACGCTCGGCTTCCGCGGCGAAGCGCTGCCTTCGATCGCGGCCATCGCGCGGCTGACGCTCGAGACGCGCGCCGCGGAAGAAGAGCAGGGCACGCGCATCGAATTCGCGGGCGGCAAACTGTTCGGCGTGAAGCCCGCGGGCGCGCCCGTGGGCACGCAGGTGAGCGTCTCCGACATTTTCTATTGCGTGCCGGCGCGGCGGAAATTCCTGAAGTCGGACACGACGGAGCTCGGCCACATCGCGTCGCTCGTGACGCACTACGCGCTCGCGCATCCCGACAAGCAATTCGAGCTGCGCACGCCGACCCAGGAGATCATCAGCGTCGCGCCGGTGGGAGAGCTTTCCGAGCGCGTCTATCAACTTTTCGGCCGCGCGGCGCTCGAAGAGCTGGTGGAGATCGCCCCGGTGCGCGGGCCGGTGCGCGCGGCGATCACGGAGCCGGAGATCGGCGCCGACGAGGAGTCGGCTGAGCTTGCCGCGCGCGGGTTCGTTTCGCGGCCCGAAGTGCAGCGCTCCAACCGCAACGGCATCTACATTTTCGTGAACCGGCGGCTGGTGCGCGACCGCGTGGTCCTGCACGCGATCCACGAGGCCTACCGGAACATCATGCCGCCAAACGTGTTTCCCGCGGTGCTGCTGTTCCTCGAGCTGCCGTACCAGGAAGTGGACGTCAACGTCCATCCCTCGAAGATCGAGGTGCGCTTCCGGCACCCGCAGTTTGTGCACGACTTCACGCGCGACGCCATCCGGCAGGCGCTGGTGCGCGCGCGGCCCGTGCCAAGCTTCGCTGCGGTGGGGCTGACTTCACGGGCTGAAGCCCCGAAGCAAGCCATGGCCGCTCATGTCGGAGCTCCCTCGGCTCCGCTCGGGACAGGTGAAGCTCCGACCCCCTATGTGGGCGGCGCCGGCGCGCCGCCACGCGCGGTGATCCCGCCGCCGGTGATGATGGCCGGCGCGGGCATTGCTGAAGATTTTCAATTGAGTGAAGCGCCGCAGGGGCCCGAGCCGCAGCGGTTGCGCTTTGAAGCGGGCGAACCGATTCCATTCGGCGCCTCGGCGCAGGAATTTGCCGGGCAGTTCCGCGACATCGCGACGCAGCAGCTTGATGTGCCCGGCGCGGTGGCCGAAGACATTGCGGACTTGAAGCCGCTTGGGCAGGTGAACTCGAGCTTCATCGTGGCCGTGAGCGGCGAGGGCCTGTGGATTGTTGACCAGCACGTGGCGCACGAGCGCGTGCTCTTCGAGCAGCACCTGCGAGCGCGGCGCGAAGGGCGCATCGAAGGCCAACGCATGCTGGTGCCGACGGTGGTGGAGCTTGCGCCGCGGCAACTGGTGATCTTCGAGCGCATCGCCGAAGAGCTGGCCGAGAACGGCTTCGAGGTTGCGCCAATCGGCCCACGCAGCGTGGCCATTCAGGCGGCGCCCGCGGGCATTTCAAGCGCCGATGCCGAGCGGCTGCTGACAGAAATCCTCGACGGCGTGGAGCGTGAGAACCAGGCGATTTCGATCGAGACGCTGCAGGCGAAGATCGCGGCTTCGACGGCGTGCCACGCGGCGATCAAGGTGAACATGCCGCTCGACCAGAAGAAAATGGAGTGGCTGCTCGGGGCGCTGGCGCAGACCGACGCGCCGATGAGCTGCCCGCACGGCCGGCCGATACTGCTGCGGTATTCGGTGCGCGAAATCGAGAAAGCTTTCAAGCGAATCTAGTCGACAGTCTACAGTCGATAGCAACCTTCGATCTCAGCCTCGAAATGAAGCGTCTCATCATCGCCATCGATGGCCCTGTCGGCTCGGGGAAGAGCAGCGTGGCGCGGCGTGTGGCCGAGCTGCTCGGCTACACCTACCTCGACAGCGGCGCGATGTACCGCGCGCTGGCGCTGAAGGCGTTGCGGCAGGGCACGCCGCTTGACGCCGCGGACAAGCTCGAAGCGCTGGCGCGTGACACGCACATTGATTTGCAAGCGACGCCCGGCCCCGCGGGGCAGGGAATCCGCGTTCTGCTGGACGGCAAAGACGTGAGCGCGGCAATCCGCGGCCCGGAAATCTCGCAAGCCTCGTCCAAGATCGCCGTAGTTGCGGGCGTGCGCCAGGTGCTCGTCGCCGAGCAGCGCCGCGCTGGCCAGAGCGGCGGCGTGGTGATGGAAGGCCGCGACATCGGCACCGTGGTTTTCCCCGATGCGGACCTGAAACTTTTCCTCGATGCCTCGGTCGAAGTGCGCGCCGAGCGCCGCTGGCGCGAACATCACCAGAAGGGCAAAGCGATGGACCTGCCGCGCATGGTCGAAGAGGTGCGCGAGCGCGACCGCCGCGACCGCACGCGCACGGCTTCGCCGCTGGTGCGCGCGGCGGATGCGGTGCTCGTGGACAACACGGCGATGGATATCGAAGAGACGGCGCGGCTGATCGTGCTGCTGGCTCGCGAAGGAGAAAGCGCGGCTTTGCCTGCTTCTGCCAGTTCTCCCCATCCGAAATGAAGGGGCAGAGCCGCTCGGCGTGCTGGAAGCGCGGATGAGGCGCTGGATCGCTGCGGAGAAGGCCAAGCGCCCCGCGGCGCGCTGAACGAAGCTTTTAGGCCGGGCTGGACATCGAGGCGAGGAACTCGGCGTTCGATTTGGTCTTGGACAGGCGGCCGAGGAGCAGCTCCATTGCTTCGACGGTGGAGAGCGGGCTCAGGACCTTCCGTAGCACCCAGATGCGGTTTAGCTCGTCGGCCGGGAGCAGCAGCTCGTCCTTGCGTGTGCCCGAACGGTTGATATCGATCGTCGGGAAGACGCGCTTGTCCACCAGCCGGCGGTCGAGATTGATCTCCAGGTTGCCGGTGCCCTTGAACTCTTCGAAAATGACGTCGTCCATGCGGCTGCCGGTATCGATCAGCGCGGTGGCGATGATCGTGAGCGAGCCGCCCTCTTCGACGTTGCGTGCGGCAGCGAAGAAGCGCCGCGGGCGCTGCAGCGCATTGGCGTCAATACCGCCGGAGAGCACCTTGCCCGAGGGCGGCGTGACGGCGTTATAGGCGCGGCCGAGGCGCGTAATCGAGTCGAGCAGGATCACGACGTCGCGCTTGTGCTCGACCAGCCGCTTGGCCTTCTCGAGCACCATTTCCGCCACCTGGATGTGACGCTGCGGCGGCTCGTCGAACGTCGAGCTGATTACCTCGCCCTTGACGGTGCGCTGCATGTCCGTGACTTCTTCGGGGCGCTCGTCAATCAGCAGCACGATCAGCGCGACTTCCGCGTGGTTCGTGGTGACGGAATTGGCCATCGACTGCAGCATCATCGTCTTGCCGGTGCGCGGCGGCGCGACGATCAGCCCGCGCTGGCCTTTGCCGATCGGGCAGAGCATGTCCAGCACGCGACCGGTCAGGTTCTCCTTGGTCGTTTCCAGGCGGATGCGTTCCTGCGGGTAGAGCGGCGTCAGGTTGTCGAAGAAAATCTTGTTCCGCGCGACTTCGGGGTCTTCGAAATTGACGGCCTCGACCTTGATCAGCGCGAAGTAGCGCTCGCCGTCCTTCGGCGGCCGCACCTGGCCGGAGACGGTGTCGCCGGTGCGCAAATCGAATTTGCGGATTTGGGACGGCGAGACGTAGATGTCGTCGGGGCCGGGCAGGTAGTTGTATTCCGGCGCGCGCAGGAAGCCGAAGCCGTCCGGCAGGCACTCCAGCACGCCTTCGGAGAAGATCAGCCCGTTCTTTTCGGTCTGCGCGCGGAGGATCTGGAAGATCAGCTCCTGCTTGCGCATGCCGCTGGAGCCGGGGATCTGCAAATCCTTGGCGATCTTCGCCAGGTCGGTAATGTTCTTGTCTTTCAGTTCTGCAAGGCTAATGCTCATCGTGTTGTTTCCTTAGTTCGAGCCTGAACGCCGGATGTTCTGGGGATCAGGCAGTAGGGTTGCGGTTCACTCCGGGCAGGTACTGCTTCGTTCTGGCCGGAAAGTAAAGCTTCAGAGCCTGGGAAAAGGAACCGCGATTTTCCTTCGGCACACGCCTAGTTGGTCAATTCCTGGTCTTGGACTTCCCCTGGGAACTTCGACTCGACTTCCGGGACCGGCGGGTGCGCGGCCGGCTGGAGCGGACGTTCGAGCGCAAACTGCAGGACCTCGTCCATGATCTCAACAAACTTGATGGCCACGCTCGCCTGGACCTCCGGCGGAATGTCCGCCAGGTCCTTTTCGTTGTCCTTCGGCAGAATGACGGTGTGCATCCCCATGCGGTGCGCCGCGAGCGTCTTTTCCTTGACGCCGCCGATGGGCAGCACCTTTCCGCGCAGCGTGATCTCGCCGGTCATAGCCACGTCGCAGCGCACCGGGATTCTGGTAAGCGCGCTGACGATCGCCGTGGCGATGGTGATGCCGGCCGAGGGGCCGTCCTTGGGAATGGCGCCTTCGGGCACGTGCACGTGGATATCGAGGTGGCGGTAGAAATCCTTGGGCAGCCCGAACTGGCCGCTGCGCGAGCGGACGTAGCTCATCGCTGCCTGCGCCGACTCCTGCATGACGTCACCGAGCTTCCCGGTGAGCGTCAGCCGGCCTTTGCCTTCCATCAGCGTGGCCTCGGTGCCGAGCACCTGCCCGCCGACTTCGGTCCACGCTAGGCCGATCGAGAGGCCGATTTCGTTCTTCTTCTCGGCCCAGATCTCGCGGTACTTGATGACGCCCAGGTAGTCCGCGATGTTGGCCGGCGTCATTTCCACCTTGATCTGCTTGCCTTCCTTGACCACCTTGCGGGCCAACTTGCGGCAGATGTTGGCGATTTCGCGCTCGAGGTTGCGCACGCCGGCTTCATGCGTGTAGTGCCGGATGATATGCGTGATGGCCTCGTCGGTGAACGCCAGGTTCTCTTTGCTCAAGCCCGTGGCTTCGAGCTGCTTATCCACCAGGAAGCGCCTGGCGATCTGCAACTTCTCGATCTCGGTGTAGCCGGGCAGGCGCAGGACTTCCATGCGGTCCTGGAGCGGCTGCGGGATCGTGTGCAGCACGTTGGCCGTGCAGATGAACATCACCTTCGAGAGATTGTATTCGACGTCGAGGTAATGGTCGGTGAAGGCGTAGTTCAGCTCGGAGTCGAGCACTTCCATCAGCGCTGCCGACGGGTCGCCGCGGAAGTCCATGGACATCTTGTCCACTTCGTCGAGCACGAACACGGGGTTCACCGTGCCCGCCTTCTTCATCAACTGGATGATCTGGCCGGGCAGCGCGCCGATGTAGGTGCGGCGGTGGCCGCGGATTTCGGCTTCGTCGCGCACCCCGCCAAGCGAAACGCGCACGAAGCGGCGGCCCGTGGCGCGCCCGATGGACATGGCCAGCGACGTCTTGCCCACGCCGGGCGGCCCCACGAAGCAGAGGATCGAGCCGCGCGGGTTCTTCACGAGCTGGCGCACGGCGAGATACTCGAGGATGCGCTCTTTGATCTTTTCGAGACCGTAGTGGTCCTCTTCCAGGATGCGCTCGGCCATCGTGATGTCGCGGATTTCCTTGGATTTCTTTTTCCACGGCACCGCGAGCAGCCAATCGAGGTAGTTCCGGCTGACCGTGGACTCGGCCGACATCGGCGGCATCAACTCCAGCCGCTTCAGCTCCTGAGTGGCTTTCTCGTGGACGTCCTTGGGCATACCCGCCGCGTCGATCTTCTTCTTCAGCTCGTCGAGCTCGCTCTTTTCGCCGCGGCCGAGCTCCTTCTGAATGGCCTTGATCTTTTCGTTGAGGTAATACTCTTTCTGGGCGCGCTCCATCTGCCGCTTCACGCGGTTATTGATATTGCGCTCCATATTGAGCTTTTCGATCTCGACTTCCAGGATTTCGGCGATCTTGTTCAGCCGGACGAGCGGGTCGAAGGTTTCGAGCAGCTGCTGCTTGTCTTCGACCGGAATCTGGACGTTCGCGGCAATCGTATCGGAGAGCTTCGCGGGGTCGTCCACGCGCGCGGCGGCGATCATCGTGTCGTAGTTCAGGCTCTGCGAAAGCTTGACGTACTGTTCGAACAAGGTCGTCACCTTGCTGACGGCCTGCTCGTTCTGCGGCGCGGGCTCCACCTTGACCGGCACCAAGCGCACGGTGGCCCGGAAAAAGCCTTCTTCGGACGAAACCTGCACAAGCTTGCCGCGCTCAATGCCTTCCACCAGCACCTTGATATTGCCGTCGGACTGCTTGACGCTCTGCACGATATTGGCGAGGGTGCCGACGGTATAGATCTCTTCGGGCTTCGGGTCGTCCATGGAGGCGTCGTGCTGCGTGGCGAGAAAGATCTTCTTGTCCCCGGCGAGCGCTTCCTCGAGCGCGCGCACCGAGGCTTCGCGGCCCACGATGAACGGGGTCATCATCAGAGGGAAGATGACCATGTCGCGCACCGGCATCATCGGCACGCGCTTCAATTCTGTTTTCTCCCGGTTGAACATCGGTCTCCCGAATCTCGGCTGGCTAGCCGGCCTTTTCCAGCAGGCTCCAGTTGATCTCCTGGCTGCGCACCATTTCGGCGGTGACCACGAACTCGCGGATCTTCCGCTGGGTGGGGAGGTGGTACATGAGCTCGAGCATCAGGTCTTCCAGGATCATGCGCAGGCCGCGCGCGCCCACTTTGCGCTGCAGCGCAAGCTCGGCGATGGTTTCGAGCGCGTCGTCGGTGAAGCGCAGCCGCACATTCTCGAATTCAAACAGGCGCTGGTACTGCCGCATCAGCGCGTTCTTCGGCTCGGTCAGGATGCGGATCAGCGCGCCCTTGTCCAGGTCGCTCAGCACGCCGACCACCGGCATGCGTCCCACGAATTCAGGAATCAGTCCGTACTTGATCAGGTCCACCGGCTGAGCCTGTTCCAATAGTTCGATGTTGCGGCGGCTCGCGGTGGATGGCTGCACGTCGGTGTGGAACCCGAGCGACTTCTGCCCGACGCGCCGCTCGATGATTTTCTCCAGGCCCACAAAGGCGCCGCCGCAGATGAACAGGATGTTCGTCGTGTCCACCGGCGTGAATTCCTGGTGCGGGTGCTTGCGGCCGCCCTGCGGCGGAACGTTGGCGATGGTGCCTTCGAGGATTTTCAGGAGCGCCTGCTGGACGCCCTCGCCGGAAACGTCGCGCGTGATCGAGGGGTTCTCGTCCTTACGCGAAATCTTGTCGATCTCGTCGATGTAGATGATGCCCTGCTGCGCCTTCTGCACGTCGCCATCGGCGTTCTGCAGCAGCTTCAAAATAATGTTCTCGACGTCCTCGCCGACGTACCCCGCTTCGGTGAGCGTCGTGGCATCCACGATGGCGAAGGGCACCTCGAGCATCCGCGAGAGCGTCTGTGCGAGCAGCGTCTTGCCCGTGCCGGTGGGGCCGACCAGCAGGATGTTCGATTTCGTCAGCTCGATATCGCCCGGCTGGCGGTTCAGGAAAACGCGCTTGTAGTGATTGTACACGGCCACGGCCAGCTTTTTCTTCGTCTTGTCCTGGCCGATCACGTAGCCGTCGAGGAACGACTTGACCTCCGGCGGCCGCGGCAGGCGGCGGTTTGCGGAGCTGGTCTGCTCGCGCTTCTCGTCTTCCAGGATCTGCTGGCAGACGCTGACGCATTCATTGCAGACGTAGGCGCGGGGATACTCTGAAGGCGAGCTGATAAGCTTTTCCACTTGCTCCTGCGTTTTATGGCAGAAGGAACAGCGCAACGGTTCGTCTGGGCTGAGTTTTTTCACCGGTGTACCGACCTCCAGCGACCACCCCGTCGTGGGAAGGCGACGCGTACCATTCTAGCCTCGTTTTGCTACGCGGCGCTGCGTTCACTTCATCGCGGTTACTAACTGTTTGGAACCCGCTAGCGGTGCTTGTAAATGATCTCGTCGATCAGGCCGTACTCCTTGGCCTGCTCCGCGGACATGATGAAGTCGCGCTCGACGTCCTTTTCCAATCGTTCCATCGGCTGGCCGCTGTGCTTCGCCAGCAGCTGATTAATGACCGTGCGCATGCGCAGGATTTCTTTGGCGTGGATATCAATGTCGGTGGCCTGTCCGGACAGCCCGGAGAGCCAGGGCTGGTGGATCAGGATGCGCGAGTTGGGCAGCGCAAAGCGCTTCTTGGGCGCGCCGGCTGCCAGCAGCAGGGCGGCAATCGAAGCCGCCTGCCCCACGCAGATCGTCACCACGCTGGGTCGCACAAATTGTATTGTGTCATAGATGGCCATCCCCGCGGTGATCGAGCCGCCCGGCGAGTTGATGTAGAGCGAGATGTCCTTCTCCGGGTTTTCGGCTTCCAGAAACAGAAGCTGCGCGGTGACCAGGTTAGCCACATGGTCGTCAATCGGCGTGCCGATAAAGATGATGTTGTCTTTCAGCAGCCGCGAATAAATGTCGTAGGCGCGCTCGCCGCGGTTGGTCTGCTCGACCACCATGGGGATGAGCGTCGTTGCGCGTGGACTCGGATCGTCTGGGTGTGACATGAAAGAACTTTTTGGAAGTGCAGAGGAACCCGGTCAGAACCTACTTCTTCGCTCCGGCAACGGTCTGAACCCGGGTGTTTCGGTGAAGCCACTCGAGAGTTTTGTCGCTGCGGAGCTTAGATTTCATCCTATCGAGCGCTCCCTGCTTTGTCAAGCGGGCGCGGACGGTTATGGCGGATTCGCCACTGTGTTCGGCGAGCCGGGCAATCTCCTGTGTGAGCTCCTCCTCCGTGGCATCGATACTTTCGGCCAAGGCGATGCGGTCCAGAATCAGCTCGGCCTTCACATCTTCGACGGCGCGGTCGCGCTGGCGACGTCGCACCGCCACCCAATCCACGTTCACCGCGCGCGGGTCCACGCCCTGCGCCACCAGCGCTCGGGCAGCGCGCTCCAGGCGCACGTCCATCTGATGCTCGACGAGCGCTTCCGGGACGGGGAACTCGTGCGCCGCAATCAGCTTGGCGAGGATGCGGTCGCGCGCCTGCTCGGCCTGGCGCTCGTCGCGCGCGGCCTCCATGTTCTGGCGCATCTTCACGCGCAGTTCGTCCATCGTCTTCGCGTCGCTCACCTGCTTGGCGAATTCATCGTCGAGCTCGGGCAGCTTCTTCTCCTTGACGGCCAGGATTTCCACGGCGTAGGTGTAGGCCTTTCCGGCGAGCTTCTGGTCGGGATAGTCCGCCGGGTAGTGCACCTCAAAGCGGCGGTGTTCGCCCGCCTTCGCGCCGCGGAGATTCTCGTTGAACGCCTCAATCGTCTCTTCGGCGCCCACGTGGCAGAGCACGCTTTCCGCCTGCAAGGGCTCGCCGCCGCCGATAGGCGTGCCCATAAGCTTGATCTGCGCGTAGTCGCCGTTCTGGACCGTGCGGCCTTCGACCGGCACAAACGTCGCGCCGCGCTCGCGCAGCTCGTTCAGCCCTTTCTCCACATCGGCGTCGGTGATCTCGAGCGCCTCGACTTCGACTTCGAGGTCCTTGTAGTTGCCAAGATCGAATTCCGGCAGGACTTCAAACGTCGCGCGGAACTTCAGCGGGCCGCCCTCGGTGAGGTCCACCTTGTCCACCTGCGGCCGCGTCACCGGCATGAGCTTCTGTTCGCTGACGGCTTTTTCGATGTGCTCGGGCACGAGCGATTGCAGCAGCTCGGCCTTGATGTCTTCGGCGAAGCGGCGGCGAATCAACGTCACCGGAGCTTTGCCGGGACGGAAGCCGGGCACGCGCGCGATGCGCGCAAATTCGCGCGCGATGCGCTCGGTCGCCTTCTGGACTTCTTCGGCGGGAATTTCCAGGTCAAGCTCGCGCAGGCAACTGGTCTCGGTCATTCTCGATTCGCTGTGAACGGGGATTGTCCGTGCCGGCCCGCTGCTGCCGCGCCCGTTGCTGCGGGCCTTTCTCGGTTACGGAATCCGGGAAACAGA
>Ga0184639_10001305_pt1 | contig 10715 bp, 8 predicted proteins | sample PLM31_170_b2_FD_133155 | JGI IMG/M metagenome (GOLD analysis project Ga0184639, IMG submission 133155) | Groundwater sediment microbial communities from an aquifer in East River, Colorado, USA - PLM3-1_170_b2 | ecosystem: Environmental > Terrestrial > Soil > Riparian zone | place: USA: East... | reverse complement strand
GTGTAGGAGGCCGAGCGGTAATTGACGATGATGACCGAGAGATCCATCACCCTAGACCTCAATCTCGATCTCGATCAACGTCTGGTAAGGGGGGTGGACGCGATCGAAGTCCGAGAACCGTTGATTGTAGTAGCGCGTGACCTCGCGGAACTCGCCGGGCCTGGCCTGCTGAAAGGGGATCAGGGCAAGGGCCAGGAGCCAGATGTTGGACCTGGTCAGCGGCTCGACTCGAAAGCGGAGTCCCTCGGCCGACAGCCACACCTCGATCTCCTTGAGGCTCGGAAGCCCCAGCCGGGAATGCTCCTGAAGATACTGGTTGTCGGGCTCGATGCGGACAAGCAGCTCGTCGATCTCGCGGGCGAAGGGATTCTCCTCGAACGGGCCGGTGACGAAGACCCGTCTGCGGGCCACACGCACCAGCTCAGCCAGCGCGCGCATCCGATCTGGCGCGGGGATATGCTCAAGCAGATGGTGGCTCGTCACGACGTCGAACGAGCCGTCGCCATAGGGAAGGGCCCTGGCATCGATCCCCGTCGTCTCCAGATCCGCCACGATCACTCGATGTCCCGGCAGGAAGGCGGAGAAGATCCACTCCCGACCGCCGACATCGAGGATGGCGAGGCCCCCCCCGGCCAGCGCGTTGATCCGATCGGCCACCGGCTTGAACCGCTGATAGAGCTCGATGTTCACGACCGCGGGATCGCGGCTGAATTCGATGAAGCGGGCCGCCTCCTCGCCCCACCGGCGATACCGGTACGCGTCATCCTCTGGCAGGGCCGGGGACACGACGATGGCCGGGCCGCCCGAGGAGATCAGGACGGGAAGGAGCGGCTTCAGGGCCTCCATCAGCTCCAGTTCCTGGTCCGCAATCACCAGCGCCAACCGACCAGCCTCAAGACGGCCGGCCAGCTCCACTGATCGCAAGGCCATGGCCAGCCGCTCCACCCGCCGCTCGACGACGATCAGCAGGGGCGGGCCAGTTGAGTCGCCAACGGGAGCCTCGCTCAGGAGTGGGTCCACCCCGAAGAGCAAGACCGGGGTCGAGGAGGTATGGATCAGATGCCACCATCCGCGCTCCCTCGTGGTCGAAGAGGTCGGAAGCGGAGGACCGGCATCGTCCCACCGGGCGCGCAGCCGATCGGCCAGCTCAGGCTGGCGCCTCGCCAGAGCGGCGAGGTTCCGTTCGCCCACCCTCGTCCCCGTCACCCTCACGGCGCCGCCCTCCACACCAGACCGCTGTTGGCCCTCACCCTCACCCTCTCCCTCAGGGAGAGGGGATCGTTATGAGACGCTCTCCCCAATAGGGGGCGAGGGGGAAGATCAACTACTGATTCAAGCCCACAGAGGTTCTTCAACTTTGCGTGTCGCCTCTTTCCCCCTCTCCCTGGCAGGGAGAGGGCCAGGGTGAGGGTCGTTCAGTGCCTCTGCGATATTTTCCATTACCGCGTTCGGATTGACCAGCACGTCATTGTCCCAGAAACGCAGTACCCGGTAGCCTTCCAGCATGAGAAAGGCGGTCCGCCGCTGGTCGGCCTCGCCCTGCCCAATGTGCTGGCTACCATCGAGCTCCACCACAAGTTTCTGCTCTGGGCAGCAGAAGTCCGTAATGTATCTACCAATAGGATGTTGACGCCGGAACTTGGCTCCGCTCACCTGTCGAGCCCTTAGCCGCGACCAGAGCTTCCGCTCTGCATCTGTGACATCGCGCCGCAGGCGACGGGCCCGGTCCACTGCCCTCCGCAATTCCCCCTCACCCTCTCCCTCAGGGAGAGGGGATCGTTATGAGACCCTCTCCCCCATAGGGGGCGAGGTGTTTCACGGTACGTCTGCTCCCGCTCCTCTACCATGGGGCGAGGGAGGTCGGGGGAAATCGAATTCTGCAATCGCTGACCTCAGTCCCGTTCGCCGGCGGGCTGGATCGCCGGCGCCGCCTCCTCGGGCTGCGGCTCGAAGCGCCACTGGTGCTCGAGGTGACAGACCCCGAGCGCCTGGAGCGTCTCGCTCACCCTGAACTTTACCCCGCGCACCCGCTGATCGTAGATATGCAGACCGGTCTCATCGAGCAGATAGACCGACAGATCGTATTCGCCGGACAGGAGGCTCACCCTGGGAAGGAGGAGGCAGACGATGCCCGAGTGAGAGGGCGGCTCGACGCGGGAAAAATGCGTCCCCGTGCCGAAGCACTGGATCCCGTCGTTGCGATTGACGATGATCCCGAGGTGGACGGGCGTCGGCGGCTTCGGCACCTGGTACCAGACCCTTACGGCCAGATCCTCGCCCATGGTGAACTGGTCGCGCTTCGCATGATCCCCGTCGATTCCGATCGTGACACGGGAGATCCAGGGGAACAGCTTGGGGCCGGCCTGCTCCTGCGCCTCCGGCAGCGGAGCGCTTTGGGCCTCCCGTTCGCGCACATAATTCTCATAAGCCTCGATCACGCCCGGGGCCTCCCCCTGCGCCGCGGCCTGACCCCGGTGCAACCAGATGGCGTGATCGCAGATCAGCCGGACCTGGTAGAGGCTGTGTGAGCAGAAGAGGATGGTTTTGCCCGCCTTCCGGAACCGCTCGATCCGGTCGATGCACTTCTTGGTGAAATACTGGTCGCCGACGGACAGCGCCTCATCGATGATCAGCACATCCGGATCGACGCTCGTGACCACGGAGAAGGCCAGACGAAGGAACATGCCGGTCGAGTACATCTTGACGGGCCGGTCGATGAACTCGCCGATCTCGGCAAAGGCGGCGATCTCCGGAAAGCGCCGCTCCATCTCGCGCTGCCCGATCCCCATGATCGCCCCGCTCATAAAGGCATTCTCACGGCCGGTAAACTCCGGATTGAACCCCGAGCCCAACTCGAGAATGGTGGAGACCCGGCCCTGGACCCGCACGCTGCCCGAGGTTGGCCTGAGCGTGCCGGCCACCAGTTGCAGCAGGGTGCTCTTGCCCGCGCCGTTGTCCCCGATCAGTCCGATCGTCGAGCCGACCTGGGCCCGGAAGCTCACATCCCTCAGGGCGCAGAACTCCTGGTGGTAGGTCCGTCGGCCGCGCAGGACATACTCTTTCAGTCGATCCTTGGGGTCAGCGTAGATCCGGTAGATCTTCGTCAGGTTCTGAGCGTCAACTGCGACCATCAGATCACGTCAGCAAAGGCGCCCTGCATGCGCGTGAACACGAGATAGCCCACCACGAAAGTGGCGACGGAGGAGAGGCCCAGGACGGCCAGGCTGTCGCCCGTGGGCATCTGCCCCTTGAGGATAAGACACCTGTAGGACTCGACCAGCGCGTAGATCGGGTTAGTCGCCAGCAGGAATCGCAGTCGCTCCGGGATCAGGTTGGGCGGGTAGAAGATCGGGGTGAGGAACATCCAGATCGTCATGACCATTCCTACGATCTGGCCAAGGTCCCTGACAAAGACGGTGATCCCCGCAACGATCCAAGCCAGCCCGACGGTCAAGCCGAACTGGAGCAGCAGGACAATCGGCAGGATCAGGATGAGAGGCCGAAGGGGATGCGCGGTGACCATCAAGGCGACCAGGAGAATGCCAAGGCCGATGAGCTGAGTGACGATCCCGGAGACGACCAGATAGATCGGCAAGACCTCCGAGGGGAAGAGGGTTCGCTTAATGAGATTGGCGTGCTCCAGGATGACGCCGGTGGACCGGCTGACCCCCTCGGCGAACGCGTTCCAGGGCAGGAGCCCGCAGAACAGGTAGATCGCGAAGCTCCCGGTCCCTTCCGCCGCCCCCACCCGCACGCTGAGGATGGCCGAAAAGATATAGGTATAGAGCACCAGCATGACCAGCGGGTGCACCACCGACCAGAAGAGGCCGATCGCCGACCCCTTATAGCGGGCCTGCAGGTCGCGTTTGACAAAATTCTTGATCAGGTTCCGGTGTCGGTAAAGCCTCAGGACGGCGCCCATGAGTCCTCTCTGTATGCGGGCCAAGAGCCCAGAAACTCCCGCCGATGCTGGCTGGAAGTATACGGATGGGCGAACGACAACGTCAAGGGGAAAGTCACTCCGAGAGACAAGACTCTCGCGCCTGGAACCGCTCCAGGTTGTGGGGCAGCGATAGGGCGCGCGGCAAGGATTTGGCCTATCAGGCTTGCGCGGGGTTATCCCCTCGGCAACTCAGGCGAAACGGTTCTACCGGGAAAAGCGTGGCTGCACTAGCCCACAGACAGCAGGGGCCAAACTGGAGGAGCACCCGCGTGAGAGAGGTGGCTAGATGCCACCTCAATGGGGCGACCGTCAAGAGATAGAACGTCATGACAACAAGCCCCTGGAAGATTAGAGGTGTCCAACAGCAGAGGATCCGGAACCGAGCCGGGCTCCGGTGTGTCACTGCACGCAGGCATCCCAGAAATGTAAACGCCCACAGGAGCCCCCACCCGTGTTGCCAGAGCCCGCGAGTATCGAACTCCGCAAGTAACGCCCCGAGGAGGATCGGCAGGCGCGATACCACGAGGTCAATGGTTGGCAACATCACCATAGGCGAGGGCGGGATGCCGAACACCCATCTGTAGAGGGGCCACATCCCTGCCACCGGGGCGCTTATTGCGAGAAAGGTCAAGAGGGGTCTGAGGCGCTGCGGTGATTCCGTTCGCACCCTCCACTGCACAAGGAGAATCGAAGCCGCTATCGCCATGAGCCAGCTCAACCCTTCGCCCTTGACATGAGCACCGAGGGCAAAGATCACGCCAGCGGACGCCAAGTCCCTTGGCTTCCCGCCGTTCACCCATGCGACGAACGGGACGAAGCCCAGCAGTGCGTAGTAGCCCTGAATCAGATCAGCGTATCCATCTAGCGTGTTCAGAACCCCTGGGGCGAGGAGCCCTAACACGACGGTGCACAGAAGGACAGTCACCCTGCCGGCGACCGCTCGGAGGCTCCCATAGAAGGCAGCGAGCAGGCTGAGGTAATAGCCGACGTGCACAAGACGGACCACAGAGTCGTTGACATGGCCGAGGTGGCTGTAGACCCACCACTCAAGGAGCGGCAGCAACAGGGGGTAATCGAGGTGCGCGAAGCCGAACCGCATCTCATCCCTGAGGAAGGTGAGATCGACCCGACGGGTCAGGAAGAAGACCTTCGCCTTGAATGCCCAGATCGCCAATCCGTCGCCTGCAAGCGCTCCGAAGCTTCCTGCGGCGATCATCGCTAAGACGATTGCCGCAAGCGTCCCCAGGAGGCAGATCTCGGGTAGCCCGACTCGCCGGTCGAGCAGTGCGGCGCTTGCGTCACGTCTCTTCTCCGAAGCGGAACGCACCCTGAGCAGGACTGACCCCGCGAGGAGCAGATACCCCCAGATCAGGTGCAGCCTGTCTGTCAGGGCGGAGATGAGCAGCAGGAGAACACTCAGCGCTCCACCGCCGACTCCGAGGGCGGCCCCATAGACGAACACGGGCGATTGTCCCCGGAACCACCCGACGCGACGAATCAGGAGAGAGCCCATAATCCAGATGACCACGAGACTGGAGACGGTGATCACAACGTCTCTCATCAGATCTTCGCCCGGCTGGAGATCACAGTTCCTCGCCCTGAGACCTGCTCCGCAAGCCCCAGGTGCTCGAGCTTTGGCACCAACTCAGCCCGCCTCAGCAAAGCGCAGAACGAACTGGTATCTGCCCGTTCAGCTAGACATCGGAAACAAGCCCTGTGACGCTGACTCCCTATCGGCATCGATTGTGCCAGGCGGCTCGGCCAGCCGCTCGTCAGTCAAAAAACTCTTTACGGATCTCCGGAGTCTGTCTGCTCTCGGTACCCTGCCCAGTCAAAACCGACAAGGAAAGGTAGTAGATGCCATAGGGTGCGCCCGCGAAGAACTCCGCGCTGTTTCTGCTACCCCGAAAACACAAGGAACCGTCATACTCTCCAGGGGATCGTCCGAAGTAGAGTATATATCCGATGACATCTCGAACTGGAACTGGCTTCCAACTCAGTGTCACCCACTTCCGCTCGTGCCTTGCGACAAACTCTTGTGGTGGTGGAAATGCGTTTCGGCGCACAGAGCGCTGAGATCCGGGGGGGAGCTTATACACCCTCAGGAGAATGCCTCCATCCCTCCGAATCTCGTGCTCAGGCTGCAAAAAGCCTTCGACCAGGCACATATTGTAATCATAGAGTTCTAGCGGCACGTACATGAAATACACAGATCGCCCCCTGGCTCGCAACTCGTCTATCCTCAGGTGCCTCGTCAAGATAAGGTCTTTCCGGAGTGGGTAGTACGGGATCAGGTGCGAGCCCTTCGGAACCACAAGGAAGGACCTCGGATCGGCATGAGTGTTGATCCACTCAATACCGTCTCGATAACTTGACGCGCCATAATTCGAGCTGTCTGTGAGTTTCAGCGCCTGAGCACCTCGTAGGCCGCCGATCAAGAGATTGTAATAGTTGCTCTCATAGGGGAAATATTGCCATACAGCGAAAATTGGCGAGAGGAACGCCCCTATTACGGCCATTTTTATGACCGGGGCTGATCGTCGGACGAGAGCCAACTTACTCTGAGATGCCCGTTCCGTAAGGTAAGCTGCCCCGGTCCCTGCGAAGATGGCTAGTGCCGGCGCGAACTCCATGAAGCGTCGAATCACGTTGTAGTCCACAGCGCGGGGCAAACTGGACCTCGTTATGGGTACCAAGAACCACGCCAAGAGGACTAGACTCCCTCTTCGCCCAAGCGGAGCCCCGGTGAGCATCGAAGCAATGATGCCAGCGAGGCCGAACACCAGCGTCGGCAGCGGCGTTGTGATGAGAACGTTGAAGAACGGCGATATCTGCCACGTCGGGCGTCCCCCGTAGCCCCAATAAAGGATGTAAGCCCAGAAACGGCAGAGGCGTTCGAACGAGTCCTCCCAGAAGTACGGCCAGGCCAGGACCAGAACCGAGATGGCGATCACCGGATACGCGACAACAGCTCGCCTGATGGACGCAGCTCGCGGGCTCGGATCCCGAAAAAGTGGGATTAGCATGGGAGCAATTACAAGAGGGAGCGACAGCGCATTGATCTTTGATCCGAGGGCGAGCCCCCAACAGGTCGCACTCGCCAGGATCCACCTGGCCCTTCGGGTCATCATGCCGTGAAGGAAGCTCAGCAGAGTCAGGGAATAGAAGACAAGATGGGCAATGTCCTGGGAATTGTTATGGGCATCCCCCCAGATTCGTGGATGCATCGCGAGGGCCAGGCATGAAAGGATCGCCACTGTACGGCCAGCATGAATCTCCAGAAACAGGCACATACTGCTCAGCAGCATCCCCAGCAGGAAAATCGAGGCAAGATGATGGCCGTCATTCTGATCAACGAGCCTCAGACGTTCAGAAAAGAGTTTGGCCCCGAGGGCAGCGAGCGTCGGACCGACAGGCCAGCTCTGGATCGGTGACCAAGCGATCGAAGAAAAATCGAGCGCCTTCGGATCGAAGGTGAGGTAGAATTGGAGGTAGCGGTCGCCGAACGCCCACAGCTCCGGCTCGTCAAAGGTGACGCCGTAGCGGTGAAGCGTGACGAGGCTCAGCGAGAGATAGAGAGTGAACAGCGCCCCAGCCAGGAGGAGCTTCGTCGAACCTCTTTGTCGTCCCAGAGGCTGTTCCATGCACAACCTTTCGCGGGTGGTGTGGCGGGACCCGCTGACAAGCTTACAGGACCCAAAGGGACGATCCCAGAGGCAGAGATGGCGTCTCTCATCAGAGGTGTATCCGCTTGTAGATCACGATCTCTCCGCCTGAGGTCTGCCCAACCGCCTCCATACGATCGAGCGCCAGCCCTGTATTCCGGGGCATCGCCACAATCTCGTACTGCGAGAGATTGATGGCGACAGATGGAACGAACCGCTCCGCCGGCCGATACGAGGCCCTCGTGAGCCTCCCGCGAGAATCCAGGAAGGCGACGTCCAGCCTCTGCGGGAAGCTCTCGTAGACCAGGCGGAAAATGTCATCGGCCAGGCCTCCCACACCGACCACGTTCAACTCGTCGAACCTGCCTAGATTCCGTTCAAATTGCGTGGGTAACGGCAGAATAAGCAGCGCATGCCATCCACGGCCCCCATCTAGGGTCTTAAGGTGACCCGATAACTCCTGTAATCCCGGCGCACGAGCGGCGGCGCCAGAAGGCACCGGCAAAGGGCTCAGGCCCTTCATCAGATCGTTGAACCCTTGACGGAGTACTACCGGATACTGTTGGGCCAGCGCGATCAACAGCCAGAGGACTAGGAGACCTTTCGCCGCGGTCTCCCAGCCGTGGTGGATTTTCATCCAGTTGGACACCATCCGCTCCGTTGTTTGACAGTTCCGGTATCCTCCCCCATTCCCCCCAGCCTGTCAAGATGCCACATTCCACTCTCCCGGGAAGGCTCGGGATTGCCCGGCCCTTTCGGAGAAGCCCATGCCGGTAGCGTGAGGGGCCATGGCGTGAGTTGACGATTACGAGGGCCTGTGCTATAAGGAGCGACGACAAGTGAACGCCACGTCAGCCGAGGTGAGTCGAAGCCGCGCACAACAGACTATGAATCGCGCAGATAGTGGGTATACGATCGATCAGCCGTTGACGCAGATCCTCGACACGGAGACCGAGCAGAAGGGGCATCCGGAAGAACAGATCCAGGCTGGACCGCTTCAGGACCGGAAGTTCCTCCTGATCGCCTCGGGAATCGTGGTGGTCGCACTGCTCTTGCGGCTCTATCGGATCGGCGAACAGGAGTTCTGGTTCGACGAGGCCTACTCGTTCAGCATGGTGGCCATGCCGAACTGGACGGCACGCGCCCTCGTCGATTCGAACCCTCCCCTCTATTACCTCCTCCTCCGCGGATGGGCGGCCTTCGCCGGCCAGAGTGAGGCGGGCCTTCGCTTGCTCTCGGCCGGCTTCGGCACGCTCTTCGTCGTGGCGGTGATCTGGGCCGGCCGGGTGCTCTTCACCCCCCAGGTGGGGTTGTGGAGCGGCGGGTTCACGGCGGTGGCGCCGATGCACATCTACTACTCTCAGGAGGCCCGGACCTACACGCTGTTCACCCTTGCCCTATTGCTGACCTACACCACGCTCTGGCGGGCCCTCCAGAAAAACACCCGGGCCTCGTGGGCCCTCGTGTCCGCCTCTGCCCTCCTCGCGCTCTACAGCCATTACTTCGCGATCCTCGGCCTGTTCCCCACGGCCTTCCTGCTCCTGCTGTGGCCAAAGCAAGAGATCGCAACACGGCATTGGCTTGCCTACGCCGGCGCCGCACTCCTGAGCGGGCTGCTCTTTCTGCCCTGGCTTTTGTGGGCCTTTGTGTTGACGCCTCACTCTTTGGTCGCGGTCGCTTGGCTACAGAATTTCTGGGAGCGGATGTCGCTCCTGCTCGTGATCCCGAAGAGCCTCGAGGCAATCGGCCTGGGAGGCCAGGCGAAACCGGTCTCGCTATTGGCCATGAAACAATTCGCGCGCCTGGAGTTTCCCTCGTCGATCCGCGTGCTGGGCCTCGGCCTTCTTCTCCTGCTCGGGACCTGGGTTGCTCTGCCTTGGGGCGACAGCCGATTAGGTGTGCCGTGGCTCGAAAAGCGGAAAGCCTGGCTGGGGATGCTGCTCTTCCTTCCCCTCGTGGCGCTCTTACTGGTCTCTTTCTACAAGCCGGTCTACATGATAGGACGATACGACATGGTGGCGTTCCCGGCGTACGCGCTCCTCATCGGGCTCGCGCTCGCCAAGGTCCAGCAGATAAAAACAGCCGGCCCGGTCCTGGCCTCCATCGTCGCGCTCGCGCTCCTGATCCCGATCGGGACGAAACTCGTCCTGTACTACCAGGCCCCCTCCGACGGGTCTGCCCAGGCGACCGCCGGGATCCTCCACGCGTCTGTGGACAATGGCGACGTCGTCGTGCTTACGGGCGCGGGCGGGCTCACACCCCTCTACTACCTGTATCGTCTCGGCTATCGCTGGGAGGAGAAGCAGTGCCGGAACGAGCTAGCCGACCGGAATTTCTCGTGCCGGTTTTTCCCCCGGGACTATGAACTGCCCTACTTTACAGTCGGCGCAGATCCAAGTCGGGGCTTGAAACCCATAGGGGCGATCCAAGAGGACGTGCAGGACTATCTCAGGCCCTTGCGTTCACGAACAGGTGGCATCTGGGTGGTTCTGGGGTCCTACATCTATGTTGAGGGCCAGCTCATCGGTTCAAAGAATGATCTTTACCTGCTGAAAGAACTCAGCAGATCGGGCCTCCGGTTTGTGCCCAAGGAGATTGTTCCAACAATCTTTCAGTTTGTACGATCCTGATAACGCCTTCTCCAAAACGACAACGGGCCAGGAGAGTTCCCTGAGCCGTCGTCGCTGATCTACACCCCGGATGGCAGGCTCGGGTCGAGCTTCTGGCGAGACGCCCGGAACGGGTCAGATACCGGTAAACACTCCCGCGCAGATCCTGCCCTGGTTATCCAGATTAAAAACGTTAAAGAGGCTGAGCAGATCCCCGAAGACAAACGAGCTGGCCTTGTTCGAGCGGACGCCGCCGTCGCGCAGATGGGGAGGGCCGAACGTCTGACTGCTCTGGGCGACCTGACAAGCACCCTTGTGCCAGAGGCGCATGGCGTCGCCGACCCCTCCGGCCTCAGCGCTGGGTGTTGAAGAGAGTACGACGCCGACTAACCCTCGGCCGGAGTGCGAGGCGCCCGTGATCGGTGGCGCGCCATCCCTCCCGAGACGGAAGCGCCACCACCCGATCGGGGTCGAGCTCTGGATGGCGTGCCCGGAGAT
>Ga0184639_10001304_pt1 | contig 10717 bp, 3 predicted proteins | sample PLM31_170_b2_FD_133155 | JGI IMG/M metagenome (GOLD analysis project Ga0184639, IMG submission 133155) | Groundwater sediment microbial communities from an aquifer in East River, Colorado, USA - PLM3-1_170_b2 | ecosystem: Environmental > Terrestrial > Soil > Riparian zone | place: USA: East... | reverse complement strand
GTGGCCGCGAGCCCGGTCGGATTGTGGACGTCGAAGGTGAGCGTGAGATCCGCGTGGCCGAGCGGCGCCGGCGAGGGCGAGGCGCTCACCGAGGCGACGTCGATCCCCGCGACGTGGACCTGTGCCCCGGCGAGCGACAGGTAGAAATCGAACGCCTCCCCGGTCGCGTCGGTCCCGACCGCGCGGAGCGCGGGCGCGTAGGTCCCCGGCGTGAGCGTCGGGGAGACGGTGGCGGAGCCGAACCGGAGCGTATCGGTCGCTCCCGGCGGCAGGAGGACCGGAGCCGAGAGGAGCGCGGCGAGGAGATCGGCTCCCGCGCCGTAGGACAGCGCCGTGCCGCCCTCGATCCGGATGGCGCCGCTCCCCGTGTTCGTGACGGCGAGGAGGTGGGCGTACGACGATCCCGGGACCACCACCGCCGGCGCGATCGAGCCGGTCGCGTACGAGAGCGAAGGAGGGGGGACGAAGGTGAATGCCCGGCCGCCCGACGCGGAGCCCGCGCGGCTCGCCGCGAGCAGCGTGTCGGCGCCCGCCGACGTGGGGGCGATGAGAACCAGGGACGCGCGCCCGTCCGCTCCGACCGCGAGGTCGAGCCCGGGGAGCGGCGAGGCGTCGGGGGCCAAGAGCCCGGCCGTCCCGGCCGACACGACCACCAGCGTTCCTGCCGGCTCCAGATTTCCGTATGCGTCCCGCAGCGGGCCCACCGTCACGCTGGCCGCGCTCCGCCCGTCCGCGGTCAGGGTGTCGCGCGTGGCGGCGATCGCGATCGAGCCGCCGGGCGCCGCGGCGCGCACGGTGGCGGGCCCCGCGACTCCGGCTCCGCCCCCGACGCGGTCGGCTCCGATCGTGACCGTCTCCGCCACCGTGTCGCGCGCCGTGGTCAGGAACTCGCCCGCCACCAAGTTGCCGAACGGCGGCGACCAGACGACGGCGCCGCTCGGGCGCATCACCACGGAAGCGGTGTCGGACGGGACGAGATTTCCGAAGGCGTCGAGAGCCTGCACGCGGACGCTCACGGGCGCCCCTGCGATCCAGCTCAGCGAATCGGGGACCACGCGGAGCGACGCGGTGGCCGCCGAGCCCACGGAGGCGCGGATGCCGACGGGACCGATCGAGACGCCACGCGCGAAGATCGAATCGGCCGCGGGCGCGGCGAGCGGCGCGCGATAGCGGACGGCGAGCGTCCCCGCGGGGCCGGTCCCGCCGCTCTGGGAGCCGGCGCCGCCCGACGTCCCGCCCAGCGACTCGAGGGTTCCGAGCGCCGGAGCGCCGAGGTAGAAGGTCACCGCCGTCCCCACCGCCGTGTTGCCGAAGAGATCGAGCGCGGTCACGGTCAGGGTCGCGGTGCCTCCCGCCGCGAGCGAGAGCGCGCCGGGCGAGAGGGCGAGCGAGGCGGCGGTGTCGGCGGCGGCGGACGCGGTGAAGGCGACCTCCGCGGCCGGCGCGACGAGAAGGCCCGCGCGGTAGGCGTCCGTGCCGGCCCCCGCCGCGGTGCCGAGCCGCGCCACCTCGCAGGCCGCGACGCCGAACGCGTCGGCGAGCGCGATCGAATCGGGCGCGCCACCTCGCACGGCGTCCACCGAGCCGTTCCCCGCCGTCACCCGATAGGCGACGGCGCCGCCGGGAACGCCGTTCCCGAACGCATCCCGCACCCGGACGCGGAGCGGCTGGGCGAGCTCGCGATTCACGACCCCGTTCTGCCCGTCGCCCGAGACGATGGAGATCGACGCCGGCGACGCGGGGAGCACGGTCACGTCCCCCGACTCCGCCGTCGCCAGCGCGGCTCCCGACGCGCGCACGCGGATCGTCTCGACGAGGGTGTCGCGCACGCGGAGCACGGCGACTCCCTGATCCGTCGCGGAGAAGTCGTACCGCGCGCCGTCGCTCCCCGCGCTGTCCGTGAGCGTCCCCGTGGCGCCGGGGCCGAGGATCCAGTTCACGTGGTCGGGCGACGGGCTCAGGGTTGTCGTCCGGAGCCAGAGCGAGGGCGTAGCGCCGGTGGCCACGTTTCCGAACGCATCCCGGAGCGTGATCATGACGGCGAGCGAGTCCCCCGCGGCCCCCGGGCCGGACGTCGCCAGCTCGATCGAGGCCGCCACGGCCGGGATCACGGTGACGAGGATCGAATCCGCGCGCACCGAGTCGTCCGCGGCGCTTCCGGCCGCGACCATCCGGAGCGCGACCAGGCCCGGCAAGGGCCCCGCGCGGAGCGTGAAATCGGCGTAGCCCGAGGGATCGGTCGCGTCGCTCGAGGGCGCCGCGCTCCCGCCTCCGGCCACGACCGCGGCGTCCACGAGACCGCCAGCGATGGGATTCCCCTGCGCGTCGAAGAGACGCGCCCGCACCGCCACCGAATCCCCGGCGGCCAGCGTGTCCGACGCGGGAGCGACGGCGATCAGGCGGTAGGGCGGCCCGGCGGAAACCGCGACCGGACCGTAGGTGGCCGCATGCGACGAGTCGTCGCGCACCTCGATCGCGAGGGGCGCCGCGAGCGTCGGCGTGAATGGCACCGTCGCCGCGCCCGCCACGAGCGTCACGGAGTCGGGCAGCGCGGCGGCGCCCGCGATCGCCGACGGGCGGAGCACGTCGCCGTTCCTCGCGGGGAGCGGATTATCGAAGGCGTCGCGCGCTATTACCAGAAGGGCGAACGACGCGCCGGCCGCGAGCGGGCCCGCCGGCCCGGAGATTAAGAAGTGATCGAGCGGCCCCGGCCCGAAGACGATCGCCGGCGCATCGAGGAGTGCCAAGCCCCTCGCCGTCACCCCCACGACCCCCGGCGCGGCCAGGGTCGCGGTGGCGCGGAAATCGATCGCGCCCGTCGCGTCGGTCGAGGTGGCGAGCGACGCCACCGAAGCCGCGACACCCACCACCGTGACCGCGATCGAATCGGCGGGAACTCCGGGGAGCGGATGGTCGCGCGAATCGCGGAGCGTCACCGTGATCAGGCTCCCCACCGGGCCGACCTCGGCCGGCGATTGGGCGGCGACGCTCGACCGAGCGGCGCTCACGGCGCCGGGAACGACGCGCAGGTCCGCGCCGCCCGCGGCGCTGCCCCGGACCGATGCCGCGGTGACGGTCGAGGTCCCCAGCGAGTCTCCGCCGAGCAGCTCGAAGGCGATGGCGCCGCCCAAGGCCGGCACCTGGACGCCCGGCGTCCCGCCATCGGCGTCGGGGGTCGTGATGGAGCCGAGGGTGGCGGCGACGGTGTAGTGCTCTCCGTCCTCGACCGCGTTGCCGTTCGCGTCCACGAGGCCGGACGCCGCCACCGCCCGCGTCGAGACGCTGTCGGCGGCAACCGAGTCGGGCGTGGCCACGAGCGCGATCGCGCCGGCCGGCGCGCCGGCGAGGAGCGCGATCGAAACGGCCCCGGCCCCGGTTCCCCGCTCGGAGAGGACGGCCATCGAGCCCGCTCCCTTCACCACCCCGGCACGCGCCCCGACGCTCAGCGTTCCGGCCGGGCCCGCGAGCGCCTGGACCCCGGGCGCCAGCGAATCCGCGTCGGTCAGAGGCGTGATCAGAACCCCTGAGACCGCGAAACGCTCCCCGGGAGCGACCGCGTTTCCGTAGGCGTCGCGTATCACGCCCGAGGTGACGAGCGCGGAGTCGGACCCGTCGGCCGTGAGGGCGCCCGGATTCGCCGTGAGCGAGATGGGCCCGCTCGGCGCGTTTGGTGACGTCAACACCGTCGCGCTCGCCGTGCCGAGGAAGGGCGCGGCCCCGTTCGCGTCGATCGCTCGCACGCGCCCCGCGGCGGTGGTGGCCTGGAAATCCACGAAGCGAAACGCCGTCGAGTCCGCGCCCGCTGGAATCGTCACCTCGAAAATCGCCGCGCCCGCGAGATCCTCGAAGCGGCCCGTAGGTCGATCGGTCCAGAGCGTCAGGACCTCATCCGCCGCGACGGGCGCGCGGTTGCCGTACGCGTCGTGGAGGATCACCGCGAGCGCCGCGGAATCACCCGCGACGACGTGGAGCGTGTCCGGAACGAGGGTCATCTGGTCGGGAACCGCCGGCGAGACGGCGACCGCCGCTCGAGGCGATGACTCGAAGGAGGCCGCGGTGTCGCGCGCGGCGAGATAGAAGACTCCGACCTGCCGCGCGGTGAGCGTGCCGTTCCATGCGCCGCCGCTCAGGGTGACGCCGTCCGCGACGAGATCGGGATCGGCGGGCGCCGCGCCCACCGAATCGGCGTAGGCGCGGATGACCAGGGACGCCGACGCGCCGGGGCCGGATCCGATCGGGTTTCCGTCCGAGTCCACGGCCTGGGCGGTGGAGGCGAATGGGGATCCCGCCGTGGACGAGGCGGCTACCGTCATCCGAAGCCCGGCGTAGATCCCCGCGGTTACGGTGACCAGCCCGGTGGAATCGGCCCATGCGCCGCTGTCGGCGGCGACGTACCCGGTGCCCGCCGCTCCGGGCGAGAAAACCGTGGAGGTTCCCACGGGAGGCGCGAATGAGCCGATGGCGCCGAGCGCGCTCCAGTTCCCCCCGACCAGTCGCGAGCGGTTGCCGAACGAATCGTAGCCCTGGAGGTAGAACCGGCTCGTGTCCTGGTCCGCGGAGAGACTCAGCGCACCGATCTCGGCGCCCGCCCCATTCTCGATGCGCACGGAAGCCACGGTGTCGGGCACCACGGCGACGTACGGCTGGGAAGCGATCGGGAGCAGCGTGCCGGAATCGGACGGGTCGCTCGAGATGAGGAACGTCGCCGAGGCCGGAGCCGGGGTCTGCGCCGTCGCCGCGGCAGGACCACCGCCGGCTCCGTACAGGATGCTCACCGAATCGCCCAGCTTGAATCGGGGCTTCGGCGGCGCGCCGAGGTGGAGGCGGATCGTCGCGCCGGATACCGTGATCGTATCCACGAAGACGAAGCTCTCCGGAGCCACGTAGCCCGGAGCGGCCGGATTTCCGACCTGGGGAGCCGTCCAGGCGGCCGGCACCTCGATCGTGACGATCCCGCCCTCGGGTCTCGCGAAGTCCTCGGTCGCCGTGTACGTGATCGTCCAGGTTCCGGACGAGCCGGCTGCGGAGGGAGCGGCGGGCGTGACGACGCCGATGCCCGAGCCGGGACCGGCGAGCGCCGGCGCGCCGGACGCGGACCATAGGCAAACGCCGAGCGCTACCGCGGCGGCGCGGGCCCTCGCGGGCCACGCAGGGATCGGCATGGGTGGGTCGGTGCTCCGTGGTGGAGGTGTCTCTGATTGCGCCCCTGGGACTTACCCGAAAGCGGGAGGGCAAGAGACATGCCACGGAGAGACGGGAGGCGGGAGCCCCCGGCCGGCTCAAGCGGCTGGGGCTACGGGGTTTCCAAGCCCCCTGTGGGAAACAAGTTCCGCCGGCCGAGGTGGAGCGGTCGCGATATCGTGCAAATTGCAACGCGGCGGGCGAGGCGCAACGGAACCGGCCAACCGGAGGCCGGCCTGACGCGAACCGGTAGGGAATCGACCGCGAGACCCGCCCTCAGGGGGGCCCGGCGCCCCATCGCCGGGACCCGGGGCCTACCGCCTCGGCCACCTCACGTCGCCGACCACCTTCCCGGGCAGCTCCGCCTCGACCGGTGGCGGCCCGAGCAGTTTCTTGTTGGCCAGCCCGATGAAGATCACCTGGATGATCGTGGCGAAGGCGAGGATTCCCAGTCCGACTTCGAACACTTCCCGGAGCCGATGGCGGATCGCCTCGCTCCACACCGCCAGACCCAGGAGGAGCAGCCCCACCAGGACCGTCGTGACGACGCCGGTGAGCTTCCCGAAGGCGGTCGGTTGGATCCGCACCGGGCCCACGAAGACGTAGAGGTAGAACGTCCCCAACACGAGAAGCGCGTACCGAACCAGCATGAGCCCCACGACCCACCAGGCCATCTCCCCGGCCTGCGCCACGGCGATGAACACCGAGGAGTTGAACGCGATGTCGGTGAGCGGATCGAGCACCGAGCCGATGCGCGTCTCCGAATGGAACGCCCGCGCCAGCACGCCGTCGAGGACGTCGGTCGAGGCGCTCGCCACGAAGAGCCAGACGACCACCGGCCACTGCCGCTCGTGGATCAGGAGAACGATCGCGGGAATCGAGACCAGGCGGAGCATCGTGATCGCCACCGGAAATGGAACGCGGCGCAGCGGACGCCCGTCGCTCGCCGCGCGGACCAGCCCGATGTGGAAGAGAAGCCAGAACGAGGTCACGAGCAGGATGGCGCTGGAGGCAATCAGGAACGCGACCCCGAGCCGGCGGTCGAACGCCCACGAGAGGAGGAGCGCCGCGGCGAATTGGATCGTGAAGACGAGGAGCGCGGTGGCCGCGACGGATCGGACCAGCTCCGCGTTGCCCGGAAGCCTGCCCACCACGCGGCCCGCAATGCGCCTGACGTAGGTGCCGACCGAGGCGACGCTGAAGCCTTCGCGGCGGAGTTCCGCGAGGAGATCCTCGGCGAACATGGGCTACGGCGCGGTGAGCGCCGCCTCCGCCAGCTGGCGCTCGACGCCGTAGATCGCTTCGTTGAGCCCGTAGGCCTCGATGGTCGCCGGTCGAGCGCGGCGGAGAAGCAGGCGCGCCTCGACGCGGAACGGTCCCGTCGCTCCGTCGAGCGGCACGTCGTACTGGACGCGCGCGTTTTGGCCAGCCTTGATCCGCTGATCGCTCACGACGTTCGTCGCGTTCCAGGTCTCCGCGGGCCATTGGCCCAGCTCGTCCGCGAGGATCAGGCCGAAGACCGAGAGGCCCCATTCGGTGAATGGATCATTCTCCCAGACGACCGCCCCCGACTCGGCCAGCACGCGCACGCGCAGGATGGCGATCTTCTGGTCGTTTCCCGTGGGAAGCGAATGCCCCCAGCCCGCGTTCGTCGCCGTCGCGAAGACGCGGAGCGAGTCGCCGGTGCGCGCGCGCTCGGCCCGGAGCTTGAGCGTCGCGGCGTTCGGACGAGCCGCCTCGAGCGCCTCGTGGCTGAAGGAATGATCGGCGACGCGCGGGCGGACCGGCGCGAGGTGGCTGTTCCGCCCGGGAGCGCCGGGCATGTGGCAGCTCTGGCAGGTGACGCCGGTCTTCGCGTACTTCGAAGCCTTCCACTCGCTCAGGGTTTCGCCGATCCGAACGCCGTGCTGGTTCTTGTACTCGTGGCATCCGCCGCAGTAGTCGGAAGATTTCACATACGTCGAATGGGCCGATCCGTGAGCGGGCGTCGGTTGGGGCGATCGAATCGTGCCCTGCATCTTGGCGAGGTCGAGCGTGTACGGGGGGATCCCCTTCGGATCGCCGGGACCCTCGATCGCGTGGCAGAAGTAGCAGGTGACGCCCTCCATCGAGACTTCCCGGATGTTCTCGAAATCCTGGGTCACGAACGAGACGGTCTCATGACAGGGAGCGCACGCGAGCATCGTGGCGCCGCGGGTCTCCTTGAGCGAGTAAAGATACATCCGGCCCCAGAGACGGTTTCTCGTTCCGTCCGCCTTCGAGTGGCTGGAGCGCTCCCACTCCTCCGCAATCCCGAGGTGGCAGGTCTTGCAGATCGCGGCGGGCTGGACGTTGACGTCGCGCCGCATCAAGGGCGGCGGCGTGTACGCCGAGACGGAGAGAGCGACGAGCAGGAGGAGAAACCTCGGAGGTAATGGAGTGACGCGGGTCGAGCGCAAGATGGGTTCATGGTACCGCCCCATCCGAGGCCTGGTCAAGGCGCCGCGCGCCCTTTTGTGGCCGCGCGCCCCTCATCGCCTCCCGCGCCGCCGGCGGATCGACGCCGCGCGCCCTCGAGGCGCGGAGGACCCAGCCGGAGATAATCGACCGCGATCGTTCCGAGGATCTTGATCCCCGCCCGCACCGTTCCCGACACGGTGCCGGAGATCTTCGAGCGGCCCACGCGGCGCCGGTAGCGCACCGGGACCTCCTCGGAGCGGAGCCCCGCCCTCGCGGCCTTCACCTGCATCTCCACCGTCCACCCGAAATCTCGATCCCGCATTCCCAGGGCGATCAAGGATCGGTAGCGGATGGCGCGGAAGGGACCGAGGTCCGTGTAACGGACGCCATAGAGCGCGCGCAGCAGCCGCGTGGCGAGCCAGTTGCCGAATCGGGCCTGGGGCGTGAGCGCCCCCCGCTCGCTCGCGCCCAGCGTGCGGGAGCCGATCACCAGATCGGCGCGCCCGGCGAAAATCGGGCGCAGGATCTCGCCGGCCTCGCCCGGGTCGTCGCTCCGATCGGCGTCGAGGAAGAGGACCACGTCGGGCGGATCGCCCGCCAGCGCGTCGAGGGCGCGCAGGCACGCCGCACCGTAGCCCCGGCGCGGCTCGTGGACCACTTCGGCGCCGTGCGCCGAGGCGACCCTCGCGGTCGCGTCGCGCGAGCCGTTGTCGCACACCACGACCCGCCGCACCGGAGGGCGCGGGATGGAGTCGAGAACCAATCCGATCGCCGCCGCCTCGTCGAGCGCGGGAATGACCGCGTCGACGATCACGCGCGCTTCAGCGCCGCGCGAGCCGCCGCGAGGCGCGCGAGGGGAATCCGGAACGGGCTGCACGAAACGTAATCGAGCCCCGTTTCCTCGAAGAAGGCGATCGACGCCGCGTCGCCCCCGTGCTCGCCGCAGATGCCGATCTTGAGCCCCGGCTTGGCGCGCCGCCCGGCGTACGCGGCGCGCTGGAGGAGCGTGCCGACTCCCCGCACGTCGATCGAGACGAAGGGATCTTGACGCAGGATGCCGGAGGCGACGTATTCGGGAAGGAAGCGCCCCGAATCGTCCCGCGAGTACCCGAACGTCATCTGCGTGAGGTCGTTGGTGCCGAACGAGAAGAAGTCCGCGTGGACCGCGATCTCGTCCGCGAGCACGGCCGCGCGCGGCACTTCGATCATGGTGCCGATCGTGTAGGGGATCGAAATCCGGCGCTTCCGCATCACCTCTTCCGCCACCGCGGTCACCTCGGCGCGCTGGCGGCGAAGCTCCTCCGCGTCGCCGACCAGAGGGATCATGATCTCGGGAATCACCCGCTTCCCCATTCCGGCGACCTGCGCGGCCGCTTCAAAGACGGCCCTGGCCTGCATCCGCGTGATTTCAGGATGGAGGATTCCGAGCCGGCAGCCGCGAAAGCCGAGCATGGGGTTGAACTCGTGCAGCTCCTCGACGCGCGCCAGGGTGCGGGCGAGCCGCCGGCGGCGCGGATCCCCCTTCGGAGCGCGCTTGAGCGCCGCGATCTGGCGTTCCAGCTCGGTGCGCTTCGGGAGGAATTCGTGGAGCGGTGGGTCGAGCGTGCGAATCGTGACCGGGCATCCCTCCATGGCGAGGAAGAGCCCCCGGAAGTCGGCGCGCTGGAGGGGGAGGAGCTTCGCGAGCGCCCCGGCGAAGGCCCCGATCGGCTCGCGGCCCTCCTGGCGCTCGCGTGCAAGTTCCCGTTTGAGGCGGGGGCGCTCGGACCGGGGGGCCTCTTCGAGCTCCTTCACGAGCCGCTCGATCCGGAGCCCCGCGTCGCGGGCCTGCTGCGCGTTCAGGATCATCGTGACGACGTGCGGGATCCGCTCGGCCGCGAAGAACATGTGCTCCGTCCGGCAGAGACCGATCCCCTCGGCGCCGAGCTGGCGCGCGATGCGGGCGTCGCGCGGGACGTCCGCGTTCGCGCGCACGCGGAGCCGCCGCACCTCGTCGCACCACGCCATAAGCCGCTCGAAGCGCTGGTAGAGCGGCGCGCTCCCCGGCTTGAGATGCCCCGTCAGAACGCGCACCACTTCGGAATCGGAGGTCGGCACGTCCCCGAGCAGGACGTCGCCGCTCGATCCGTCGAGCGAGAGGAACGCCCCTTCGCGGAGCGTTCGCCCTCCCACAATGAGCGTCCGCGCGCGCTCGTCGATCTGGAGCGCGGAACAGCCGACGACGCAGCACTTCCCCATCCCGCGCGCCACGACGGCGGCGTGGGAGGTCATGCCCCCGGTGGCGGTCAGGATCCCCTGCGCCGCGTGCATCCCCGCGATGTCGTCCGGGGACGTCTCGGCCCGCACGAGGATGACCCGCTCCCGCGCGCCGCGGCTCACCGCTTCCTCGGAGGTGAACACGAGGGCGCCCGCGGCCGCGCCGGGCGAGGCCGGCAGCCCCGAGGCGATCCGCTCGTGACGCCGGCGCTCCTTGGAGTCGAGCACGGGGTGGAGCACCTGGTCCAGGTGCTCCGGATCCACGCGCTCGATCGCTTCGCGCTTCGTGAGGAGCCCCTCTTCGACCATGTCCACCGCGATCCGGACCGCGGCGATCCCGGTGCGCGCGGCGCGGCGGGTCTGGAGCATGAAGAGTCGCCCCTCTTCGATGGTGAACTCGAAGTCCTGCACGTCGCGGAAGTGGCGCTCGAGGCGCGACGTGATCTCCCGGAGCTCCGCGTAGGCCTGCGGCATCTCCGGCTCCAGCTCCTCGATCGGGCGGGGGGTGCGGATGCCCGCCACCACGTCCTCGCCCTGGGCGTTCCGCAAATATTCCCCGTAGAACCGAGGCTCTCCGGTCGCGGGGTCGCGCGTGAAGCCGACGCCGGTGGCGGAATGGGCGCCCAGATTCCCGAAGACCATGGCCTGGACCGTCACCGCCGTGCCGAGATCGTCGGAGATGCCGTGGATCCGCCGGTAGTGGACCGCCCGCTCGGTGTTCCACGAACGGAACACGGCGTCCCTCGCGCCGCTCAGCTGAGCCCGTGAATCTTGTGGAAAATCGATCCCGATCTCGCTCCTCACGATCCGCTGGAATCGCTCGACGAGCGCTCGGAGCTGC
>Ga0184639_10001303_pt1 | contig 10719 bp, 7 predicted proteins | sample PLM31_170_b2_FD_133155 | JGI IMG/M metagenome (GOLD analysis project Ga0184639, IMG submission 133155) | Groundwater sediment microbial communities from an aquifer in East River, Colorado, USA - PLM3-1_170_b2 | ecosystem: Environmental > Terrestrial > Soil > Riparian zone | place: USA: East... | reverse complement strand
GCCGGCATCTTTTACAACCGCGCACTCTTGCGTACCATTGATGATTTCACACTCGGCGCGCGGCAACTGTTTTTCGACTCTAATGATCTTTTCGATCCCACTGGACAATCGAGCGCTGCCGACTTCCAACGAGCTTTCCTTCAGAACAATATTATCTTCCCACAGGTCCTCACGCCGGACTCAGCGATCGTCAGACAGTTTGGCGTGCTCAACACAGGCTTTTCGCGCCGCCTGGATCCCGCGTTGCGCATTCCGGAAAGTTATCAAGCAAATGTTGGCTTCGAACGAGAGCTGGGACCTACGTTTGTTTTCGAAGCCAACTACACCTGGAACCGTGGCTTGCATCTCTGGCGAGAATTCAACGCCAACGCTGCCCGGCTCCCGGCCGGTTTCAAAAGTTTCAGTGAGTATCTCGCCGGACGCGACTTTACAAACTTTCGTAGCGGTCCTCTGGGAACTCGACCGATTTACGGGGCCTCGACTGCGGGTGATCTTGTTCGTTTCACGCTCGTGCCGCTCATTCCCGCCACCCCAAATGCAATCAATCGCATCACGGAATTCGGCGTTCCCATTTCGGTCTTCAATCTCAACAGCTTCACTTCCACTACGGTAGTCGACGTCGCGCTTGCGGCCTTAAACAACCTTCGACCAGATCCGACTCGGACAGAAGTGGAACAATTGATCTCGGCAGGTAACAGCTTCTACCACGGGTTGACGCTTGAGTTGCGACGACGTTTCCGTTCGAGCAAAGACGGGCTTGGTTTTTCGTTTCGCGCGGCCTACACACTTTCGCACCTCGAGGACGATGGCATTGTTAACACTTCCGACGCGCTAACGCCCGGAGACTTTGCAGCCGAGCGTTCGCGGAGCTTGCTTGATCGCCGGCATCGCTTTGTTTTCTCCGGGACATTCGACACGCCGCGTTACCTGGGCAAACTGCGCTTCTCACCTATCTTGCGTCTTGCGTCCGGAGCTCCCTTCAACATCTCGATTGGCGGCGCGGATCGAAATCTCGACGACGTGGGAAACGATCGTCCGATCTTCACCGGCGATCCGAAGCTGCTTCGTTGGCGCGAACGTGGTGAGCCGCTTGATCCGGCGATACTTAATCTGTTTGCGTTACCAACAATCGGGGGCGCATCGGGCAATTTGCCGCGCAACGCGGGCCAGGGTCCCGGACAGTTTTTCCTTGACCTGAATATCACTCGCGAATTTCGTTTGAGCGAGCGAATGCGGCTTCGTCCCACGGTCGAGTTTGACAATGTACTCAACAAAACGGTCTTCAGCTTCGGCAGCGAGTTCATAGACTTTAATGCCTTTGCTCCTACCGCAACTCCCGAGCAACGCCAGGCGTTCCTCGACTCTTTTCTCGTAACCACGCGCACGCTCCGGCCGCGTCAGGTTCGTCTGGGCGTTCGTTTCGACTTCTGACTTTGCGTAATGGGAACCAGTACCATCTGCGGCAGCGGGTGGGTAAGTTAGTTCCAGAGGCACGGAGACACAGAGAATGATCCAAGAAAGAGAATCTCGTGGTTGGGAAGGCGGGCTTGCCCCCGCTTCGGTTGAGAGATTCAACGCGCGGGGGTAAACCACCCTTCCCAACCTTGAGGTTTGCATACATCAGAACCGGGAGCGGTAGCGACCGGCCAAACATCCAACTCAAGATTGTCGATTGCAACTCGACATTCACGACCAGGTGATTGCGGATAACGTAAGTTGAGCATCGGGCCGGTCGCTACCGCTCCCGGTTCTGATACGGCGGGTGAACTGCGGGCGAGGACACTGCGATAGCAGTGACCTTCGAATTATCCTCCTGAGCGCGACCGGCCCTGTGCTCTGTGGGTAACCACCCGCCCGCTACCACCACCCCAGCGCGGCTGCCGCGCTGGGGACCCCGGTCCGCTCTGGGTTCTGATAACGACCTCTTCTTCTTGTGCTAAACTTCGCTCGCAGAATGGCCGACCCTTCATCACAATCTGAGCACGTCAGCGAGGTCGATACCGCGCTGCTCGACGCCGAGCTTTTCATTAAATACAAAGCGCACGACCGGGCCATCGCGCGACTGCGAGAGGCGCTCGAGAGTAATCCGCGCGCAATTCCGCTTCGCGAGCGCATGCGAGAAATCTGTATTAATCAGAAGCAGCCGGAGGCAGCCGCGAGCGAGTGTCTGGCGCTCGCACGCCTCTACATCGAGCGAGAACAGTTTGACAAGGCCTACGATCGACTCCTGGAAGCCAAGCAGCTCGACGCTCGTATCAACATCGCGGGTGGCTTGGAAGCAATCCGACGAGCACGTCGTCCGGATTTGCGGCCTGAAGCTGCTGCTGCGCAGGTTTCCCATCACGGACCACTAGTCACACTTGCCGGTGACCTGACGGCGATCAATGTCTTCGATGTGGTCCAGGTAATCGAGAATTCAAAGTTGACGGGAACACTGAGGCTAACTAACGACACGCAATCTGGTAGCGTTTGTTTCAACGATGGAAGAATTGTTGACGCCGAAGCTGCCGGGGCTACAGGCGAGCCGGGCTTCCGGCAGATTGTGGAGATAACCATCGGAGGGTTTGAGTTTCAAAAATCCTCAGAAGAATTTCCGGTCGCAATCCAGACGCTCAGCAACACCAACCTGATCCTCGACACGCTTCGTCAACTCGATGAGAAGAAACAGTGAGAACTTGAGAAAACGCCTTCTACACAGTCTAAGGGTTCGTCTGTTTGTGTCTGCAAGTTTAGGAGTTCGAATCAGGACGCGTTGGGAAGGCAAACTTTACCGTAATCACTACGAAGAACCGCGCCTTTCCACGTGGAAAAACCTCTTGACTTTAACCGACATCCAGACTAGTGTCCGCTGATTCTCAGAGTGGACTGATTGCGCTCACGAGCCACTGCGGATCTATGGCAAACTCTCTAGATCCATGGCACTCAAGAAGTTCAGAGTCCAACCCCGGGGTCCCCGCGCGGGCAGCCCGCGTGGGGTGGTAGCGTTCAGGTTGCTGACTCCGCAAAGAAGCAAGCTAAAGCTTGTACTCTAAACTGCTCGCGTCCAGCCTCGGACGTTTCAGGCACTCCAGATTTTCGATAAGGTCTAATGATACCGGTTGCAAGACCACGCACGAGAAGGTTGACCGTCATCGCCCAGGATCCCAGCATTAGGGTGGACGGTCGAGTGCTAACCACTGAAGTCGAAATACCCGCCGAAGAGATAGCTCCCGGTCCCCGGGGATATCGTGTGCAGGTAGTCGACTATGATACTTCCAGTGGCGTCCTCTATCAGCCGTTAGAGTATCCCCCACTCCAAAATGGTCAATACCTGGATCCATTTAAGGAAGACGCTCAAAGGGCCCCTAACGAAAACCTCATCACAGACCCACGATTTCATCAACAAAACGTTTATGCGATTGTGATGAAAACCCTGGCGCGCTTTGAGTTCGCGCTAGGACGGCGGATAAGCTGGGGTTTCCCAGGCCACCAAATCAATGTCGCTCCTCACGCCTTCGCCGACGCAAATGCATTCTATTCAAAACATGACCAGGCATTGGTTTTCGGCTACTTCAAAGGGCTAAGCGGACAGGTGGTTTTCAGTTGCCTTTCTCACGACGTCGTTGCTCACGAAACAACGCATGCCATCCTGGATGGTCTCCGCAATCGCTACACCGACCCTTCATCTCCGGAACAGGCTGGCTTTCATGAAGGTTTTGCCGACGTTGTGGCATTGCTGTCAGTGTTCTCGCTGAAAGAGGTGGTTGGCGCTTTGTTGCAACCGAAGGGTGGTCAAAAAAAGAAAGGGTACAAATCTGATCTTATCAGCCCCCAAGAGCTAACTATAGAGAAACTCCGGGATTCTGTGTTGCTGGGTCTGGCAAAACAAATGGGCCACGAAATGGAAGGAGTGCGCGGTAATCGCGCGCATGCATTACGTCGCTCGGTAAAGCTGCGGCCACTCACGGATAAGGACGATCCCAGGACCTACGAAAAGCTGGAAGAGTTTCAGGAACCGCATCGTCGTGGCGAGATTTTAGTCGCGGCAATGCTGAATGCGTTTTTACAAGCATGGGGGGCGCGGATCACCCAGCTTGAGCGCGGGAGACCCGGTGCAAAACTAGACCTTCAAATGGTCGTGGAACAGGGCACGGACGCCGCTGATCAATTATTGACCATGGCTATTCGGGCGCTCGACTACGCTCCACCGACTGACCTCCAATTTCGCGACTACTTGAGCGCATTGATAACAGCTGATAAAGAGCTCGTGCCTGACGACAGCAAGTATCAGTATCGTAAAATTCTGTTGAAGAGTTTCAGGGATTATGGCGTCAAGCCTGCCAGTTTTAATTCCTCCGACGGTAGCTGGGAAGCCTGCAATGCCCAGCTAACCTATGATCGATCGCATTTTGAATCAATGATGAGAGATCCCGACGAAGTCTTTCGCTTCATTTGGGAAAATCGGCAGGCACTGAAACTGGAGGAGCACGCTTACACCAAGGTCACTTCAGTACGACCCTGTCTGCGCATTGGCCCGGACGGGTTTGCCTTACGAGAAACGGTTGCTGAATATATTCAGATGGTAACCCTACAAGCGCAAGAGCTTCAGTTTTTCGATCCTCCAATCGGCAAGCCGGAGGGGATGAGTCCTGATGAGGAAGTTACTCTTTACGGTGGGGGATCATTGATTTTCGATGAGTACGGGCGCTTGAAGTATCAGGTATATAATCGCATTAACAACTCATCCCTCCAAACCCCCCGATTAAAGTATCTTTGGAAATTCGGCTACTTCGCAGACAAGGACACCGAAGAGAATGCGTTTGCTCGTCTACATCTAAACCGTGCTCTTAATCTGACGACGAACGTGGCGGAAAGGTTCTAGGATGGCCACGACAACAGGCCTTAAGCCCACCAGTCTAACGATACGTGCCTACCAGGTCGGATTTGGCGATTGTTTTCTGCTTACCTTCGAGTACGCCGGCGCTACGAGAAAGTCAGACAAGGAACGTCACATACTTATCGATTTTGGTAGTACGGGTATGCCGAAAACCGTAGATTCAGATGGGCAAATGATGAAGGTCGCCAGGGATATTGAGGAGCGCTGCGATGGAAAACTTCACATGGTAGTGGCCACTCACAGGCATAAGGACCACATTAGCGGCTTTGCAACCAGGGAGGATGGGAGTGGTACTGGCGAGATCATAGCGGGACTGAAGCCAGAGATCGTTGTTCAGCCATGGACTGAAAACCCTAAGGCAAAAGATCCGAAGATAAAGTCAAAAGCGACTGCGGCGTTTGCGCAACAGGAACACTCGCTGCAAGCGCAATATGTTTCCGCTCTTAGCGACATGAATGCTCTTTCGGAAGCCATACAGCTTGAGGTTTCTCATCTGACTTCAGCGAAGTTCATGAAGGGACTCAATCAGGAACTAGCCGATCAGATAAGGTTCCTCAGCGATGACAATGGCCTGCCAAACAAGTCCGCAGTTGAGAACCTGACTAAGATGGGGACGAATCACTACGTAAACTATGGCTATGAGTTGAATGTTTCACGCTTGCTGCCTGGCATAAACCTTCGTTTCCTCGGCCCACCCACGCTCGAGCAACATGCAGAAATAAAGTGTCAACGCGCAACCGACAAAAGCGAGTTCTGGATGTTGCAGGCAGCCGCTCAACAATTCTGGAGCTTGCAAGCCGCAACCGCAGAGCTGATTGGGGGCTTCTCGTCCGGGAATACGCGACTATTTCCCAATGCCGATGTGTTCCAGGACTTTTTCCCGACGCACAATCGCTGGTTCATCCGCCAACTGCGGGCGCTCCGAGGCGACCAAATGCTCCGTCTCGTCCGCATTCTTGATAAGGCCATGAACAACACCAGTGTAATACTTCTTTTGGAAGTCGGCGGAAAGAAGCTGCTCTTTCCTGGTGATGCTCAGATCGAGAATTGGGAATACGCGCTTCACCTGGACAAGAATGCCAACTTGAAACTACTCAAAGACGTTCATTTTTATAAGGTCGGTCATCATGGAAGTCGTAATGCAACGCCCAAAACGCTTTGGAACAACTTCGCCACCAGGAGTGCCGACAAGAAAAAGCGGGGTCGGCTGCATACCATGATGTCAACGATGAAAGGAAAGCATGGCCACGAAAACAGTCATACGGAAGTGCCGCGCGCTACACTCGTAAATGACCTTATGAATCTTAGTGATTACGTCACCACCGAGGAGTCTGCCCTGAGCGTGGATGTCAAACTAACCTTCCAGGGGTAAGTTTAGGCGTTCAGTTCTTCTCTGTGCATCCTCCGTGTGCTCTGTGTCCCTGTGGTTAACAAACTCTAAGAAAGACTCACCACGGAGACACAGAGAACACAGAGGGGGCACAGAGTAGGCGACCGGCCAAGCGCGTATCAGAACCGAGAGCGGTAGCGACCGGCTAAACGCTCGACTCGAGTGTCACGATCTTCGGTTGCTTCGCGGAGATAGACAACCCATCCTTAACTAATAGTTGAGCATCAGGCCGGTCGCTACCGCTTCCGGTTCTGATATGAGCGGTCGGTCACTACCATGCCACAGTTGAGGCAAACAATGGCTGGATCAGAGTTAGTCTTTGCTACCAATGGGATGCAGGTATTCAGGCAAACGGCATCAGAACCGAGAGCGGGAACTCTCAAATCAGGACCGTTGGGATTTAGAAGTCTGGCGTAGGATTTTCCGCGCTGAGCATCTAACGCGTTGATCGCGGCAGCTCGATGGTGAAGGTGCTGCCGTTGCCCAGCTCGGACGTGACTGAGACTTCACCGCCGTGAGCGCGTGCCAAGTGCTTCACAATGGCTAGCCCTAATCCAGTGCCACCCATGTCTCGCGAACGCGCTCGATCCACTCGATAGAATCTTTCAAAGAGCCGCTCAAGATGCTGAGCGGGAATTCCTTCGCCCGTGTCTTCAACGATGATCCTATCCCGCCCAGGTGCTTCGCTGTGGCTTGCCCCCGTTTCATGATCGCGCCGCCGCTTCTCATCCTCGCGCGCGCCGCTTTCAAATCTGATCGTCACCTGTCCATTCGGTCGATTGAACTTGATCCCGTTCTCCACCAGGTTCGTCAACATCTGTTCGAGTCGACGCGCGTCAGCAAAGATCACCGCGTCGCGAGCGACGGCGTTGCTTAGTACTATCCCCTCCGCCGAAGCCTTACTTGCCAGCGAAGCGATCACGTCTGTCACGATGGGCGAAAGCTCGACCTGTTCGGCCCTGACCTGCACATTGCCGGCTTCGATCGCGCTTAGTTCGAGGATGTCATCGATGAGGTCGTGCATCCGCGTAGCGTTGCGGCGAATGATTGAAAGGAACCGATGGCTCGCTTCTTTGTCGTCAATCGCTCCCGCCTCGAGCGTCTCGATAAAAGCCAGAATCGCCGTTAGCGGAGTGAGCAGCTCGTGCGAAACGTTTGAAAGAAATTCCTGCCGGACGTGCTCCAGTCGCTCGATGCGTGTGATGTCGATGAAGACGCCTAATGCTCCCTGGGCGCTCTGGCCGCCTGCCGCCGCTCGGCCATTGGCGCTGCTCAGTGGCACGACCCTAAGATCGAAGACCAGCCGCTCTGGTCCATGGGTTTCGACCTTGACGCCGCTGCGTTCTGTTCCTTTCAGAGCATCCAGAAAAGCGCCGTAGATAGCGGGATTGCGAGTCAGCTCTGTGAGCCGCTGGGCGTCGAGCTTGCCCCGGGAAAGATTAAACAGCCGGTGCGCCGCCTTGTTTGAAGCTACAACCCGCATGTCCTTATCAACGACCAGCAGACCTTCGCGCATTCCGCTCATCGTTGCTTCAAACAACTTCCCCAGCGCGAAAATTTCCTGCGACGATTCCTCATCCGTCGGGTTTGAGCTAACGCGCGTTGCCTGAAATTTTTCTGTTGAAGTTTTGGTTAAGAACACTCTGACGAGCAAGACCACGGCGAGTAACAAGAGGAGAACCGCAACAGCCGCTCGCGCCGTAACCGAAGGCAGGAGGAGAACAACGGCGAGAGAAACTACACCGGCAGCGAGTAGATAAATATTGCGCTTAGACACGATTGAATCTTTTCACTAGTAGCATACACAAGATGCACTAAGCAGCCCGCGGGCAACCGACGAAACGGTAGCCGACGCCAACCACAGTTTCAATGCAATCGCCACATTCTCCGAGCTTTTGTCGCAGCCGCCGGATATGAACATCGAGCGTGCGCGCGTCGCCGTAATAGCTGTAGCCCCAAACGCTGTCCAGTAGCTGCTGGCGAGTGATAACTCGGTCAGCGCTCTTCGCCAGCACCGACAGTAAGCTGAACTCTTTGTTAGTGAGCTTCACCTTAGCGCCATCGCAAACCACACGGATGTCGTCGAAGTCGATCAGCAGATGATCGTCCTCGTAGGTCTTCCCGCTGGTCTCATCCATGCGTCGCATGACAGCACGCACTCGCGCCAGCAGTTCTCTCACTGAGAAAGGTTTCGTGATGTAGTCGTCGGCGCCAAGGTCCAGGCCCGCGACGCGATCCGATTCCGACGCCTTGGCTGTCAACATGATGATGGGCGTGCGCCGGGTCGCAGGCTCTCTTCTAAGCCGGCGGCACAATTCAGTGCCGCTCATTCCCGGCAACATCAAGTCGAGAATTATCAGCGACGGCGGCTCGCGTTCGTTAAGAGCGGCGGCTAATCCCGCCTCTCCGGTCAATGCCGTGATGGCAGCCAAGCCCTCGCGCTCGAAGTTGTACTTCAAACTCTCAGAGATGTCGGGGTCATCTTCGATAATGAGGATTGGTCGTTGCATCTGTCACTCGTTATGTAGGACAGGCATTCCTGCCTGTCCGGGTGCTTTCTTAGCCTCACAATAATCCGAGCAAGACCGAAGATTTTCCATTTCTCATTTCATATTTTTCATTCGCCATTTAGCGGAGCGTCTGTTACTTCTTCGCGGTTGCCTTCAATGAAAAATGACAATTGAGAAATGATAAATGGAAAATCTCTTCTGTCTGACCCGCAGTAGCGTCTGTCCCACACAGACAGACAGGAATGTCTGTCCTACTTTTATTTGAAGTGTTTGATGAATGCCGCCTCGGCCATATAGACGGTCAACTCGCAGATGTCGGTTACGTAATCGCCGATCCGCTCCAGGTGTTTAGCTACGAAAAGCAGCCGCGCGTCTCGCGTCGCAGTGGCCGGCTCGGTCACCATCATTTCAATCAAGCGATGAAAAATGTGGTTGTAGAGCTCGTTAATCTCGTTGTCGCTCTCAATAGTCTCGCGGGCCGCCGCTGCGTCGTTCGTAGTGAAGGCATCCAGCGCCGCTCGTAACATACGCAGCGCATGTTCGGACATGTGTTTAAGATCAACAACTGACTTCAACTCCGGTTCGTTGTTGAGATCGAGGGCCACTCGAGCAATATTGGCGGCGTGGTCGGCAATGCGCTCGAGCACTGGCGCCATCTTCGCAACCGAGATAACAAAACGAAGATCGCGCGCTGCCGGTTGCCGCAGGGCTATGATGTCAATGCACTGGCGATCAATCTCAACTTCGAGTCGATCAATCTGATCATCCTGCTCGAGCACCTGGCGTGCGAGCTCGCTGTCGCGCTCCGACAGCGCCTTCATCGCCCGCTCGAGGGCAGCTTCTGCTTCTCCGCCGAGCAGCAACACGCGGTCGCGGAGCGAGTCGAGTTCATCATCAAGATGCCTGTGGTATTCCATAAACCTCTTCACCCGAACCTTCCCGTAATGTAGTCTTCCGTCAGCTTCTCGTCGGGATTGGTAAACATCTTCTCAGTGGGATTGAGTTCAATCAACTTACCCAACCAAAAGAACGCTGTTATATCGGAGACGCGCGCTGCCTGCTGCATGTTGTGAGTCACGATTACAATCGTGTATTGCTTCTTTAATTCGACAATCAATTCTTCGATTTTCGCTGTCGCCATCGGATCTAATGCCGATGCCGGTTCGTCCATTAATACTACCTCAGGCCGAATGGCCAGCGCTCGCGCAATGCAAAGGCGCTGCTGCTGTCCGCCAGAGAGACTCAGGGCAGAGGTCTTCAGACGATCTTTGACTTCAGTCCAGTGCGCCGCATCCCGGAGCGCCTGCTCGACGCGCGCCTCTACTTCGGCCTTGCTCGACGTGAGGCGATTTATTCTCAAGCCGTAGGCGACGTTATCAAAGATCGACTTCGGAAACGGGTTCGACTTCTGAAATACCATCCCCACTTTTCGCCTTAGCGCGACCACATCAGTTCCCGGCCGATATATGTCGATCCCGTCCATAAAGATTTCGCCTTCGACGCGTGTTGCGGGGATCACGTCGTTCATGCGATTAAGTGTACGTAGAAAGGTCGACTTGCCACAGCCGGAAGGTCCGATGAAGGCCATCACTATTCGTTCCGGAATCTCGATTGAAACGTCCTGCAGCGCCTGTGCCTTGCCATAGTAAAAGTTCAGGTGACGCACGGCGATCTTCGTCGCGTCGTCTGCTCGAGTAGAATCCGGACTGTCTGGATCTCGCTCGGGAACCCTGACTTTGGTTGTAATTGTTGGCGCGGTTGTCGACATTGCTTAAATCGCAAATCTCAGAATCTCAAATTTCAATTTTCAAAACTTTCGGCGCGTCAGAAAACGTACCGCAATATTGATCGACAGAATCATGGCCATCAAAACAAGCGTCGCGGCCCACGCCTGCGCGTGCCATTCGTCGTACGGCGAAATCGCGTAGTTATAGATTTGCACG